>Ga0136653_10002438_pt1 | contig 10195 bp, 4 predicted proteins | sample LakKivw275mmetaG_FD_94866 | JGI IMG/M metagenome (GOLD analysis project Ga0136653, IMG submission 94866) | Anoxic lake water microbial communities from Lake Kivu, Rwanda to study Microbial Dark Matter (Phase II) - Lake Kivu water 275m metaG... | ecosystem: Environmental > Aquatic > Freshwater >... | reverse complement strand
GTGCAGATGGGTGCGCGTGTCCTCCTCGATCATGTGCACCTTCCCGGCGAGAGCAAACGCATCGCAGATCGATCGCAGGCGGCCGTCCTGGCCGACGGGCCGGTGGCTGTAGTCGTAAGGTGCGGCGAAGTAGTCGATCCAGGGGGATTGCAGGAGACGCTCAAGCTCCAGGTGCCCGCCCTGGGTCTGCGGAGGCACGCCGTTGAAGTAGCCATAGAACGCGCCGCAGACCACCCGCCCGTTCGTGGCCTCCTTCGCGGCCCGGCAGAACAGCTCGACATCGTCCGCCGTGACCTCCTGCTGGCACTGGTAGTAGTCCATCACCCAACGCCCGGCGTGCGGATCGCGCAGGCCCAGCGCTCCGGCGGCCAGGCGGGGCTGGACGCCGGGAACGGTCGCCGTCTCGAAGGTCGCATTTGGGTCGCCCCAAGCCTCGCGCAGGCGGTCAGGCGTCCCGTACCGCCGCCGGAGCCACTCGCGGAAGTGCTCCGTCATCGCCGGGCTGGTATCGGGCATCTGCTGCGTCCAGCTCCCAAAGTAATGCCACTCCGTGTATATCCCGTAGCCGGGATGGTAGCCGATCACGCGCTTCCCCCACGGCTGCTCCTCCAGGTGGCGGATCGCGGCGCGCCAGATGTCGAGCGCGTCCTGCTGCCAGAGCTTCGAGGCCAACGACGGCCGTCGGACGCGGCCCGCCTCGTCGGTGGTGTTGTAGTCGTCACCGGCGGCGTAACGGACCAGCTCATCGGGGTGGGCGTCCATCCACCACTTCGGGGGCACGAGCCGCAGAACGACGATGAGGTAGGCCTCGGGATCGGCGGAGAGATACGCGCGCACCGTATCGTCGAGAGCCTCGAACCGGTAATCGCCGGCCGCGATCCACATCGGCTCCAGCGGCAGGTAGGCTGAGTAGACATGCACGCCCGCGTCGCGGAAGAGCGCGATCTGCCGGCGGCCGTGCGTCGAGAAGGGGTCCACGGTGCCGCGGTAGATGAACGGGGGGCGCGGCCGGCCGTTGATGACGAGGGCGCAGTTTCCGTTGAGGAACTGAAAACGCGCGCGGGCTGGGGCTTCGGCGTCCAGGCCCGGGAGCGGCGCGAGCAGCGGCGCGCGCCGATGCTCGCAACGTTCGCGGTCGGCCTGCTCGATGAAGGGCGTCATGTCGAAGGCGGGGTGCTGATACCACGGCGCCGCGAACGCACCGCCGACGATGCCCGCCGCCGGCCACTGTGAGTCATCGAAGCCCGGCCGATCCCAGCCCTCCACCGGCTCGCGGGAGGCCCGGAAGGTGGCGTCGGAGCGGATTGACTGCTCGGCGCCGGCCTCTCGGACGGCGCCGGTCACGATCAGGCCGCCCGGACCGACGGCATTGGTGACCGCGAAGGCGAGCACATTCTCCCCCGGCTTGAGCACCTGCGACAGGTCATAGACTTCGCCCGCCACGCCGCTGTCCACCGGCGCCGGTGGCGCCTCGCCGTTGACCCGCAGGCTGTAGCTGTCATCGGCTCTGACGCGAATCGTCGCGGTCTCGCACCGACCCTCGACCCGCACCACCTTCCGCAGGTAGCGCGTCTGGCCCGCGCCTTCGGTGGCTACGGACTCCGGGTACCAGATCCACGACGCGGCGGTCGGCACGTCGTCGCCTCTGACCGGAACCGCCGCCAAGGCAAGCAGCAGCACTGAGACCATCGGTTTGACCTCCCGCAGGACCCTGCCGCCAATGCGGGTTGCTCTTCTGCCCTCCGGCTCTGTCGCCCTCGCCTACGCACCTTGCGCGGCCGCCACTTGCCGAGCGGCGGCGGCTTCCGCCTCGGTCGCGTGGTAGGGCCACAGCTCCGGGCAAGGGCAGCCCGCCGCGACAGGGCATGGGTGCGGCACCTCCGCACGATGCGGCTCCCCGCGATAGAAGCTGCCCAAGGCGGGCTCGGCGACGGCGCCCCAACAACGGTACGCCACACCTTCGGCGGTAATGAGGAAGTACCGGCTCCCCGTCCAGCAGGGAGAACCGAAGGTCGCCTTGGGTCTGGCCCCGTCGAGTTGATCGCGCCCCCCGAGGAGCAGGGCGAGCGCCTCGCTCTCGTCCGGGCGGTACTCGTCGGGGAACTGGCGTCCTTCGAACTCCCCGCGGAACAGGTGAACCGAGAAGTGCTCGCCAGCGCCCTCGAACTCCGCCTTGACCGCGGCGAGTTGCGGGATCAGTGGAGGATATGCGACGACGCTGACGCCTGTCACGCGGAAGCCTTGCTCGCGCACGGTTGCGAGGCGGCGCCGGAACTCGGCGACCGACTGGCGCACGCCGGGGCGGGGGCTCGGATGATACGAGGTGGTGAAGAAGACCCGTTCGGGAGTGGGGAAGACGTCCAGCGCGCTCGCCGGGAAGCGCAGGTTGGTCGTGATGTCGAGCACGTGCCAACGGCTGATCTCACCGAGCGTCCTGACGACCTCCGGCCGGCACATCGGTTCGGCCCCGGTGCAGCAGATCTGCACAATACCGTGCGATTCGTGCCACCGGCGCCAGGCGAGGAGGGCGCGCCCCAGAGGCAGCGGCGTGCGGGCCAAGGCCTCCCAGTCGAGCGTGCAGTAGGGGCAGCGGAAGTTGCAGTGACGGCCGACATACCACGTGAACAGCATGGTGGCCTCCGGGCGATACAGCCCGGCCCGCATTCGCGCCTCGGCCTGTGCCAGGATCGCCTCGGCTGAGGCGGTGGTTGGCGGCGCGTCGGTCGTTGCCTCGTTCATGTGGTCTCTCCGTCCTCCGCGTCCGACGGGCCATCGGCCCACAGGCGGTGCATGTCCGCACAGTGGCAGTCCAGCGCGCAGGGCAGAGCCCGGTCCACCAGGCGGACCGTCGGCCATCGATCGCCCGTCAATGGCGCACCCGCCACGCAGCGCGCGATCTCGCCGGTCCACAAGACCGCGAAGTAATCCTGGCCGGCGCGGCAATAACGTGCCTGCGCCCCCCGTTCCCCTGGCGAGCCAGCCGCCGGGCTCTCACTGCCCGGCTCGCCCTGCGGCGCAAGGGGATAGTGACGCCCCTGCCACTCGCCCAGGAAGGCCATGCGGCCGAAGGCCAAGCCGGGCGCGAACGCGTGTAGCTCCGCCTCATGTCGCGGCAACGCCTCAACGTTCGGCGGGTACATGACGTAGCTGGGAACGACGCGGAAGCCGGCGTCCAGCAGACGCCGGACGGCAGGGCCGAACTCCCGCATGTCGGCGTGTGAGGGGTGGAAGCTGGCGTTGAGGGAACACCTTGACGGCTGGCGGGCCGCTTCCAGGAATGGCTCCGGCCCGCAGCTCAGGTTGGTGGAGATCACCAAGTCGTGCCCCGCACCTGACAGATACGCGAGGATGTCGCCGAACGCCGGATGCAGCGTCGGCTCGCCCCCGGTTAGCGCAATCTCCAGCGGGCCGCGGGCTTCCTGCAAGGCCCCAAACACCCCGGCGACGTCGGCCATGCGGATCGAGGGATGGACCTGCGGTTTGGCCTGGTCGTAGCAGTACGGGCAGTCGTAGTTACACACTCCGGTGAGATACCAGGCGCAACCAAGGGGCTTCGCATTGCCTGTGCTTGCCATTTCAGGTGACCGTGTGCCCGATGCGCTCGCGAGGCAGGGAACGGCAACCTACTCGGACAGATGCGCGATAGGCGTCATCCGCAGCACGTGGGGGCCGGTGAACGTCGTGCCGGGCACGGTGCGGAAGGTGGCGGTTTGGCCGGCGGCGTCCCAGTCGAAGCCGGGGTCCTCCGAGACCATGAGCTGCGAGTTCGCGGCGGTGCGCCGGCTCTGCGTCACCGTGTAGGCGGACACACGCTGTCTGGCGTGATCCAGCAGCACCACCGCGCCCGCCGGCGGCAGGAACTCGCCCTCCGCCGCCAAGGCTCCCGCCTGGCGGTCCACCGCGAGCAGGCGGTGCTCAGTCGCTGCCTGGGTCCGCACAGAATGTGTGCCCCAACGTAGGCTGCCAGCCACCACCGTGAGGCCCGGCTTATCGAGACCCCGGATCACCGCCAGCTCCGCGGAGGCGACGACGGGTTGGCCCTGCCAGGTGGCGCTCACGTCGCGAGGACGGACGAGCAGCAGGTCGTGCCGGTTGCCTTGGGTCACCTCGGCAGCCAACTCGGCGCCGGGGAGGTTGAGCCGCTGCACGACAGGGGCTGGCCCCTGGCCGGTCAGCGGCCCAATGATTGCTGCGAACAGTGACTGCCCGCCCGTGCGGCGCCAGAGGGCGAAGGGGCGCCAGTAGTCCCGTAGTTGGTCGTCATTGTCGCCGGCGCCGCGGACGGCCGGGTTCCGGCCGAGAACGAGTTCATCCCCCGGCTGCGTCAGCAGGGCGGCGCACAACCGAACGGAGCCGTCCGGAGAGGAGAGGCGCAACGTAGTCGTCGGCGGTAAGTCACCGCTTACGCGCTGGAGGTCCCGCAGATAGCCGTAGGCGTAGGGGCCATCCACGCACTTGCCGCACTCGCCCTCATTCAGCGCCTCGGCGAAGGCGAACCCGGGCGGCAGAAGCGTCGGTAGGGGCTCCAGGGAGAGCGGCGCGTCGTCGGTGGCCGCCGTCACGGCTCCCGGCTCGTCGGCACAGCCGTGCAGGAAGTAGTCATGCTGCCGGCCGCCCTGCACCTCGAACAGGTCTACCAGGTAGCCTCCCCCCGCCTGGCCGGGAGCCGCCGCGATCAGCGTCCGCCGGTACACCTGGGCCAGGCCGGGGTAGACCTGCGGGTTGTCCACGGAGAGGAGCTGGCAGGCCGGGTCTGAGGCGTCACAGTAGCACAGGTTGCCGAAGGTCGTGCGGTCGGCCGCCTGGTTCGTCTGATCGATGACGACGGTGTTGTGGGCGGCGGTAGGCAAGGTCCAGACGCGATCGCGGGTGTGGGTATAGCCCAGATCGGAGAGCGCCTCTCGTCCCTGACTCCAGAGCAGCAGACTCAGGCCGTCATAGTGCAGATGGCCGAGGCCCGGCCCCCAGGTGAGGAAGGCCTGCCACTGGTTGTCCTGCTCTCCTCCGGCGAGACAACCCAGACCCATCGCGGGGAGCAGAAAGGGAGTCGATTGGGCCAGGGGCGCGATGCCGTTCGTGGACCACGTATCATGGATGGGCACCAGCCGGCCATTAGGGAAGCGCATCAGCTCAAAGGCCCTCTTGGCGCGCACCACGGCGGGTGACTGACCCGCGAGGTCGAGGTTGTCGAAACGCCGGCCGGTAGCCGCATCGGTGTAGCCAGGCGGGTCGGAGTAGCCGGCGGCGGCATCGAACACCACTCCCAAACCGCCAATGACCTGGGAGTTGTACGAGGGCGCCCCCTCGCTCCAGGCGCCGTCATTGAAGAACCCGGTAGCCACGAAGCGCTCCAGACGCCCGACGGCCTCATGCACCCAGGCCGGCTGCCCCAGCACTCGCCCCGCGCGGATCATCTCGGCCCACATTCCGGGGCTCATGTTGGTCAAGTCGTCCCGGTTAGCCTGGACCTCGTGCACGGCGTCGGTGAAGAACGCCTCAATGTCCTGCTCCACGTCGCGGCCGCGCTCGGCCGACAGCTTCCCCAGCTCGCCGCTGGGGTAGATCAGGTCATAGGCCTCCATTGGGGCCGCAGGGATGTCCATGTACGCCCACCAGCTCCAGCGCGCCGTGCGGAAGCCCGCCCGGAAGTCCTTGGGGTCCACGTTGCCGTCGTAGATGACCTTCTGCTGGAAAGGGTAGTCGAAGTGGTAGCAGTAGCCGGGGAACACCTCGGCGAAGCGCTCCAGAACCAGTGCACAGCGTCGGGCATATGCGGCCTCGCCCGACAGGTGATAGGCGCGGCCCAGGTTGCGCGCGGCGGACTCCGTGTACCGCAAGCGATGGTAGTCGATCCGCGCCGCGAAGAAGTAACGATAGCCGTGCTCGTCCTCCCAGTAGGGGTACTCCTGCAGCTCCCCGCGGGGGTTGTGCACCTGCAGCGACTTGGCCATGGGGTATTTCTCGCTGGGATACTCGTGGCCGCAGTAGGTGCAGCGCATCACTCCCGGCCGGCTCACGTCCCAGGGCTGGAACTTCGCGCCGCTGCGGTCGGCGAACTGCCCCTCTTGCATCCCGGCGGTGCAGTTGGGGCAGTCGCAGAAGTACAGGCCCGATTGCGTCGGGATGACTGCCCGCATGTCGGCTTCGCTCATCTCCATGACCGGCTCAACCGCCCGCCGATAGCCGGCCAGGTCGGCCGCCCTCAGCGACACCGGCAGCACAGGATGATCCGCAGAGGAGACGCCGGCGGCCAGCAGCAGAGCCAGGCAGATGACGGAGGGGCAGACGTCAGCCATGCCGATCACCCCTTTCCGGCACCGACCCGGATCAGCTTCCACGCCATCGGCCCGAGCGGCACCGACACGCTCCAGGTCTCGCCGTCCCGGCCGAGCGGGACAGGTGCGTGCGTGATGGCATCGAACGCTTCGGCGGGGCGGTCCGTGATGCGCAGCTCATCGGCCCGAAGCGACACGGTCGCTTGTGCCTCCGCCTTCCCCAGGTTGGAAACCACCAGCAGCAGCCCCGCCTTGTCGCGACGATAGGCGCTGGCATACACGCCCTCCGGCGAGGCGCCGATCCAGTCGCCGCTGCTCCAGTAGGGCAGGAATTCGGCCTGCTCGATCCCGAACTCGTCCTGGGCCTTCCAGATGGCGGAAAGCTCGGCCAGCTTGTCGCCCAGGCCCGTCGCGCGGACCAGCACGTTGTGGAGCAGCGTGACGGAGAGGGCCTCGTCCGTGGTGAATGGCCGCCCCTCGTAGACCAGGAACTCGGGGCGCAGCCCGAACTGCCGGCCCATGAACTCGGCCCGGAAACTGTCCAGCGGCAGCAGCCCGCGCGGGTCCTTCTGCCCGTGGAGATAGCCCTCAAACTGCTCGCCATCCCAGTAGCTGTCCACGAAGGCGAGCGTGGGAATCGTGAGGTTCGCGGACATGTGCACGTCGATGAGCGCGTCCTTCCGCTTCTCGCGGAAGGTCGTGACCATGCGCCGGATGAAGTCGCGGTTGGCCCAGATCGGGTAGGTGGGGTGCCATTGGCCGCCCCGCTTGTAGCCGCAGCCATGGTAGTGGTTGATGCAGCCGAAGGGCTCCGTGGTGCCGTCCAGGTAGACGCCGTCGAGGTCGTAATCGTCTACGAGGCGATTGATCCCATCCAGCAGGAACTGAGGAAGCTGGCTCTGGTTGCAGCCGGCGTCGAAGGTGCGCTCGGGAGTGCCGCCGGACCAGGGGATGAGCGGCCACACCGTCCACTCGTCGTGGTACAGCTGCATCTCCGGGGTCACGCCCGCCAGCCCATAGCCGAAGTAGACGATGAGCTTGATGCCGCGATCGTGGCAGCCCTTGACGAGTGACCTCAGCTTGTCCCCGTAGATCGTGGACGGGTAGCCGTAGTAGTTGGTCCACGTGTCATGGTAGACGACTACGTTCACCCCGTGCTCCTTCAGCTCGTCCAAAGCCGTGAGGTGCGCCGACCCGCCGCCGCGGACGCCACTCAACTCGGCGCGCGCGACGCCGCCGAGGGTGGGTTGGCCCACCGCGAGCTTCTCGGGCACGTTGAGCGTTCCCGTCGCCCCTTGCGCACGCGGGTGGTGAAGGACCAGTGTCTCGGCGCTGTCCGGTAGCCGCGCGAGCCCGCCCTTCTCCCGGGTCGCCGCCGCATCTGCCGCGATCTGTTCGGCCGGGAGCGGGGCCGAGCACACACGCACCGCGTGGATGACCCAGCCTGAGCCGTCGCCCTCGATGTCGGACCCAAAGGCCATCCGTTCGTCGGTAAGCGGGCGGGCCATCCAGCCGTCATGGGGCGCCGAGACGACCGCCTCCTTGCCGTCGAGGTACAGCGTGGTGCGGTCGGCCCAGTTCAGCGCAATGTGGTGGGTCTCGCCCTTCTTCCAGCCGAGGTTGTTGGTGGTGATGTGGACTGGGTACTGCTGCGGGTAGCCCGGCCCCAGCCCCAGGTAGAACCACATTCCAGCGGCGTCGTAGTCGTAGAAGAGGAAGACCTGATCGTTGTTGGGCTGACGCAAGTGGAAGAGCGTCTGGTTCTTCTTCTCTCGCGCAACCTCGGCGGGGTCGAAGTCCAAGGTGGCGACGATCTCCAGCGCACCTTGGCGCAAGTCGAGGTTCCCCGCGGCGGGGTACTGGAGGCTCCCCGACTGGCTCCGGACCTCGCTTTCCATGCCAAAGTACGCCCCGTGCCACACGCGCGGCTTCTTCGCCGGGACGGGCTTGACGGGCGTCGGCTGGAGGCCGAAGACGAACTTGAGCGGCTCCTTGAGTTCGGCCGGGGTGTCGATGATGTGGACGCGCACGACCGTGCGCTGCCCCTCGGGGGCGATCTCCAGCACCGCGTTGGGGTCCTGGTTGCGGAAGAGTTCATCCGTCTCGGTGAACCACGCGAGGCCGCGGTCTTCGTCACCGACCCACAGGTAGGGCATGAACTTGCACTTCCAGCCGTCACCCGGTATTGCGTGCGACTGGGCGTTGGCCCAGTCGGCGCGGCAGGTGTGTAGGTACTTGGCGACCTCGGCGCGCAGGGGAATCTCGAAGGTCAGGTCATCCAGAGCCGACGCTCGCTTGGGGGTGAGTTCGAGGCTGATCTTGATGCAGCCGTCATACTCCAGCGTTTCCTCGCTCTTCACCAGTAGATCGCCGATGGTCTCCTCGGAGGTCCGCGAGGCGGCGAGCGGAGTGGCGCCACCCGCCCGCGCGGGCAAGGGTAGCGGCTGGGTTCGGCCACCACTCCGCAGCACGAACCGGATCGGGTCGGCGAGTAGCTCCCGCCCCTGGCTGACAACCGAGACGGGGAGGAGCTGCCCCCGGTAGTCGAGCTTGCGGCCCCATATCTCGGCGACCTCCCCGCGGACGCGGATCGGCTCGAAGGGCGCCAGCACCTGGTCGGTAAGCCCGGCCTTCGTCTCGACCCATCCAGGCTTTGGCGCGCGTTCCAGCTTCGCTTCGGCGGTGGCAATCCGCGTCCCCGTGTCGTCAAACACTTCCGCCAAGATCCGGATCACGCCCTGCGCATCCTGCAGGTCCAGGTTCGCAACCCCTTTCCGGCCCGGCAGGCTGTCGAGTCTGGCACGCCCGGTCGGGACGTTTTGCGCATTGACCGCGATGAGTTCGGCGTGCATCTTCTCGCCGGGCGGCTCAAGCAGCGCGCAGTCAAGCGTCGCCTCGACCACACCCGCGAAAAAGAACGGCCGCAGCGAAAGCATGGCCGGCGTGCGGATCATCAGAGGAGCCTCCGTCGCGTACACGAGTATACCGTCCGCCGTCGTCGCCTGTAACTCGGCAGTGTACTGCCCCGGCTCGGCAGCCTCGAAGGAGAAGCTGACCGGCTGCTGGCCGCCTTGGGGACGGTCTGCCGGGAGTTCCTGGTCCAGCAGCGTGCGCTCCGCATTGCTTACCTTCGCCTTGAGCTTCGCCGCGAAGGCGTGTGGCGAAGCGACGCCCAGGCTGATCGTCTGCGGGCCGACCGCCGTGTTCGTCAGTCCATTGAGCCTGACCGCGGGCGCATCCGGCTGGAAGGCCAGGGCGCCGAACAGCGCAGGCTGCTCGAACTTGTCCGGGGTGTAGGCCCAGCTGCGGTACTCCTTGTCGGCCGCGGAGTCGGCGCAGAAGTTGACGCCCCATTGCTCGCCAGGCGCCGGCGTCTCGCGTCCGAGCGTGGCGAAGGGAAACCTGAGCGTGCAGGTCCACGCGGACTTGTCGGGGGCCACCGTGGCCGCGGCCGTCCAGTCCCCGTTCCAGGCGGTGTCGCCATCGCGGGAATCATACTGCGCGCCCCGGCAGTTGGCGATGAAATGGTAGAAGTGCGACTTTGTCCGGCCGGGGTCCAGCAGCAACTCCACGGCGTCATCCTGCCACACCGCCCCGTCGCGCTCGCGCGCCTCTCCCACGGGCTCCCGGGCGCTGCTCAGCTCGCAGATGAAGCGCACGTGCAGGGCCTGGGCATCGTAGCACACTTCCGCGGAGCTGCTCTGGGCCGCAATGGCGCCCGTGCTCACCAGCCGGAAGCCTGTCACCTGGGCGGCGGCGAGTTCCCACTTCGGCGCGCCGTCCCCGGGGAACTGTGGGGCGGTCACGAGTAGATCGCCCACGGCGAGGGCGGCCGTGCCAAGCAGTAACATCACGAACGCGGCGGACCTCATCATCGTAGCCTCCGTCTGCTGGCGCGTACCGGGAACACCGCGCACTTC
>Ga0136653_10002437_pt1 | contig 10203 bp, 7 predicted proteins | sample LakKivw275mmetaG_FD_94866 | JGI IMG/M metagenome (GOLD analysis project Ga0136653, IMG submission 94866) | Anoxic lake water microbial communities from Lake Kivu, Rwanda to study Microbial Dark Matter (Phase II) - Lake Kivu water 275m metaG... | ecosystem: Environmental > Aquatic > Freshwater >... | reverse complement strand
GCCTGGGTGCAGACGGGTGTCTTGTCGCGTATGTCATCGATCTGGTTCTCGATCTCGGCAAAGATGCGAGCCTTTTCCAGGAATCGCATGTCCATAGTCAATCGACCCTTGACGTAGAGCTCCTGGTAGAAAGGATCCGTATCGTGGCGCATCTTCTTGTAAGCCTGAGTGTAGGCGAAAGCCGCCTCGTGATCAACTTCGGAACAGCTTACCCCGGCGAGTTCCTTCACGTAGGAAAACACACGGATTCCGCAAGCTGCCAGAACCTTCTTTGCCACGTAACCCGCAGCTACGATCGTCGATGTGTAGCGCCCGCTGAAGATACCGGCTCCTATTGCGTCATCGTCGGGCCCGTACTTCATGAACGATACATACGACGCATGTCCCGGTCTGGGAGTACGGTTGGTGTCCTGATACTGTTTCACGTGTATGAAATGACGATCCAGGTTGGGAATCAGAATCGTAAGTGGAGTGCCGTTAGTGAGATTCTTGTTGCCCGCTCCCTCAATGGTGTCGTCAGCGTTTAGGCCCGTGTAGAGAATGGGCAGATCCGGTTCTTTCCTTGGGCTGGATAACTCGTCCGCTCCCGGCTTTCTCAGAAGCAGGTCTCCATACACTTCCTGTTCGGTCAGGTGCATCCCCGGCGGCACGCCCTGGATAAGAGCGGTCAGTCCTTCCTGATACGACCCTCCGGAAACTGAAACCTGAAAGATTCTTCCTAAGTGACAACCAATCATTGCTGCTATCCTCCTGTTGTTAGTTCTGCGTCTGCCAACTCGACTTCTTTGCGTAACTGCTGTCTATATGCTTCGAGCTTCCCGACTAAGTCCTGTCTGCACAACGCAAGCATAGATACTGCAAGTAACGCTGCGTTGATTGCACCCGCCTTGCCAATGGCGGTCGTGGCTACAGGTATTCCGCTCGGCATCTGCACGGTGGACAGTAGAGAATCGAGTCCACCCAAGTCAGATGTGACCATCGGGATGCCGATTACAGGCAGAGTGGTGAGCGAAGCCATAACACCTGCGAGATGTGCCGCTTTGCCAGCTCCGGCTATGATTACCTTTACCCCACGACTCCTCGCGTTTGTGCCAAATCGATGCGCTACGTCGGGTGTGCGATGGGCAGAGATAACTCGAATCTCGTGAGCCACATCAAAATCGCGCAGGATTTTGGATGCTTCGCGCATTACTTCCAGATCCGATTTGCTACCCATGACAATACATACTTCCGGTGAGTTTTCCATAGCAGTCCTCCATTGTGTTGTGATTTGTGACGCTTAATGTTCAAGCGCAATCTGCCGTCTCCCTTTCCTGTTCCTCGTATCTGACCCCGCTCGCGTGTGATTTCCAATCGCACCCGTGTGAAAAGCAAAACGGCGAACGGTGTCTTCTTGCCAGGAACCCAGTGAGCAAGCACCCTGTTGCGGTCACGGACGCGGCGATTACTCCTGACAACGTATAGGCCCCGGTAGTATCGAACAACCACCCCCCAATACCTGGCCCCGCGAGTCCCGAAACGCCGTAGAACAGCATGATCGTTGGATATACGTTGCCGATGGCTCTGGCACCGTATTCTGACGTCACCTCGGCTGCATATATGACAAAACACGCTCCGAATCCGAAACCTACGGCCATCGCCGCCAGAACAAAGCTCATAGCCGAGTTACCGGCAGGTATGAGAAGAATCACGGCAATGGTCATATACAGAAGTGACATCGGAATCGCCGCTCTGCCGATCTTGTCCGAGATTCTTCCCCAAAGTACTCTGCCGATGGTGTTGCCCACAGCGAACGTGCTGACTGCAATTCCGGCAAATCCGGGGGCCAGCCCTGCCGAAAGCCCGATCGGGTTAATGTTGCCAATTATCATCATTCCGGCAAAGGTGCCCGAGAACATACCGATTGCCGATAGCTTGAATGAACCCTGTCGGATCAGCCAGCGCAACGGAAATTCTGTTGGCATCGATTGCTGGCCACTGTTCTCAGGAACCGTCAGCAACAGCGCGCAGCCCATAACCGTCAGCCCGCTCGCGATCCCCATCAGACGGAATACTTCAAGGACATCGACGCCTCTATCGAGAAGACCTCCAGCCATACTGGAAAAGAGAATTGCTCCCGAGCCAAAGCCTGCAACCACGATTCCGGTTATCAACCCCTTATGTTCGGGAAACCACTTCACGCACGTGGCCAGTGGGCACACATAGCCAAATCCAATTCCTGCTCCTCCAACCAGACCGTAACCGATGAACAGGAGGGTAAATGATCCGCCCGACTGGGATGATATTATGTATCCTGTTCCCAGGAGCAACCCCGCTATAATACCAATAATGCGCGGACCGTACTTCTCCTGCAGTCGGCCCGCCAGTATCATCAAACCCGTGAACACACAGAAGGCAATACCAAAAATGGCTTGGGTCTGCGCGGTGGAAAGACCGTATTTCGATGTCAGAGCAGGAACGAAGGTGCTCCATGTATAGACGCCTCCAAGGCAGGCTTGCATCAGCACTGACGCCACCAATATCAAGTATCTGTGCACTGCCGAATTCCTCCAGTCGACTTCACGTGCCATCCCAACCGGCGGGAGAGATCCTCCGATTGCCGTCCCGACAGAGTTGCCAGTCAGCCGGGGCAGCATTCCATCTATTCAAAGCTCAATAATCGGTCGTAATCGTCTACGTTGCCGTCGTCGAGGCAACACTCTATGATCTCGCGCCCTCTGTTGCCGAGATCCGGCACGAGGAATTTCTGAAGCTCAGAAACGAAGAACTCATGTAAGATTCTCGCGCCTTCATCATAGGCCTCAACACCCACCTCCCGTTGCTCTTCTACATTCAGCAGGAAACTGGGGATGCTCTGTCCCTCCAGATGAAGTCTGCTGAGGCCATATCCGAGCAGCGGACATCTTGATTGATGCAGGTCCGCTGGGTTGAGTACGGATAGACCTCTGCGCGCCAGATACTCTCTGGCAATCCACTGCGGCATGAATGAGGTCTTCCATACTCCGACATGCTGATTCGGCGTTAGCGTATATCGCACCAGGGGAGTCCGCTCCATCTGTTCCAGCAACAAGTTGGCGTGATCGACGCTGCGCCCTGAAGCAAATGGCCAATACGATCCTACACCCTCGCTGGAGAGTCCGGCGGTATCCGTTATGCTCGGATTTGCGTGTCCGCGCGGCGCAACAAGCCGCCATAGCCAGGCAAGCGCAGGTGGAAGAATATGCAGATACCCCGCGATTCCGTACGTCGGTCTATCCGATGTGCAAGGAGGAGTTCTTATGCCGAAGTTGCGATACCGCACTTCAGTCACGGAATCTATGGTGTCCGGAATCAAACGACGAGGCATGATAACCCGCGGATTGGGACACGGTTTGCCGGGCTCGTCCTGGATATGCTCCCAGATAAGGCAAGTGGCTCCCGGCACTCCGTCGAGATTCAGGAAGATTAGAGGTTCTTCTGGATGTGTCGTCCACATTTCGAGGTGAGGATCTGTACCGTAGTTTCTGATGTGATCCAGCCGGATAAACCACGCCTCTTCGGCATCTTCCACTACCAACCAGCCCTCTTTTCCCTGCAAATCCTGTGGGCAGATTGCCATGTCGTCGCACACTCTCTTGATGCTACAGCCCTGACCCAGAACAAGGTCGAGTCTCTCATCGGTAATCAGGTTTTGACCCAGTAGAAGTCTTCCATCCGGCTGGCGATGTGCGTATTCGAGCAACTCACTTTTTCCTCCTCCGCTCGCGCCCTCGTGGAGGATCGAGATCGTGTTCTCATAGGGTGTGACAACCTGTACGCAGGAGCCGTGAAGAGTCGACCAACCTTCCTCGATGCCAACCGACAGAAGCGCGCCATAGACTCCTTTTTTTGCGCTGGGGCCCGGGTAGAGATTATATGAGAATATCTCGTACAAATCGTCCTTGCGATTATGGACTACAACCTGTCTGCCGTCGAAATGAGTGTGCCTGAAAGGAGGCGCCAGATAGAGCACCATTCTTGTTTTGAAGTCCGAAGGCAATGAATCGGCCGGAACCGCCCCCTGGAGGTCGCCCAGGCCACCCGCGAAAAACGCCGCATTTGCAGGAGCGACAAGGAGCGCGCCGTATCCACGTCTGCTGTCCGCGCTGCCTGCAAAGAAAGGCATTAGAATCAACCGTTGGCTCTCCAGCCACTCCAGGGTCTGCTCTCGCAGTGGGTCGAAGTCCGAACCGAAGCGACCGGCGAATGTGGGCTTGTCGGTTGCTTTGTTGTCACCGATCAACATGCAATCGGGGTCCCTGCGACGCATGTATATGTCTTCGTAGTTCACTGAAAGGCCGTTTCTGCAGATCGCTACCGTTGCCTCCAATATCCGATCTTTGCCGGGAACATCGTATGCCACCTCGAACACCCCGCTTTCCTGTCCTCCTGTTGCAAGGCGGATAAGTTCTTCGCGGCTGTTCGGGAATATGCATTCCGGCGCATTCTTTATCAGTCGAACCACGTCGTCGGGTAGACTCACGGCAGACCAGTCTTGAGCCAGATTCAGATTCATCATTCCTGGCCACCTCCATTCCGATTGTTGCCAACAAGATCCAGCAGGGCTTGCGCGGCAAGATGCGGCCCTCGTTCGCCGTAACGTCTTATGCCTACGCGCGTTCTGACCTGTCCAACAAACGCTCCGCTGTCGATGGCTGCTCGCAGCGTCCGCCTTGCCAGTTCGTCGTGGACATCGGTGTACTGGACCGCGCCAAATCGATTCGCGAAATACGTGTGGGCAACTCCCGTTGACATAGTGGTGCCCTTTACCATTGTCGCCGCGTCTCTGAATGTCTTAAACGCGTCTTCAAAGTCCGTGAATTGCTCGATTGTGGTATGCCGGCTGTCTGTCTCTTCGTAGTTATTGGTGTAGACCAGTACATCTACCCGATACCCTCGAGTAACATCATCAAGATTCGTTACTGGGATCACCACGCGTGCGTTGCTCGCTCCGGGGTTCATTATGATAGCCCTGTCCATCTGGCCAAGGGCATGACCATACTTCAGGTCATCCAGCCGAATGCAGGCTCCTATTTCAGCGCCATAGCCCAACAGAGTATTGCCTTCTGAGATATGCAGCGAACCCATGTCGTTTGCTATGATTCTGAAATCGCGAATTGAGTCGCTGCCGATGAGTCGAAGCGCTTCTATGGATTCTCGTCGTCCGGCGTAGTCGTCGCCTATCATCAAGATATTCGCGGCATTTCCATTTCTGAGCTCCACCCTGATCATCGAGCCGTGAAATGGCATTATTCCGCGCTTTATGTTCACGACGTTATGGAGCGTAAGCGCCATTTCCCTCAGGTAGTTGAATCCGCCAAAGCGTTCTTCGTCCGGAACCGTAGCCACAAAGAAGCCGTTCTGTTCATCATCATAGAAGACTGCCGGCGTGTCGCCGGCACCAGCCAGTCCTTCTTCTGGGCTCGGGAACCGCTGCTCTCCGGGCGCTCCGTGGACATAGACTGCGTCCGGGCCTGTCGAAATTTGTTCGTCTGTTGCAAGTCCGAACAGATTGGCAAGAGCGCACCCCACGCCAATCGACTTCTGATGGAAGTACATGAATATGACCAGATTCCCAACCTGCGCCGGATAGCACAGCCACTTCTTCGTATCCAGCGATAGCCCTGAAACCGGGTTGCTTTCTATTTTCCGGAAATGCTCCGTACGCTTGCTCGTGGGGCTTACCAGAACCATCGGAGGGTTCACGAGAACCTGCCGTACGAACTCTATGTCACTTAACTGACTCGAGTATGCCTGGGGGCAGTTCCAGGGTTTGGGTACGGCGATCACGGCGGCGTTGCATCCGGCTGACACCTGACGGTAGACCCGAGGGTGATCGCCCGTTATGTTCTCACAGATGTCTCTGTAGAGAGCGCGAACCAGGTGTGTCAACTGCTCCACTGTCGCATTGAACGTGCGATATGGACGCTGGTCGTGGCTGTCAGGGCCTTGCTCTGAGTGACAGACCATAAACCGGTCGTAAGAACGCCAGAAATCGTAGAGTCCCTCCACCAGTTCGTGAAGAGGCTCACGCCGCCCGATGTAGTCATCTGCGTGGGGCAAGATCTTCACAACCTGCTCCAGAGGCACTGCGGCAAGAGTTCGCAGTAGAGCAATCAGGCGTGGTACGTGGACGGAGTTCTCGGAATCCGCGCACAACTGGTCCAGGAGCGGCGAGTCGTGTCTGCGAAGCTGTGCGATGTAGCGTTCGACGACGAACTCGAACACATCGCTCGAGGCAAGCTCACGAGTGGTAGAGCAGATAACCCCGGTCGTATGCAAAATCAACTGGTTGCCTTCTTGTTCCAGACTTTTACTCAGCACGCTAGAACCTCCATCCTTCGGACTAAAGAAACGCTGTCACTTGCGACCCGTGGGAAGGAATCTCTGGGCCCTGACCCTGAATCAAGTTCAGGGGCTTGCCGGATCTTCCGCTGGTCGATATGACATACCTGGATATTCAGTAATCTCAGTCAGTAAAAAAATACGCCGAACACTGCCGTGGCTTCGGCGGTGTTCGGCGTTCGCTCTCGACCGCCATCTCACAGACCCCGGTCGAACTCGGCCGCTACCATATCATATATGCAAAAAGGCCGCGCAACGACACCAGTATCGTCCGCGGCCCACAAATCAGCAGGTAGACGTCTACCCCCTGTTCGTCTGCACATGTTCAACAGTAGTTTAGCAGATCAATACCCGTCTTGTCAAACGCTACCAGACACCACAACGTCGAATCGCGTTGTTTCTTGCCCGGACAGGGCGCGATTTTGCCCTAAACTTGACTCAGAGGCGCCCTATACGGCTCACGAGTCGGAGTCGGGCGGGGCACTCAGCACAAAGACAATCAGCCTCTCGCCTGTAGAAGTGCTGATGTCCGTATGCAGGCTCTGCACCTTACACCCAATGATAGACTCGACTACAGCCTCAAGGAGCGGGCGCCCCCTTTCAAGCAGCTCAATCCGCACCTGTTTGATAAGGTCGCGACCTCTTGATGAGTCGCCGGTCTTGGCTAGCTGGTGTTCCGCCTGTGTTAGGACTCCTTTGAGGCGAACAATGACCAGGTCATCGACAATGTATGTCTTTGTCTCCAGAGGGCCTCTGCCCATGTACTCCTTCTCGAACTTAATGATGGCCTCACTAATATCGGCTTGAAGTTGTCCTTGTGTTGGCAAATCCGGCCTCCTCTTATCTCAACGCCCACTGATGAATGAATGCTGCGCCCAACCATGCGCCGAAACTTGCTCCAAGGACAACGGGCAGAGGCAGGTTCTTCTTGAAGCACACGAATGCCACGAGGAAGAAGAGAATGCTCGGGACAATTCCCCACAGCGCTCCCCTGGAGAAGTTCACCATGGTTCGGGAGTCGCCCTTGTTCTCAGCGTACAACCATGCAAGCACCATCGCGCCTGTAAGAGGCATCACTCCAATAAGCCCGGCTGCAGACGGATACTTCCTGCCGATCGACGTTGCGATAAGGATTATCGCTGCGCTTATGATGATTTTCAAAAATATATGCATTGCGGCTACTTCTTTGGGTTACCTCGCCTTATCGGACCGGTGCAGGCTTGCTCTCTCGATATCCAGGTCATTCGCTCCGCCCCCTAATCCAACTTCGGCCAGCGGTCTGCTGCGTCAGACATCAGTTGAGAGATCGGGAGGCCGTTGGGGCAGTGCTTCTCACACTCCTTGCACGCCACACACCCGGATGGGTCATAGCCTTTAGGATTCTCTGAGGCTTTCTGCACAAGGTCATCAAAGGCGGTCTCGGACAGGCTGGGAACCAGGGACTTGGTGTACATTTCGAGCACCTTGGGAATGAGTATCCCCTCCGGGCAGTCGCCGCAGTAGCCACATCCTGTGCAAAGGTGCTTGACGTTCGAATACACCTCCCATACCCGCAACTCCAGGTCCGATGCGATATCGGGAGCCAGCGCCCCCTTGCCTGCCGCCTTTACGCCCTCCTCCACTTGCTCGGGATAGGTGAGACCGCACAGCGCCGTCGTCACGCCGGGATATTCGACAAGGAAACGAAGGGCCGCTTCAACCATCGTCTCGCAGCCCAGCTCCAGCGCGATCTTAGGGAAGATGCCCGCCACGCGCGCAAGGTGCCCACCGGCGAGCGGATTCATCGCTATGACGCCGATGCCGCGCTCCGCGCAGAACTGAACGAACCTGGCCCGGGAGGTGTCCGCCGCCTGGAACGGGATGGTCACCAAGTCGAAGTCATAGTCCGAGAGCCAGCGGATCATAGTGTCGGAGTCGGCGTGGCCGGTGATACCCAGGTGATCGAACAGACCCTCGGACTGAGCCTTTCGGACTCCTTCGAGGAACCCTCCGGGTTTGAGGGCTTCGTTGAACGTTACATCACTGCTGCAGCTCCAAAGCTGATAGACATCGAGGTGGTCGACGCCGAGGATCTTCATCGAGCGCTCGATCTGAGTTCGGGCCTGATCTGCACTCCGGATGCCAAAACCGACTGCCGGACGGTATTCTTCCCCGATACCGGCTCCGCCGTCTCCCGGGCCGGATTTGGCGGTTACGATAGCCTTGTCGCGGAGACCTTTCAGCCCCGCCGCAAGCCACGGTTCGGCCGTTCCGCCTCCGTAGGCGGGGGCCACGTCAAAGTAGTTGACGCCCAGTTCGATGGCCTTGCGCACAGTCGCGGCCGCACTTTCGGCATCGGCAAAGCGCATGCAGCCGAAGCTGAGCGCGGATATCTTGAGTCCTGATCTGGATGCGAGACGATATTCCAAAGTATTCTCCCAACCGGCACAGCGGCGTATTACAAGGTATGCTGTCTTCCGACGAGCCAATATTACCCGACGGGCAGGGATGTGTCAAGGTAGAATGAGCCCTCTTGCGCACGGTCATCGTCATTCCGAACAAACGTGAGGAATCCGCTTGCCGGAGATTTCTCCCTTCGGTCGAAATGACAGGTTCGCGGGAGGAATCGGCTGATCTGCGGAGAAGTGGTCTGAAGCAGGCCGGCTCGCAGGGCTGCACAGACGACAATACAGGGAGTGCGAACATGAACGCGGTACGCTTCGGAATAATCGGGTGTGGAACGGTGGCTTCGTACGGCCACATACCGGCGATATGCGAAATAGACAACGCCGAACTGGCGGCGGCATCGGACATCAGCCAGGCTAGGCTGGATGAGGTCGCGGCCAGGCACCAAGTAACAGACCTTTACACGGACTATCGCGAACTGCTGGCCCGTGACGATATCGAGGCGGTGGGCATCGCCGTGCCCGTGGACCTGCACTATCAGGTGGTGATGGACGCGGCAAAGGCCGGCAAGCATGTGCTGTGTGAGAAGCCTATTGCTAGCACAGTTGAGCAGGGAGAGGAGATGGTGCGGGCAATGGAAGACTCCGGGAAGCTCTTTGCCATCAACTTCGAGAAGCGCAACACCGAGCCCTACGTCAGTATGAAACACCTTCTGGATGAGGGAAAGATCGGCGAGCTCAAAGTCGCCAGGTTCATCGGCAACTGGATGGGCGGACGCTGGGCCGGGGCCGACCGCCACAAGATGCTGATGACGGCCGGGATGGGACCGATAGTGGACTGCGCAGTGCACGACTTCGATCTGGCCCGCTGGTATACGGGTTCGGAGTTCGCCGAAATATCCGCAACCGGCACCAACATTGAGAACTGGCCCAACCCCGACCACGTGATCGCGGCGTGCAAGATGGCAAACGGCGTGCTGATAGTCATAGAGGCCGGCTGGGCGTACACCCACAACACCCCGGATCACGAGGGCAACCTGCGCACAGACCTCATCGGCACAGAAGGCGTACTCTCCTATGCTGACTGGAATACGACCATCGAGGGCCATTCTCGGATAAGGGAGTTCAGCGTATACTCAAGAGAAGCCTGCTATCGAAAGAGCCTCGAGACAGAGGACAAGGCTTTCGGTATGATGTATTCGCTGTTTTCGCAATCCATCCGGAAAGGCGAACTGATAGACCTGCCCTCCGGCCGGGACGGCGTCCAGGCGCTGGCCGCCGCCCTCGAAGCGCTGAGCAAGACGAAGTAGAGACCCTGTCTCAGGGAAAACCTGACTAGAGTTGTGGTGCAGGCATCCTGCCCGCGACGGCCGCACACCTGCATACAGCAGGCTGGAAGCCTGCACCACAACAAGAAGTCTTCTGGCCACCCTGTCTCCGTTCGTTCATACAAGTG
>Ga0136653_10002433_pt1 | contig 10208 bp, 8 predicted proteins | sample LakKivw275mmetaG_FD_94866 | JGI IMG/M metagenome (GOLD analysis project Ga0136653, IMG submission 94866) | Anoxic lake water microbial communities from Lake Kivu, Rwanda to study Microbial Dark Matter (Phase II) - Lake Kivu water 275m metaG... | ecosystem: Environmental > Aquatic > Freshwater >... | reverse complement strand
TCAATGAGGCGTTGCCGGAGGTATTCGAGGTAGCCGGCATTGGTGCGCTCAATCTGGTCGGCGCTGACGTAGGGGAAATTGCCGACGATGGCATCGAATTGCGGGATGGGTTCGTTGACCTGTTCGGGCCGTTCTACGTTCATCTTCGGCGGCGGGAACGGCAGCGTGTCGCCGGGCGAGATGGTGAAGAAGTCCCGGCAGGCAATGCGCGGGAAGTTGGCGGCGGAGGCGACGTTCTGGCGGAAAAGATTGATGACGGCCAGTTCCGCCGGGAACGGTGCGATGTCGATGCCCCAAATCTGCGAGAGCAGCGTTGGGTGATCGTGTTGGCCGAGCCAGCGCAGCCGGTCGTAAGAGCGGATGTTGAACGTGCCGGTGCCGCAGGTCGGGTCGAGCGCGAGGTCTTTGGGCGAGCGGATGCAAAAGGCGACGGTGAGATCGCAGAGTGGTTCGCCGGTAAAGTATTGGCCGAGGCCGTGGCGTTCTTCGGGCGGGATCAGCCGCTCGAATACCGTGCCGACCACATCCTGCGGCAGGTGCGCGAAGTTGCGGGTGTTGAACTCGTGGACGAGCACCGCGAGTTTGCGGGCGGCCTCGGACGGCCATGGTATGGTGTCCGGCAGGGCTTCGGCAAAGACGGCGTGATAGTCAATTTTCAGCGCCTCGGCAAACGCGCGATTGAGCGTGGGCAACACCTGGGCGGTGTCAAGGCCGTCGGCATTGAGTTCCGGTAACTGGCGCGCGGCGCGGCGGAGGCTCTGGTAAAAAAGGATTTTGCCCAGCAGCCGGTAGATGATCTGGCGAGTAATGGACTCGACAAATTCGCGGTCGGCAGCCGAACCGGCAATGCCTTGTGTGACCGCCCATTTCTCCACCTTGGCCCGCAAGTCGTCCTTCATTCCCAAGGTGGTGTGAAGGGAGTCGGTAACCAACGGTAGCAGTTCGTGGACGGATTTAATGAGGCGGTCAACAAACCAAGTAGCATCCACGTTGACCAGTTCCGGCGCCTGATCCTTGTGGAGACGTTTCAGGTCGTCGAGCAAGCGGCGTCCGGTCTGGAGCAGTTTAAGCCGGCGCGGCTCAGTGAACATCTTGGCGGTATCGTTGGGCGCGATGTCGTAGTTGTCCTCGTAGTCGCGGAGTTTTTCGAGACTGGTAGCATCCACCGGCGCGCCCGGCTTGGGAGTGCGCCACAAAACCGCGTCGCGCAAGGTCCAGATGAGGATGTATGGGGCTTTGTTGGCCTGCGCTCGGCGGACGGCAAATTGCAAGAGGGCTGGATCGCCAGCGCCGAGGTGCGGCGACGTGAGCGCAACAAGCGCGAGCGGCTCGGTCTTGCCGTCGTCGTTCGCTCCGTGAAGAAGCAGTGTGCCAAGCGGACTGCGAAGCGTGGCGTTATCCTCAACCGGCCACTGTTGGGCAGTGCGCAAGCACGCGAAGTCAGGCTGGCCAACTTCGGCCGTGAATCGGGCGAAGATGTCGGCCAGCACGGTCTTCATGGTTTGGAGGGTGTTGGCGGGGTGACGGGTTTGAGGAACTTCACGTAGGCGAGTGCACCCATGCGGTCCACCGTAAAGCGCACCAAATCTGGCTCGGCCTTCTGCCAGTCGCGGAGGACTTCGCTGCTTGTTCCAAGTTCGAGAACACGATGCCGGTCGAACAACAGCCGAATACCGGCAAGAAGTGAACAGTCCTTGATGGGGCTGTATCCGAGTGCGCTCTTGAGTTGAGTGCCGGCGTCGCCAAGCGCGGCACGGGCTTCTGCTGCTGAGGCTTGTTTGACGGTCAACCCATGTATCCCCGCAAGCGTTGTGAAGAAGCGATTGTCGAGGAAGTGATCAGTAGCGTCTGCGCCGGGCCAGTTGGTCATCAATCGGCGGAAAGCTGGGGTGAGTTCGTAGATGAAGCGATGCCGGTCGGGTTTCTTGAGCAGCCCCAGATCACAGAACGGCTCAAGTCGCACACGGCAGGCAACCTCTCTGGCGGTTGTGCCGGCATCGCTGCGACCTCGATATTGCTCAATCGTGTCAGCAACTTTGTCGAGATGTGCCAACCGCGACCGGTCCTCAAACGACAACGAGCCTTTGTTCAGCGTGGTGACAGCGGATCGGAGGATTGCCGGTAGCAAGTCGCCAGCTTCGCGCTCATCAAATGATTTCGAGAACTCCATCAACTGTTGGAACAAGGGGAAAAGAATCACTGAGTCGTTGTCGAGAAAGCAGAACAGCAAGACGGCAGCCTGTTCACGAGAGAGGAGTAACGGGTTCCGGTCGGCTTGATAAGCGTCGAATGACGCCAACTCTTCCTTGGGTGTCAGGTGGACCAGCAACAGGCCGCGAGTCATGATGGACCAAGTACCGGGCTTGATTAGGTCAAGTGCCGTGCCGAAGTAGGGATATTTTTCGCGGCTGGAGTCATTTAGCTTGCCGGTATTTGAGGGGAGTTTCGGGTCGCAGAGGTAGAGATCCTGCAACTCAATCGCGGCAGCCGTTGGCTTCTTCGCCAAGACAGCCTCACGCACACCCGCATACACGCCACCAGTGAGACGATACTGAATGTAATCGGTGAGCGTTTGACTGAAGGGCGGTTCGATACGGATTCGCTTCATCGTCACATCCACAAGCTGTCCTCCCAGCGTCGAGATGTTGCTGGTTTCCGTGCGCGCCGTGTGATGCACCAACAACTTTAGGTAGCCCAGCCGTTGCATGTGCTTGTTGGCGGCGCTAAGGATGCGAATCTTGACGGGCACGACTAGAAACCTCCGTGGACGCTGACCCGTGGCCGAATGTCGAGCAGGAAGGCGCGGTCGGTTTCGGTGTTGGACACGAGCGCCTGCCCGATGTCGAGACTACGGAGAACTTCATCAAGGCCAAGGACGGCGTTGGCGTACTTGACCTCCTCCGGTAGGTTCGATTTCAGGTTGCGGCGGATGTAATCAATGTCGCTCTGGACGGTGAGCTTGTGGGAGATCAGCGTGTCCACTTGAGCGAGGATGCGTGGATCAACGCTGGTGGGTTGTTGCGTGGCAATGACGAACGAGAGACCATAGTTGCGGCCTTCGCGGACGTATTTCACGATAACGCTTGTGGCGGTCGTGGCGCGTTCGGAAGGCAGAATGTTCTGGGCTTCGTCAATCGCCACCCACGTCTGCGGGACGGCTTCTTTCAACGAGTGCTGCAAGGCTTCGACTTCCTCGGGTGTGAGACTGTCCACCAGCTTCAGCGTTTTCTCGGCTTCCGACGCCCGCACTCGTGAAGCGATCAACCGGCGCAGGAGAGCGGCGACTACCACCAGCCGCAGTTCGTCCGACATCTTGTTCATCACGATCACGCTCATCCGCCCCGGCTTGAGCAGTTCGGTCAGCGGCGTGCCGTTGTCTGCAAACACGGGATTACGCTGGAAGGTGCAAAGCTGCTGCCGAACGGCGCGGCGCGTCTCAGGCGCATAGCTGGCAACCAACTCCGTGTCTGACTCCACACACTTGATCAACGCAGACAACGAATAAGTAGCGGTCGGCTGGTGAAACAAATCGTTCTCGTGCCAGCCCTCGGCAGTGACTTTCACATAAGCGTCGTTCAACAACTGGCCCATGCGATCTTGATAAATGTCGAGTCCAAGCAGGTAACCCCAATCCTCAGCAGCAAAGTCCGAGCAGTTGATCGTAAATTCCCCGTGCGAGGCGGGCGTGTTTGGCTCGCGCGTGCCGCGAGGAATCCAGATTGCGACATCCAATGTTTCAGACTTTAGCTCCCACCCGCGTCGAGCAGCGAACTGCTGCTGCACCGTTTCCTTTTGACTCTTTTCGTCGAGAACAATGTCAATCCACTGAAAGATGCCGAGGGTGTCAAAAAGCAGGGTCGCTACTGAGCGCGAGTTGTCGGCGATGGTGGTTTTCTTTTCTTTTGTGCATAGCCCTTCGAGCAGCGTACCCAGGGTGTAGGACTTACCGGAGCCGCGTTTCCCGAACAGGCCGACAACATGGGCGTGGTCGGTGTCAAACCGAACATCGGTGAGCGGACCGGCTTCTGCCAACCGGCCAAGCCAAACCCAGTGCTTGGCACTACGTCCATGCATCCCGAACTCGGCGGGTGACGTGGCGAAGGCGCGAGGTCTGACAGTAAATTTCTTCATAGGGAGAGCCTCAAATTAGCCGAACACCGCCGGTGCAATTTCGTGGACGATGCGATCATCAATGATCGGTTTCTTTCCGCGCCATGCACGGATGGCGCATTCGTTGACCGTGCGAATGATGTTGCGTGGTGTTGACTTGGCCGGGTCTTGACAGGCGTAATCGCACATGAGTTCAAAAGCAGAAGGCGTGAAGGGGTAGCGTTTGAAGCCGGTAGGTAGGGATTGTGAGGAGATGAGTGCCTGCGCTTTCGTTCGGCTGATCAGGTTCGTGAGCATGTCCTCGACGAAAGTTTTCACGTTCGCCGGCGCTGCCAGCGCTTCCAGTTCGATCACGTTTTGCCTGCCGATGCGCGAGATTATATCCGTACGGACAAGGATTCGCGGCGCATCGTCGGTAGTGTTGGCCGCGAAGGCAAGAACGAAGCCAACGGAAGAATTGGAGTTGCAGGCGAGAATGCGAAAGTAGTCGTGCCATGATTCCGCCGCATCGCCTGCCCTAATGTTCTGCAAGGCTTCCATCTCATTTGCAAAGAAGATCAAACACTTGCCAACTGCGCGGGCGAGATTCCCGATTGCAATCACCGCGTTCGCTAAATCTCCGACGCCAACGTAACAGAGCTGTGTGGTGAGGCCGATGCTCTGCAATTCCTCGGCCGCCAGAGGCCGCCCAGTCAACCATTGCCAAGCAGCAAGAGCGACAGTGTTCGTGCCGTTAAGCTGTTTCAGGGCTTGTTGGATGTTGGTCTTTGATGCGAGTCTGGCAACTGCTTTGTTGAAGTCAGAAGAACCTGTGGCGAGCGACCGAATCCAACTTTGAACAACATTCATTCCGAGGGCTTCAGTTAACTGCAAGTGCAAGTAATCTGCTTTGGAATCGCCCCTTGCCTCAATGTCAAGATGAACGATATGGGGAACATACTTGCAGGACTTCCGCTGCTTTGAGGTTACAATGTGTGCGACACGATGGAGCGTGTGGGTCTTGCCGGAGCCGTAAGTACCGTAAAACATCATCTTGGGAACTTCTGGGGCAATAAAGGAAGAGGCGACGAGTTCTTCTAGCCGCCCAGGCAGTCCGTCACGATCAAAGTATAGCTTTGCATTCCCCTTGTTTACTGTGGGGTCGACAACAAATTTCTCGCGGTCCTTTAGACAGAACCAATCGTGAAATGTGGTTTGAGGCATAACCTTTTCCCAATCATTGCACAAACGCTCGGTCAACCGAAGACTTCCGGGGCTATTACGTTTACAATGTCGTCGTCAATGATTCGCTTCCGTGATTTAGCGTCCCATGCAGCAATCGCGCTCTCATTGATGCTTCTGATGATATTCCGTGGTGTTGACTTTGCTGGATCTTGGCAGGCGTAATCACATATCAGGTCGAACGCAGACGCCGAGAATGGATACGTCACGACTGAGGTTTTGAGTTTCTCAGACGTTATCAGCGCATCGGCTTTGTCCTGATCAATAGTGTACTTGAGCATGTCTTCAATAAACGCTTTGACATTAGCCGGGGCCGCGAGCATTTCGAGCTCGATGATGTTCTGTTTTCCGACTCGTGAAATGATGTCGGGGCGCACCAAAATGCGGGGAGCATCGTCGAAGGTTGCAGCAGCGAACCCCAAGACGTAGCCGACCGAGGAGTTAGAGTTGTCCGAGAGCTTGCGAAGGTAGTCGTGCCAAGACTCGGCGGCGTCTCCCTGTTTCACGTTCTGCAGGCCCTCCATTTCATCCATGAAGAAGATCAGTTTTCGATTAACAGCACGGGCAAGATTACCCAGTGCGGCCAAGGCGGAAACGAGGTCGCCGACACCAACGTCACCCAACTTGCGCGTGACTTTGATTTCCTGAAGCTCCTTAGCGGACAGCGCCTGTCCGGTTAGCCAACGCCATGAGTTGAAAGCGAGTTCGCCACCGCCACGAAGTTGCTTGAGGGCAGTTTGGATGTTGACCTCTGGAGAGAGCTTGGCGATTTCCTGGTCGAAATTCGGAACAGAGCTGAACAACTGGTCGATCCATCCTTGAACCACGCTCATTTCGAGCGCCTCGGTCATTTGCAGATGCCAGCTATCAGCGTTGGATTTGCTGTGGACTTCAATGTCGAGATGAACGACGTACGGTTCTCCCTTGCAAGACTCGGGTTTGTTCTCCTTGATGTCCCAAGCCATGTGGTAAAGGGTCTGAGTCTTGCCGGAGCCGTAAGCGCCGTAGAACATCATTTTCGGCACTTGCGGATCAATGAAGGCACGGGACACCTGTTTCTTGATGCGGTCGCGGAGGGTGTCGCGCCCGAAGTACAGTTTGGCGTCGTCCGGGTTGACCTTGGGATCAATCGTGAACGTTGCCCGATTCTTCAGGCAGAACCAATCTTGGAATGTGTCCTTTGGCATAGTTTATCTCCTTACGTTGTGAATGGATTTGTACAGCGTGCTCTCCGGCAATACACGCAGATTGTTGGTGGCCCAGTAGTACAACTCGTCCACGAGCTTGCGCCCCGCGCCTCGTGCCAGCAACATCATGCCGACTTCGAGGTTGGCGGTTGCCGCCGCCCCGGTAAGATTTCCGGAACCAAAAACTGCGAACGACTCCGATTCCTGAATCGCCGAGGCGATGAAGACCTTCGCATGAAGCAATTCGTTGTACCGAATCTCGATCCAATCGTTCTTGGCGAGCAACTCCACCGCTTCCTGCTGCCACGACTCCGCCGGCTCGCGGGTAACGATATACGTGGGAATACGCTGCGCCTTGATCTTGGCCGATAGGTCTGCCAGCGAGTACCGGCATTCTGCCATCGTGTTGATGAACGGTGACACCAACGTCAACGACCGCAATGCTGGGTCGCGCAGAAATAGCCGAGCCAGAAAATGCTCGACCATCCCCTCCGTCAGGAGGCGCACATGCTGGCATGTCGAACATATTCCGCATTGGTTCATTTCCATTGTGTGCTGTGGTTCTATGCCTCACCGGTCCTCAGCCGCCTTGCCGGCTCGTACCCACTCGTCAACCTCGGTCGCCTTGAACTTCCAGAGCCGGCCGACCTTGTGGGCGGGCAGGCGCTTCCGCTCGATCCACTTGTAAATCGTGTCCGGGTTCGCGCCCAGGTGCGCGGCGATTTCGTCCACCGACAACCAACGCTCGTGCGGGATTGATTTTCCTGCGTCCGGATTCCGCGGAACATTCTTGCGTGATAGTTTCAAGACAGTTCACCCTGTAGCAGGTCGTGTCCAGAAATACCAGTCGAAACAGGTTGGAACCAACACGAGTGGCATAAGATGGACGCGCACGACGAACCGTCACAGCCGCACGATCCCACCCGTGCCCCGGCTTGAAAAGGTCACGAAAGGTAACGGTGGAGTTGCGGGGAATTTCAACTGCGGCGAAGGAGTTTCCACAACTCGTGACCCCGCTGCTTCGGATGCCGGTAGCCAGCCAGTCGCGCAGCTTTCGTTGCGTTTCCGAGCGCGATGGGGCTGAACAGGTATTCGAGGAATTTCGCCTGCTTCACCGTCATGCGGGCAATCAATTTGTCATCGGGCCACGGCGGGCGCTGCCGGTAGAGCACCCAGTAAACGATGTTGGCGACCTCCTGCTTGGTGAACCGGCGCTTCGGGCAGCCGACCGCTTTCTGATCGTGGTCCTTCGCCAGCGATGCGAGCAGGAAGGCAATCTCGTCAATCGTCCACCGCGGCCAGGTGCGCACGCTGCACCAGTAATGCCCCTTGCCTCGGAGATTCAGACGCAGAACATCCGCCCGGCGCGGTCGCGTTTCGATGTTTGCGAAATCTGCCTCGCTCATGCTGATCCCCGTCGATCTTCAGTGCGGATGCTTTCACGAATCTGGCAGTGGTATCCACGTATGGTATCCAGATTCGCTGAGATGTGCGAAAGCGTTGCGCCGAATCTTGCGCAACTTGCTGCAAACAAAATGGCTGCCTCGCTAGGACTCGAACCTAGACAAACTGATCCAGAGTCAGTTGTGCTACCATTACACCACGAGGCAGTCGGTCTCGTTGCGGATAGAGTAGGTGGCTGCCTGCCTGCCGTCAAGCTTGCGGTCGCCTCAATTCAGGCGCATCGGCATCAACACGTACAGGAACGGTGCATTGATCTTAAGGACGCCCGGGCTTAACTCGTCGGTCAACTCCAGAATGACCTCGTCCGCATCCAGGTTCCGCAATGGATCCATCAGGTAAACGGGGTTGAACGCGATGTTGAGTTCCTTGCCCTTGTAGTTAATCGCCATGGTTTCCTTGGCCTCTCCGACTTCTGGCGTTGTGGCGGTGATGGTAAGAAGGTTCTTGGCAAAACTCAGTTTGACTGACTGGGACTTCTCACTGGACAGGATGGAGGCTCGATGAAGGGCGCCCAAGAGCGGCTCTCGCTCCATTGTTACCCTCTCCTTGGCCTCGGTTGGAATCACCTGTCTGTAGTTTGGGTATGTTCCTTCAATGAGTTTCGACACCAGCACGGTCTGGCCGAGATCCATGATAATCTGAGATTCTGAGACCGTGAGTTTTGCATCTCCCTTATCACCTAGAAGGCGCTGGAGTTCGGCAACCGCCTTTGTAGGGAGGATGAATTCAGTCTCTTTTCCGCTTGGCGCAGCAACCTCTGCTTCCGCAAGAGCCATACGGCGACCATCAGTTGCTACGACTGTGAGTTTTTCTTGTTTGAAGCTCATCAAAACTCCGTTTAGGACGTAGCGTGTTTCGTCGGTAGAGGAGGCATACGCTGTGCGCTTAAGGAGGTCTCTGAGCGCGTTTTGTTCCAGTTGAAGAGATTTTCCATCTTCAGGAAGGGGGAAGCGAGGGAACTCCTCGGCGGGAAGGCCGATGATCTTATAGAAAGAGGATCCGCATCGAATTGAAGCGGAGTTCTTGTCGTCTACATCAAGGTCAATATCAAGCGTCGCTACCTCTCTTAGGATGGCAAAAAGCTTTCTCGCAGGAAGCGTTGTGCATCCAGTCTTGACGACATCCGCTTCTATTCTGCATCGAACCCCCACGTCCAAATCAGTTGTTGTAAGGCATAGCCCTTCCTTTTCCGCCTGAATCAAAACGTTGGAGAGAATGGGTAACGTTGTCCGTGCACTAACCACGTTCTGTACTCGTTGAAGACCGTCCAGAACCTTTTCTTTGGTTACGTGTAGCTTTATTGCCATGGTTAGTTCCTTGATGATCTATTTCTCTTAGAAATCAAATTATTATTAACTGTTGTGAATATCGGAAAGAGGAACCATTGTCAAGGCGACATCAACGACTTAGGAAAAAGGGCAAATGGAGGAAAACAACGAGAAAAAGGGAGGAGAAACATACAGACGGGTAATTTTCACAGATTCTACACACGATGTTCACGAGAAATGGACTCGCGAAGAAAAGACACCGCCTGACGGAGCCTAGAGTCAGCCTCTACTCGCGCGCATATAAGGCGGCACGCGTGCATCACTGTTCCGTGATCCCTGCCTCCAAAAGAATCACCAATGGCAACCAGAGACAGATCGGTCAATTCTCGGCTGAGGAACATCGCGACCTGACGGGGGAGAGCGACATTCTGAGGGCGGCGCCGACTGGTCATGTCTGCGAGGCGAATGTCGAAGTGTTCAGCCACCTTCTTCTGGATCATCTCAATAGACAAAGAACGCCGCGCTTCCTCGTGCAGCAGATCCCGAAGCAAAGATTCCACGGAGTCCAGAGAAAGGTCTCTGCCAGAGATCGAGGCGTACGATGCGACGCGCACTAGGGCACCTTCAAGGCGACGAATGTTGGTCCTGATGTTTTCGGCGATGAACGCGAAGATTGTGTCAGGCAGCTTTACCTGCAAGGCTTCTGCCTTCTTGCGCAAAATGGCGATTCTAGTTTCGAGTGCAGGAGGCTGCAAGTCCGTGACAAGACCCCACTCAAAACGAGAAACGAGCCGCAGCTCAAGGTTCGCAATTTCAGCCGCAGGGCGATCACAGGAAAGCACAATCTGATTGTGGGCGTCGAATAGCGAATTGAAGGTGTGGAAGAACTCCTCCTGAGTCTGCTCTTTGCCGGCGAGGAATTGAACGTCGTCGATTAACAGCACGTCCACCGCACGAT
>Ga0136653_10002432_pt1 | contig 10215 bp, 7 predicted proteins | sample LakKivw275mmetaG_FD_94866 | JGI IMG/M metagenome (GOLD analysis project Ga0136653, IMG submission 94866) | Anoxic lake water microbial communities from Lake Kivu, Rwanda to study Microbial Dark Matter (Phase II) - Lake Kivu water 275m metaG... | ecosystem: Environmental > Aquatic > Freshwater >... | reverse complement strand
GTCCGTGACGTCCTGAGACTCGACCTTCCTTTCGAGCGGGCAAAAGTGATTCGGGTACAAAAAGGATCCTGGATCGGGGGCGCAGGGGAGGAAACTGCAAATTAATTGCTCAGCCGGTTGATGACTTCTTTGGCGACTCATGTCAACGAACGGCAGGACGACGCTGCTCATATCCTCTTCACGCCTCGAAATGCTCCCAATTGTACTTCACCCGCTCCATGACCTTTTTGAACCGCTTCTCCCCCCGGATGTTGGTGAGATAACGGTTGTTTCGTTTGATCCCGTTAAGTCAAGAGTTCATGAAGTTCAACTTTTAGGAGCCAGATAGGCTAGGTCCGCTTTTTCCAGCAACTTCCCAAATCGACGGTCTCGGCAGAAATTCTCTACCCGAGGCCACTTGACTGATGGAAGAAATAAGAAAAATATATCATGGATTTCTGCGGCTTTCTCAATCCATTCGAATGCGTAATCATACTGGCCTAAACCAATATATATTAAACCTACGTATCCAAAAAACATATTCGTCGTATACGCCGCCTCTTTGGTCTCGTTCAAAAGCTCCGTGGCCTCTTTTGTTTTGTTTGCCAGGGCCAGGGTGAATCCCAGCTCAGCAATGTTGGTAATCGACCGACCCCCACGTCGAATCGCTTCCTCATATTTAGTCCTTGCATCTTCATACAAACGTTTCCCTAAATAGGCCTCGCCAAGCATGTGATACGAATACCAGTAATGTGGATCCAGGCTCTGCAACTTCTTAATCTCTTCGATGAGTTTGTCGAATTGCGGTATCGATAAATAGGCCCAACTCAAAACCGAATAAATAAAAGTCTGAAGCGGGTTGATCTCCAGCGCTCGGCTGAGCAGTCCAAGAGCCTCTTCATGTTTGTGCTCCAATATAATCAAATAGGCTGCGTACCACATCAAAGTATCAGCAGCGTTTGGATTCAGCTCAAGTGCCCTGTTGAAACTTCTTCTCGCCACGTCGCGATCCCAACCATAGAAAGTCGCGACCGTGGCCAGAGTGGTGTATGTTTCAACAAAGTCAGGACCCGACTCGACTGCCTTTAATGCAGCTTCTTTTGCTTTCTGCATGGAGGTTATCGGCGGCAAAACCCCGGCTCCCATACAGAGCCATACGTATGATTCCGCAATTCCGGCATAGGCTAGAGCAAATGATGAATCTCTCTTAATGGCTCTATTAAAGTAGTCAATCGCCCTGGCCAAACTTTCCGGAGTGATTTGGCTTATAAGGAAACGACCTCTCATATACAGCTCATAGGCTTCTACATCTTCCGTTGGTCGCTTTAGGACTGCTGCTTTTTCCCTGTCTAAAAGCTTCAACTTAAGGGTATTGACTATGGCTCGAGAGACTTTCTCCTGAATGTCAAAAACATCATCCAGTGTGCCTGAGTGCTTCTCAGCCCATATGTGCGCATCGGTCTCGGCGTTGATCAATTGAGCAGCTACACGCAGGTCGTTGCCAGCCTTCCTGACACTTCCTTCCAGAACATATTGGACATTCAACTCTCGGGCTATCGTCTTGGTGGTCTTTTGAGTGCCTTTGAACGTCATCGCGGAATTTCTGGAGATAACCAAGAGCTCACGAACATGGGAAAGATCAGTGATAATCTCCTCCGTCATCCCGTCGCAGAAATACTCTTGGTCTTTCTGGGGGCTCAGATCAGCGAAAGGAAGCACGACAATGGATTTTTCAGGCCTCACTACGGACGGCGGTGATACCACAACTTTCTTTTTCCCTATTTCAGGCATACCTGCTGCCCACTGCAGGGATTTGATGACAACCCAAGCGATGCCAAGACCAAGGGCGACGACCCCTATATGAATCCTTTTGCTAGAAATTCCAGCGATTTGAAGAATAAGGTTCAAGTCTATGGCCGCAGCGGCTAAAATAACCAACGGAACCAGAAGGACTTCGATCTTGACGTTCCCCGGCCGCTTCTCTGTGCCGCTGAACCATCGCCATAAGATTGTGCAGAACATGGCAGCGATAAGTGTGACAAGCGCGATATCCAGAAGCCCTTCTGGGAACTTAAAGTGCATCACTAGAACACGTTCGACAATTTCATAGACAAGCCATCCGCCGCCAATGAAGGCAGCAAGCGTCTCAATAATATGCCGCTTCCTTAGCTTAAGGATGATTGTTTTAATGGACGATGCTTTTACGTCTTTGGAAGGAGCTTTGTCCCCATACGAAGGACTCATGTCACCTCGTTCCTGTTTGCCTAAAGCTTTCTGGTTAAACGCTGACAAAAAACAAGCTAAAGGATAGGGAATTCGTTTTTATAAGAGATCGCCGATTGCGAGTCTTTGTCACGATTCCCCCTCCAATCACCGTGTGGAAGTATAGATCACAGCCGGAGAGATGTCAAAGATATTCGGGAGCGGGTGAAGTGCGCAGGGGAGAATTTTGAGGCCTGAGGAAATTCAACTTTCCCGCTCACCCAGACACGATTCCAGACTCCATAGTAGATTCATTTTGTTGAAAAGTGAGGAGACAATGATCTCATCGACAGGAGGAAAGGCACCCATTCGGATTGGCCTCAGATCATTTCCACAGAAGAAGTCAAAGTGCCAATTACTGATAGGCAAAGAAAGGGCAAGATGATATAATCAAAACACAATTAACAAAAACCGGAGGCGGCGAATGGTTTCAACTTATACAGCCAAATATGTAAAAATAAAATCCGGTTATATGGGGCAGCTTGTAGAATGGCCAGAGGTCTTGACTGAGGGCAAGACACTCGAAGAGTGCCGGGAAATGCTCGAAGACGCCCTGCATGAAATGGTTCTAGCCTACCGGAAGCAAAAAAAGGCCATTCCGCCCGGAAGAGCGCTCCTAGAGCAAATTCCCGTCGAAATCTGAGATGTCCGTCAAGCGGCGGGACTTGATTCGATACTTGGAGCAGAATGGCTTTTATCTATTGCGGGAAGGAAGAAATCATTCCATCTATACCAATAGGTCAAAGATAATACCAATCAAAAGGCACAAGACTCTGGATAGAATCACTGCCAATGAATTGTGTAAGCAGGCAGGCTTGACCCCGAAGTATTGATTTGCGGCTGTCATCAGATTATGTGGGGAAAGCAACGCGGGCGACACCCGATTTGACTCATATCTCCTTTATCGCTACCCTTAACTCAGATAGCAAATTTCTTTTGGAACGGGGAAACGATGAACTCTTCAAAAGGGGAAGAAGTTCCTTCCGGTGGAGGCAGAGAATCTTTTCTCAAGGCCTTCCTGGCCAAACTCAGAAAACGGAAAATCATCGAGACTCTGGCGGCGTTTATCGGCGGTGGTTTTCTGGCCGGGAGGAGCCAAGAATATTCAAGCCGGAACTCGTCTTAATACCTTTGATAGTTTTAGTTGTAGTGCTCATAGATATTAATCTTATCCTCCGGCTGAAAGGGCCTGAACCAGAAACTTTCCCTACCTCCATATGGAAGAACTCAATCGCAGTCCTGCCCTTCGTGGATACGAGTCCTCAGAAGGTCTTCCTAATTCGATCCTGAAGAAGAGGAACAAATGGACGCAAGCATCGCATTCAGGCGGGATGCATAGCGAAGATCGAACAATGTCCTGAATTCGATTATGAAATTTTCCCCCCTTTTGCGGGAGGTTCGTCAGGTTTGACAGGAGTGGACGTCATCGTCCAGGGAAAGGATGTCATCAGGGTTGCCAACGGCCACTCCATGATGCCCAAAGTCACCGGCTTAGGCCTGTGGGGGTTCCTCCGGGCGGCCAAGGCTTATGTCGTTGAGGATCCGGCCTTCGGCCTGGTCGGTTATGGGTGCCGGATAGAAAGAACCGCGGATGAAATCCGGGCTTTTCCCAAGGATGGGGTCAAGAAGCGGCTAAGATTCGTTGCCGAGAAGATCGATATCGAAGCCGCGGCGGGGGAGATTGTCTCCGCCGCGCTCAATGCGAAATGCGGGGATTTAGAGCTTCAGATGGCCGACTCGACGAATCTGGTGAAGATTGTCCGTCTAGCGATCAAGGGGCTTCGTCCGGGCGACTACGAAGTCTCGTTTGACGAATCGAAGGAGCGGCGCACCGTCCGGGATGTCCTGAGACTCGACCTTCCTTTCGAACGGGCAAAAGTGATTCGGATATGGAAAGTGTTCTAATCCTCGATTCTATTCATAACGAAGCGACTCGACCGGCTTTGCCCGGGCCGCGCGCAAGGTCTGCGAACCGACGGTCAGCCCGGCTACTGCGAGCATAGCCAACCCCGCGAGGGAAAAGAGCCCGAGGCCGACCGACACCCGGTAGGCGTAAAGGTCGAGGATTTTCGCCGAAGCCCAAAAGGCCAGCGGACAGGCGAGGACCACCGCCAGGGCGACCCAGGTCAAAAATTGCAGAGCCAGCTTCGCAGCCAGGCCGACGGCCGATGCCCCCATAACTTTGCGGACGCCGATCTCTTTGGTCCTCTGTTGGGTTAGGAAAGAGGCCAATCCGAAAAGCCCGATGCAGGCGATGAAGACGGCCACGAGCGTCAGGTAGTTGGACACCGTCCAGATCTTCTGTTCGATGAAATACTGGCTCCGAATCATCAGGTCATCGAAAAAAGTCGATTGGAACAGAGTATCCGGGTCGGTCTTCTTGATGGTTTCCCCGACGGCCCGAAGCGAGCCGGACTCAGAACCGGGGGCGATCCGGACAAAGGCCCAGGAGCGGGCCGAGGGCCGAAGCTGGAAAACGATCGGCCGGATGGCATGGCGCAGGGGCCGGAAGTGAAAATCCCGGACGACGCCCACGATCGTGCCCTCACGCTGGAAGATCCTCAGCCTCTGCCCGACGGGATCGCGGAATCCCATGAGCCGGGCCGCCGCCTCGTTGATGACGAAGGCCCCCTGGATATCCGATGGAAAATCCCTGGAAAAAGAACGCCCGGAGACGATCGTTGTCTTGAGGGTTTCGAAGTAGTCGTAATCGACGTAATCCCAGTTCAGGGTGACCCGGGTTGCCGGGTCCTTTCCCGTCCAGTCTACGGCGTTGCCGTAGACTGTCGACCCGATATTGACGGGATTCTGAAAACCGGCCGTCACTCCGATGATGCTCGGATTTCTGAGGAGTTCCGACCGGAAGCCCTCGTATCCCTCCGACAAGACCGGGCCCATGCGGATGACGACTAGGTTCGTCCGGTCGAAGCCCAAATCCTTGGCCTTGATGAAAGCGATCTGGCGGTCCATGACGGCCGTCCCGATGACGAGGATGAGAGACAGCGCGAACTGGAAGACGACGAGGACCTTTCGCAGTCCCCCCGAGTGCCGCAGACCGCCGGCCGCCCGGCCGGCCAGAACCGTCTTTGCCTGGAAGGACGATAGGGCGAAGGCCGGATAAACCCCGGCTGCAAACCCGGCGAACACCGTGATGGCGAGGAATCCGAGGATGGTCGAAGGCCTCAGGATGTCGCCGAAAACGAGATCTTTTCCCGCGATCCGGTTGAAGACCGGGAGAAAGAGCATCAAAAGAACGAGGGCGACGGCGAGTGAGATGAACGACGTGCCCAAGGATTCACCCAGGAACTGGCGGACAATATCCGATTTTTGCGCGCCGACCGTCTTGCGGATGCCGATTTCTTTGGCCCGCCCGGCCGCTGCGGCCGTGCTGAGGTTCGTGAAGTTGATGCAGGCGAGGGCGAGGACGAACAAGGCTCCTCCGGAGAAAAGCAGGATCACACGGATCAGGCTGTTGCCGTCAGGAGAGTAAAGGCGCTTGCGGAGAAGGGGATGAAGGCGGAATTCCACCCGGCCGGCGCTTTCGGAGAAGTTAGGGGCGGCGATGGCTGTGATTTTTTCTTCGACGGCGGCCCGGTCGGCGCCGGGGGAGAGGAGGACCCAGGTTTCCAGGGGATTGCCTCCCCAGTGGGTCGGCTCCCGGAAGGAGGGAGCGAATTGAATCGCGAAAGGAACGATGCCGTCAAAGCGCAAAGAGGATTGGGAGGGGATATCCTTGATCACGGCGCTAACCTGAACGTCGAACTCCCCGTTGACCCGGAGCGTCCGGCCGACCGGGTCCCGGTCCCCGAAATATTTTCGGGCTGCGCTATCCGTAAGAACAACTGCGAACTTGTCGGACAGCGCGGTTTCGGGGTTTCCCCTTAGGAAGGAGATGGTGAATATCCTGAGGAACTCCGGATCGGCCAGGGCGATGACGTCCGTGTTGAAGATCCGGTCCTCGGACCGGATGACGAGTCCTTGCTCGAGCTGGACCCGGGCCGCCCGAACGACCTCCGGACACTGGGCTTTAAGCGCGGCCGCGAGCGGGAAGTAGGATCCCGTGTGGACGGTCCGGGAACCGTCACCCCCGGCGATGATGTTATAAACCTGGGCTATGGAGTCCGCGCGCTCTTGGAACCGGTCGTAGCCGATTTCGTTCTGAACCCAGAGAAATACGAGCAGACAGGCCGTCAGGCCGACGGCCAACCCTCCGATGTTGATCAAGGAGTATGATTTTCGAAGCCTCAGCCGCCGGATCGCAAATTTGACATAGCTCCGGAGGAGGCCCGGCGAAAAGCGCTCCCGCCGCCAGGGAAATCGGCCGCCCGGCTGGGCCGCGCGGGCGTGGCCGTAGGCGGCTTCGAGACTTTCGGCTTTCCGGAATTCCGCCTCCGCGGTCCTGAAGGCCTCTTCGAGGCTCATGCCCCGGCCGGCCAAGTCTTCAACCTTATCCCGCAGGTAGCGCTCAAGCTCGGCCAGGTCCCCATCTTCGATCGATGGGCTTCTCAGCATGGCCTTTTTCCATTCAAGGATGGCTTTTTCAAGGTCGAACATGTCGGCTCCTCCTTGAGGCCGCTCGCGCGCGGGCTAGCGCCCCTCGGTCACCGGCTTCCAGAGAGCCTTAAGCGCCGAATGAACTTTCATCCACTGGCCCTTTTCGAGTTCGAGCTCGGCCAGCCCGAGCCTTGTCAGCTTGTAATATTTCCGCAGAGGCCCTCTGTCCGAAAGCCGCCACTGGGACTTGATCAATCCGTCCCTTTCCAGCCTTTTAAGGAAGGGATAGAGCATCGGCTCCGACCAATCCAGCTCGCCGCCGGTGAGATCCTTGACCTGCTGGATGATCTCATAGCCGTAGCTTTCGCCCCTTTTCAGGATGGCCAGGATGATCGGTTTCGTGGATGCGCCCGTCAATGCTTTGGATATCATCTGCTACCTCATTTTATTAGGTACCTAACGCCGTTAGGAAGCGGATTTCGTGCCAATCTCCTGACCTGGGAAACCGAAAACATCGTCCGGAAATGGACGGATTCTGTCCGGAATCGGAATTTAAAGAAACTTTACAAGTTGTAAAATTATTTTACAAATGCCTTAATTAATACCTTGATAGTCGGATATGGCCTGGTTTTTGCAGATTGATAATCCAAGAATGAAATGAACAATAACTCCAAAAAAGAAATCAGGAGGGATCTGTCACATGAAAAAAACAGCCGTGATTCTTTCTTTCTGTTTCGCTCTCGGAGCATCGGCGCAGCCTTCTCAGGAGATTTTCGATCTGCTGCGCAAAGGGGATATCGCCGCCGTCAAAGCGCTCGTTGAGAAGTCGCCGCAGGTCCTGGAAGCCCGCGACAGCGACGGCATGACGCCACTCCACTATGCCGCGATGGCCGGGGGCGCGGAACTCATCAATTACTTCGTCGACAAAGGAGCCAAGCTCGAGCTAAAGAGCGTTGAGCTTAAAACCCCCCTCCACCTGGCCTCGATCGGCGACAACAAAGATGCCGCAACCGCCCTTGTCAAGAGAGGGGCCGCCCTCGAGACGCGGGACGATTATGGCCGCACGGCCCTCATTCTCTGCGCTCGTGAGCGCGGCCAAGCGGCCACGGGCCGGCTCCTCATCGAAGCCGGCGCGGACGTCAACGCTTTGGACAGATTCGGGTCTTCCTCGCTTGAACTCGCGGCTTGGCGCGGCAAGCGCGAGTTTGTCGACCTCCTCCTCGAGAAAGGGGCCCGGGTGCCGGAGAGCGGAGAGCGATGGCAGGGGATGCTGTCTCAGGCCGTTTCCAAGGGCTTGATGACCCTCTTCCGGCGTCTGACCGAGGGAGCGCAGGACCTGAAGGCCGTTGATCCTTCGGGCGTATGGCTTCTCCATTCCGCCGCAGGGGGCGGCTCCGCTGAGATCGTCGGCTTTCTCCTCGGCAAAGGCTTCAACCCGGCGCAGCCCGACCGGTTCGGCTGGACGCCGCTTCATTACGCGGCCCTTGACGGCCGGACCGAAGCCGCCGGGATCCTGCTCGATCGAGGCGCGCCCCTCGATGTGCGCACGATCATGGGCCAAACGGCTTATAACGTCGCTCAGGAGAGAAAAATGGAGGCTGTAGCCTTGCTCCTGGCCGAAAAAGGCGCCGATAAGTCGGAGAGCCGGTTTCCTGTCCTCAAGGGAGATTATCTTGGCCAGACGCCCCCGGGGAACAAGGCCGAATTATTCGGCCTGGGCATCATCTCCTCGATTTGGGGCATCCACAGCACGGCGGTTTTTTCCCCGGACGGAAACGAAGTCTATTGGGCGCCGATGATGACCTTCCCGGGTGAGATCTATTCCCGCGGAGGTCTTCTTATGATGAGACGGGTGAACGGGCAATGGGAGGCTCCGGCTTGGGCCTCCTTTTCGGGCCCCCAGGGCAACGATGACGTTCCATTTTTTTCCGCCGACGGGAAGAGGCTCTATTTCATCTCCCGCCGGCCGCTTCCCGGCGAAACGGAGAGAGGAAGCGAAAGGATTTGGTACACAGATAGAACCGGCGCCGGCTGGTCCGAGCCAAAGCCCCTGGACCCCAACGTCAACTCGGTCAGTAAGCATTGGGAATTCTCCCTGGATCGAAAGGGAAACGTTTATTTCGGAGGGCAGGCTTCTGACAGCCTGGGCATGGGTGATATTTATATGGCGCGTTTTGCCGAAGGGAAATATGATAGGCCCGTCAACCTGGGTGCGCCCATCAGCTCGGCGGCCGAAGAGACGACGCCCTTCATCGCCCCTGACGGAAGCTATCTCTTGTTCTCACGCCAATTCGACCTTTGGGTAAGTTTTCGGGGATCTGGAGGGGCCTGGTCCGAGCCTGTCAACCTGGGCCCGGAGGTCAACAGCCCGTCGGTCGAGCTCTGTCCGATCGTCACTTCCGACGGCAAGTATCTGTTCTTTTTGAGCCAGCGCGACGGCGAAAGCCACGCTTACTGGGTCCGCGCCGAGGTCATCGAAAAGCTGCGGCCTTCGCAGCCATCTCGGTAAAGGGGTGCCCCCAATAGAAATTCCCGGATGGCCGAAAGGACTTTCTCTGGCTGCTCGACCCAAGAATAATGCCCTGCCTTCTCAACGAACAGGAGCCTCGCGTCGGGATAATAGCGCGCTAGGGCCTGCGGAATCGACTCGCCCAGCGGATCCTGGCGGCCCTGCAGGATGAGCACCTGGGCGCGAAACGCCGGCGGCATCTTGGCCAGGTCCAGTCCTCTTTTCTTCACATCCTTCCAGATCCAGTCCCCCATTTCAAAATTGAAATCGGAATCCTTCATGACGCCGCTCACCAGCAACGATTTTTCCTTATCGAAAAAATAGGCCGGCATCATGGCCCGGATCCGCTCAACCAGGGCATGGTGTCCATCCTGGGCCACCCGGCCGGGATCGCTCCAGGATTTCATTTGTTCCTTGTCCGGTGCACAGAGCCTCGACATGAGATTATCAAAAAAATAGAGGAACGCGTCGGTGTTCAGGCCCAGCGAATCGAGAAGCACCAGCGACGTGATGGAATCCGGGAAAAAGTTCGCGTAGAGCGATGCCATAAATCCTCCGTAGGAGAATCCCAGCACGCTCCACTCGTTCAATCCCAGGCTTCGGCGGACGGCTTCGAAATCATCGAGGCTGAGAGCGACATTGATGGTGCTCGCATCGAGGAGTTTCGGCATTGATTTGCCGGTGCCCCGCTGATCGACCAGAATGCACTGAACATCTTTGGCCAGCAACTCGCACAAGCTCAGATAGCGGTCGGAATTGTCCCCAGGGCCGCCGCCGATGATCAGCAACGGATGGCCCTCGCCAAAAACCCGATAATAGATATCCAATCCCTGGCTGTTGACTTTTCTAAATTCGACTTGGCCATATGCTGCAGCGACGCAACTCGCCAGCAAAACGAATACCATAAATCTTTTCATGGACGTTTGCTCCTTTATGTCAATTTACTTGAATACCGAGCTCATGGCAATTTG
>Ga0136653_10002428_pt1 | contig 10219 bp, 5 predicted proteins | sample LakKivw275mmetaG_FD_94866 | JGI IMG/M metagenome (GOLD analysis project Ga0136653, IMG submission 94866) | Anoxic lake water microbial communities from Lake Kivu, Rwanda to study Microbial Dark Matter (Phase II) - Lake Kivu water 275m metaG... | ecosystem: Environmental > Aquatic > Freshwater >... | reverse complement strand
CGAGGACGCTTCCCCCCGGGCTGTCCCGCAGGAGCGGCCTCATGTTGGCCACGTTCGGCGTCGGGTCGATGGTGTCCCACCCGGCGGCTACACCCAACAGCGGGAGTTGGTCAACGCCGATCCGGAAGGGCTGCGTCAGGAGCGCGTAGCTGGGGACATCGGTGCCGCCCACGGCCAGCGTGTTGGCCGCTAGCGCGCAGAAGAACGGGCAGTCCTGCCACGGCGTGCCGGTGCCGGCGGCGCCGGTGTTGGTCGGCTTGGCGCTGTCGATCCACAGGACGGCGCCCTCATTGACGGCCTGCATGATCGAGTCGATCTGGAAGTCATCCAGGGCCGTCAGGTCCGCTGCGCAGAGGTAGAGGAGGTGGTACCCACTGAGGTCGGTGTGCTGGCCGGGCGGCACCACCACTTCCCAGTATGCGGCACTCCACTCGGCAACGTAGCCTCCCAGGCCCGTGCCGCCTCGCGGGTTGACGATGTCCCAGCGGGACGGCCTGAAACTCGCCCGGCGCAGGCCCTCCATGACTCCCGCACCGACGGTCAGGTTCGGGTTGGGCGCGCCGGGATCGATGGTCACAACCGCCGCCTTGATGGTCACCCGTCCGGGGGCGTAGTCGAAGGCCGTCGCCTGGCTGAACACAGGCGCCGACAGCGCGATGGTCGCGACTACCGCAAGGCCGAAGAGGGCGCGCTGACGCGCTGAGAGCAGGGCAGCTTCTCGGCTTGCGCCGGCCCCCTTTCGATCGGTCGTCATGCGGGCGAACCTCCGCTCCTCAAACCGGGGCACGGCTCGGCCTGAGCGTACGCGCCCCAGAGTCTACATGGTCTCGCCAAAGTACAGCAGGTCGGCGCTCACGGGCAGCAGCGGCACTCTCGGCAGGTTGGCCGACTCCGTGCTCCGGTGCAGCAACGGCGCGCCGAGGTTCCCTGAGGTCGCTCCCTGCCCGCCGCGGTCGCGTGCCTCGCGCACCGACCCATCGTAGATGTACGTGAGGCTGCGCAGGGAGCCATCCGACAGGGGCGTGTTGCACGACCACTTGTCCGTCCACTCGTAGACCGCATCCACCGGCGCCGTGAAGCTCTCGGTGATGGAGCCCCTCACGGTGAGGTCGTAGTTGTAGCGCAGGTAGGCCTTGGCCCGGGCGACCTCATCCGGCGTATCGATCAGGCCGTTGATGTTGTCGCCCTCGGCCGGTCCGAGCGCCCGATCGATCGCCTCCACCGTCTCAAACCACGCGCCCGGGATGACAAACCAGCACCCGTTCTCGGCGTAGATGGTCGCATTGACCTTCGGGTGCACCGCGGGCACGATGGCGGACAGGTCGGTCGGGTCGGCCGAGGTGGACTCGACGACCTTCCACTTCCGGACCCACGGGTTCGTGGCGCCGGCAGAGAAGCCGGGGTTGGCCCAGTACATCTGTAGGTTGTTGCGCACGCCGGGCGTCGTCGAGACGTACAGGTTCGGGTTGGCGGCCGGTGTCAGGTTCCACGGCACGGCGGGCGATCCACCCCGAGGGGGCAGCGGTTGGTAGTTGGGCGTCAGCGCGTTCGACAGGTTCACGCCGGCCCCGGCGCCGGGCGGTACGAATATGAAGCGGGCGTCCGCCGGCCCCAGAGACTGACCGAAGTCGAACGGGATCCAGCTCGACACCCAGCCCTGTTGGCAACTCATGCCGAGGGCGGCCGGACCGGGATCGTCGCCGGCGGCGATGGCTGCCAGGTAGACATTGGCGGTCGGCGGATCGCCGAACTGCCACGAGCCGAACAGGCGCGCGCCGGCCTCCGGGGTCAGCTCCCAGTGGCTGGCCTCCGGCCGGGGGTCGTCGGTGTCATCCGGGGAGGCGCTGACCAGCGCGGTGGCCTCCTGGGACACGATGCGCGTCGTGTTCAGACACACGCAGTCGCGCGCCAGTAGCGCCAGCCGGGTGTTGCGTTCCTCATCCGCCCCCGGCGCCCAGCCGGACACCCAATCGCGCGGCGCGAGGATCGATCCGTCGATGTAGATCGTGCCGCCGCTGACGATCGTGAGATTGTAGTCCTTATACGGCGCCGCCGCCGCACTCATTCCCGCGCCGGGGCTGGGCATCGCGCCGCGGTCCGGCAGCTTGCCCCAGACCCTCACGTTGCCGGCGGCCAGGATCACCTGGTTCGTCGGCCACGTGCCTCGCAGTTGGCACGGCTGGTCGATGACCATCACATAGCGGCCGGAATCCTGGCCCGCGGCCGTCACCCAATGCCGGTCGTGCCGGGTCAGGACGATCTGGGGCTCGCCCGCGACATGCGACGGCGCCCAGAGCACCGTGTCGGGGATGGCCGGTGAGCGCGGGTCGGCCTGGGCCGCGAAGGTGGAGGCCGGGAGTTCCTCGCCGACCAGCCAGACCTCGACGCCCACCGGGGAGTAGGTCGTCTGCAAGCCGTTCCAGCCGCTGTCGCCCGACCGCGCGTCGGTCGGGGAGAGGTTGCGCATCCAGTCGTCGATCAGCGTGCTGTAGTCGCACTCGCCCCGCGCGTTGAGGAACTGCCGATCGGACTCGTTGTTGATGTAGACGCCCTCACCGTGCCCCCACTCGCCGGTGTTCACCCAGTAGCCGGCTGAGGTCTGGACCGGCGCGCCCGAATAGCGGGTGATCTGCTCGTATACCGTGCGGTTGGTGCTGGGGTCCCGGCGGAACAGCGGCGGCGCGCCCAACGCCACGCTGAACCGCCCGTAGCCCTGGTCGTCCGTTCCCTTCCGGCCGTCGGCAAGGGCCGCCTGTCCGTCGCCCGTCAGCGCGCCGTAGGTGTCGAAGGGCGGGTCGCCCGGGAGCTGCGGCGTCGTGGGGTAGATGGGGCCGCTGCCCGTGCCCGGCGAGCCGACGACGGTCACCGTCGCCTGCGCATCATTGGGCGCCGCGGCACGGTCCCGGTACTGGATTCCCGCCGTCGCCTCCACCGCGTCGCGCCGGACGTACGGACTGGCGCTGTTGCTGCCCGGTCCGCCATCGGTCAGCAGCCTGATCTCCACGCTGCCCTGGTCGGCGGGGGCGGGCGCCGGCAGCTCCTCGCCGACGAGCACCAACTCCGTGTTGGCCTTGACGGGCCCCTGAATCCGCGTCACGTACCGTTCGGCGAGACCGGCGTCGAGCCCGTCACGGTCCAGGTCGATGAACGGCGGAATGCCCAGATAGGCCGGCTGGCCGGTAGCGGACCGGTCGGTGATGAACCGCGCGTAGTCCGTCAACGCCAGCGGCTTGTACGCGACCAGCTTGCGGAAGGTGAAGGTCTCGTCGATCACGACGCCGATGGACTCGATCCGGATCATGTTCGACAACGGGTCGGCGTCACGCCAGTCCAGCGTGCCGTCCCCGTTGCGGTCCTCTTCCGGGACGCCCTCAAAGGGCGGATCGGGGTCATACGTCAGCCGCAGGAGCACGTGCCCGTTGCTGATGGCGGCCGGTGTGTCCTGCCCGGCCGGGATGCCGCGTCGTGGGTCGGGGTAGCGCGTGAACCCTCGGCGCACCAACTCCCCGCGGGCGTTCTGAGCGGCGGCGGAGCGATCGGGGAAGGTCGGCTGCGCGGGATCTTGAGGCAGGGCGTCGCCCAGGCGCATCGAGCACCAGCCGCGCTCCAGTTCCTCGACCGAGTAGTAGTCGTCGTCGGTCTCCCACGTGCCGTCGGCGCCCTTGAGTCCGGGATCGAACTGGTCGTCGCCCGCGTAGCTCGGGTCGAGAATGGCGTCCAGCGAATCGAACTGGCCATCGGGGCCGGCGCACCACGCCGGCGGCTCCGGCGGACGCCAGTCGGCGGTCTGCAGTTGCAGCATCCGGTCGGCGTACTGAACGCCGCCGTCGGCCATCTGCTTCGACTGACGCATCTGGCCATGCCGCTGCGTCTGCGACTGCACGTAGATGGTGATCGCCACGAAGATGGCGCCCACCAGCAGAATCACCGTCATGAGGAGCACCGCGATCAGCAGTGCCTGGCCCCTCTGGTTCCTCATGCTCCACCCGTTCTCATCACGCATGGCTCCGTGGCAGGGCGGCTTGCCCGTGTCCGCCGTCACCGTCCCGCATTCCGCACGATGAGCGTGTCGTGCAGGGCGGCTTGCTGTGTCTTCGGGGAGGGCGTGGGAAGCACCAAATCCCCGTTGGCGTCCTCGGTGTAGTCATCGAATTCCCACAGCGTCAGGTTCACATCGAGGACGTTGCGGGTGTTGTAGTCCACGCGCACCAGGTCGTCCCGCGCCGTCGAGCTTGCCCCGCGGAACAGGTCCGCATTGCGCCGCCCCCAGTATTGGATGTAGAGCTGGACGTCGGTGATCTGGTTCAGCGGGACCCGGAGGGCGTCCGCGAACTTCGCCGGGCTCGGGGGGCCTGTGAGGTCCAGGTTGTTGAACAGGATGTCCATGCTGATCGCCCAGTTCTCCGGCACCCAGGAGGCCCAGTTCGCCGGGGGCAGCGGACGCTTGACGGCGAACTGCCATTCCCCGATCTGGTCCTGCTCCAGTTGGTCGGTTTGCGCGTAGTCCATCCAGCGCGTGCCGCCGCCGCTGAGGGTGGCGATCGCGCGGACCTTGACCGTATCGGGCAGGATGATCGCCTCGGGGCTGGGATCGACGCTGTAGCCGGTCGCCGCCGTGGGCGTGCCCCAGGGATCGAGCGGGGTGACCGTGGCTTGATCGGTGGAGATGGAGGCGCTGACCGAGCCCCCGGAGTCGGTGAGCGTGATGACTTGGGTGAAGCTGCGCCCAAACCTCACCGCTCCGGCGTCGGCGTCCCAGGAGACGTCCAGGGCCGGCGTGCCGCGCAGGCTGGGATCGTAGGTGTCGTACTGCAGCTCCGTGTAGCCGCTCGCGGTGGCGTCGTACCGGTAGACCACAATGCGCGGGTCCAGGCGGCGGGCGAGCAGCAGCGGGCTGGGCACGGTCGGGTCGTCCTGGGCGTAGCCGGTCCAGGCGCCGCGCTCGGCGCGGTAGATCACAGCGTCCTGCAGGGGCTGAAGCTGTTCGCCTGCCGCGTGCTGGGGGCTGAACTTCAGGCTGTCGAACAGGTACGTGTAGCCGGCAGCCGCACCGCAACTCGCGCAGTTCAGCGTGTACGGACGGAACCCCGGGTACCGCGTGCCGCAGGCATCACAGACGGACGCACTGCACGGCATGTCGTACCCATCCACCGGCGAGAGCGCGTTCTCCCGCTCGGGTCGGTTCGAGTAGAAGACCAGGTTGCCCGTTCCATCATCCACCAGGCTCCCGAACCGGTACGATCGGCCGCCGAAGGTGTACTCGGCCTCGTTCTGCGCAACCTCGAACAGAATGCCCACCTGCCGGTACAGGACAAAGGGATCCTCGAACGTCGGCTGGTACTCGATCCCGCTGGCCGGCCGGGTGGGAGACAGCGGCGCCGTCGTGCCCGGCGGATATGCCGTGAGGTCGATGCCCACATCGTCGTTACGCACAATGCGGCCGGTGCGCGGATGCACGACATACCGCACGGCCTCGATCCAGTTCCGGTTTCGCGTGGCATCCGGCTGCGTGGAGGGCTGCAAGGGGTTGCTGAGGGCGCCGGGCTGGGGGAGAACCACCGCCAGTTGGCTGGTATCCACATAGGCCAGGTTGGGCGCCGCGGTCGGGCTGACCAGGCGGAGCGGAGCCACATACAGCGCGTTGGAGACGGTCCGCTGGATGTCCTCCATGGCCTGCCGCGCCGTGTCCTGCATGCGCGCCCGCGTCTGGCCTTCCTTGGCCATGTCCAGGCTCGTCATCATCGGCGCAAACAGCAGCCCGAACAGCAACACCAGGATCGCCAGCACGACAAGCAGCTCGACCAACGTGAACCCGCGGTGTTGTCTAGCTCTGGTTAGCACACAGGCCACGCTCGTACCCCACTCTCACTGCGTTCAGTAGGACGGAGCGACCGGCTCCGTCACCCTCCCCGTCAATAGACCGGCGCGCCGCCACTCCAATCCGTCTGGTCGGGGAAGACGCGCCAGGCTTCCTCCGGCGGCGTCGTGCTGGTGTCTCCCGACCGAAACACGCGCTCGTCTACGCGGTCCACGCGCCCGTCGTAGAACAGCGCCAGGTACTGCGGTCGGCCGCCTTCGGTGATGGTCTTCCGGTGGAACTGGCAGTACGTCAAGAGCGTCGTGTCGTCCGGTTGGTACAGCGACCCTTGACCGTGCTTCGGGATGCGGTCGAAATCGCGATCCGCCGGCGCGACGCCTCGGTCGGTCAGGTACTTGAAGGGCGGAATGGCCGTGGCCGTGACGGCGTCGGGATCGATCCACTGATAGCTCAGGGGATCGTCGGCGGTGTACGCGTAGGGCGCATCGATGACGAAGTCGGAAGGCCCGTAACCCACCGCGTAGTCGGCATCGTCCAGCGGGCACCGCAGCGAATGTGTGGACTTGAGGTAGCCCAGGTCGGCAAGGGTCAGCAGCCCGCGCCCGTGGATGGTGTTGGTGGCGGGGGTGTAGGTGTACGGCGGGAAGCCCCCCTCATCCAGGCGGTACATCTTTAGCGCCTGGTAGAGCCGGTGCATGTTCCCCTCGCACGCCATCACGCGGTTCCCGGCCGTCAGCCGCATCGCGACCGGCACCGTAATCGCCAGCAGGATCACGATGATGCCGATGACCACCAGGATCTCGACGAGGGTGAAGCCCTGCCGCCGGTTCCGCACTCGCCTCATCACATGCACCCCTCGATCTACGGCTGCTGGACCGTCGCCCGCGGTTCCTTGGCCAGGGTCGGCTCCAGTTGCGAGCTTAGCAGCGTCTCGACGCTGGTCGTGCGCATCCGGGCGCGATTGAGCCAGCTGGCGAACGCCTTCACCGAGACGCCCGCTACGGAGATGATCCTCGCCGTCGCCGGCGATCCCGGTACGGGATCATCCACCGTCACCGTCGCCGGCGATTGGGTCCCCAAGGTGTGCAGCTCCACCGTTCGACCGGCCCGTCCCACGTACTCCACGCGCACCGTCTGCGACAGGCAGCAGTCCGGCAGCAGCAAGGTCGGGCTCGTGGCGTCATACGTCGAGCCATCTCGCGAGGGGTAGTACCACCGACCGATCGCCCAGTATTCCATGAGCGCCGGGGGAGATTGGCCCGTCCAGATGTCCTCGGCGAACGAGGCCGGCGCCCGCTGGAGTTGCACCGTTTCCTCGTTTAGCGTGCGGTAGTAGAACAACAGCTCGCGCCCGGCCGCCGGCGATCCGCTGGGGAAGGAGATTCGTCCGTTCTCCCAACCGGACACCGGCTGACCCTCGGCCAAGTAGTCCACGGTGAGCGTGCCGTCGGCATCGGTGTACAGGCTGCCGGTCTCGGTGTCGAAGGCGATCACGTGGATCTGGTCGTAAGGCGCCGCAAGCGGGGCGCCGGCGAGGTCCGTCTGGAAGAGCGGGACCTGGTCCTCAATGAAGCGGTGATCCAGCGTCACCTCATACGTGCCGACGGTCGCGTCGGCCGGCTCGTCGGGGACCCGATGGACCTCGCGGATCAACGGGATGCGACGGTCGTTGTCCGGGTCGGCCGGATCGCCGGGGTCGAGGTACGGCCTCAAGCGGTAATCGACGCACAGCGTCTTGCCCTGCTCGCCGGCGTTGAACCAGAGCGCGTGACCGTAGGTAGCGTCCAGAGCGACGGTCGGTGGACTCGTCACCGGCACCGGCCCGCCCGTGTAGTTGGCCACGTCGTAGGGCGACCGGTAGGTGCAAGTCACCGAGTCCGGCACGATTCCGCCGCCGGCGGCGATGCCGCTGAGCACCGCGGTCGTCCACGGCCCGTCCGGGGCCGCATCCGGCGTGGCCGCGGCCTGCTCGCCGTGCATCCAGTGCTCCTGGCCGCTCGCGTCAACCCACGCGTAGGTGACCTCGACCACGGTTCCCGTGGTCCCGGACGAGAGCGCCGGCGTGAACGGGTTGCCCTGGGGGTCCAGGTCCGGGAGCACCAACCGCAGCGTGCCGTCATCCCGCGCGTAGAAGGTGCCCGGGTAAGGGGTCACGACCTGCGTGGGATCGAGGCGGTCATCCCGCGTGAGGGGGATGGGCTGATAGACCCACCAGAGCTGGGCCGCGGGGCCGAGCTTCAGGAAGTAGGGCACATCCGGCACGGGGGCGCCAGGCTCCGGGGCAGGCACCCGGAACGTCTCGCCGACCACGGTGAGCATGTTCTCCACGACGTTGGCCGGGCGCGCCTGATCGTCCCAGTCCGGCTCATTGAGTGCATCGTATACGGGTGAGAGCGACTCGTCGATTCCGTAGCGCACGCCCGCGGCGAAGCGCGCCGGGTCGTAGGCCGCGATCATGCTCGGCAGCCACTCCGCGCCATCCTTGGCGTTCTCCAGCCGCTGCTCGGCCATGCGGGCCATCTGATCGCGGAGACGCTCCCCGCGCATGATCTCGGCCAGTTTGGGGAACTTGGCGGCCACCACCCAGATGCCGACCAGCAGCACGAGCATCGCCACGAGCAACTCGGGCATGCTCACCCCGCACCTGGTTCGTAGGCCCACTCTCATTCTCGGCACCTGGGCTCCCTCCAGATTCATGGTGCCCCCGCGGGCGCTGTACCCAAACCCTGTTTGCAGAAGCGTTAGGGGCCGCCGGCGGGGAAGGGGAGGCTTCACGCAGCCTCGGACTCCGTTCCTGTCTGGCCGGCGGTCCGGGCTGCGCTACTTGAGTTGGCTGATGTACGGAGCGATCTTGGGCCCGTTGCCGTCGGGGTCTTGCTCCAGAGCGCCGCGCTTGTACTTGGGATTGGTGTCGGGCTCGAGCCGGCCCACGAACTCCGTCTGGTTCGCCGCTGAGCCGCTGTCCTCGTGGTGGACGCAGTGCGTGATCATGGTATTGCCGGGCGCCGACCGATTGCACAGGCGCGGCGCGTCACGGTGCCGGAGGCCCTTGGGCCGGTATTCCAGGTCCAGCACCGCGAAGTAGGCCGCATCGACCGCGCCGCCGTTGTCGATGCCGTTCGAAGTGATCGGTCCGCCTGCCGAGCCCGAGAACGTGTAGCCGTTGTAGTTGTAGTAGATCTCGGGAAGCCCGGTGGCCGCGTCGATCTTGAACGTCCAGTCGCCGCCGTGGGGGTTGTTGGCCCGGCCGTTGTAAGAGGAGTACACGTTCTGCGAGGTCTGGGCGGCCAGCCCTTTGACATCGGCGTCATCCGGGCAGATCAGCACTTCGGTGCTATCAACGTAGTCGGGGTACAGCGCGCTGAAGCCGCCGTAGTACCGCCCATTCACGAACACCGGGGGCGGAGGGAATCGACCATAGGTGTCTCGATACTGCTTCAGGGCGGTGGATAGTTGAGCGAGGTTGTTGATGCACCTGGTCTCGCGCGCCCGAGCGCGTACGCGGGAGAAGACGGGGAACAGAATGGCCATCAGCACCACGATGATCGCTATGACGACCAGCATCTCCACCAGGGTGAATCCGCGCTGCCGCGGGCGCTTTACCATGCCGACTCCCTCCGTCACGTCAGGCCCTGTGATTCCAGCCCGGCTTGTGCATAAAGCACGCGCCGGTGCGAAGCTCTCTCCCCCAGCTTCGTACCTGAGGAGAGTACCCTCTGCAGCCGACGCCTAAACCTTCAGGCGGCACGGGCGGGCTCGCCCGTGCGTTCGCCCGGTGGCATGCGCGACTTCGCCGATGCAGTGGCTCACGCGCGGGGCCGCCCGTGCCACGAGGCGGTCACGGGAGGTGGTAGAGCTGCGCCACTACGCTCGCGATCTCGTCTTTCCAGAAGAGCATGATGATCCCGCAGACCGCCATCATGGGACCGAACGGAATCTGGTCTCGTCGGGAGCGGATCTTGAGCGCGATCAGGACCACGCCGACGACCGCCCCGAGGACGATGGAGACCAGCGCGTAGGCGAGGAAGACGTAGCCGCCGCCCAGTACGGCCCCCATGGCGCCCGCGAGTTTGACGTCGCCGCCGCCCATCGCGTCTTTGCGGAAGAGCTTGCTGGCCGCCCAGGAGATGAGGAGGAACAGACCGGCCCCGATCAGCATCCCGACGATGGACCGCGGGAGGTAGACGAGGTGAGTCGGGGCGGCGATCTCCTGATCGATGCTCAGGGGCGGCGTCCCGAGGGGTTGGGCAAATACCTCCTTGAACTTGACCGCGGCGTCTGCCCATCCACGGGTCCACAGCAGGTACGCGTCCAATACGAGACCGCTGCAGAGGATGATGGCGTTCAGACCGTCGGGGATGATGAGGTAGCGGAGGTCGATGAAGAGGATGACGATGAGGG
>Ga0136653_10002423_pt1 | contig 10236 bp, 16 predicted proteins | sample LakKivw275mmetaG_FD_94866 | JGI IMG/M metagenome (GOLD analysis project Ga0136653, IMG submission 94866) | Anoxic lake water microbial communities from Lake Kivu, Rwanda to study Microbial Dark Matter (Phase II) - Lake Kivu water 275m metaG... | ecosystem: Environmental > Aquatic > Freshwater >... | reverse complement strand
TTGGCTCAGGCCTGCCTGGATCAGGCCCTGCGCTACGCCGGGAAACGAATGGCCTTTGGCCAGCCCATCTTCGATTTTCAGTCCATTCAATTCAAACTGGCTGATATGGCCGTGGCCATTGAACTGGCAAGAAATCAGTACCTGAAAGCGGCCTGGCTTAAGGACCAGCATCAAAACCATTCCTTCGAGGCAAACGTGGCCAAACTCTTTGCGGCTGAAATGGCGGAGAAGGTGGCCAGTGATGCAGTCCAGATTCACGGAGGTTATGGTTATATGAGTGAATACCCCGTCTCCCGGTATTATAAAGGAGCAAAACTCCTTCAGATTGTTGAAGGGACTTCAGAGGTCCAGAGGATGATTATCAGCCGGATGTTGAAGAAAAAGGGTCAGAGATCGCCGTGAAAGCGCTGTTCTCCTGAGTGGAAACATTTGACAAGTAATATGAGAATAAGTAAAAATTGAATCAATCTGGCGGTGTAGCTCAGTCGGTCAGAGCATGCGGCTCATATCCGCAGTGTCCGGGGTTCAAATCCCTGCACCGCCACCAATCCCTCCTTATCATTTCAACAACTTACATTCCAGAACCACCGTCACCAGACCGTCACTAAGAAAAGATTGGGGTAATCACGATTTGAGTTATCTTGACCGTCTACTCCTCTGCTCTCGTTGACTTCCCTTCTCCATGTTGATAAACTTTTGGCTGTAACAGGGGCTTCAGCATTGGAACGAAGTAAAAGGCAAGGTGTCAAGCCTTGAATTGTGAATTAATAAAAATACCGAATTACCGAAGCTTGACCCCTGTTGTCTGATCATGGTTTTTCCAGTTTCGGCGTGAAGATCTATGCGGTGGGGATTTCTTCGAGGCGGGTTTGGAAGCGACGGAGGGGAATTTGGTGGGAGTTGCAAATTGTTGAGAGACGATCAATTTTCTCTTTAGGAATTTCATCGCTTGAAACAATCACTTCTGAAATCGAATGATTTTCAAGAACTTTTTCTATGGAGTCGATTGTCCCGAGCACAGGGTAACCATTCACCTGCTTGCCCTGGTTTCGAAGATCATCATCGATAAACCCAATAGGGCTCAGCCCCAAGCGGGGATTATTAATAAATTCTCGCAGTGCGTTTACGCCACCCCTCCCGACCCCATAAATTAAGGTGTTTTTATCTTGGAGATGATTCTTTGTAGCCTGAAGATGCTCAAGGATACGGAAGGAACTCCTCGCCCCCACCACAAAGAAAAGAAGAAGGTTAAAATCGATAATCAAAGCCGCCCGGCTGGCAATACCAAAGCCTGGGATTAGCCAGAGAAGTAATGCAGAGGAGATACAACCCAATACAACTGCCCTAACCATTCTCATCAGATCGCTGATATTGGTGTATCTCCAGGCTCCTTTATAAAGCCCGACAAGGTAAAAAATGATCGTTTTGGTCATAAGCACCAGAGGAAGAGTAGAAAGATAGTAATCTTTCACCGGGGCAAAATTCCCTTCATTGCGAAGCCAAAAGGCAAAGTAATAAGAGAAGGAAGTAATCGCCATATCCACGAAAACTCTAAGGGTTCTACGATTTACCACTGGAGTATTAAAAAGGGGGAGAAGGGCTCCGTTGCTTAGAATCTGAACCTCGCTATACCCCAATTTACTGATGCCAATATAAGAAGCAACCCCAATTACGGTAAGAAGTAGGGCGTAATTGATATTCTGGAAATAGACTGATGAGAATGCCAATCCTCCAAGAATTAAAGAGACTCCATAAAGAATCATGACCGCTTTCTTCTGAGTAAATCCTATTTGGAGGAGCCGATGGTGAATATGCTCTCTATCCGCCTTGAACATGCTCCAACCGTTGAGGTAGAAGAACTTAACCACATTCTTTTCTTGGTCAACCTCCATAATATGTAGGGATTTTAGAAGACGACGTAACATGGCAAGGAGGGTATCCATAATCGGGAGACCAAGAGCAATGATGGGAATCAGAATAGCGATGGTCGTCGAACCTTTTAAGCTCCCTTGGAGAGAGAGGACGGAAAGAATAAAACCGAGAAAGTAGGCCCCTGAGTCACCTAAAAAGATAGAGGCGGGATTAAAATTATACTTAAGAAAACCAAGGATACTCCCTGCAAGGATGATAGAGAAAATAGCAATTCCAATATTCTGTCCAAGCAAGGAGATGCCGAACACTGCAGCACAGACAATAAAGGTTGTCCCTGCAGCAAGACCGTCCAGACCATCAAGGAGATTGATTGCATTCGTAATGGCAACCACCCAGAAAACGGTTACCGGAATGGACCAAAATCCGAGATGAATCGTTCCGAAAGGCAAGTTAATCGCCTCAATTTTACAAATGGTCGAAGCAACAATCAGTCCAGCAATGATCTGGAAGAAGAATTTGATACTAACAGGCATCCTCCGGAAATCATCCATTGCACCCAATCCGAGGACAATGGCCGAGGCGACCAAGAGCCACCAGAATTTGATGTCTTTAAAAAAACTTTGAGGAAAATAGAAGAAGCTTATCTGAGAGGCGATGAGAAGAACCAGGTAAAAAGAAATAAATATTGAAAGTCCCCCGAGTCGAGGAATGGGCTGAGCATGGATCTTCCTTTCTCCTGGAAGATCAAGCACCCCTGCCCTTCTGGAAACAGACCTTACCAAAGGAGTAAGAAGAAGGGAACAAACTGAAGCAATAAGAAAAAGAATCAGATATTTAAGCATTTCTTTGGTCTATTTGGTCTTTCTGGTCTATTTGATTTTTTAGGTTATTGGGTCCGCAGAAATTGCATGGAACATAGGACAGAGAGCAAAACGATTATTTGGATTGACAAAAAGAAAGAAATACTTTATAAAAGTAATACAGTAATACTATAGGAGCGTACGATTATGGGAACGACAGTGAAAGTCAGGGAAAAGTATCAGGTGACGATTCCCGAAGAAGTCAGAGGGAAAATCCCTTTGAAAGTGGGTGAACGGGTGGAGGTCATTGCCCGGGAAAGCGAAATTGTCATTCGGCCCATCATAGAAATTCCTAGAGATCAAGCATGGTTCTGGAGCAAGCCATGGCAGGAACAGATTACCCGGTCCATAAAAGACGTTAAAAATGGGAAGATAAAAGTTTTTAAATCTGTCAAAGAGGCCAAGAAACACTTTGGCGACTAATCTCATCATTCCCGAGAACGTTTTAAAGAAACTGAACAACCTTCCCAAAGAAGTCAGAATTAAATTCTGGGAGCAACTCGAAAGACTCCTCGTGAACCCTTCTTATCCGGGTTTAAGGAATGAAAAAATAAAGGGCACTGACCAATGGGCATTTAGCATTACGATGAACTATAGGGCAACTTATATCCGGGGTGAGGTGGGAATCATTATTACTGCTATTGGAACACACAAAGAGGTTCTTTGGGATTAAAATCCTTCCGTTTTTTTAGTTCCTTTTGTTTCTCTGGTTTGTATCTATTCTTTAAACTGACCTGTATCAATCCATTCTTTTTTGAGAACCGACCAGAAATCCTCAGCAAGCCCCTTCAGGATATACTCATACGGGAGCCATCCGTAACCCTCTTCTCCCCATTCTTTTCCCCATGAGTTTCTGATAAGAAGGGCTCCGGTCGTCTCGATCTTTCCATATTTGTTCTTAATCTTCAGCTTATCATCATAACCCGCTACCATTACTGCATGGCCTCCCTCAATCCTCTCCTTGGAAGAAGGAAATGGAATCCTCCCTGTTTTGTCAGCCTGCTCAATGGAGTTATAGACCGTAAAACCGAACATGGCTGGATGGCCAGAAGCAAGATAAGTCTTTACCTTTTCAAGAATTTCTTCTGCTATCATCCCTGGTAGATCATGTCTGAAGTATTTGATAGTCTGGTAGTTCTGAGCAAAGGCATAACAGAAAGCAGGAGGCTCTTTGTCAAACTCTTTTTCATCATCACTATAAGGCCAATACTCCTCAGGGGGACTCCAAAGAGCACCATGGCTCCCATGGTTTTTCGCAGGTAGGCTCCTGTATCTCCTTTCTGCTTCATGAGATTGCGGGTAACTTTATAGAGGAAAAGTCGTGAGGCATCGATATGTCTCCCAAAAGATTTCCTCTCATAATATTCAATCACCCCTGCTCCTGCATGGGCTGTGCAGGAACCGAGAGATCCCTGATCCTCTATGGGTGAACACCACTGCCTAAGATCTATAGATCCCGGAAGAATCTTGACTTTAAGAACCCTGGTAGTTTCAAGGACGAATTTGACCTCCTCGGTCTTGTCTGTGTAATCCCTGAAATCCGGGTAATCCGGAATCCACCCCATCCCCCGTTTTTTGGTTGAATCCATATAATCCCCCACCTGAGTTATTGGTAATTAGGCTATCAGGTCATTCTGGTTTCTTTAGTTTCCTTAGTTTATTTGGTTGAAATGAAAAATCTAACTAAATAATGGAGTCAGGTAAACTGATAACCCATTATTTTCCCCTCTCAGAAGTCAGTCCCCAGATTTCTTTAAAAGGTCTGAAGAGGGGGGAGTTACGATTGATCTCATAATAAACCCTATTGCGAGTCTTTTGGATTTTAACGATGCCCAGGGATGAGAGGTTCTTTAGCTCCCTCTGCGCAGCCCTGAGAATAAGGCCGGTCTCATACATGATCTCTCTTTGATAAAAAGACTGCCCTTCAAAGGCATATAAGAAACTGAGAATTCTTGCCCTTGAGACTGAACCTAAGAGTTTAACAAGTGTCTCTTCAGGATCGATTCTTTTAGTCATAAGAGGCCTAAATTCTGACTAAATTATTTAGTCAGAGATTACTTCGTCCTCAAAGAGTGAAAATATCGTTGGCTCCGTGCAATCCCTTTACCTTAATTTCTTTGTTTTGGTTTTTTTGCCTGGTGTTAACAATTTGATTAAAAATGGAGTCAGGATATCTGATACGGGAACTTTCTCACTTTCGTAGGAAAGCGAGAAACACAATGGGCGGTTATTACACCCTCCATCTCTTAACAAAAAACGAATTCGATCCTCACAGATCGATTATCTCATACTCCTAATCTACCGCCACTCAAGGTTGAAAGGGTTCATACGATCGACCAAGAAGAATACGAACGATTCTTTCTGAGGCTTTGCCGTCCCAGAGCGTTGGGATTCCCCTTAGGGTTTCCTCTAAGAACCTTATTGACCAGAAATACGGGAGGTATCCCTAATTTCTAATTTCCTAATTTCTGGTTTATTTGGTTGATATTTTTGATCTTATAGAAGCCTTTAGATCGCTTGGAATGTGGGGTGGTTGAAAAATTCAGTATTTTTGTTTTATCTAACTACTATTTGTGGTAATGCTTGGTGATGGCAATAATTTCAATTCTGTTGTTCGGGAGGCAGATAAACAGGGCCCTATATTTTATGTCTATCCTGAAAGAATAAATCAGCCGATGTTTAGGCTCCAAGAGTTCTGTTCTTAAGGAAGGATGTAACGGGTCATTCTCAAAAAGAGTTTTTACCCTTTCCCATTTCTTTGAAAGGCCATGTTTTCGGATATATCGTTCAAGGTCCTCTCTCAGGTCAACAATAATTGGCACGGTACCCTATCTATATATTGACGATTTTTTCAGGCCCTCTTCTAAATCCCTCAGGAATTGGTCCTTGTATAAATTGGTTGCCTCAAAGTCAGCGATGATGGATTCAATTTTATCTTTTTTGAATGGAGTCAATTTGACAGGCCCTTTTTGTACTCGCTTCAAAAGCGTTATCTTCTCTTCTTCGCTCAAATGATCAATGAGGTCGCAGAGCTTATCCATGGGTATCTCTATTTCTTTCGTTATCGTTTCTTTGAGCGTAATTCTTGGCATCTATTCCAACCTCCAATTTCTAAAAATTATTACCACAAATAACCCATTAAATCAACATCGCCGAGATATTGACTAAAAAATAAAGTCAGAAGATCCGATGCCGGAGCTTTCTCACTTTTGTAGGAAAGTGAGAAAGTCAGGGGCGGCTGCAAATCGGCCTACCAGGATCCTTGCCTTTTCCCAATAGATTTTGGGCTTTCTCTCACTATATTCTGCCCTTTGACTTAATGTCGGATTGGAAGGTTTCATATGGACGGCCAAGAAGGATATGGACGGTTCGTTCCGCCGCTTTGCCATCCCAAAGCTTTGAGATTTTACCTTTCTTACTGTTTTCTCTAAGAACCCCTTAGGTCAGAAATATAGGAAGGGTCCCTTATTTCATCCAAGGGAACAAATGTGGAAAGAAAGGCTAAAGTGACACGGCAACTTCAGGTTTAATGAGTCTTGATTTGGCCGGTTTCAGGCCCTTCACCTTCACATAGATTGCGACCTGGCCCTTTTCTCTTTGCCTTTCTGCTAACTGCCTACTCCATTTATTATACTCATCATCTCCCTCCACTTGGAGAACAATCTGAGCATTTGGAGGAATCTCTGCCGCAAATTCAGGATGTTCGATAACATATCGATCAAATTCTGTAACTAATATTGCATGCTTTTTCTCTAATATATCCGTCATCTATTTACCCTCCATAAAAGCCTCTTGATAAACTCTCCAATTATCTTTGATATCTTCGTCTGCCAAAGTTAAAGCTTCTTTCAGGTTCAAATGAAGCTCTTTTTTAACACTTCTTCCATCGCGATAAAATTTGTCCATATGGGAATATCCATGAGCCGAATCATAACGAATGGCGACTTTCCACTCATCTCCAATGAAAACCTCCAATTGCACAGCAAAACTCGTAACTTTCCCTTTATCAGCCTCGTGGCGATGCCTTTTCCGAACCTTCTCACCTAAAGGTATAACATATTCAGTGATACCCAAACCAATTCCCCTATTTTTAATCTTACCAAATAAATCCTACTTTGCAAACTTTGGTCCCCGATGTTTCTGAATTGCATTCATCTGAGAAACAAGACCTGGTATAAATTCACCTACCAGACCAGTTATTCCGCACATTTCTGCTCTATTTAGTTTATCTGGTCTGTTTAGTCTCTTTAGTTTTTCTGGTTTGACTGAAAAATTAAATCCGAATGGAAAGAGCAAATTTTATGGCTGAATTGATCTGCTCTACCTTCTCATCACGAAGAATGGTTAATCTTTCGATTAATAAATCCTTTCGTATCGTGACAATGGTATCTAAGTTTACAACACATTTCTTAGGAAGCCCATCCTCAGGACCGAGTTCAACCTCCACTGGAATACCCCTGATGGTTGAAGTGACTTCGGCCACGGTGACAGCATTTCTTACTGTATAAGCCTCATCACGGGAAAGAAGCACCACTGGGCGCCTGCCAATGGGTAAGGGCAACATGGCCCACCACACCTCACCCTTTCGCATTACCATTCCTCACGAGACAATGAACCAAGAGAAGCTTTTTCCCAGGCTTCTATGTTTCCAAGATTTTCCGGAACTCTCTTATATCCCTCCTCATAAACCCTCACAAGTCTTTCCCTTTCCTTTTCTTCCTTCCAAAGCCGAATGGTCTCTCGAATGAACTCGCTCCTAGAAAGCCCCTTCTTCTTCCTCAACACCTCTAATTCTTTAAATTCATTACCTGAAATGCTCACGGCGAACTTAACGGCTCTACCCATTTAGTTGCCTCCTTTGGTATAATTATTTTCATACCAAAATATACCCTTGCAATTTATTTTTGTCAACCATAAAAATAAGACCTTCTCCTACTACACCTGTCACCGATTGGCTCGATGATCGTTTACGTTTCTTCTAACAAAGTAAGAAAGACTTGAGAGAAAGTTGGAACCCCCAATTGTTTCCAATTAAATATTCAGCTTTCTGTTTTGTAGTAAGAAAGAAGCTTGACTAAAAAATTTAGTCAGGGAGAATATCTCGTCTATTCTGTTTATCTCGTCTTTTTAGTCTGTTTGGTCTACCTAATTTTTTTGGAACGTTTGGTTTGTTTAGTGAAGGTGACTAAAAAAAGTAGTCAGAAGGAAAGGTATCTATTCTCTTTTAGCTGTGTGTTCCTTCCAATACGGGGATTTTAAAAGTCTCCTCAATGTATTCCCTATGCTTAATCTTTTCATATAAAGTCTGACTCACTTGTGGGGTTAAAACTCTCTCTCCACAAGAGAGGCACTCCTCATAAAAGACATTCCTCCCAATATAAAGTTTCCCATCGACCCTGAGATCAATCTCTCCTTTTTTTACCACCATTTCACCATGACATGCTGCACATTTCACGGTTTTATCGCCCCCTTTTAAAGCTTTCATCCCATTCTTCGGGTTTTAATGTAGGATCATATACCGTAACAATCCACACAGGATCAATCGAACATTGAACATGTAATATTTTTCCAGTTAGTCAAATTTAGTATAAAGCCATCAATGTTCTAATGCCGGTACATCGATATCTTAACGCTCTGTAAATGGTTATCTTTAAATAGTGACTTCCACTCCTACCAATCTTGAGGAGATCTTTGGAGACAGATCCTTTACCTTGACGTAAAGCACCTTGCCCCCTTCTTTTTCAATATTCTTCCCCATCCTCATGTTGAAATCTCTGAGCTCACGGTCATATTCCGGGAGAAAGATAATTACTTTATCTTCTGATAAAAGGTCTTCGATCTCAGAATGTTCGAGAACATACTTGCTAAATTCAATACTCAATTCAGAATTTTTATTAAAAAACTTCTCATTGGTTGTTTTCATTGGTAACACCTCCAAAATACTTTTCTTTATAAATTCCCCAATTAGACTTGACATCGTATTCAGCGAATGTCAGAGCTTCGTTATAATCTCTTGTAAATATAGGCGTTTTATATCTATTCCCTTTCTTTTCAAAAGTATCGCGGTGAGCAAATCCATGCTCTGTATCATATCTTACCCCAGGAAGCCACTTTCCTTCCAGTATCGTTTCGTCCTGGACCACAAAACTGGGTACCTCTCCCTTGAATCGGATATGACTATGCCGATACCTATCCTTTGGAGTCAACATGACAATAAATTTCTTTTCTTTTATGCCGGTCATGCCAAGGCTCAAGACCTAAGAACCCTCTCCTTTGACTTTTCAACTCTCTTCTGGTGAAACTGATTTTTGGAGGAGTAAGTTACGAATGCTTCTTCCTATTTGTGGTAACGCTTGTGCCGATAATTTCAATTCTATTGTTAGGAAGGCAGATAAAGAACTTCCAACCCCTTGTTACCCCGCCAGCCAGTTCTCTACCTTCAAATCAGGCACGCGCTTAAATTCCTTGATATTTTCTGTCACAAGGACAGCGTCAAGCCATAAGGCATGAGACGCAATAAGCAGATCCATGGCGCCTATAGGAGCTCCCTTTTTCTGAAGGATTGCACGGACCTGTCCATAGATAGGAGACGCCTCGTAAGGCCAATTCAGTATCGCCACGTAATCCAGAAAATCTCTCAGAGCGGCTTCGTTCTGTCTTTTCCTCTGTGAAAGAGCGACCCCGTACCAGAGTTCAGCCGCAACAATGCTGGATATCCCAACTTCCTCTATCGAAAGACCCGAAAATCTGGCAAGCATTCTTTCGGGCCGGGACTTGATCACGGCGATACAAATATTCGTATCCAGCAAGTAATGGGTCACCATAAGCGCCTCTCTTCTGGCAAAATATCCTCAATGTGGTCCGGAAAGTCCTCGCTGAATCGTCTGGCACGGTGGAAGTAATCCTTCCATGTTTTTTTCATTGGTCTTAGAATCAGATCACCGTCTTTTTTTAATATCTCCACCTCCTTGGCATCGAGCTGAAACTCCCTGGGAAGTCGGACAGCCTGGGAATTTCCTGACTTAAAGATTCTTGCTGTTCTCATGATCTGAACACCTCCCCAAATTTGTATACACATATAGTATATACAACAATGTCCTGCCTGTCAAATAACCCCTGCAAGGTTCAGAAGTTTTGCCTGTCCGCCGGAGCTTTAGCAAAGGCGAGAGCTTTCATCTCTCCACAGGAACCACTGATTTTTGGAGGGGCGAGTCAAGGATACGGGAATCAAGATCACCATGCGGTGCTTTTGGCCCATGTTCTCCTCGATGCTTAAATTTCTGACTAAATAATTTAGTCAGGGAGGAGACACTTTGAAGAGTTTTTCTATTTCACGGCGATGATGTATAGGGCCCAACCCATGAGTCTTCCCAAAGCGTAATCAAGAGGACGTGGGATGTATTGACCGATAAATGGAATATTCTTTTTGACGAGCCAATAGACCTTTGTTTCGGCCGACACAAATCTGGAAAACAATCTTTTAACCTCAGCACGAGTAAAAACT
>Ga0136653_10002420_pt1 | contig 10240 bp, 9 predicted proteins | sample LakKivw275mmetaG_FD_94866 | JGI IMG/M metagenome (GOLD analysis project Ga0136653, IMG submission 94866) | Anoxic lake water microbial communities from Lake Kivu, Rwanda to study Microbial Dark Matter (Phase II) - Lake Kivu water 275m metaG... | ecosystem: Environmental > Aquatic > Freshwater >... | reverse complement strand
TGCGTGATGAAGGTCCGAAGCTTGGCATCCTTGATGGCGATCTTTTCCACGCGGGGAGTCATCCTGAGCAATTTATCCAGTTCTTCCGGGGGGATCCCCCCCAGGATGCGATTCTTCTTGATTTCCGCCAGGTAGTCGTTCAGGCCTTCGATCATCCCGTAGAAAGCCGATTCAGCCGTATTGGGGATATAGGAAAACACGGTGTTTTCCAAGTCGTGGTCCACCTCTTCCAGGATCCTTGGCACGAGGAGCTTGCCCAGCATTTTCCTTTCCCGGTAAATGGCTTTATCGGAACCTCTTGAAAAATAGATCCGTTCAAAGGAACAGGATTTTCTTTCCTGGGGTTCCCGCACCTCGTAATCGCCGATCAAACCGCTCTTACGTGCGATGACGGCATGACCGGGGCTCAGTTCGCGGATGGCATCCGACGAAAGATTGAAAACGGTCCTGAGAACGGGCCTTTCGGAGGCTGCAGCCAGGATCTCATCATCCTGATACCAGAAAGCGGGCCGTATGCCCCAGGGATCGCGCATCACAAATGAATCACCCTGGCCGGTCATTCCGGTTATGACGTACCCGCCATCCCATTTCTTGCTGGCTCGTCCAAGGATTGCAGGCAGGTCGAGATGCTCGGCGATGAGCGGCGTAATTTCCGATTTCCCGTAGCCTTCAGCTTTGAATTGCCGGTAGAGTGTTTCCACCTCCACATCGAGGAAATGGCCTACCCTTTCGAGTATCGTCACCGTATCGGAGTAATTGACGGGGTGCTGCCCGATCTGCAGCAGGGAGTTGTACAGTTCGTCGACATTGGTCAGGTTGAAATTGCCGGCCAGCACGAGGCTCCTCGACTTCCAGTTGTTGGCGCGCATGACCGGGTGGACGGTGTCGAGGCTGTTCCGCCCGAAGGTTCCGTAGCGGAGGTGCCCGATAAAGACCTCGCCGGCGAATGGAACATGTTCATACGCGTGCTGGGCGTCTTCAGGATCTCCGGAATGCTCGGCCATCGCATTATCGATGCTTTCATGGATCAGTTCGAACACCGTGCGGATCGGTTCCCGGTCATTCGAACGATGGCGGTAGATATAAGGTTTGCCCGGCGGGAGATTCAGTTTAAGGTTGGCGACTCCGGCCCCGTCCTGTCCGCGGTTGTGCTGCTTTTCGAGCAACAGGTAGAGCTTGTTGAGTCCCCATTTCCAGGTATGGTATTTTTCCTGATAGTATTTCAGGGGTTTAAGGAGCCTGATATAGGCTATCCCGCATTCATGCTTGATGGGATCACTCATCGTTGGCTTTCCCCTTGTTCAATCCTGTAAAATCCTTGTCCTCACCAGATAGGCCTGGGTAAAAGTCACTTCAATCTGTTTCTTGAACCGGAAAGCGTCTTCCTTGTCCCGGAAGAAACCCGCCAGTGTTGAGAAATCGGGCTCGTTGTATTGAACTTCAACCGGCAGGTCCATCTGGGCGTACAGGTCTTCGAATTCAGCCCTGGCCTGGTTGGCACGGGCTATTTCACGGCCTTTATAGATCAGGATAGCCCATCCGGAATAGCCATGAGACTTATTGAAGACCGCATGTTTGCGCAGGACGGAAGTCAGGCGCGGATCCTGGTTGAGGATGATCTTACCGGGCTTGCTTCCGTCGTCCATCCGGTCGATCACCAGTGACACGGAATCGGGCGGCGGGGTGTAAAGCCCTTCCACCTGTGACCAGGCTGCAAGGGGCAGAAGCGTCAGAACCAACAGGATCAGTCCGGTTTTCTTCATCAACGGCAGCACAGGGGAATAGATCCCGGGCCGGGCCAAAGGTACTAATTTATCCTGTATCTTAGCGGCCTGAAAACAGGAAAGCTCACATGCGCCGGGTCTATATGGAAACATACGGCTGCCAGATGAATCTTGCTGACAGTGAGACCGTTGCCTCCATTCTTGCGCGGGAAGGCTATGAGGTTACCGGGGACATGGAGTCGGCCGATGTGATCCTTGTGAATACCTGCTCCGTACGGGAAAATGCGGAGGTACGCATTTATGGCCGGCTGGCCTTGTTCCGCCGGTTGAGGAAAACGAAACCCGGACTGGTCATCGGGGTTCTCGGGTGCATGGCTGCCAGGGTCGGTGAAGAACTTATCAAAGACCATGGGGTCACGCTGGTGGCCGGGCCCGATTCCTACCGAACCCTGCCCGACCTGCTGATGCGTTCTTTCGCCGGCGGCCGGGTCATCAATATTGACCTCACGACGGAAGAGACCTATGCGGGAATCTGTCCAACCCGCCTGGAGAGCAATGGCATATCGGGATTCGTTTCGATCACCCGCGGGTGTGATAATTTCTGCACCTACTGCATTGTGCCTTTTACGCGTGGTAGGGAACGAAGCCGCGATCCGCTGGATATCCTGAATGAAGTGAAGGACCTTGAAGCAAGGGGGTACTGTGAGGTGACGCTCCTGGGACAGAATGTGAACTCCTATCACTGGGGCGCAGGGGAAGTTGATTTCCCGGTGTTGCTCGAGAAGGTGGCAAGAGCGGTGCCGGGTATGCGGATACGGTTTACCACCTCGCATCCGAAGGATATGTCGGATAAGACGTTGCGGGTGATCGCCCGGAACCCGAATATCTGCAAGCATATTCATCTTCCCGTGCAATCGGGAAGCTCAAGGGTGCTGAAGGCGATGAACCGGAAATATGACCGGTTGTGGTACCTCCACCGGATCCGGGCCATACGGGCGATCCTCCCCGGATGCGGGATCACTACCGATGTTTTCTGCGGATTTCCGGGAGAATCCGATGAGGATCATCGGGAAACCCTTTCCCTCCTTGCGGAGGTGAAGTTCGATTTTGCTTTCATGTTCAAGTATTCCGAACGCCCGGGCACTTTTGCGGCAGAGCACCTGAAGGATGACGTTCCCGAAAAGGTCAAGTCACAGCGTTTAAAGGAAATTATTGACCTTCAGGCTATTATAGCATTACGGAGCAATCAGGCTGATATTGGTCGAACCTTCGAGGTCCTGGTCGAAGGAACATCGAAGAAATCAAAGAACCAACTCTTCGGACGAAATCCGCAGAACAAGGTGATCGTGTTTACCCGCGGGGACAGCCAGCCGGGCGACCGGGTAGCCGTCAGGGTTACCGACTGCACAGGAGCGACGCTGAAGGGAACGCTGGAGACAAAAGACTGAAGACTGAAGACTAAAGATATCGTTCATTCCGATATCCGATATCCCATATCCAACATCCAACATCCAACATCAATCGTCCTGGTACTTGTTGCCAAATGCAAGACCGACCGGCTTAACCTCATCGATCATCAGGTGGTTATATCTTTCTGTCTCTTCGTAATTGGGATGGTGGGTGGAATTCTCGAACAGCACGAACTTCTTGTAGGGCGCCTCCAAATAATCAAAATAGGCACGGGTAAGGACTGGGTCAGTCAGGGCATCCTGTACCCCGGAGAAAATAAAGAAGGGCACCTCCACTTTCCTCACGATCTTATACATGTCGATGGAGCTCAGGTTATTTTGTTTCAGAAAGTCTATGGATCCCGATATGCCGATCAATCCCCGTATCACATCGAAAGTGGAGTACTCGGGAGAAAAGACTGATTTTCTCACCAGCGTGGGATAGATCATCTTCATGTTATGCTCGGGCATCTTGCGCCGGACATAGTTCCGGACATACAGTATATCCCTCAGCCTGACGTCTGAAAAGTCCCCTTCATCGATTCGCATGCCGGCCAGTTTGCTGAGTATCCTTTCATTGTTCTCCTCCGTGGCATACTGCTTAGCCCTCTGGTAGGACTCCACGATATTCTGCTGCAAACCCGTGATCTGACCGATCCCCACATAGGCATAAAAATCCCCCGGGCTTTCATGGACGGTGAGCAGTCCCAGCAGGGAGCCCCAGGAGTGCCCGACCAGGAACATCTTTTCGTGGCCGAATCTCTGTTTCAGGTATTGCACCACCTCCTGTGTGTCATCCAGATAGGCTTTCAGGGTAAAATCCTTCACGTCGCCCAGGATCCGGTTGGTCTTGCCGGCTCCCCGCTGGTCCCATGTAACCACGACGAAATGCTTTTCCAGTTCCGAATTGTAGATCCGCTGGAGGGGCATTTCGCTTTTACCCGGTCCGCCATGGATGTACAGCAAGATCGGGTTGTTCCGGTCGGCACCACGGATCATCATATACTGTTTGATTCCCCCTATCCGGATCGGGAATTCCTCTGTAATGCTTGCCGGATCGACCACCCCGGAAGCCAGGCGGATCTTTGGCGTATAGGCGCAGGACACCATTAGGGGGAGGAGCATGGCCAACAGCGATGTTCGAAAAGTCACGCACATACCTTAAAATTAATACTTTAAGATAAAAAAGGCACAAGGCACAAGGCAAAAGTAAGTAAGAAGTGGTAAGAAAAAAGAATAAAGGTTATGACTAACCCCAGACTTCAGTCTGGGGGCGTTCGTATCACGAGTCACGAGTCACGAATCACGAGTCACGAATCACGAGTCACTGTCTTTTCCGCTCAAAGAAACCGGTCAGCATGCCGGCGCACTCGGCCTGAAGCACCCCGGAAACAACTTCCGTTCTCGGGTGAAGTACCGGCTGTCCGCTGAGGGTAAAGCCCCGTTTGAGATCAGAGACGCCGTATACGATACGCCCGATCTGTGTCCAGAAGGCAGCGCCGGCGCACATCACGCAAGGCTCGAGGGTGACGTAGAGGGTACAATCGTTAAGATATTTACTGTCGAGGCTGTTGGCAGCGGCGGTGAACGCCTGCATTTCCGCGTGGGCGGTAACGTCGTTCAGGGTTTCAGTCAGGTTATGGGCACGTGCAATGATTTTCCCGTTGGCAACGATTACCGCACCCACGGGAACTTCGTCCTTTTCGAGGGCTTGGCGGGCCTCGATGAGCGCCTGGCGCATATAGAATTCGTCATTCATGATGTAAAAGTACGGTAAAAGGAGAAAGGAGGAAGGAGGAAGGAGGAAGAAACATCAAAATTGAAAAATACCGGCCCGGTTTATCAGGATACTCACCTTTCGTCGGCATTACTGAACCTTTTGTATCAATATTCGACCATCCGGGAAGAATCTTTGCATGAGGTTCAGATTGTTACGAATTTTCGACCGAATTTCTATTCTTCGTTGGTCTCATAAATGTGACTGATATGGCGAAGCCGTTAAAAAAGGCCATTGGCAGAGAGTACAGGTGGTTTGCCGTTTACACCCGGTTGAACCATGAAAAATCAGTTGAAAAATCCTTGCTGGATCTGAACATCGAAGCCTACCTGCCAACGATCAGAACCCTTCATACATGGTCCGACAGAAACAAGTGGGTTGAAACGCCCCTTTTCAAATCCTATGTGTTTGTGAGGGTCAGCAATAAAGAGTACTTCAAGGTCCTGCATGTTTCATCGGTTTTGAATTATATTTGTTTTGGGGGGCAGGCATCTGTGATACCGGATCAGCAGATTGAAATGGTTAAGCGAATACTGAGAGAAGACATGGAATGTGAGGTTGCCAACCGCTTCCCTGAACCGCGGGACCTAGTACAAATCACCACCGGGCCCCTGGCAGGCCAGCAGGGTGAAGTGGTAAAATGCGATGGAAAAAACTACATGCTGCTAAGAATTGATCATCTGAGCCATTGCCTGATGGTGAGGATAGAGAACTCTTCGTTCCGGAAGGTCAGCCTGAAAACTTACGTCACTAATTAATGCCTTGAAGAACATTCTTACAGATAAGAGCAAACTATTCTGGATACTGCACCTATCCGGGTGGATACTCTATGCCATCCTGATGGGAATAGTGAATAGCTGGCACCTACGGTTCCGTGCCAACGGTGCCTTTCTGTTTTTCTTAACCTTTTTTACAGAATTTGCCCTGACTATCGGACTACGATATTTTTATAGAAAAGTACAGGATCGTTTCAGATCCGTATTGGTACTCCTGCTGATCATCATATCATCATCAGCGGTTTTCACTTTATTATGGCAGCTGGTGGATGTTATGGTCAGCCTGCCCTTCACCACAGCAGAGGATTGGGAGATTTGGACGAACCGGTACCGCCCGTTTCAATTGTTGAAGGTATTAAAGCTGAACCTGCAATATTATCTGTTCATCCTGATCTGGAGCGTCCTCTATTTCGGCATCCGGAACTGGTTTGCCCAAATGGAAGAAAGAATCAGGGCCGAGAAGGCCCTGGCGCTGGCAAACCAGGCAACCCTGCAGATGCTTCGTTACCAGATCAATCCGCACTTTCTATTCAATTCGATGAACTCAATTCAGGGCCTGATGTACCGTGATGTGAAAAAAGCCGATCTGATGCTGACAGAACTGTCGGAATTCCTGCGGTTTTCGCTGAAGTATAAAACGGATCTGTACATACCCCTCAGGGATGAGTTTGAGATCCTGGATAAATACCTGTTTATACAAAAAATCAGGTTCGACGATGACCTGTCTTATGAGATTGTCCTGCCACCCGAACTACATACTTGTAAAATACTCTGCTTCCTCACCCAGCCCCTTGTGGAAAATGCCGTAAAGCATGGAATGAAAAGCGATCCCTATTCCGGGATGGTTATCCGGATCAAGGCCTTTAGGGAACAGGAACAACTTGCCATAACGATCACAAACACGGGAAGATGGGTCGAAAATGATGAAAATGGAGGAACGGGGATTGCCAACGTCAGGGAACGCCTCGAAAATGCCTATGCGGGCCACTATACGCTTAGCTTTACCCAGGAAGAAGGTAATGTCAAGGTATTTCTCGTAATCCCTTTACAGCAATAACATGAAAGCACTCATTATCGACGATGAATCGCTGGCGAGGTTCACCCTGAAAACCAAGCTTGATGAATTTCCTGATATTGACATTCTCGGAGAAGCTGCTTCGGTAAAAGAGGCAGCCGAGAAGATTACAAACCTGGATCCAGATCTGATTTTTCTGGATGTACAGATGAAGGACGGAACCGGCTTTGATCTGCTCAACCAGATCGAGTACACCGGTAAGGTCATTTTTGTGACGGCGTTCGATGAATATGCACTCAGGGCTTTTGAGATCAATGCCGTCGATTACCTGTTAAAACCGATATCTTCTAAAAGGCTCAAGGAGGCCATTGAGAGGTTGTCGGAGGGTGATTCGCGGATCCATGAGGAGACAGCGCATAAACTGAATTACAACGACCGGCTGATGGTGATGCACAAACAATCAGTCCACTTCATCAAGATAGACCAGATCACATCCGTAAACGCTTCGAGGGAGTACACATTTATCAGGACCATTGACGGAAGGGAGTACCTCGCCGGTAAAACCATCAGTCAATGGGAGCAACGGTTACCCGACCAGCATTTCTGCCGGATCCACCGTTCGACCATCGTCAATTTCGATTATATCGTTAAAATTGAACATCATATCAGTGGTTCGGCCGAAGTAATTATTCAGGGAAGACCTGAACCATTATTCATTTCCAGAAACTATTTCAAGATCCTGAAACAGAGGTATTCTCTATAAACCTCTGCCATACTCCCTGCCTTTCCGTACGATTCACTGCCAGTTGTAATAATGATCAATATCAAATCTATCATCACTATGAATGCAACCGATAAACAATCAGTTAATGCCCGCAAATATTTGGGCATTAGAATTTACCTGAAGGTTATTATGGTATTCTGCTTTTTGGGTTTGCTGTTATTTCTTACCGCCGGTTCCCTGCAATTTTGGTATGCGTGGATTTACATGTCGACGTTATTCATTCCGGCAATAGTGGTTATGGGATACTTTATCAGGAAAGATCCTGATTTTATGGACAGCAGATTATCGAAGAGAAGGGAAAAAGAAAAGGAACATAGATCCATTCAAAATCTTTTAGCATTGCCGCTTCTCATAGGGCTATTCATGCCGGGTTTCGACTTTCGCTATCAATGGTCTCACATTCCTCTGTTTATTATATTGATATCGGATGCGTTTGTATTATTAGGTTATCTAATCATCATCAGGGTAATGATAGAAAACAGGTTTGCTTCTTCAATTATAGAAATCAGTAATGAACAAAAAGTCATCGAAACGGGTCCTTACAGGATTGTGCGCCATCCGATGTATACAGGCGGCTTGACATTACTGGTATTCACACCACTGGCGCTCGGCTCTTTTTGGGCATTGATCCCTATTGGTGTCTGCGCACTGACTGCTATTATAGTAAGAATCATCAATGAAGAGAAACTGCTGATTCTGAACTTACCCGGGTACCAGGAATACTGTCAAAAAACCAGATTCCGGTTAATACCTTTTATTTGGTAATTAGTACAAAACATACTCAAACGGACCGAGAAACTGATCCGGGAATCGGCTGGTAACGCCAATGAAGGTCCCACGAGGCAAGCCGCGAGAAATCTTCGATCCTCAAAGAAATCTTAGTAATTGCCCGCTTACCCCGAGGCAAGCAAAGGGGAATGCGCTCGTATGGACTGAAAATAAAAATGATTGTCCGTAATCATGTACCAAACATAGAATTTATAAACAGATGAAAAAACTAATTATTTTATCTATTGTATTGCTCAATACAATGACTCCAATCAATGCGCAGCTTGTTAAATCCGTTGTATCAGAATTGGATCCCCGACAGAGTTGCACGATAATCTATGCTTCCGATAGTAACACTGCGTTTGCCGGCAATAATGAAGATTGGACAAGCCCATTTGGTACGATCTGGTTTATTCCGGCTGAAAAGGGAAAGAATGGAAGAGTCTATTTTGGGTGGAAAAGTCATGGTCGCATTATCCCTCAGGGAGGAATGAATGACCAGGGATTATTCTGGGATGGGGCAACAGCTGAAAATATAGAAGTGCCTCATGATTCTACCAAACCTCGATATTACACAAATTTGATATTTAAAGCGATGGAGGAATGCGCTACAGTTGACGATGTAATTGAATTGTTCGGTCGCTATGATCAAGGTGGATCATATAATGGCCATTACCTGATTGGCGACCGGTTTGGTAACTCAGCAATCATCGAACCTCTGACAGTAATCAGGAAAACGGGGAAGTATCAAATTATCACTAACTTCTTACAATCGAAAATTAAACCAGAAAATATCAGGGACACAAGATATCGGCTTGCAGAAAATATTTTTAAGCAGGCGGATGGTCTGTCTGTTAATTTATTCCGGAAGATACTAAATGCCGCACATTGGGAAGAGTATAGCGGATCAATGACAGTCACCCTCTATTCTTATATTTGTGATCTGAAGAATGGGGACATTTATGTATACCATTTTCATAACTTCGAAGATGTTGTAAAAATCAATGTTCAGGAAGAACTGAAAAAAGGAGAACATCTCCAATCCATCATTTCTCTCTTTCCATACGAGACATTTGCATCAAAAAGATATAACGCTCAAAGGATAATTGGACTGATACAAGAGAGAGCACAGGAGAATGGTTTGGATGGAGATGAAGGTGCCCTTGCTCTTTTTAGTGAAATTAAAAGAGGAAACTATAAAGACTATAACCTATCTGTTGTAGCAGAGCATCTGCTTGCTGTCGGGTATGAATTTTTGGAGCTGGAAAAAACAACAGAAGCCATACAAACTTTAAAATTTGCTGTCTCCGAATACCCACAATCAGCGACTCTTTATGATGCTCTGGGTGAGGCTTATATGATAATCGGGGAGAAAAAGCTTGCTAAAGAAAGCTATCAAAAGTCATTGGAATTGAATCCGGATAACGAAAATGCAAAAAAGAAACTGGAACAATTGGCGGGAAGGTAAAGGGTCTTAGGGAAAATCATCGAAGAGCTAAGGCCTAAATAGCAGATTATCTATTATTTTGTAATCATTAACTAAAATAATTAAGGGAACCAATTATTGGATCACACAACTTATTGTTGCTATCTTTTTTAGGTTGGCTCATCTGGATACTGAGGGGTTTACTATCGGGGCTATCATTAATGCCGTTTTAGCCGGATTCTTATTGGGGCACTTGTATTTCACCACACGATCTCTTTGGATGCCGATAGGACTACACTGGTCATGGAATTTTCTAATGGGACCCATTTTTGGCCTGGACAGCAAACCATTTTTCAGGCACACCCTGTTGACATTTGAAAAAAATACCTATGACTCAGCATTCTTATCTGTCCTTGAGAACAATCTGTTCATTGCAATTTTAATTGTAATAATAGTTGTTTTTCATTGTGTAAAAATTATCAAACCAATTGATAGCAATCTTAATCCCTGGAGCCAGTATCC
>Ga0136653_10002416_pt1 | contig 10245 bp, 10 predicted proteins | sample LakKivw275mmetaG_FD_94866 | JGI IMG/M metagenome (GOLD analysis project Ga0136653, IMG submission 94866) | Anoxic lake water microbial communities from Lake Kivu, Rwanda to study Microbial Dark Matter (Phase II) - Lake Kivu water 275m metaG... | ecosystem: Environmental > Aquatic > Freshwater >... | reverse complement strand
CTTTTTTGTTGAAGCACGGAGAAAGAGAGGTGGCCGATGGCTGTCAGACGCAGAAAAAAAGTGATTCGTAAAAAGATGTCCATCCGCAGAAAGATTAAAAAGGCCCGCGTCGTTGCAGGGAAGAAGTAGCTGAAGAGCCGTAGACTTTCCCAAAAGGGGACGACAATCCCTGTTAAGGCTGTTACGGCTAACCATGAGACATTGGCGGAGAGCGCTAAATACTATCCGCCTCAGCCGCAGGCCCCGGCGAGCGCGTATCCTGATTTACCCGTGAAATACGGCCGAGATATGCTGGTATTGCAGGTCAGGGATCCCTGGTGGATTCATTCCTACTGGGAGTTGAAGGATAGGACGCTTGAGCGCCTGCGCAGAGAATTAAAGGATGATTTTGCAAAGGCCAAGCGGGTATTGCGTGTTTATGATATAAGTTTTATTGATTTTAATGGTTCAAACGCGCACCACTTTTTTGATATTCTGTTAAATGATCACGCCGACAACTGGTATATCGATACAGGCTCTCCCGGAAGGTCATGGTGTGCGGACCTGGGGTTACTGCTGGCCGACGGCAGGTTTATCACTATTCTGCGTTCCAATACCGTGCAGACTCCGCTGGACGGGCCTTCCTGGATTACCGATGAAGAATGGATGATTCCCGATGACCTTTTTGCCAAACTCTACGGAGTAGGCGTCGGGCTGGGCAGTTCTCCGATGAAAGGTAAAAAACCCTGGAAGGTGCATCTAAGGGGAGGTATAAGCTCAGGTAGCCCGGTAAGGAAAAAATAATCCCCTGAAAAAATAATGCATAAAGGTTATTTAACGCTAGTTCTGCACAGCCATCTGCCTTTTGTCCGCCACCCGGAACACGAAAACTTTCTTGAGGAAGACTGGCTATACGAAGCAATTACCGAGACTTATGTGCCGTTAATCCGCATTTTTGAGCGCCTGCTCGATGAAAACGTGGATTTCAGGGTCACTATGTCGCTTACCCCGACTCTGATCTCCATGCTTTCTGACGGGCTTCTGCAGGAAAGATACTTAAGGCATATCAATAAACTGATAGAGTTGGCGCATAAGGAAGTGGAGCGCACCCGGCATCAGGCGGAATTTAACGGCTTGGCACAGATGTATCTGGAGCGTTTCTATGAAGCCCGGGGGGTGTTCGAGAAATACAGGCGTAATTTAGTACTTGCTTTTAAGAAATTTCAGGATGCAGGCAGAATAGAAATCATCACCTGCGGGGCTACCCACGGATATTTTCCCCTTATGGAAACGACAAGGGAATCTGTCCGTGCGCAGGTAAAGGTAGCGGTAGCTCACTATGAAAAGAATTTTTCCCGAAGGCCCGCGGGGATTTGGCTTCCTGAGTGCGGTTTTTATCCGGGTTGCGATGAAATCCTTAAAGAATCCGGCATTAAATATTTCTTCAGCGATGCGCACGGTGTATTGCATGCCAGCCCCCGGCCGAAATATGCGGTCTTTGCCCCGGTCTATTGTAAATCAGGGGTGGCTTGCTTCGCAAGGGACTTAGAGTCATCCAAGCAGGTCTGGTCCTCCATAGAGGGATACCCGGGGGATTATCTTTACCGTGAATTTTACCGGGACGTCGGCTTCGACCTTGATTATGAGTATATCCGGCCTTATATACACCCCGACGGTATACGTATAAATACGGGGATAAAGTATTACCGTATTACCGGCACAGGAGACCATAAAGAGCCGTATAATCCGCATTGGGCGCAGGAGAAGGCCGCCGAGCACGCCGGTAATTTTATGTTTAACCGGCAGAAGCAGGCGGAATACCTTTTCGATTGTTTAGGCAAGAAGCCGATAATTGTTTCGCCTTACGATGCAGAGCTCTACGGGCATTGGTGGTATGAGGGGCCGATGTGGCTGGATTTCCTGATCCGTAAGATTGCCTTTGATCAGGATGTCATCAGGTTGGTTACTGCCAGCGAATACCTTGCGGAGAATCCGCGTAACCAGGTAGTCACCCCTTCTTTATCCAGCTGGGGCTGGAAAGGCTACAGCGAGATGTGGCTGCAGGGCCCGAATGACTGGATCTACCGCCACCTGTATGTAGCTTCACAGAGGATGACCGAATTAGCCAAGAGATTCCCTTTGGCTGAAGGCCTTATTAAAAGGGCATTGAATCAGGCCTTAAGGGAGCTGCTTTTAGCGCAGAGTTCTGACTGGGCCTTTATTATGGGTACAGGCACGCATACGAGTTATGCCGTAAACCGCACAAAGGATCATTTATTGAGATTTAACAGGATTTACGATGATCTTAAGGTGAATAATATAGATGAGGGTTGGCTCTCGGGAATAGAAAATAGTGATAATATATTCCCGGAGATAGATTACCACGTACACCAATAGTAGATATGAGCCATGAATAACGATATCCCCCGGCATATAGCGATAATTATGGACGGCAACGGCCGCTGGGCAAAGAAAAGAGGCCTGCCGCGCACTGCCGGCCATCGCAAGGGCATAGACCGGATCAGGGAGATTATCAGGGCAGCTGATGCATTAGGTGTTAAGGCGGTTACTTTTTTCGCTTTTTCGGCCGAGAACTGGTCCAGGCCTAAAGCAGAAGTCTCTATGCTGATGCGTTCTTTGGACAATTTCCTCAACCGCAGGCTTAAGGAGTTAGACGAAGACAACATAAAGTTTATCGTAATCGGCAGAAAAGACCCCATTCCGAAATACCTTCAGGAGAAGATCAGGGAATCAGAGGAGAAAACCGCTAAAAACACCGGTATGGTCGTGGCTTTGGCATTGAACTACGGCGGGAGGCAGGAGATTGTGGATGCGGTTAAATTATTCGCTAAGGCAGTTGTTGCGGGAGAGGCAGAGGCAGCTAAGCTGGACACCGATACATTTTCGGAGTTCCTTTATACCGCGGGGTTGCCGGATCCTGATCTGTTGATCAGGACGAGTGGCGAGATGCGCATCAGCAATTTTTTGCTTTGGCAAATTTCCTATGCCGAGCTTTACTTTCCGCAAAAATACTGGCCGGATTTTACCGCGGATGACTTAAAAGAGGCGATCAGGGTATACCAGAACAGAGAGCGCAGATTCGGGGGGATAGGTGCTGTCAAAAAGGATAGTTAGCAGTATTATTCTGATTTCGATTATAGCTACGGCAGTATTCGTAAGGCCGGTATTTAATATCGCGATGGTATTATTTACGGCGATCGGGCTTTATGAGTTTTTTAGCATGATTGAAAAGAAACAGATCAACATCTATAAATATGTCGGTATCGGCATCGGTACCCTGATTCCGCTTTCGGTGATCATGCGTTTTGAGCCGACAAAAAGCTGGGAATTCCTCTTTATGGTGCTGATGCTTTTGTTTTTATTCCTGATGCAGTTCAGGCGCAGGCAGGGCTCAGGAGTAGTGGTGGGCATATCCACCACTATTTTCGGCGTCCTTTATGTGGCCTGGTTTTTCAGTTTTCTGATTAAGATACGTTATCTTGACAACGGTATAAACCTGTTTATTGCCCTGCTTGTGATTACTAAGCTCGGGGATATCGGGGCCTACCTGATAGGTTCGCGTTTCGGTAAGACTCCGTTTATCCCGGCGATCAGCCCGAAGAAATCCGTAGAAGGGGCAATAGCCGGATTGATCTTCAGCGTTCTCGGGGCGTTTGCCTGCCGGACCATACTGGGTTTTAATTATCTTGATCTGGCCTTGATAGGATTGGGCCTGGGCATCATCGGCCAGCTGGGAGATCTTTCGGAGTCGCTGGTTAAACGCGATTGCCAGGTAAAAGATTCGGGGAATATCCTTCCGGGTATGGGGGGTATTCTGGATGAAATAGACAGCGTTTTGTTTACAGCGCCAGTATTTTATTTTTACCTTATTATTATAGGAAGATGAAGCAGATAGCGGTTTTGGGTTCAACCGGTTCAATCGGAAGGAATTCACTTGAGATTATCAGGAATTTTCCGGAGAGGTTTAAACTTGCAGCAATCAGCGCCAACAGGAATATCGGTCTTTTAAAACGCCAGATAAAGGAATTCCGCCCAGTATCAGTATGCGTCGGTGACCTTGCCGCAGCCAGGGGCCTGAAAAGGGAAGCCGTCTTAAGAGGCTGTAAGCTTTTTTTCGGAGAAAGCGGGATTGCAGAAATGGTGCAGGATAGCCGCATCGATCAGGTGATGATGGCGATCAGCGGTTCAAGCGCGCTTAAGCCGCTTCTTGCCGCTATTGATGCCGGTAAAGATATTGCCCTGGCTAATAAAGAAGCATTGGTAATGGCAGGCAGTATCCTGATCAAGCGGGCCAGCCGTAAGAATGCCCGGATTATCCCCGTTGACAGCGAACAGTCAGCTATCTGGCAATGCCTCAGAGGAGAAGGTACCGGCAGGCTTAAGAATATCTATCTTACCGCCAGCGGCGGGCCTTTGAGGCTTATTCCGAAAAAAGATTTTAAAGATATTTCCGTTTCCCGGGTAATTGATCATCCTCGCTGGAAGATGGGTAAGAAGATCAGCGTTGATTCGGCGACTTTGATGAATAAGGGCTTAGAGGTCCTGGAGGCAATATTTCTTTTCGGAGTTCCCGCTGAGAAAATAAAAGTTATCGTCCATCCGGAAGCGATAATTCATTCAATGGTAGAGTTTATCGACGGAGTAATCATCGCCCAGTTATCGGCTACGGACATGCGCATTCCCATTCAATACGCGTTCTCTTATCCACAGAGGCTGCCGACAAAAATTAAAAGCGTTGATTTCTTCAGCCTGGAGGAATTTAATTTTTTTAAGCCCGACTTGAATAAATTCCCCTGTTTACGGCTGGCGTATCAGGCGGCGGGTGAGCTTGGCACAGCCCCCTGCGTGTTAAATGCCGCTAACGAGGCTTGCGTTGAGGCATTCCTGAGGCGGAGATTGAAGTTTATTGCTATACCTGGGGTCATTGAGAGGGTTTTGAATCGGCATAAAAATATCAGGAATCCCGGGGTTGAAGAAATTCTGGCTTCTGACCGCTGGGCAAAGGAAAAGGCGCACGAGATAATCGCAAATTTAAACTAAGGATAAAGATGATTAATCTGTTTATTTTTCTTTTCGTGTTGGGGGTGCTTATAATCGTGCATGAGTTCGGACACTTTATTGTTGCCAAGAAGATTGGCGTAAGGGTAGAGAGGTTTGCTTTAGGTTTCGGAACGCAGCTGTTTTGCAGGAAGAAAGGCGAAACGGATTATTGTATTAATGCCGTTCCTTTAGGCGGCTATGTGAAGATGGCCGGAGACAGCCTGGAGGAATATAAGGGTAAAAAGTATGAATATATGTCGCAGCCGCCGGGTAGGCGTTTCTGGATTATTGCCAGCGGCGCGCTGTTGAATTATATTATGGGCGCGGTTTTACTTTCATTCATATTTTTCTTTGGTTATCCCACAGTTACCACAAATGTGGGCGGGCTGTTAGATGGCTTTGGCGCACAAAGCGCTGGTATTCGCGTCGGCGACAGGATCGTCGCGGTAGACGGGGAAAAGGTAGAGTACTGGGATGACCTGCAGAAGGTTGTCCAGAGCAAGAGCACTGCGCCTTCAGCGGATGTTTTAGTGCTTAGGGGCAACCGCAGTATCCGTCTTAAGGTAAAACTGCGCCAGAAGGAAGTAGAGAATATTTTAGGAGAAAAGCAGAGCATCGGGATTCTTGGTATTGCCCCGGGGCAGGATATCGTAATCGTCAAGCACGGAGTATTTGAATCGGCACAATTGGGAATTCAGAAAACCTGGGGGATGACCGTATTGACTTATAAGGCCCTGGGGAGGATGGTTACCGGGAAACTCTCCATGCGTGAATCAGTTACCGGGCCCTTAGGTATATTCCTGATTACTTCCCATGCCGCGCGCCTGGGTGTAGTTGCGCTATTGCACCTGATGGCGGTATTAAGCATAAGCCTGGCGATATTCAATCTTCTTCCCCTGCCGATATTAGACGGCGGGCATATAGTACTGCTGGGCATTGAGAAGTTAAGGGGGAAGTACTTAAGCTTAAAGGCCGAGAGGATTATCAATCAAATCGGCTTGACTATTATATTGAGTTTAGCGGCCCTGGTTACTTTCAATGATATCAGCAGGGCTTTCGGGGATAAAATCATCAAATTTTTTACGAAATGAGAATAAAGAGGCGTAAAACAAGGACAATCCGCGTAGGTAAAGTGCTTATCGGCGGCAGCCACCCCGTAGCCATACAATCGATGGTTAAGGTAAGAACAGCGGATATCAATGCAGTGCTTTCGCAGATTGAGGCCATTCAGTCATCCGGCTGTGAAATAGTGCGCCTGGCGGTAAAGGACGCACGCGACAGCAGCGCGTTAAAAGAGATAAAAAAAAGGAGCCCTTTGCCGATAGTCGCGGATATACATTTTGACTGGCGCCTGGCTATGCAGGCGATAGAAAACGGGGTTGATAAAATCAGGCTTAACCCGGGCAATATCTACAAGAAAGAACAGCTGAGAGAGATTGCTGCTGCGGCAGGGGACAGGCGTATCCCCATAAGAGTCGGAGTTAATTCGGGGTCACTGAGAGGCAGGGTACAGGCAGGGATAATGGTAAAAAGCGCCCTTGATTATGTCAAGGTTTTAGAGGGATTTAAGTTCCGCGATATCGTAATTTCTTTAAAAGGCTCGGATATCCTTGATACGATAGAGGCATACCGTAAGATAGCTTTACTTTGCGATTACCCGCTGCATCTGGGTGTAACTGCCAGCGGCCCGGCTTACGCAGGGTTAATCAAATCAAGCCTGGCAATCGGAGCTTTGCTATTGGAGGGAATTGGTGATACAATAAGGGTATCCCTTACCGATATTTCGGTTCAGGAAGTAAGGGCGGCCAGAGGCATCCTGGAAGCGTTGGGCTTGAGGCGTTTCGGCCCTGAGATTATAAGTTGCCCTACCTGCGGCCGCTGCGAAGTAGACTTGGTTAAGATAGTTAGGGATTTAGATAGCAGGCTATCAGCTATGAGCTGTCAGCTATCAGCTCGGCCACTGAAAGTGGCCGTGATGGGCTGTGTAGTTAACGGCCCGGGAGAAGCCAAAGAAGCGGATATCGGGATAGCTTTCGGAAAGAAAGACGGCCTTTTATTTAAGGCGGGTAAAGCAATAAAAAAAGTCGCTTACCATGACTGCCTGAAGGTAATACTGGCTGAGATTGAGAGGGTTAAATGAGTAAAGAAATAAAGGAAAAGGTAAGGCATAAATTAATCCAGGAATACAGTTATATATTTACTGCAGGAGAAATCAATCAGCCGGGATTAAAAGAGGCTATCGCTGAGATCCTGAATGAAATTACTCACCGTGAATATTCGGCGCTTTCCGAATCGGATAAGCGAAAATTAATTGGTGAGCTTTTGGATGAATTTATCGGATACGGCCCGATAGAAGAACTTTTAAAAGACCCTGAGGTAAGCGAGATTATGATCAACGGGCCAAAGAAGATTTATATAGAGAGAAACGGGCGCAAGCAGCTTTCCGCAGTGACTTTTGACAGCGAACAGCAACTGGTTTCCCTGATCTATAAAATACTGGCTCCTACGCGAAGGCACGCCGATGAGTCATACCCCTATACTGATGTTTCCTTAAAAGACGGTTCCCGGGTAAACATTATCATCCCTCCGCTTGCCTTGGACGGACCGACGGTCACTATCAGAAAGTTCCTTAAATATATAAAAACCCCGGATGATTTAGTCAGGCTCGGTACGCTTGATAAGCGGATGAAAGATTTTCTTGTCGCCTGTATTAAGGCCAAAGCGAATATAATCTTTTCCGGCGCCACCGGTTCGGGTAAGACCACTACATTAAATATACTTTCTTCCTGTATCTCTAACGAGGAGCGCATCGTTACGATAGAGGATACTGCTGAGCTTCAGTTAACGCAGGATGATGTGGTTAGGCTTGAGGCCAGGCAGCCGAGTATCGAAGGCAGAGGAGAAGTCACGATCAGGGATTTATTCAAAAATTCGCTGCGCATGCGTCCGCAAAGGATAATTTTAGGAGAGATCAGAGGAGCCGAAGCCCTGGATATGCTTCAGGCGATCTGTTCCGGCCATCGTGGTTCGCTGGCCGTGCTTCATGCCAGTTCCCCGCAGGAAGTTATCTACCGGCTGGAATCGATGATCCTCACTTCCGGCCTGCCGATAAGCCTAGGGGTTATCCATCGCCAGATCTCGGCAGCCTTGAACCTGATTGTCCAGCAGGAGCAGCTTTCAGACGGGGTCAGGAGGATAACGCACATTACTCAGGTAAACGGGTTAAAAGAAGGGCAGATCGTCCTGGAAGATTTATTTAGATTTGATATAGAGGGAATCGGGCCCATAGGAAACATAGAAGGCAGTTGGCATTCTACCGGGGCAACGCCTGCATTTGAGAATTTATTCAGGAATTCCGGCATCAGTTTACCCCCCGGATTATTTAAGAAAGATTGATTTATGTACTGGTCAAGGACTTTAATCCCTACGCTTAAAGAGACTCCCCAGGAAGCTGAATCTCTTGCTCATAAGCTTTTGCTTCGCGCCGGGCTTGCGCGTATGCTCATGGCCGGAGCTTACTCTTATCTGCCCCTGGGTTTGCGCGTTTTAAGCAATATAGAGAAGATCATCCGCCAGGAGATGGATTCCTGCGGCGCCTCGGAATTACTCTTGCCTGCTTTGCAGCCGCTTGAGTTGTGGGTGAAGAGCGGCAGGGATAAGGATATCGGAGAGGTAATGATTAGGCTGGTCGACAGGCGGGGGAGAAAAGTCTGCCTGGGTCCTACGCATGAAGAGGTGATTACCGATTTAGTCGCAAGTCTCGTTTCCAGCTACAGGCAGTTGCCGCTGATGCTCTATCAGATCCAGACAAAATTCCGCGATGAAATCAGGCCGCGGTTTGGCCTGGTCAGGGCCTGTGAATTCATCATGAAAGATGCCTATAGTTTTGACAGGGATGAAGCGGGCCTGGATAGGAATTATCAGGCGGTGCTGAGCGCTTACTTGCGTATTTTTAAAAGATGCGGTTTAAAAATCCTGGTGCAGGAAGCCGACCCCGGTGTAATGGGGGGCAATGTTTCGCACGAATTTATGGTGCCCGCCGGAGACGGGGAGGATGTGGTGATTTCCTGTTCGCAATGTGCGATGACCGTTCCCTTTAATGAGGGGAATCAGCCGGTTTGCCCTAAATGCGGCACAGTAATGCGCAAGGTTAATTGTATTGAGGTCGGCCATATTTTTAAACTGGGTACCAAGTATACTTCGGTACTGGGTGCCAAGGTCCTTGATGAAGACGGTAAGCTTAAGCCGATAGTGATGGGCTGTTACGGCATAGGGGTATCGAGATTAATCTCCGCGGTGATAGAGCAGAACCACGATGAAAACGGGATAACCTGGCCTCAGGAGGTAGCGCCCTATAAGGTGATGATTATCCCTCTTGACACGGCAGATAATAATACGAAAGTGCTGGCTGAGAGCGTTTATAAGGATTTATCAGACGCCGGCATCGAGCCTCTCCTGGATGACCGGGACGAGAGGGCAGGGGTGAAATTCAAGGATGCCGACTTAATCGGTATTCCTTTGCAGATTATCATCGGCAGGGAGCCAGCAAAGAGCGGAAAACTTGAGCTGAAGGCGAGAAATAGCGCTGAGAAAACAGTCGATGATAAAGAGAAGATATTAAAGAGGATAATGACGCTTGCCGATGGACAGGCATGAAGTTGCGCAACAGCTTAGAGAATTTATCGGCCCTTATCTTCATGAGCAGGGTTTTCTCTTGGTGGACCTTATCTACCGCTATGAAGGCAGGGATCTTTTTCTGAGGATTTTGGCGGACAGGCCCGAGGGCGGTATAAGTATCGAGGAATGCGCAGGGTTGAACCGTCAGATCAGCGAGCTACTTGACGAAAAAGGCATTATAGAAGATAAGTTTGTGCTGGAGGTTTCTTCCCCCGGGATAGACTATCCGATGAAGGCAAGGGAGGATTTCCTGCGTTGTTTAAACAAGCAGGCGAGGTTTTTCCTTTCACAGCCGGTTGACGGAAAGATAGAGTATGCGGGGATAGTCGCAGAAGTCGACCAAGAGAACGTTTTTGTCGACACCCAGAAAAAAAGGGTAAAGATACCGTTATCGTTGATAAATAAGGCAAGACAAATAATCAAATGAAGCCATAACTTATGGAGCGCGAAGTGCGACATAAGTTATTTGGCTGAATTTGTCCCGCATCTGGAATCTATTCTAACGATTGCGGGATTGATTCGCAGACG
>Ga0136653_10002415_pt1 | contig 10250 bp, 9 predicted proteins | sample LakKivw275mmetaG_FD_94866 | JGI IMG/M metagenome (GOLD analysis project Ga0136653, IMG submission 94866) | Anoxic lake water microbial communities from Lake Kivu, Rwanda to study Microbial Dark Matter (Phase II) - Lake Kivu water 275m metaG... | ecosystem: Environmental > Aquatic > Freshwater >... | reverse complement strand
GTCCATCAGGTGTTCGTAGGGTTTGGCGGCTTCGAACTTTGTCGAGGAGGCCGCCACTATTCCAACTCTGCCAGCCATTATTGTATGCCTCCTTTAATATTTTAAATTCTATTGAATTCAGCGCGGTTGTTTCCCGTTACCGTGTTTGGGATTACCGTGCGGATGTAACCCGCCTTCAATGCCCGTGGAGATTGAACCTGGCCTCTGCATCGCTAACCTTCTTCTTGCTGCACTTAAGTAGTGACTGCTGATAGACTACTTTTTTGGCTTTTTGGACACCGCCACCTTGATCAAACATATGGCCACATCTTCGTTACGCTGGTTCTTGACATGCCACTGGCTCGATACCACACCGAAATCCCCCTTATCCTTGAGCTCGGCAACCTCTGTTTCAAGGTGAATGGTATCGCCCAATCTGGTGGGGCCCGTAAACCTTACCTTGTCCATGCCGTAGAAGGCTATGAGAGCCGTATCATACGGTGTGACAAACCCGGATGCCACGGAGAGCACCAGGAAGCCGTGAGCAATGCGCCCGCCGAAGATGGTATTTTTGGCAACCTCCTCGTTGACATGCAGGGGATACCAGTCGCCCGTGAGGGCGGCGAACATCGTGACATCGGCCTCCGTGATAGTACGTCCCCTGGATACCTCTTTCTCTCCGAGCTTGAAATCCTCGAAATACTTCATGATGCTCATCCCCCTGGAGATTTCCGCCTATTTTATAACAATTATGCAGTCATGTAAACAAGTTTTAATCGGAATTGTGCAGCCATAGATGAACGTAAAATACGTTTGTTAAAATTTATTGATTAACCGATTAGTTAATATTGATTAAGGGTATACCTTTTGATAAAATGTCGGTCAGCCCGGCAAGTTGGTGTCCCGGCCGATGGGAGGGCATGGTTAAGCCGGATATGTGAAGACAGGAGGACAACGCCATGGACTTTAAGTTCAGTGCTGAAGAGGAAGCATTTCGCGGGGAAGTCAAGGACTGGTTGAAGACTGCCATACCGCAGCGCTGGCGGGAGTTGCCCACCGGATTCTGGCAGGAGACGGAGGAGTCGTGGAAAATATCGCGTGAGTTTCAGAAGAAACTCGGGGTCAAAGGGTGGTTGGCGCCGGCCTATCCCGTTGAGATGGGCGGCGCGGGACTGGGGCACATCAAGCGCCTTATACTGGCCGAGGAACTTACCTACTGTGATGCGCCGGTCAGCATCGAGACCGAGATCACGGTCAACTGGGTGGGCATGGCGCTGCAGCATTTCGGCAGCGAGGAGCAGAAAAAAGACTATATTCCCCGCATAGCCAAAGGCGACATAATATTCTGCCTTGGCTACAGTGAGCCCAACGCGGGCTCCGACCTGGCATCGCTGCAGACGCGCGCAACCGAGCAGGGGGACAACTATATAATCAACGGCCAGAAGATATGGTGCAGCTATGCCCACTATGCCGACTACTGCTGGCTGGGGGCAGTCACCGACCCGGAGGCGCCCAAGCACCGCAATATGAGCATGTTCGTGATCGATATGAAGAGCCCGGGCATCACCATTCGGCCGCTGATCAATGTTATCGGCTGCCATTCGTTCAACGAGGTCTTTTTTGACGACGTGCGCGCCCCCAAAGACGGCCTTGTGGGCCAGAAGAATAACGGCTGGTTCCAGCTTGCCATGGCGCTGGACTTCGAGCGATCCGGCGTCCAGACCGCAGCATGGAACAAGCTGATCCTGGACCATATGATCACGTATGCCAAGACCAACAAAAGAAACGGTCGTCTGATATCGGAGGATCCCATCATGCGCAGCCTGATGGCGGAGATGGCTATCGAGATCGAGGTGGCGCGCATGCTCTGCTATCGCATAGCCTGGATCTACAGCAAGGGCGGGCATTCCAACTACGAGTCGTCCCAGGCCATGATATTCGGTAGCGAGCTGCTGCGCAGGATATCGGACGCCGGCATGCGTGTGGCGGGTCAGTACGGGCAGCTTGCCTTCGGCTCTCCGAGGGCGATCGGGAATGCGGAGATATTCAGAAGCTACCTGGCGTCGCTGTCCATCGGCGTGGGCGGGGGCACCAACGAAATCCAGCGCAATATCATCGCCATGCGCGGGCTTGGCCTGCCACGTAAATAGCGGTGTCGGAATAAAGTGAGGTGTACCCGGGCATATGGATTTTCGCCTAAACGAAGCTGAAAACAAATTCAGGCGTGAAGTTGAGAAGTTCATTCTCGACGAGATGCCAAGGGGCTATGCGGAGCGGGATTTGTATTGGCCGGGTGGTTACGGCGCCATCGGTGAATTTGAGATCAGAGATCCGGAAGTGGAGAAATTCCGACGCAAAATGGGTGAGCGCGGCTGGCTTACCATGGCCTGGCCGAAGGAATACGGGGGAGGCGGACGCTCGTTTGTGGAGCAGGCCATATTTTTTGATATCGTCAGCTACTATGGCGCTCCCGGTATGGACGTCTCCACGCTCATATCGGGCCCCACCATCCTGCGCTTCGGCAGCGAGCAGATGAAGCAGGAGTGGATTCCTAAAATAGTCAAAGGCGACCTCAAGTTCTGGCTGGCCTACAGCGAGCCCAACGCGGGCTCAGACCTCGCCGCCATTCAGACCAGGGCGGTCGAGGACGGGGATTTCCTGGTGGTCAACGGCCAGAAGATCTGGGGCAGCGGGGCGCACGTAGCGGACTGCGGCTGGATGGTGGCGCGAACGGATATGGATGCGCAGCCCTACAAAGGGACCACGCTGTTCATCGTGGACAACAAAACTCCCGGCATCACCATCAGGCCCATCATCAATATCGACGGTTTCCACTCGTTCAACGAGGTGTTCTTCGATAACGTCAGGGTGCCTAAAAAAAACGTGGTAGGCGAAATGAACATGGGCTTCTATTACCTCATGGTGGCGCTGGATTTTGAGAGGCTGGTCATATCCATGGGAGGTTTCCGCAGGCGCTTCGAGGACCTGCTCAACTATGCCGGAGAAACCAGGCGCAACGGCAAACTGCTGAGCCGGGACGCGCGGATCAGGGCCAGGCTGGCGGAGCTCGCCATCGAGATCGAAATCGCCTATGTGCTGTACTATCGCACCGCCTGGATGATGGACAACAACCTCTTTCCCAACATCGAGGCCTCCGAGATCAAGCTGGTGAGCACCATGCTTAGCAGGAAGCTGGCCGATACCGGCCTGGAGATCATGGGCCCCTACGGACAGCTCTGGCCCGGTTCCATTCACGCGCCGCTCAAAGGAAGGTTCTCTCTGGGATATCTGGATTCCCTGTCGGCCGTGATCGGCGCGGGGACCTCGGAGATACAGCGCAATATACTGGCACAGCGGGGCCTGGGGCTCAAGCGTAAATAAAACAGCGGATTCTTATTAATTAATACCGGGAGGGACAAACATGGATATTGGATTGAACGAAGAGCAGGAGATGTTGAAAAAAGCGGCGCGCGAATTCCTGGGCAAGGAATGTCCCAAGAAGCTCGTGCGGGAGCTGGATGAAAGCGAAACCGGCCTTTCGCGGGACCTCTGGAAAAAGATGGCCGGGTTGGGCTGGATGGGTTTGCCCTTCCCCGAAAAGTATGGAGGAAACGGCGGCAGCCTGCTCGACCTGACCGTCCTGCTGGATGAGATGGGCTACAACATAGTGCCCGGACCTTTCTTCTCAACGGTGGTCCTGTCCGGCTTCACACTGCTGGCGGCGGGAAGCGAAAAACAGAGGGAAACCTACCTCAGCAAGATATGTTCCGGCGACATGATCATAACACTGGCGCTGACCGGGGTGGAGGGGACCTACTCGCCGGACTCTCTCGATACGGAAGCTAAAGCATCGGGTAAGGATTATGTGTTAAACGGGACCAAGATGTTCGTGCCCGACGCCAACGTGGCCGATTACATACTGGTGGTCGCCCGCACCAAAAAGAGCTCCGATCCCGAGAATGGGGTAAGTATTTTCATCGTAGATGCAAAGAGCGCAGGCCTGAAGGTCACACTGCTTAAGACGCTGGGACGGGACAAGCTGTGCGAGGTAACTTTTAAGGATGTTAAAGTGCCCGCCGAAAATCTTGTGGGAAAGCTCAACGGCGGCTGGCCGGTCGTCAAAGCCATACTTAGGAAGGCCACCGTCTGCAAGTGCGCCGAGATGGTGGGGGGCGCCCAGGCCTCGCTGGATATGGCGGTCAGCTACGCCAAGGAGAGGGTCCAGTTCAACCGTCCCATCGGCGCCTTCCAGGCCATCCAGCACTATTGCGCCAACATGGTCACCGACGTGGACGGCTCACGCTTCATAACGTATAAGGCGGCCTGGACCGAGAGCGAGGGTCTGCCCTCCGAAATGGAGGTCTCTATGGCCAAGGCCTGGACCAGCGACGCCTTCAAGCGCGTGGCCGTGCTGGCCCACCAGATATTCGGCGCCATCGGCTTTACCATGGACCATGATATGCACCTTTACTTCCGCCGGGCCAAGGCGGCTGAAATTGTCTATGGCGATGCAGACTACCATCGGGAGAACGTGGCCGTTCAGCTCGGGCTGTAACGGCCTCTTACAAGCAGGCAACAAGCGGGCGGCCGGCGGCCGCCCGCTATTATTTTGCCCGTGCCACCTTGCACGCCGGCTGCATCCATGCGGGTATTCGTTCCGCGTATGCGAAGCTGGATTTTTGACCTGCCCTTAGATTAGAATATAGCGTTTTGAAAAGGACTGACAAGTTGTCTTCGAATACAAATCAACCTGTGCTTGACTATATCTTTCATCCTCGTTCAACGGCGGTGGCAGGCACAGTCCCTGATGCTCTCAACAAATTCAAGCTGGGCAACCAGTTCGTCAAAATGCTGCTGGAATACGGATATAAGGACCCTCTCTACGCGGTTGGGACGGGAGAGGGAGAGGTCGGCGGGATCAAGATTTATCAGAGCATCAGCGATATCCCCGGCCCGGTCGACTATGTTATTACCGCCGTCCAGAGCAAGTATGTCCTTCAGCTCGTTGAGGAATGCGGCAGAAAAGGCGTCAAAGTCATGCACCTCTTTGTCTCGGGCTTTGCCGAGATAGAGGACAAAATGGGATCGGAGCTGCAGGAACAGATGGTGAGCATCGCCCGCAGTTACGGCATACGCATCATCGGACCGAACTGCATGGGCATCTATTGCCCGGAATCAACACTGGCTTTCGGCATGAATTTCTCCAAAAAACCGGGCAGCGTGGGATATCTGGCGCAGAGCGGCGGACAGTGCATCATCGGCATCAGGGAAGCAAACAGGCGAGGCATCGATTTCAGCAAGGTCGTCAGCTACGGCAACGCCTGCGATATCAACGAGTGCGACCTGCTGGAGTATTTCACAGAGGACCCCGACACCGATATTATCACCGCTTATATAGAGGGCACCAACCAGGGCCCCCGGCTGCTGAGAGCTTTGAGAAGGGCCGCCGACAGCAAACCGGTTATAGTATTTAAATGCGCGGATACGGGCGGGGGCTCGCAGGCGGCGGTGTCCCACACCAGCGCCATCGCCGGATCGAGCCTGACCTGGGATGCCGTGCTGCGTCAGACCGGCGCCATCAGGGTATACAACGTCCAGGAGATGTTCGACGTCGTCACGGTGCTCCAGCGCTGCCCGGAGGTCACCGGTTTGAGGACGCTGGTGGTCGGCCATGGGGGCGGCTCGTGCGTGCAGGCCTCTGATGACTGCTGCCGTGCCGGCCTCACCATGCCCCTGCTGCCGTCGCAATACCGGCAGGCCCTGATGAATATATACAGGTTTGATGCCGGCAACATTTTTAAAAATCCCCTTGACATAAATCCCTACTGGGGCATCGATAAGGCCAAAGAGGCGCTTGCTGCTGTGGGCATCTGGGAGGGAGTGGACCTGATACTGCTGCATTCAACACCCGAGCAGGATCCCTTCGTGCCGCGCGATTTCCAGTTTAAAATTCACACTGAGGCGCTGATGGCGTGGGGCAGCGTTTCACCAAAGCCGGTCGTGATGGCCATGAACGTCAATACCGCGCCCGGTGACGATGGATTGCCGGAGAAGGCCTTCCAGCAGATGCTGGATGCGGGTTTCGCCGCATTCCCCTCCGTCGCGCGGGCCTCCACCGCCCTTGTGCGCGCTTACGGATACTACCGCCGCAGGGCCGGCATTCAGCTCAGGCCTTCGGATTAACACTACCTGCTGCGGCTTAACCCGGGGAAGAACCTGGGGACCCTATGCTTGTACTCACGGTAGGCCTGGCCGAACTTCATCTCCATCTCGATCTCCTCGACTCTGGTGATTTGGAAGTAAAAGAAAAGGACCAGCAGAGGCGAGTAGAGCAAGGTCAGCGAGGGCGAGCCTGTCAGGACACCCACGCCGAAGAATACCAGGAATATGCCCATCAGCATGGGATTGCGGCTGTATGCGTAGAGTCCCGTGGTGATGAGCTTCAGAGGAGGATTGATGGGCACGGGCGTGCCCCTGGCCTTGAAAAACTGTATGTAGGTCCAGCTCATCATGGATACGCCCGGCACGAGCAGTATCAGCCCCAGTATGATGTTCCAGGGTTGATATACGACCGGGGTCAGGTTGAGCCACCTGTCGGTGAAGTATGCGCCGATGAAGAAGAGGGCCAGGAAGCAGCCGAAGAGAAACGCCGCCAGCGCGGTGTACAGCCAGCGCCTCTTGTTGTCTGCGGAGGTGGCCATGCGGAAGATTGCGTCTGCCAGGCGGCTGAAAATGCCCATGGTGTCCGGCAGCGATTATACAACGGCAGGGATGCAAATAAAACAGGGGGCCGCGCGGCCCCCTGTCCTGTTTAAGGAGGTTTGGATTGTGAGAAATAATCGTATTAAAGGTGCGGGTGCCTGCCGTGCAATGCGCCGACAGCCCATTTCTGCCATTGCGCGCGCAGTTCGGTCGGCTCTATCATGGAAGTGTGGTTCCCGCATGAGATCATGACCTGCTTGGGTTCGCTGGCCATGGCGTACGCGTGAAGGAACCTGTTGTAGGGGGAAGTATGATCGCCCAGGCAGAAGACGAAGAGCTTGGCGCAGTCTTCCAGGCCGGACAGCGCCTCCGAGGGCTTTGTCCTGGCCCAGAATTCCAGGAACCTCCTCCAATCTACGCGTATCCTGACCTGGTTGACCAGGTTGAAATACTGGAAGATGGACCTGGCTATCAGTCGCAGCAGAGGATGGACGAAATGGTCGGGGTTCCTGACCACTTTGTTCTTGATTTCACCCGGGCAGGCCAGGGCTATCAGCACTTTGGCCTTTTTTAGCTTACCTGCCGCCAGGATGGCTGAGAAAGCGCCCATGCTGTGCCCTATCAGGCCCATGCTCTTGGGGTCGACCTCAGGCCGGCTGTGCAGAAAATCCCAGGCATCGATAACATCATTGACGATACTGCCGTCCAGCGTACCCCCGCTGCAGCCGTGGCCGCGGAAATCAAAGGTCAGCGCGATTATGCCCTCCGAGGCCAGTGCCCTGGCGCTGTTTTCGAATGCTACCTGGTCGCCGCCGTAGCCGTGGCACATAACCGCGCCCGGAAGGCGGTGGTCTTTGCTCGCGCCTGAAGGCATGAAGAGGGTCCCGTTGAGCTGTATACCTCTACTGCCGAAGTTCACCGGCCTTTCCGACACGGTGTATTCTGCGGAACCATGTATGGATGTTTTTATATGTAGCACTTAATAATCTCCTTTTGACATGCTAAGTATACATGCCAAGGGGGCGCATTCCATCGGAGGTTGGGATGGTTTTAAGCGGATTTAATAATCTCCCGCGTCGTTCTTACGTACCATGCGGGGGTCATACTTTTGGAGGACAGGGTGGTGGGTCCGGGGCAAAAAACAGGCCGCCGTTAACGGCGGCCTGTCTGAGCAGCGCTGTAATGTGGTCTAAATCCAGTTAAGGCAGCACATGAAGATGATGATCGAGAGAACATCGACCGCCCCGATCACGCCGACGGTTATCAGCTTGCTCTTAATAGTCTTCATGTCCAGCACCCAGTAGCTGACCAGGAAGAAGGGCAGATAGCCGATCAGCCAGATCAGCCAGGGGGCGCCCATGCTCCACCAGCTGTATTCCCAGGTCAGCGCGCCCACCCAGTTGAGCAGGCACTCTATGCCCACCGCCAGGATCGCGCCGACCACGGCGAAGACCAGGCGGTTGTTTATGCCCAGTATTTTCAGGTTCTTGTCCGAGGGGAGCATCTTGCACATGACGATGCCCATAATGGAGAACATGAAAGTGATCTCGATATTGAGGCCGATCAGCAGCACAAGCGCACTGCCGTGATCGGGTGTGCCCCAGACCGGGGCGAAGTTGGTGAAATGGAAGACCAGGCCGTTCCAGATCTCGTTGAACCAGTCCATCAACCAGAAGGCCAGCCCGGCCAGTATCAGGCTCCAGTTCTTCTTTTCGACCTCGTTGGCGTAGACGTACATGACGAGCAGCAGCAGGGGAATGACATACCACTGGAAGTGGCTGCCGTCGCGCAGTAATGCCAGTGCTTGTTGCGCCGATTCTGCCATAATTACCCTCCTCCTATGCGTTTTTTATTGGATTTCCAATATCAATAATCTATATATCCCGTTATTTCCCGGGTTCGCCCAGCCCGATGCGGTTGAACACATACTTTTTCAGCAGCATATCGATCGCGACCAGCAGGGACAGCAATACCAGATTGTGTACAAAGCCCCAGTAAGGATTCCAGCCGAACCTGTGGGCCCACTTGCCGGACAGTATGGACATGGCGATGAAAAATGCCTGCGTACCTGCCGTTGCTATGATAAAACACAGCAGCACGATTTTGTTATTGTAGACAGAACGATAAAGATGCAGCAGGCCGATGCCCAGGACAAACGACCATACCAGGAAATCCCAGGGGACTTCGGGCGCCGCCGATGATGTCGGATTATACCAGATGCCGAGGACGCAGATGCCGTACCATTCGATCAGGAAAGTCGGCCAGCACCAGATGAATGCAGTCAGGGCCGCGCTGTAAAACGATCGCCTGTTTTTTGTCCTCCACCAAAGGATAAGGGCAACGATTATCCCGACGATCATTGCGTAGAGGTATATCTGTGTCAGCGCCATTAAAAACCTCCCGTATTACCCAGTGAATCCCAGGCGTTTCCTCATATCGACGATCAGCTTCTCCAGGTCCACGGCAGGCGGCTCGCTCCTGGCTGCCATTACCTTGGCCGTGGTCTTCTGCACCGCCAGCGCCCTGGGATTGATGCCCTGCTGTTTGGCCTCGCTGAGTATGCTGGAGGAGAGCGGGCCGATCAGGTCGCGCAGTACCCTGAACAGGTCGTCCGAGCTGCCGCCCAGGACGTCCACCACGCCCAGTATCACACCTCCCGCGTTGGAGATGAAATCAGGCACCGCCAGTATGCCCTTCTTGAAGATGATGGCCTCGGCCTCGTCCGTCATGGGTATGTTGGCGATGCTGGAGATGACCCTGGCTTTAACGCTGCCCGCGTTCTTTTTGGTTATCACGTACGGCCGCGCGCCGGGTATGAGTATATCCACCGGCAGGCTGTAGATCTCCTGGCTCCTGATGCGTTTGGCCTTTTTGTATTCCGTGACAGCCTTGTCGCCCGCCGTCTTGCGCGCCTCCAGCAAAGCTTTCACATCCAGGCCGTCCTTGTTGTAGATGCCGCCGTCGATGGTCGAGATCGCCACCACGCTGGCGCCGGACTCGCTGATGTAGCGGGCCACGCCGCCTCCCACCTTGCCGAAGCCTTCGATTGCCACTTTCGCGTTCTTGATGTTGACGCCGGCGAACTGGCAGGCCGAAAGCGCGGCTACCGCCACCCCGTAACCGGTGGCGTGGTCCTCCAGTGGCTCGCCGTCGATCATCTGGGACGAAAGGCCGGTGAATTTCTTGGGCACGCCCGCCCCTTCGAAGAAGGTTGCGACGTCGTCATTGTCGGTGCCCATGTCGGCGGCCAGCGTAACGCCTGCGCCCAGCAGTGTCTTGACGGCCCTGCCGAAGGACAGCATCAGCTCCCTGCGCTGCGGACCGCGGATGCCGGGCTCAGCCCAGATGCCCGCCTTGGCGCCGCCGATGGGGAAGTCGAGTATGGCGAACTTATGCGTCATGGCGCGCGCGAGCAGGAATATCTCCTCGGTGGTTATATCGGGCAGCATGCGCGTGCCCCCGGCCGCACCCCCGATGGATACGGTATCGACGACCACGACACCCCTCAGTTCGGTTGAAGGGTCGTAAACGTGCAGGACTTTCTCGGGTCCGAGCTGGTCGATAGTTGT
>Ga0136653_10002413_pt1 | contig 10252 bp, 8 predicted proteins | sample LakKivw275mmetaG_FD_94866 | JGI IMG/M metagenome (GOLD analysis project Ga0136653, IMG submission 94866) | Anoxic lake water microbial communities from Lake Kivu, Rwanda to study Microbial Dark Matter (Phase II) - Lake Kivu water 275m metaG... | ecosystem: Environmental > Aquatic > Freshwater >... | reverse complement strand
TAGTAGATAAGCCCGAATATCGTTACTGGTAAGTTCGCGGGGATGACGTGGAGCATAATATTGAACCAGGTCTCGAATCCGACTCTGATAGGCTTTGATAGTCTTAGGGCTGTAATTCCGCAGTTGCATTTCCTGCGTCAGTATCTTAGAAAGGCTCGGTGTTTTTTCCTGATCGGGTGCCATTTTTTCCTCGGTTACGCACAAGATTAGAAAATTATTTGGAGTTTGTCAAGGGTAATTTTTTCTTGCTTAAAAACTTTATTTGCCCCTGCATGGGAATTCGCTATCCCCTGATAAGCAATTAGTGAATATCTCGCAAATATATGCTGATATTTCGTGAAGTTAATGCCCAGGTTATACAATTCTCCAAAGGCTCCGCTCCGTCAGTCACAGTTCCAGACGAAATCTGAGGAACAGATATTCAGACATGCCACGTCAACCCCGACCACGGACTTGAATTTTAATTGGGGTTCCTTGGTGATTTTCCTTTCTGTCAAGTGAAGTGCATCAGTGGGGTTTAAGGGATTTATTAAATGTAATTTTAAAGGTGTATAATGCCTAAAGCTATAGGTCGTTTTAATAGCAGATAGCCGCTGTTGTGCGATGGGCAGAGCATTTCTTAATTCCTAATATTTATCTCTTAACCCCGCCCCTCTCTTCTGCCGTTGCACATGGATGCGCGGAGGCTGTGTTTATGGATTTCAATTTTTGATCAAGATCAACCCAGTTTTCGATATAAGCACTCATTAAAATTTTCCAAAGCTTTCCATGATTTGGAATTTTAAAATGTAAAAGCTCATGGATAATGACGTACTTTCCTAATTCCTTTTCCATATCCAGTAATTCAGAATTGAAATTCAGGTTTCCGTCAGTTGAGCAGGATGCCCATTTGGTGGTCATCCCACGGAGATACAGCGCCTTGATTTTAATGCCCATTTTATCGGCATATTCGCGGACACATTCCTTAAATTCTGCTTTGTCCTTCCATGTATCCATATCATATTCCGTATGCGATGAATAAATGGTTGAAAAGTTCCTCAATAAGATTGGCCGCTTTGTCTATGTCATCTTCTTCGCTTAAAAGCGCAAAGTAAACAGCTTTACGGAGTTCCCGCAGTTCCTTGTCGCTCGTTTTCCAGTTCGGATGATTGAGGAATTCTTCTTTTATCTGTTTTGTAACCGTTTCAGCATTCTTGATGCTTTTATCGAGGAGCGTTCTGTAAATAAAGAATGTCAAACCGTCAAAGCCTTTTTCCGCCTGTTCTTTCCTTCGTTTGATTTCCTCCTGATAAATCTTTTTTATCTCTTCAAGAGCTTCCTGCGTGCTTATTTGCCGGTCTTCATATAATTCTTCGACTGCCTCGGCCCGTTCTTTTATGCCAATGAGAAAGGGGTCGTCGGATTCCTGGTCTGCAATCCGCTCAATGCTTTTAACAAGGTTTATTACCCTCGTATTATCGTTGTCTTGAGTGTCCTTTATCTTGTCTATTGTCTTTTCGTTTATCTCAAAAAACTCATTGTTGAAATCAGGCGCTGTACCGGTAATTTTACTTTGAATGAGTTCATTGGTTTTCCGTTGAAATTCCCGGTCAACGAGAATTCTCCTGGCATAGGCGTTCCGTACAACCTGATAGATGGAGGAAAAGGTCGCGTATTTCTCAAGCCAGGGACGCAGGAATTTGTCCGGCGAAATTATTTCGTAAAGCATCTCAACTTCTTTATACAGCTTGAAAAACTCCTTGCGTTTCGATTTGTCGCGGAAATGGTCAATGAGATTATCAGTGTCTTTGTCCGTAAAACTATGCTGAATCAAAGCCAGATAGGGGGGAACATCCTTTTCCATTTTCGTCTGAAACAGGTGCTTGAGAAGCTGGATGTCTTTTACTATGGCGTTGATTTCATCGCTGTCAAATGCCAGAGCTTTTTCAAGGTTCTCGAAGATGCCCACGAAATCCAAAACAAAGCCGTGCGGCTTTACCATGTCTCTTTCTTCGTTTTCATACGGCCTGTTTACGCGCGCAATCGCCTGCAGGAGCGTGTGATCGCGCATGGGTTTGTCCAGATACATTGCATACAGTATCGGCGCGTCAAAACCGGTAAGGAGTTTTTCCGTAACGATGAGGATTTTCGGAAATTCATCTATTTTCGTAAATCGTTTCCGAATCTCCTTCTCGGTTCGCGGGTCAAGATGATAGGCTTTCAGGTCTTCAGTATCGTTATTGTTGCCGGTATAAACTACTTCGGAGTATTCGGCAGGCAGGTGCTTGTCGAGCGCTTTCTTGTAGAGCGCACAGGCAGGGCGGTCAACGGCAACCAGAAAAGCCTTATAGCCCAGCGGTTCAACATTTTCCTTGTAATGCTTAGCTACAAATTCCGCGACCTGCTCAACCCGCTTCTGTGCTTTGAGAAAAGTCTTGGTATTAACGGCGCGTTCAAGGATTTTATTCAACTCTTCGATGTCGCTGACGCCATAAGCCTCGGCCAGGCCGAGAAATTCCTTTTCAAGTATTTCCTTTGGCACTAAAAGCTCATTCGGGGCCATGCCGTAAAACAAAGGCAGAGTCGTGCCGTCTTCAATGCTGTCCTTTATCGAGTACTTGTGCAGGTATCCATGCTCGTCATCTGTTCCGAAAGTCTTGAAGGTACCCCGGCCATACACAGTCTTGTCAACAGGGGTGCCGGTAAATCCTATGAATGTAGCGTTGGGCACGGCAGCCATGAGGTAATTGCCCAGATCGCCTCCCGTTGTCCGGTGTGCTTCGTCTATGAGAACATAGATGTTTTTCCTGAGATTCACATCCGGGGGCATATCACGGAATTTATGCACCATGCTTACGATAATTCCTCGATAGTCGTTTTTAAGAAGCCGTTGAAGTTCAACAATGCTGTCTGCCGCTGCGACATTGTTTACGCCCACCGAAACAAGGTTTTTGTGCATCTGATCTTCGAGTTCGTTGCGGTCAATAAGCAGGAGAATCGTGGGCTTGTCCGCCTGCGGCGCCTTGAAAAGCAGTTCGGCGGCCTTGATCATGATATACGTCTTGCCGCTTCCCTGCGTATGCCAGATTAGCCCGCGCGTTTTTCTGGTATCGAGCGACCGTTCAACGACTTTTTCCACCGCTGTTTTCTGATGCTGGCGGAGGATATACTTGTTGAGTTCCTCGTTTTGTTCCGCAAAGAGAATGAATTTCTTGAGAAGGTCGAGAATGTGCCGTTTGTCGCAGAATGTCTTTATCTTTGCCTCAAGATTGCCGATTTCCTCATGTTTCCAGTTGAAGATATTCCGCCGTATCGTGTTCCAGGTAACGCCATAGGAAAAGCCGATGCTTTCCGTTGCCGTAAAAATCTGCTCCGGCACCATGACTTCCGGCGTCTCCCTATGATACCTGCGGACCTGGTCTATGCCGATGGCAATCGCCTCGTCTTTGGTCGCGTTCTTGCATTCGATTACAAGAACCGGTATGCCGTTTATCAGAAAAACAACGTCTTCGCGGTTTGCATATTGTCCGTTATAGATGTAATACTCTTCGGTGACCTCAAAGACATTATTGTCAGGATTCTCGTAATCAATGATGTTCAGATTGAATTCCCTGTTCTCTTCCTTGCAGAAAAAGGTTTTTTCGCCCTTGAGGTATTGCAGAAAATCGCGGTTTCCGGCAATGGACGGGAGCGGCAAATCGAGCAGGCGTAAAAGCTCCTCTTTTGTACCCGAAAATTTCGGATTGAGTCCTTTTACTTTTTCAAACAGCGTTTCGGTAAAAAAGCGGCTTGCGTTTTTGGCCTTTTCACGCGGCGAAGCGCCGGTGGGGTCAAAACCGCGCCGGGTTTCCGCTTGGGCCTGCGTGACAAAACGCCAGCCGATATCCTGCGCATATTGGAGGATGCGGGCCTGGACGCTTTTGTGTTCGGTGGGCTTAGGCATTGGCCGCCTCTGGCATTTTTTCAAATTCAATCTCGTGCACCCGGCGAGCGCCGGTCATGAGCTCGTGGAGAAGGGTGCGGAAGAGGGAGGTGAGGGTGTTTTTCTTCTTTAAGTAATATGACAACTTTTTATCAAGAGCCTTAAACGTATCGGCTATGCTTTTTTGTTCTTCAATACTAGGCTTGGATGTTTTTAGCTTACTAAGTATTGAACCGTTTACTCCACCTTTTAAGTTATTTCCCTTGGTCGCATCAATTTGTTGCCAATATTGTTCGGAAGCGAAATAATAAATTAAAAATTCAGGCAACATTTCTTGCTTGCATCTCACACGAATTAGATATGAAGCATAAACACTTTTTGGTGGATTTTTAATAAGATAACTTTTACCGGTTGTTGCACCAATACGAGCAAAAACAATATCTCTATCTCTTAATTCATACCTTATCAAATCATGACAATTGCAGAATGGAACATCATTCCAATTGACACCAAATTCAGTTATGTCTGTTATTCTTAAGAATTTTGCATTACCTGTTGGTGCGGCACTATCTGTAAAACCATACTGCGGTTTTTCACAAACTTGAGATAACTCCACCACCTCCCAACTCTCCGGCACGGGCCCGATTTCCGTCATCTTCTGCTTTTCGCCTTTTGTCCCTTCGGTAAACAGTTTCTGCATCAGGGTTTTTTTCAGTTCCGTGGTGGCGCGGATGAGCTTGTCCTGCTGCTCAATGGCTTTCTGGACGGTGCTGAGCACGTAGGCGATACGGCGTTGTTCGGGAAGGGGGGGGAGGCATAATGGTAGTGCATTAAAATCGCTTTTTTTGAAAAACCCTCTTGCTTGGTCTTCATTTTGTTCAAACAGAATTGATAGCTTACTTCGCAAATAACAATAAAGAAAATATTTATCTATTTGTTTGTTTTTTGGCACTATTCGCCACATATTCTGGTTCATTAATGCGGGCAAAATATGTTTTGGTATAATAGCAAATTTGCCTCTTGTAGCACCAACCATTACAAACAAAATGTCATTTTCATTAAGTAAATACTTATCATATTCTTTTGCAAAATCAGCGGGAAGGTATTCTACATCTTTTTCAATATCCACTGTGCCATCCCAATTGATATTGGTTACTCGAAAATTTAAAATTCCTCCATGCGGGACATAATCGGAGCTCTTAAATGCGTAACCATTTAACAGCTCACATTCATCACCAATAGTTGTTGTTTTCCAACCTTCCCTCATACCCCCAACCTCTTCAGAATCCCCTTCAACTCCCCATCAATCTCCTTTGCCTCTTCTTCCAATGTTTTCAATTCCTCAACGATTTCGCCGATCGGTCTGTACGTTTCCGCGTCGGTAATCTGGATGTATCTGCTCGGGCTTATGTTGTAGTCGTTCTTGACGATTTCTTCCTTGCTCACCAGCCGCGAGAATTTTTCCACTTCCTTGAATTTGTTAAACGTCTCTGCGATTTTCTCGATGCCTTGGGCGGTTATGTAGTTCTTGGGGTCGCCTTTTTCGAACTCCTTGCCCGCGTGCAGGAGGAAAATCTTGTTTTTGTGTTTCTTGGTTTTGTTGAGGAATATCACAATGCCCGGCGCGCTGGTGTTGTAGAACAGATTTTCGGGGAGGTAAATCACGCCTTCAATCAGGTCGTTTTCCACAAACCATTTTCGGCACTCTTTTTCCTTGTTGCCGCCCTGATTCCCGCTGCCGCGGCTCGCCGCGCCGGTATCAAGCACAATGGCGGCCTTGCCCGCTCGTCCTGAGCCTGTCGAAGGGTCGTTAAGACTGCTGTAAATGTGCTGCACCCAGCCCCAGTCGATTTTTCCGCCGCAGGGCCCGGCGGGAAAGCGGCCGAGCTCGTCGTCAATGAAAAAGTCGTCGCTTATGTAGGAGAGGCTGTCCTTGCCCTGGTTCCACATGGGATTTGCCACAACGCGGTCAAAGGTGGTCAGCTTATTGCCCTTGCGGAACTTGGGGTTTTTGAGCGTATCGCCGATTTCAATATCGCCTTCCATGTCGTGAATCACCATGTTCATCTTGCTCATGGCCCATGTGGAAGGGGTGGATTCCTGTCCGTACAGCTTGAGCGGCGCGTACTTCTCTTTGCTCCGCATACGCATTTTGTCTTCCATCACCAGTTCGCATTTGATGAGCAACCCGCCCGAGCCGCAGCAGGGGTCGTAGATTTCCATGCCGGGTTCGGGATCCATGATTTTGGCCATTATCAGGCCGACTTCGGCAGGGGTATAGAATTCACCCGCGCTCTGGCCGCTTCCTTCGGCGAATTTGCGTATGAGATATTCGTAGCTCCGGCCGATGATGTCAGGTTCAACGTCTTTGAGTCCAAGCCGCTTTTCGGATATTTTTTCGATGAGCTTGCTCAGACGGTCGTCTTCGATGTCGCGCTGGCCGTGGGTCGTGGCGTTGAAGTCAATGCGGTCAATGATTCCCTGCAGACTTGGGTTTTCCCGGGCGATGGAGCGGAGAATATCGGTAAGCTGCTGGCCGATTTTGTCGCTTAATGTGCGGATGACGTCCCAAGTGGATTCTTTTTCAGGGTCTTTGGGCTTGATGGGCAGATAAAAGCGCACAAGCGATTTGTCCCGCCCAACAAGTTGAAGCGCCTTGGCCCGGGTTTTTACCTTTTCCGCAATGCGGTTGATTTCGTCGTCGAAAACATCGCACAATCGCTTAACGAAAATCAGGGGGAGTATGAATTCCTTGTACTTGGGAGCGTCCACGGCGCCGTGAATGCTGCACGCCGCATCCCATATCCACGATTCCATGGATTTAACTTTTTCGCCGTTGCCGTTGGTCTTTGCCATTGATTACCACCTTCTTCATTCTCTTTCGTCCGCAATGAACGGCGGGCGTCTTAGGGCGGGGTTAAGAAATTCTTTTATCACAATTCAATTCCCTTTTCACTGTCTTTGCGTTCTGCTTTGTGCATGACTATTGGATATACACAATCTTGTGTCGTATGTTAACCTGTTTTTGTTGGAAAATACGCCTTCTGGCGTGTACGTTTCTCGCAGGCCCATCTCCTGTGTCATTATCTTGAAAAGACTCGGCGTTTTTTTCTGATCGAGTGCCATTTTATCTTCGGTCACATGCAAGATTAGAAAAATATATGGAGTTTGTCAAGTAGAATTTTCTTCCAACCTACCCTGAAGCATACACGCTCATATTTGGGGATTTTGTTCTAATTCGTCAAATATAATCACCACTATTCTCACCATAATCTCCATTTAGACTTTTTGCTGAAATCAAACTTGTTCTGGCTACTGATTAAAGGTTCCTATACCTTATCACCCTCTAAAGAATATGCCCTGAAAGCATAGTTTTGTAAAGTTATCACGAAAAAATGGATGTTAATAATTGTTAACATTATTTCGTCTGATATATTCAATGTTTTTTAAGGTAGAAAATATTTGCAGGGACTGTTAATATTACTGAAATTCACTTAGCTTTTTAACATTGACGGGATAGGTTCGCGACCGAAAAGCGGAAGTCCTACCGCCTGCCCGGCATTAACTTTCAGGACGCAACGATAGGACGTTGCTAATGAATCAAAATTTTTTAAGTAAACATCTTTTTGATAGCATCAATAGATCCATTCCATCGGAGAAAAAAACCACGACCATATCCGACAAAGATTACAATAGCAAGTTCTTACAGAGGGACAACAGGTGTTATGATAACGTTCAGCAAATAAATGACCTGATTTTCGCTGCAGATTATAGCCAATGGAAATTTGCTATTTCAACGATATTGAAAGATGTTAAAAAATTTGAACAGGATAAAATAGTTAAAGAAAATAAATTTAACAAGAAGAAATTTTTAAGATATCATATAGGTAATGATGAAAAAATATATCATTTAGAGTTAAATGAGCAGCAAATTAAAGTTGTAAAGTATTTAATAAAGAGGTATAAAACAATTCACTTGAAAATCGAAAGTACTTCTTCAATTGACAAACTGCGTTTCTATCGGGATGAAACCATCAAGATTTTACATCAAAGTCGTAGATACAAGGATGTCGGTAAGCAAAAAAAAATCATTGATGAAATAGAAACATTACTATTAGAAAAACCTATTAATTCTTTTAAATCGTTTGATGACAAAGTCGATTATCGATTCAAATTTGTTTCATATTACCTTAAGCTACTTTATATATGTGAAGGACGTTATGAAAAGTTGGGGTACGCGGTATTTCCCAAAACTCAAACTAATATGTATGTGCGGTTTTTCTGCCATTTCTCGCCTAATATCATCAATGATACAATCAAAATGCTTAGAAATAATCGTATCAAGTACAACACAATAACTCTCATCATTTTCTTACTTTCAAATAGTTACGTCTATTTAGATTCCACCGTTCTAAGGAAGCGCTATTCCCGTTTGAAATAGTTCCTTTTACTCCTCTAACTGCTCCTCTTTTTCTCAAATGTCACAAATATACTCTCGTAATTTAAATAGACAATGATATTTAATAAATGAAATTACACTGTATTCAAAAGACTTTTTAAGAAAGGAGTCAAAATGAAAGAAATATTTTACACAACAGCAGGTTTGGCAAAGAAATTCAAAGTCAGACCATCATATATTCAATACCTCAGAAACGAAGAACTAATCCCTTCAATACGCAGGGGCAAGGGGTATTCGACCGAATACCCACACGAAGCAGTTGAAATCATTAAATCCCGTCTAAAGAACCGTTTGATTAATGCAAATGCCAAATCAAGAAATTAAAGACTGGCTCCAAAACGGCTGGTTCAAAGCGCCAAGATTAGCGATTAAAGAACTCACTAAGCACAGGAACGCATTGGTGCTTTATCTAACACTTTTATCAGAGGCGGTATTTTCAGAAAGTGATCCAGAGTGGCGGAATTTTAAACCAGGTCCTAGAACGATCTCAATCAAATTGTATAATGGTGACGTTGTTTTTGGAAGAACAAGTTTTGCCCGAAAGTTGAATATGCCAAATAATACCGTCGCTAATAGTTTGAATTCATTGATAAGGCTTGGTTTAGTTACAGTCCGCAAAAGATCCGGGAATTACACCATACTTAATGTTAATACAGGCAAGAGACAGGGCGACCAAACTCCGTCGGAAAATCCTGAAAATCGGGCAACCAAAGTTAAAATTGGGCAACTAAAAGGGGCATCCAAACCCGAAAAATTGGGCACCCAAACTCCGTCGATAAGTCCTGAAATTTGGGCAACCAAACCCGAAATGTTGGGCAACCAAACTGAGTACCATTCTAAGAATGTATCTAATAAAGAATTTATAAAGAATGAAAGAGAACCCTCCCTTCCTCTCGATTTTTTAAAACAATTTGAAAGCAAATTCCCCGACATTGATCTATCGGCTGAGTTTACAAAGTTTAATAAATATTATTCAAAAAAAGGTCAACCTATCAAGGACTGGAGTGTCAGTTTCGAGAGATGGCTGGCTCAACCATATCCAAAAACTCATAAACGTGTCAACAAGGTAAAGCATATTAATTTTTGGTTACCGAAAGGCTATAAGTATGACGAAAGTCGTGACTATAAAACTTGCTATAACTGTAAAAAAATGACAACACCAGTAATTGACGATATCAACAAACAATCATACTATTGCCAACATTGCAGAGCGACAGAATAACTTTAATTAAACACGTGTAAATAATTGATTTACAATTATTATTTAAAATTCAAACAATAATTAAGATTAAAAAGATTGAAAAAGTAAAAACTATATTTAACTATAGTCTCAGGTGGAGAAAAAATCATCAAAAAGGACAATTATAAATGGATCATGCCTGGTTAAACATTCGCGAAGCGGCAGACTATATTCGGTGCAGTGTAAGTCTTGTCCGACGGCTTGTCGGAGAGAATCGTATTCCCTACCGGCGAATACCTGACGGGAAATTGTCGAAAATTCTTTTTAATCGCAAACAATTAGACCTTTGGCTACTTTGCGGGTCGCAAAATCCGACTAAGCGCCAACGGTTAACGTTTGAATCAATCCTTTAGCAAGGGGGCAAGTATGGCAGACAAATCTTGGAAACAATTCGAGCGGCGGGTCGCTGGCTTTTTTCACGGGCAAAGAAATCCGTTAAGCGGTGGCAATTCAAAACAGACGCGGGCTGATGTAATTCACCCGAAATTGTTCATCGAGGCGAAGCAACGCAAAAGGATAGCCGTCATCAGGCTATGGGACAGCGTCAAGCGCCTCGCTGATAAAGAGCATAAAACGCCGGTCGTTTGTTTATCGGAACACAACCGAAAGGGATTTTGGCTATTAATCCACGCTGACGACTTTCTGAAAATAT
>Ga0136653_10002412_pt1 | contig 10253 bp, 9 predicted proteins | sample LakKivw275mmetaG_FD_94866 | JGI IMG/M metagenome (GOLD analysis project Ga0136653, IMG submission 94866) | Anoxic lake water microbial communities from Lake Kivu, Rwanda to study Microbial Dark Matter (Phase II) - Lake Kivu water 275m metaG... | ecosystem: Environmental > Aquatic > Freshwater >... | reverse complement strand
CTGTATGGAAGAGAAATTCTTATATTTTTAATGCTTAGTAGAAACATTATCTAATCAAGGTATAAACAAATTAATGAGAAAGTATGCAGATGAACATTATAAAATATATACGCACTAGCTTTGAAAAAGTGTTTCATTTAGACTCGTTACTATATGCAGCATTATTATAAATGGGATAAAGGTACCTGCCTTAAGACAATAAAAAGTGAAAAAAACTTTAATTTTTTGTTTTATTTTTATTTAAAATTCCGTCCAGTATAATACCCGCACCATAAGAAGACCTTACAAATATTCCACTAATCACCGCTTTGAAATTAAAATTCTCTGCTAGTTCTTTTATGCTTTCAAATTCTTCGGGTCTGTAATATTTCTTTACCTGAATATTTAACCCAGAAGGCCTGAGATATTGTCCTATAGTAACAATATCACAATCTGCCTCTTTTAAGTCTGATAGTAATTCCACTATTTCTTCCCTGTTCTCTCCCAAACCCAGCATAAACCCTGATTTTGTATAAATATCTGGCTTTAATGATTTAGCTGATTTTAATATATTAAGTGAAGTTTCGTAATCTGCATATTTTCTAACTTTACTAAAATTTTTTTTAACCGTCTCCATATTGTGATTCAATACATTCAAGTCCTCTGCAAGAAGGATTTCCAGATTATTAACATTTCCTTTAAAATCAGGGATCAGGCACTCTATCCTTAACTCCAAATTTAGCCTGTTTATTTCACTTACAGTCTTTGCAAAATGAGAAACCCCGCCATCGGGCAGATCATCCCTGGTTACCGAAGTAATAACTACATATTTCAATCCCATTTCTTTTACCGCATTTGCAACCCTGGAAGGTTCATCCTCATCTAATATTTCAGGTTTCCCGGATTTTATACCGCAAAAACCGCAATTCCGGGTGCAGATATTTCCCATTAGCATAAAGGTTGCAGTTTTTTTACCAAAACATTCAAAAATGTTTGGGCACTTCGCACTCTGGCAAACAGTATTTAGATGTGAACTGTAAATGAGGTTTCTGACCTGATTAATATTCAAACTATTCAGGCTGATCTTTCTCTTAAGCCAATCTGGTTTTCTATTCAACTATTTTACCTACTATTCTTTCCAAATCTCTTATGGAGCCAAATTCGATTACGATCTTTCCTTTTTTTCTGCCCATTGTTATTTTCACAGGAGCGCTAAGATACTCGGACATTCTCTGTGATATTTCCGGGAGTTTGCTGAACTGTAGGACTTTTTTAGCTTCTTTGTCTCCAGCAGGCTCTCTCTTCTTACCTGCTATTCTTTCCACATCCCTTACACTCAGCCCATTTTTAACAATAAGGTTTGCAATTTTTACCCTTTCCTCTTTTCCTTCTATTGCAAGTATTGACCTGGCATGCCCCTCACTTATTTTTTCTTCATTTATCAATTTTTGAACTTCCGGGGGAAGAGAAAGCAGCCTTAGCGAGTTGGTTATTGATACCCTACTTTTGCCAATCCTTTTTGAAAGCTGTTCATGGGTAATTTTAAATTCATCTATGAGTTGTTTAAATGTATAAGCCTTTTCCATGGGTCTTAAATCATCTCTATGAAGATTTTCAATAAGAGCCATTTCCAGTGAAGATCTATCATCAACATCCTTAACTACAATAGAGGGGATAGTATTAATACCAATTTTTTTAATAGCCCTACACCTTCTTTCGCCAGTAACAATTTCATACTTTTCTTCCCCATCCAGTCTTCTGACTACTATGGGCTGAATAACTCCAAATTCCTTTATTGATTCTGCAAGCTCGTTTAGTGACTCTTCATTAAATCTGTTCCTCGGCTGATTTTTGTTTGGAATAATTTTATCTAATGGTAACTCAACAATTACATTTGATTCACTTTCAGAAGGCCTGTCTATGCTTGGAATTAATGCGCCAAGCCCTCTGCCTAAACCCCTTCTAGCCATTATCTATCACTTCCTTTGTAAAATTATTGTAAGCTTCTGCCCCCTTACAATCAGGATCATACTCCATTATAGGTTTACCATAACTTGGTGCTTCACTGAGCCTTACATTTCTAGGAATAACCGTTTTGTATACTTTTTCTGAAAAATAATTTCTAACTTCTTCAATTACCTGCCCGGCTAGCTTTATCCTTGGATCATACATGGTCATTATGGCTCCTTTTATTTTCAATTTATCATTTAGATTCTTTTTAACCAAATTTATGGTACTTAAAAGCTGACCAAGCCCTTCTAGAGCATAGTATTCACATTGTATCGGTATAATAACCTCCTTTGCTGCTGTCAGCGCATTAATGGTCAAAAGCCCAAGTGCCGGGGGGCAGTCAATCAAAATAAAATCATAATTCTTTTCAATTTTACTTACTGCTTCCTTTAATCTAAACTCTCTTTTCAAACTTAAAACTAATTCTACTTCTGCTCCAGCAAGCTGTATGGAAGATGGAAGAATCTTGAGGTTTTTATATGAAGTATCTAATATTATCTCATCAGGTTCCCTGTTATGGATAAGGATATCATAAATTGACTGCTTAACATCCATTGGATTTTTACCCAGTCCGCTTGTTGAGTTACTTTGCGGGTCAAGATCTATAAGTAATGTTCTATAACCATAAGAGCTTAAATAAGCTGAAACATTTACTGCGGTGGTGCTTTTCCCTACTCCTCCCTTTTGGTTTGTAATTGCAATTATCCTTTCCAGATGTTTTTTACTGGAAAATTTATCAGTTTTCTTATTTTTAAGTATCATATCTAAAAACTTCATTTGTTAAACTGCTTCACTACTCATTTATACATTTAAACTATTGCGCATTAGCATATATAAACCGATATTTCTCTTACAGAGGTTGGGTTTTTATTTTCATGAAATTCCGGGGGTATATATCCGGAGACTTTTTCGCCTTTTTGATTATTAAAAAAGCTCTGTACTCATCCAGATATGGAACCTTGACTTCTAACAAATTATCTATCTTTCCCCCTAACTTTGAGATAACTTCCCTATGGGTCGCCAGTTCATTAAATATTTTTTTACTCTTATAAAATATAATTTTACCATTTATTCTGCAAAATGGAATTATTAATTCACTAAGAATATTAAAACTTGCGACAGCTCTTGCTAAAACAATATCAAAATTTTCCCTGTATAAATTTTCTTTTGCCAGCTCTTCGGCTCTTCCTCTAATTACCCTGATATTTTCTAGTTTTAGCTCTTTAACCAATAGATTTAAGAAGTTAATTTTCTTTAATGTTTTATCCAGCAGGTAAAATAACTTATTACTTAAAAAAATAGAAAGCATTACCCCGGGTAATCCTGCACCTGTTCCCACATCGAGTACTTTTTCTACATTATCTGTATTATAGAAAAGACATTTTTTATATTTCAATATTGAAATAGAGTCCAGGATGTGCCTTATAAGTATCCCATCCTTATCCTTCGTGCCAATAAGATTAAATTTTTTATTATGCTTATAAACTAAATTCAGATACTCTTTTACAAGACTGAACTGAGCTTTAGAAAAATTAATACCAAGTTCTTTTAGCGATAATTTTAAAATGTTATCAATATCCAAATTTAAATCCCTGCTTTTAATTTCCCTTTCAGGTTTAACATGAGTATTGATATATCCGCAGGCGATATCCCCGCAATTCTTGAAGCCTGCCCCAGGGTATTCGGTTTAATTTTTGTAAGCTTCTCTTGTGCTTCATAAGTCAGTCCAACTATTTTAAAATAATTCAAATCCCGGGTAAGATAATATTTTTCCAGGCTCTCTAATTTCTTAATTTCGCTTAATTGCCTATTTATATAACCTTCATATTTTATTTTAATTTCTGCCTGTTTTAAAATTTTTCTATCATAATTATTTTTTTTATCACCGGTAAAATCTATTACATCAGAGATACTAACCTCGGGTCTTTTTAAAAGCTTGTATATGCTTAAAGGAGTGTCAATGGGTTTCGTACCCATTTTTTCCAGAATAATATTATTACCCCTGTCAGGATTTAAACTACTGGCTTTCAGTTTAGATATTAATCTATTAATTTCTTTCTCTCTTTTGACTACCCTTTTATACTGCTCGTTAGTTATGAGCCCAATATCATTCCCAAATTTACTTAATCTTATATCAGCATTATCAGAGCGCAACACCAGTCTATATTCTGCTCTTGAAGTATACATCCTATAAGGCTCCATAAGATCTTTAGTAAGAAGGTCATCTATTAAAACTCCTATGTAACTATTATCCCTGGTTAGTATTAATGGCGGCTCACTGGTTATTTTCAGCGCTGCATTTACTCCTGCAATAAAACCCTGAGCGGCTGCTTCCTCATACCCTGAAGTGCCATTTATCTGACCTGCAAAATATAAATTCTCTATTATTTTTGATTCCAGAGTAAAATTTAATTGGCTGGGAATTATATAGTCATATTCTACGGCGTAACCCGGTCTTATTATCCTTGCGTTTTCCAGTCCCTCTACAGTATTTATTATCTTCTGCTGTATTATCACAGGCATACTGGTAGTAAGCCCCTGGAGATACATTTCGTTAGTATAAGTACCCTCAGGCTCAATAAAAACCGGATGCCTTTTCTTTTCGGGGAAATTAATTACTTTTCTATCAATAGATGGGCAATGTCTTGGACCATGTGTATCAACCATCCCGGACTTTATAGGAGATTTTTCTATGTTTTCCGCAATGATTTTATGAGTTTTTTCATTAGTATAGGTCAAATGACACTTAATGCTTTCGTAAATCTTCTCCTCATCCCAAAAAGAAAAGCTTAAGGGTTGCTTATCTCCATACTGCACCTCTGTTTTTGAAAAGTTTACTGTTTTTTTATCGACCCTTGGAGGAGTTGCTGTTTGGAATCTACTTATTTTGAAACCAAGACTGATTAAATTTTTTGTTAAATTTATTGCAGGATACTCACCCATACGCCCGGCTGGATAATCCTTTTCACCAATGATTATCCTTCCCCTTAAAAAAGTGCCTGTGGTTATTATTACTGCTTTCCCACCAAATAATAGACCGCTTTCTATCCCTACGCCAACTGCAGCGCCGTCCTTTACCAATATTTTATCCACTGTACCCTGCCTTAGAGTTAAATTTTTAGTATTCTCAAGGACTCTCTTCATTTCGATTTCATACTCCTTTTTATCTATTTGAGCTCTGAGAGCCTGGACTGCTGGACCTTTTCTTATGTTTAGAATTTTAATCTGTATTAGAGTTTTATTAGTAGTCTTTGCCATCTGTCCGCCAATTGCATCTATTTCTCTAACAAGCTGGCTTTTTCCCAATCCGCCTATTGATGGGTTGCAGGGCATTAAAGCAATTTTATCCACATTAATGGTTAAAACTAGAGTTTTTAATCCTAACCTTGCTGATGCCAGGGCAGCTTCACAGCCCGCATGTCCGGCACCTACAACTATTACGTCATAATCCATATTACTTTTACTTCCTTAACTTATCCAATAAATGATTTTATGTTTCACGTGAAACATTGATCCCTGTTATTTTATATTTTTTTATGATTTTTATTGCCTTATCTTTTCTCCCCTAATTTTTCTAAAAATTTTAGCATCCTTATATCAGCATTATCATGCCTGTGGTAAAAACTATATTCATTTCTAGAGACTAACATCCTGTATGGTTCATTTACACCCTTAACTACCAAATCGCTAATAAGAACGCCTATGTATCCATCCTCTCTTCTTATAATAATACTATCAAGATTTTTTGACTTTCTAGAAGCAGCCAGTCCAGCAACTATTCCCTGTGCTGCAGATTCTTCGTAACCATTTGTTCCATTTATATGACCGGCAAAAAAAATCCCACTAAATTTTTTACTTTCCAGGTTACTGGTTAATTGAAAGGGCAATAAATAGTTATACTCTACACCATAGCCAGGCCTTGTTATTTCTGCGTCTTTAAGGCCTTTAATTTTTTTTAACATTCCAACCTGTATTTCTTCGGATAATGCAGTTTCAAGTCCCTTCAGGTATACTTCATTTGTATCCCTGCCTACTGGAAGTATAGAAATCATATAACCTTTTTTATCTTCAAACTTTAAAACTTTATCCTCAATCGGAAAGCAGTCCTCTGTTGTTTCTGATTTAATCTGACAACTACTGGATTCTTTTTTATTTATACTTTTTAAAATATATCTTGTACAGTCTTTACCAGCATTGGTTATGTAACTATATAACTGACTTCTCCCATCAAAATTATTTTCATATGAAAACATTTGAGGATGCCTGTCATATGATTGTTTTTCTAAAACTTTTACATTGATTGATTTTCTATCTATTAGAGGAGCGGTATAATTCTTTAACCTGCCAAATTTAAAACCTAAATTTTCTAAACTAACCAGAAGCTTTTTGGAACATATCTCACCCTGTCTTCCTGCCTCAATTACATTTCCTCCCCAAAATATTTTTGCTCCCAGGAAAGTCCCGGTGCATATAACAATAGATTTGCAGCAGTAAGCAATTCCATCACTGGTATATAAATTATATTTCTTTCCGCTTCCTTCTATACCTACTACAAGCCCCTGCCTTAAATACAAATTATTCTGGTTCTCCAGGACTTCTTTCATTGATAAAGAATATCTCCTCTTATCAACCACAGCCTCCAGAGTTCTGATGGCTGGATCTTCTGTGCTAGTGGCTGTTCTCATATAAATATAATTTTTATCAATATTTCTTGAAATCTCTCCACCTAAAACATCTATCTCCCTTATAAGTTGTCCTCTTCCAAAACCACCCACTGCGCTACTATATGGCATAAGAGCTATGCTATCCATGTTTATTGATATAAGAAGGGTTCCTGCACCATTTCTTGCAGAGGCCAGGGCTGCTTCGCAGCCTGCATGCCCTGCACCTATAACTATTGCATCATAATTAGATTTTCCATCTTTAATCATTTTAATTACTAAAGATTTTATAATTTTGTTTCACGTGAAACATTTTCGTCAAATATTCTTACAATATTGTTTTTTGACATTATTTATTTTCCTATACAGAACTGGCTGAATATTTTATCTAAAATGTCATCTCCTGTTGTTTCACCTAATATTTCACCTAATAAACCATATGCTGTTTTTAAATCATAAGAAGGGAATTCCTCTGACATTTTTTCTTTCATTGCCTTTTCAGCACTACCCAGTAAACTGCTTACTTCTTTTAGTATATTTTTATGCCTGCTGTTAATAATTATTTTTTCTTCCAGACTAAGATCACCGTTATCCATTATTAACGCTTTTATTTTGTTCTCTAATTTTCTTATTCCTATTCCTTTTAGAGCAGAAATCTTTATAATAAATTTTTCATTAAAATATTTTCTAATCCTTTCCATCTCCAAATTTTGTTTTAAATCTACTTTATTTATACAGCAAATTGTTTTTTTCCTTTCTATTTTTTTAATTATCTCCAAATCCATTTTCTCAAATCTTCTATTTCCATCCAAAACCAGTAAAACCAATTCTGCCTCATTTATGTGTTTTAAACTCCTGTCTACACCTATTTTTTCTATAGCGCTCTTTGTTTTCCTGATACCAGCTGTGTCTACTAAAATCAGTGGTATTCCTTCTACGTATAATATTTCTTCCACGGCATCCCTTGTCGTACCAGGTATGGAAGTTACTATCGCTTTTTCTTTTTTTGAAAGTAAATTAAGTAAACTCGATTTCCCTACATTGGTTTTCCCTATAATTGCTGCTTTTACACCATTTTTTATGATTTCTCCTTTTTTCTCATCACTGATCAATTCTTCCATTTCAGCTTTTATTTCCCTTACCTTTTTAGTAAGTTTTTGATAGGGTGTAATTTCCAAATCCTCTTCAATAAAATCTACCGACGCTTCAAGCTGCACCAGCACATTAAGAATCATTTCTTTTAGTCTTTTTATCTCTTTCTTTACATTACCCTGCAAATTTTTTGCTGCAATCTTCAAGCTCTGCTCTGTCTTAGATCTTACCAGATCAATAACTGCCTCCGCCTGAGAAAGGTCTATTCTACCATTTAAAAACGCTCTTTTTGTAAACTCCCCTGGTTCCGCTATTCTAGCGCCGCTTTCAATACACAATTCCATCACTTTAGTTGTAGCAATTATCCCACCATGGCAATTTATTTCTACAACATCTTCTCTTGTGTATGACTTCGGCTTTTTCATTAGAGTTACAACTACTTCGTCTATAGTATGCCCATCATTATCAATTATATGCCCATAAAGCATGTTGTATGTATCAATCCCTGAAAGTTTTTTTTTGCTTTTTGATCTAAATATTTTATCAGCAATAAAGATTGACTTATCTCCGCTTAACTTAACAATGCCAATTGCTGCCTCACCAGGTCTTGTCCCTATCGCTACTATTGTACCCGTGCTTTCTATTCCCATTTTTGACTTTTTCTCCTATAATCTCTATAAATTTTCCGTATTCTAATTATATTTAATATTTTTATTTATTCAAAACTCCAACCAATAAAAAAATGGCACCGGTATGCCATTATTATATTTTTTTATCAGTTTAAAATATAGCTGCTATTTGCTACTCTTTATAGGATATATTATTATGCGTCTATTTGGTTCCTCGTATCTGCTTCTCGTAGTCACATCTTTAAATTTTGCAAGCGCGTTATGTATTATTTTTCTCTCGTACGCACACATTGGTTTTAGAACTATTTTTCTTCCCTCGCTGATTGCTTTTTTTGCCATAATAACTGCTGTTTTCTTTATCTTTTCAATTTTTTCCTTCCTATAATCTTTTATATCTATGGTCACATTTCTACAAAGAAGTTTTTTTCTTTTTCCTATTAGATTTATAATATACTCCAGCGCCTGCATGTTTTTTCCGTCTCTTCCAATAGCAATTCCCAAATCTTCCCCTTGAACTGATAGCTTTAATTCCTCTGAATCCGTATCAATTTTTACTTCCTCACCAAGACATATTAATTCTATTGATTTTTTTAAAATCTGTTTTATTTTTTCCAGACCATTAATTTCTGCCTCGGTGCCGCTTTCTATTTTTTTAGAATTATTTTCTATTAATTTATTTCTTTTTTGCTCCTCTTCAAGTGATTCAACATATGAATCTATGGCATCTTTTATACTTTTATCTTCAGTCATTTCTACCACCCTCCCCAATAAAAGTTTTACTTTTTCTTTTTTTTCTTTTTCTTTATTTTCTTTCTAATTAACTTCTTTTCTTCTTCACTCAACTCCTGCTCTCCTTCGAGGCTTTTTTCTTTCTGGCTTAATTCCTCTTTTACTTTTTCCTTTGTAACAATTTTATTTACAATCCACTGCTGACCAATACCCCAGATATTTGAGGTCACCCAGTATACCAATATTCCTGATGGGAATTGATAGGATATAAATCCAAACACTACAGGCATTATATACATAATCTTTGATTGCTTGGGATCAGTTGTTGTCATCTTCGTTGTTAGAAACATTGTCGCAACCATCAGTATGACCAGGATATAATAAGGATCTCTGTCATTTAGATTCATCCATAGAAAATTATAATTAGGATTGGCAGCGCCCATTATAGTAAATTCCCCGGCAGGTAAAAATCCTGCTAGTCCTGTTTTTATACCACTCGCGACACCCTCTATAGTGAAATTCCCCAATATATTTGTTACGATTTCAGAAGGACTTCTAAGCGCCTGAAATAAGGCAAAAAATACAGGCATTTGTAAAAGCAGCGGCAGACATCCTGCCAGGGGATTAACGTTGTTTTTCTTATAAAATTCCATGGTCTCCTGCTGCAATTTTTGTTTATCGTCTTTATATTTCTTTTGTATTTCTTTTAGTTCCGGCTGCAGTTTCTGCATTTTTGCCATTGATTTGGTCTGACTTATTGTAAGGGGAATTAATACTATTCTAACTATAATAGTCAGGAGTATTATTACTATTCCATAGTTTGCAATAACATGCGTATATATAGGCACTATTATAAATTTCTCTAAAATATTCTGTAGCGGCCTTAGTAATTGAAATATTTGATTCATTTTAATAAACCTTTCCGTTCACTTTACAGGGTCATACCCACCTTTACTTAAAGGATTGCACCTTAAAATCCTATACATAGACTTAATACTACCTTTTAATACTCCGTATTTAAAAATTGCTCCAATCGCATATTCAGAGCAGGTGGGATAGAATCTGCAGCTCTTCGGTAGCACAGGCGAGATATAATTTTTATAAATCTTAATTAAAAATATCAGTATTCTTTTCACAATTAAAAACAGGAGTT
>Ga0136653_10002411_pt1 | contig 10255 bp, 9 predicted proteins | sample LakKivw275mmetaG_FD_94866 | JGI IMG/M metagenome (GOLD analysis project Ga0136653, IMG submission 94866) | Anoxic lake water microbial communities from Lake Kivu, Rwanda to study Microbial Dark Matter (Phase II) - Lake Kivu water 275m metaG... | ecosystem: Environmental > Aquatic > Freshwater >... | reverse complement strand
GACTTGGCCTTGGCCGAGATCTTCATCGTCGGGGACGTGCCGATTTGGTTGACTTTCTCAGAGATCATGGTTCGCCCCCGCCCCGGCCTATTTCTTCTCTGCGGCCGGCTTGTCCTCGGGCGAAAGCTTGTTTTTCAGGAACTTGTTGATGTCCGCTCCGGTGAACGTCTTGACGATATCGGGGAGCTGGGCCAGGATCTGGGCGACCTGGCCGGTGACTTTGGACGTGCCGAGGTCTTTGTCGCCCCCGACGATGACGATCTTGTCAACCTTGGAGAGCGGTTCGGCCACGGCCCGGGCCAGCTCGGGAAGGGCCTTGATGTACATTTCGAGGACGGCCGCCTGGTTGTATTTTTCCCAGGCCTGGGCCTTCTTGAGCATGGCTTCGGCCTCGGCCAGGCCCTTGAGCCTGGTCTCGTCGGCCGCGGCCTGGGCCTCGATCTTCCGGACGTCGACCTTGCCCTTGCCCTCGGCCAGGATGCGGAATTCCTCGGCCTCGGCTTCGGCCTTGATCTGGTACTTGCGGGCGTCGGCCGGCTTGAGAACGTTGGCCTCCAGTTCCTTCTCCTTGCGGGAGATCTCGGCCTCTTCGATCTTAATGGCCTCTTCCTTCTCGATGAGCTTGACCTTGGCCTCTTCCTTCTTGATCTGCTGGTTCAGCCGGTTCCGCTCGAGCTCGTAAGAGAAATCGGCCTGGGCCTTCTTGGAGTTGACCGAAACTTGAGATTCGGCCTTCTTGGCCTCGTTCTCCCACTGGGCCTTGGCGATCAGGGCTTCGGCTTCCAGGCGGGCGATCTCTCCTTCCTTCCGGGCATGGGAGGACTTGATGATGGACTCTTTCTCGGTCTCCGCCTGGGCGATGGCCGCGTCGCGCTTGGCCGCGGCGATCTGGGGCTTGCTCAGGGCATCAATATAGCCCTGGGTGTCGCTGATGTCCTTGAGGGCGAAGGAGAGCATGACCAGGCCCATCGCGGCCAAGTCCTTCTTGACGGCCTGGGCGACACGGCTGGAAAACTCCTGGCGGCCCCGATAGATGTCCTCGACCGTCATGGTGCCGATGACCTCACGCATTTTTCCCTCCAAAACGGTCATGGCGACGTCGCGGATTCCGTCCTTGCCCTGCCCGAGGAACTGCTCGGCGGCCATGCGGATACCTTCCTCGCTGGAATCGATCTTCACCTGGCTGGAAGCCTCAGCCATGATGGGGACCCCGCCGTAAGTCAGGACTTCAGGTGTCCGGATGTTGAGCGAGATAATGTCAACGGGCAAAACGTCCACCCGCTCGGTAAAGGGCCAGACGAAGGTGCCGCCGCCGAGCCGGTAGCGGTAGCCAATCTTCCTGCGCGTTCCGTCAGGGGCCGTGATCGTGCGTTTCCGGCCGCCGGAGATAATGAGGGCCTCATTGGGGCCGACCTTGCGGTACTGCAAGGCCATGATGACGATGATCACGGCGAGAATAACGACGATTATGCCGGCCGGGACAAGCCAGGACATCCAATTCATGTGAGCCTCCCTAATCTTGTGTTTTCAACGAAATAAACCTCAATTTTATAGCGGGAAAGCCTGAAAGTCAAGGAAAGAGCCGATACCTCAGGATATGCCAAAGGGCGGCCACGGCGTCCTTCCAGCCGATTTTCTTGCCTTCGTAGTAGTTGCGGCCGGCATAGGAGATGGGAACTTCGTAGATCCGGCACTTGAGCTTGGCGACCTTGATGGTGACCTCGGGCTCGAAACCGAAGCGGCGGGACTTGAGGCGAAGCCTCTCCAGGACGTCCCTCCTGAAGACCTTATAGCAGGTTTCCATGTCGGTCAGGTTCAAATTGGTGACCATATTGGAGAGGGCGGTCAGAAACCGGTTGGCGATGGAGTGCCAAAAAAAGAGAACCCGGTGCGGCCCCCCCAGGAAGCGGGAGCCGTAGACGACGTCGGCCCGGCCGTCGAGGATAGGGGCCAGCAGATCGGGATATTCGGCCGGGTTATACTCCAGGTCGGCGTCTTGGATGAGGACGATGTCCCCCGTAGCCTCGGAGAAAGCGGTCCTCAAGGCCGAGCCTTTGCCCATGTTCTTCGGGTGGAAAAGGACTTTGATGTCCGGCCGTCCCAAGCCGGCCAGAACCTCCTGAGTTCCGTCCGTGGAGCAGTCGTCCACGACGATGATCTCCTTTTCCAGGCTGAGGGGGACCGCCTCGACCCGGCGCAGCAATTCGAGGATCGTGTTTTTTTCGTTGTAGGCAGGGATGACGACGGATAGCCTCATACGCCGAGCCTTTTCCTGAAGTCATCGACCGTCGCGGCCAGGCCTTCGTCCAGGCCTACCTTCGGCCGCCAGTCGAGCTTGGCTTCGGCCAGGGAGATGTCCGGGCAGCGCCGGACGGGATCGTCCTGGGGCAGGGGCTTATGGACGATTCCGGAGGAGCTTCCCGTCGTCCGGATGATTTTCTCCGCCAGCTCCAGGATGGTGAATTCCCCCGCGTTGCCCAGGTTCACGGGCCCGACGAATCCTTCGCTGTTCATCATTTTGACCAGGGCCTCGATGAGGTCTGTGACGTAGCAAAAGGACCTGGTCTGACGGCCGTCCCCGTAGACGGTCAGGGGCTCGCCCTTGAGCGCCTGAACGATGAAGTTGCTGACGACGCGGCCGTCGTCGATGGCCATGCGCGGACCGTAGGTGTTGAAGATGCGCACGATCCGGACGTCGACCTTGTTCTGCCTGTGGTAGTCCATCATCAGGGTTTCGGCCACCCGCTTGCCCTCGTCGTAGCAGCTTCGGATGCCGATGGGATTGACGTTCCCCCAGTAGCTTTCGTGCTGGGGATGGACTTTGGCGTCTCCATAGACCTCCGAGGAAGAAGACAGAAGAATCCTGGCTTTGATCCTCTTGGCCAGGCCGAGCATATTGATCGTGCCCATGACATTGGTCTTCACGGTTTTGATGGAGTTTTGCTGGTAGTGGATGGGGGAGGCCGGGCAGGCTAGGTGATAGATTTGGTCGACTTCGATGAAAAGGGGATGGATGACGTCATGCCGGATGAGTTCGAAATAGGGGTCGTTGAAAAGGTGGCGGATATTGTCTTTTGATCCGGAGAAGAAGTTGTCGATGCCGACGACGTCGTTTCCCTCCCGGATAAGCCGGTCGCAGAGGTGGCTTCCCAAAAAACCGGCTCCGCCGGTGATCAGAATACGTTTCATCGACGCACCGCCTTTCGTCATCCGTAGGCCATGAAAAGCACGCTTTTTTTCAGGAGGACGTCGCGCTGGATGGCGATGATCTCAGCGATCCCCTTGTCCGCGAGCTTCATCAGACCGCCGAAGTCCTTTCTGGTGAAGGGGCTTTTCTCGGCCGTGGCCTGGACCTCGACGAGCTGGCCCTTGTCGGTTTCCACCATGTTCATGTCGATCGCGGCCGCCGAGTCCTCGCTGTAGTCCAGGTCCAGGAGTTCCTGCCCCTCGACGAGCCCGACGCTGACGGCCGCGACGAGGTGCTTCAAGGGCATGGCCTGGACGAAGCCGTTGTCGAGGAGCTTTTTCAGGGCCAGGGCCAGGGCCACGCAGCCGACGGTGACCGAGGCCGCCCGCGTTCCGCCGTCGGCCTGGAGAACGTCGCAATCGACGACGATCGTCGTTTCGCCGAGGGAGGGAAGGTCGGTCACACTCCGGAGGGACCGGCCGATGAGCCGCTGGATCTCCTGAGTCCGGCCTGAGATTCTTCCGGCCGTCCGCTCGCGGGGCGTCCTCTTTTCCGTAGCGCACGGAAGCATGGAGTATTCGGCGGTCACCCAGCCGGTTCCGGAGTTCTTCAGGAAAGGCGGGACCTTCTCGTCGATCGTGGCGGCCGCGGCGACTTTGGTCTTTCCCATTTCGATGTAGGCGGACCCGTCCGCAAAGTCGAAATAATCCGTTCGGAGAAGGATTGGGCGGAGCTCGTCGGGCCCCCGCTTACCGGTCCGCGAAGGGACCGTTTCTTCAGGGAGTGTCGTCTTGATGGTCATGTTCCTCTTTCGGCCTCGATCGCCATCTGTCATGGAACCAAAGCCAGAACCCGGGATTTTCCCGGATCTCATTCTCGATAATCTTAGTGCATGTTTGGGTGATTTTCAACACGTTCGTCCCGACGTCTTTATCCGGGGCGATGGCCGGGGGAGGGAGGATTTTCAGGAGGTAGCGGCCGGAGGCGACCGGGAGACAATAGGCCGGGACCAGGGGGGCTTCTGTTCTAAGGGCGAAAGCGCCCAGGACCGGGGTCGTACCGGCCGGCCGGCCGAAAAAGTCCACGAAGACCGCCTGGACGCGGAGGACGTTCTGATCGACGAGGATGGCCACGGCCTCCCTGTTCCTGAGGGCCCTGAGGACCTCGCGCGCGGCCTGCTGTTTATAAATGACATGGCCGCCCATTCTCTGCCGGAACCTCACCAGCTCTGCTTCGATGAGCTCGTTGTCCAGCGCCCGGGCGATGACATTGAGCTTCACGGCCTTCGAGATTATGACGGAGCCTATCTCCCAGTTCCCAAAGTGGGCGGAGAACAAGAGGACCCCTTTGCCGAGGCGGATCGCGTTCACCAGGTTTTCCCAGCCCTCAACGGCCACCAGCTCTTCGATCTTCGAGCGTTCGTAGTGAAAGAGCTTGAGGATGTCGATCATGACCTGGCCGAAGTGCCGAAAGGAGGCCCTGGCGATCGCCCGGAACTCCGCCGGGCCCTTCTGCCCGCCGAAGGCCGTCCGGAGGTTCCGGAGGGCGATTCGACGATGGCGGCCGTCGAGATAAAAGGCAAGAGTGCCCAGTGAACGCCCGAGAGCCAGGCACCACGAACGCGGGAGGAGGGATATGAAGAACTTCAGCGCCAGGAATGCCAGGAATTCGGCCTGAATCCTCATACCCGGCCTTCCTTGCCGGCGGCCGCTTTCTTGAGGCCGGCCTCGACGAGATCGTAGAATCCCTCTTCGATATCGAGCCCGATCCTGAGGGCATGGAGAGGGAGGCCTTCTAGGGCAGTCCCGGCCGAAACGAGCTTGATCGCGTCCTTCTCGGTCGTAAGGATCGCCTCGGCCCCGGATGCGGCGAACCTTCGGGCGATCTTCTTGAGGGAAGCCGCCGGATAGGGGTGGTGGTCGGGAAAAACAAGGAAGGAGCGGACGTCGGCGCCGACCTCCCGCAGGAGGTTTTTAAACCTCGAGGGATCGGCGATCCCGCAGAAAGCCAGGACGCTTTTGCCCCGGAACGAATTCCGAGGGGCCATTTCTCCGTCCCGGAGATTAACAAATCCTATTGGTATCGTCCGGTAATCGAAGATGGCGGCGCCGGGGAACGAAGCCCTCATGGTCTGCTTTGTCCCCGGTTGTGCCGTATCCCTGACCAGGATGATTCCGGCCCGCCTTAAGGACGAGGCGCCCTCGCGAAGGGCGAGCTTTTTGCGGGAATCGATAAGGACGATGTCCAGGTTTCTTGCCAACCGGAGGTGCTGGAAGGCGTCGTCTAGGACGGCGGCCGTGAATCCGAGCTCATGGGCCCTCCGGCAGGAGGCGAGCTTGTCCCGGCCAACAAGAACTCCGGCGCCGGGAAATCTGCGGGCGACCAGATAGGGCTCATCGCCGCCCTGTCGCCAGCTCCCCCGAAGCCCGGCCCCGTCGGAGAGAACGCCTCCTTCCTTTTCCCATTGACCCCGGTAGCCCCTGGAAACCAGGGCCGGCTTCCATCCCCGGTCGAGGAGGCAAGCGATAAGCTCCATCGCCAAAGGGGTCTTTTCCGAGCCTCCGAAAGAGATGTTCCCGACGCTTATGACCGGCAGGGGCGCTTTCCGGGACCTGAGCCTCCCTTTTGTGTATAGGTTGGCCTTGATCCGGCAGACGAGCCTCGAGACGGGCGAAAATAGGAGAAGAAGAGCCTTCATTCAAGCCGGAATATACAATAGACGTTCGCGCCTGTAAAGTAAGGGTCAAACCTACTCTTTTGACAAAACTGTCAAAAGAGTAGGTTTGACCCCTGCTTTTTTATTATTTAGCCGCGCACCTTTACAAACGCTGATCAATTTCTTATAATGACGAAATGATTTATCCTGTTTAGGAGGTTTTCGATATGAAGAAACGGACGATTGTGGTCTTTTTATTGATAATTGCCGTATCCTTTTCCTTCTCCTGCCGGAAAAAGCCCCAGGTGAAGGGCGTCGAGTTCACCGTGGGCTTTTCCGACCAGAACCTCTCGGACAGCCTCATGACGAACGTCGAGTATAGATGGAAGACGACGGCGGAATTTCAGAAGATGCCTGCGGACTATACCGTTTTTGTCCATTATTGGCATAAAAACAACATGCTCTTCCAGGACGATTATGTTCCGGAAGTCCCCACCTCCAAATGGGAGCCCGGCAAGGAATATTCATTCAAACACCGGATCTACATCCCTCCTTTCATCGACGAGCTCGATCCGCAGTTTGCAGGGGAGGAGACCCTCAGGCTGTCCGTCGGGCTTGTCAATCCTTTTGACAGGACGGGAAAATCGAACATCCAAATATTTGAAAAGAAGTTGAAGGTCACCCCCCCGCCTCCCGATACCCCGGGGATCATCTATGAATCGGGCTGGTACCCGCAGGAAACCGACGCCAAGGCCTTCCTTAAGCAGTGGCGATGGACGGGGAAAGAGGCCCGCTGTCTCATCGACAACCCACAGCGCGACGCCCTTCTGGTCGTTAGGGGCGGGACCAATTTGGATGCCCTCAAAGACCAGAAGGTCATCATCAAGATCAACGACATGGTTTTGGACGAGTTCATCCCCACCCAAGGAAGCTTCGATAAATCCTACGACGTTAAGAAAGATATGCTTGGTACTGAGAACGAGTTCAGGCTGATCATCGGCACGGATAAGACCTTTATTCCCGCTCAGGTTCTTCCGGGTTCGTCTGACCCCAGGGAACTGGGAATTCAGGTTTCGTTTCTCTATTTCAGGTAGGCGAAAAAGCCCCAAAACCGCCTTATTATTTTCTCGGCCGCGACATAAAGTTATTGATATCTTCTTCCGCCCTGAGCCTGGCCTGCTCGGCGTCAAGCAGCTTATTGTAGGTCTCGCTGATCTGGAGTTGGACTTTGTCCCGCGTTTCCATGTTGTCCATATTGTAGAACTGCTGCCAGAGGGCGTTCATCTTCATCGTCAGAAGGTCCACCAATTCCTGGGCCCTATTCAATTGGTCCTCGAGGAAGGTTTTTTCTTCATTATACTGCTGATCGGTCAGGACGGGTTCCTGGTCGGGCGGAGGGGCCTGCTCCTCCTGGGTTTTTTCGACTTCCGGAGGCGTTGCGGCCTCTGCAGCGGCCTCGGGATTCTCGGTTTTGGTCTCTTCACCGGTCGCGGCAGGCTGGGTTGACTCGACGCCCGGTTTCTTTTTCACCTTGCCCAGATCATTATTCGTGACCACCGTCCCCTTGCCTTTTAGGGCGGCCCGTCTTTCTTTTTCCTTCTTGGAGAGTTCGGCCAGGCTTTGGGCGCCGAGGAAGGAAACAACCAACAAGGGGAGAAAAAGAGCGGCTAAAATTTTCTTGGTCATCATAACCCTTGAATGTATTATCGGACGCTGGGACGCCTTTGTCAATCTCCCGGTCTATCCGCGACGATCTTCTTCGAGTACGAAGGAATTTAGGCCTGGAGCCGCCCGGAGTGTTTTCGTTTCACGGGAGACAAAGCTAACGGTTCCCCGCTGCTGTCCGGATATGCAGTCTGTTTCCGTCCGTGGAGAACTCGACGGCTCCATCGACATCGGTTCGAAAGACGCGGGCGCCGGTCAAGGCATAGCGGTCTAAAATCGCTGGAATTGGAAAGCCGTAGCGGTTGTTTTCCCCGACCGTAAGGACCGCATATTCCGGAGAAACTGCGGCCAGGAACGCTGCCGAGCTCGAGGAGTCGCTGCCGTGATGGGGCGCTTTCAGCACCTGGCTGTGGATTTCACGCAACGCACCCAGGATTTCGGCCTCGGCCCTCCGTTCGATATCTCCGGGCAGAAGGAAGGATATCCCGCCGAAGGTTAATCTGAGGACGATCGATCGGTCATTTTCGCTGACGCGTTGGATGAAGTCCTCGCCCTCTGGAGGGTGAAGGGCCTCTATAACGGTTCCGCTCTCCCGGCGGACGAATCCTCGCCTGACCGTTTTTCTGGGGACTCGGGGTCCGAGGGCCTCGCCCAGGGCCCGGTAGGGTTCGCTGTCCACCGGACCTCCGGCCTCCCAGAATTCGCCGATCCGGAAGTTACGGGCCACGGCCGGCAGGCCGTTAAGATGGTCGGGGTGGTTGTGGGTTAGGACGAGTTCATCTATCTTTTTGATTCCTTTCCTCCACAAGAAGGGGGAAACCACCCTCTCGCCCACGTCGAACGAGCCTTCCGGGAATCCGCCGCCGTCGATGAGCATTTTGCGTCTGCCCGGGAACTCGACTAGAATCGAATCTCCCTGTCCGACGTCAAGGATGGTGACCTTGAGGTCGGACGAGGTCGACGGGAAGGGAAAGGTGATAAGGAGGACAAAGAAGACAGCAAAACAGGCGAGGGTGATGGATTTTTGGGCCCGGAACCGCCGGGGCGCCAGCAGAAGAAGGAGGAAGACAAAGTAGCCGGCGAGGATCGTCCAGGAGGGTGTGGGAATCCTATAGGAGATGAACCCAATCGGGTCGAGGAGATGGCTCAACCAAGAAAAAATTCGGACAAGCTCGCGAAGGCAGAACGCCATCCCCCGGGCAAGGAGCGGGGAGGCGAATGAAACCGGCAAAAAAACGTACCCCGCCCCCATGACAAAACCGACGAGGGGGACTGCGGCGAAGTTAAGGATGAGGGACGAAAACGTCACCCGGTTAAAATCGGCGGCCAGGATGGGCAGGACGCCCAGAGAGGCGGTGATGGACATGACTGCGAGCTCGCTCGCCTTTAGGGGGAGCTTGGGGAAAAACTTGATGAGCTTGGGATAGAAAAGGATGATGGCAAGGGTTGCCGCAAACGTCAGCTGGAATCCCAGATCGAACAAACTGAAGGGATTGGCTACAAGAAGGATGAAGGCGCTGAGCGAGATCGTATTGATGAGATGGACGTCTTTCCAGAGGAGCTTGCCGGCCAAAAAGCAGAGGGTCATGATGACGGCCCTGAGGACGGACGGACTTCCTTCGACGAGCAGGGTGTAGAAAACAAGGCAGGCGATGAGAATCCCGTAGGAGGTTCGTTGGGGGATCCTGACCAGCCTGAAAAGCGAGAAAAACAAAAAAGTGACGATGGCGATGTGGGCGCCGGAGATCGCGAACAGATGATAAAGTCCCGTCTTCTGCAGGGACAGGACCATCCCGGGGTCCAGGCGTCCGTCGTCCCCGAGCAACAGGGCCTCGAGGACCGCTCCTTCGGGCGAGATTCGCGCCGGCGGGGGAGCGGGGAAATAGCGTTCGAGCTGCTTCTGGAGGGCTTGGCGGAGGACGGAAACGGCATGGAATACGGAAGCCCTTTTTCCGCTGGCCGTCCGCTCGATGAGCAGAGGGCTTTTGGTGAAGGCGCGATTATGGATGCCCTGACTTTTGAGGTAGCGGGCATAGAATGGGCTGTTGAAGTTATTGAAATCCTTCGATCCGTAGATACGGGCTGAAACCTTGATCTTGTCGCCGGTGAAGAGCTCAGGCCTGGGCGGGACTTCTGTGGAACGGGGGACCATGATCCGCAGTCGGCCCCCGACCTCTTCGTCCTTGCCGGCGGAGCGGACCTTTTCCACCTCGATGAGGATCGAGTCGCGATCGATCTCCCGGCCGGGAGATCGGACGACGGTCCCGAAGAAATCGGCGTATTCGGCCAGCTTCAAGGTGCGGAGGGCGTTGGTTTCATATTGTTGATTCCGGTAGGCGGTCACGGCGGCCCCAAAAAAGACGGTCGCGGCCAGCAGGAAAGAGAAAGCGGCCCGGCTCTTCTTTAGGATGAAAAAAAACCAGGCCCCGAGGAGGCTTGCGATCAGGGCAGGGGCGGCGGCTGAGGCCGGCAGGACAGAGGCGGAAACGGCCGCGATCCCGGCAATCAAGGCCAGGGCAAGGAAGAGAAACGGAAAGGGCATGGATCCTAGAAGGTTGAGGGGAGCGACTCGATCGGATTCTGCTTGTCCAGGGAATCGAGAAGGAGGTGGCACATGAGCTTGATCCCAAGAGGAATGCTCCTTTCGTCCGGATTGAAGTTCGGACTGTGAAGGGCGGCTGCCGCTTGGGAAGGGCTTTTAACCCCGAGAAAGTAGAAGAACCCGGGGATTTTCTGGCCATAAAAGG
>Ga0136653_10002409_pt1 | contig 10256 bp, 11 predicted proteins | sample LakKivw275mmetaG_FD_94866 | JGI IMG/M metagenome (GOLD analysis project Ga0136653, IMG submission 94866) | Anoxic lake water microbial communities from Lake Kivu, Rwanda to study Microbial Dark Matter (Phase II) - Lake Kivu water 275m metaG... | ecosystem: Environmental > Aquatic > Freshwater >... | reverse complement strand
GTATTTTTTGACACCGACTCAACGACATTGCCGCCCATTTCACGCACGCGATCTTTGGCTTCTTGGCGGCTCATTGATTCCAATGTGCCGGTAATAACGAATAATTTTCCCTCAAGCCCGCCCCGTGTTTTTTGATGCGGCAGAATTTTTATTCCCGCGCCAAATAATTTTTTGATTATTTCAATATTTTTCTGATCATCAAACCAATCGCGAATCGCCTGCCCCGCCACCGGCCCGATATCGTTAATCGCCCGCAACTCCGATAAAGAAGCGCTTTTGATTTTTTTAAAATCACCGAAATAATCCGCCAGCGCCCGAGCGGTTTGCTCGCCCACATTGCGAATTCCCAAAGAATAAACAAAGCGCGGCAAAGAAATTTCTTTTTTAACTTTTATGGCATCAATTAAATTTTTCGCGGATTTTTCGGCAAATCTTTCCAATAAAATCAAATCTCCCTCTTCCAACGAAAAAATATCGGCCGGATCGCGCACCAATCCTTGCTCAATCAATTGTTCAATGATTTTTGGACCCAAGCCATCAATATCAAACGCCGCGCGGGAAACAAAATGCTCCAGTGATCTTTTTTGCACCGCGAAACATCGGTTGTTGACGCATCGCCAAACCGCCTCACCGCTTTTGCGGAACACCCTGCCGCCGCACATCGGGCAAACTTTGGGCATTGCAAACGATTTTTCGTTGCCCGCGCGCATTTGCGGCAAAACTTTTATGACATTGGGAATTACATCTCCGGCGCGGCCGACAATCGCCGTGTCGCCGATTTTCAAACCCAGGCGGCGAATTTCATCTTCATTGTGCAAAGTCGCGCGGGAAATCGTCACTCCGGCAATTTGCACCGGCGCCAATACCGCCACCGGCGTAAGCGCGCCGGTGCGCCCGACTTGGACAATAATATCCTCCACTACCGTGGCGGCCTGTTTTAAAGGAAATTTATAGGCAATCGCGCCGCGCGGCGCTTTTCCGGCAACTCCTAATTTCTGAAACAAGCGATTATCATTGACTGTCACCACAATGCCGTCAACCTCATAAGGAAGTTTGCCGCGATTTTTTTGCCAATAATCATAGAATTCAAACACCGCGTCCAAATCGGCGCAATAACGGCTGAACTTGTTGTTGGTTTTAAAGCCGGCAATCGCCAAAAATTTATGCTCTTCTTCGTGGGTTATTTGCCCCAAGCCGGTCATTAATTTATAGCAATCAAAATCCAATTTCCGCGAAGCCGCGATTTTAGGGTCAAGCTGGCGGATTGATCCGGCGGCCAAATTTCTGGGATTGGCAAACCTTGGCAACCCGCTTTTTTCTTGCTCTTGATTGATAATCTCAAAATTTTGCCTTGAAATCACCACTTCGCCGCGCGCCTCAATCTTTTTTGCCCATTCTCCTTGAAGCGGCGGTGCCATATGCGCCAATCCCGTCGCGCGCAAATCGGCAATAATATCATTTTGATCGCGCAAGCGCAGAGGAATCGCGTCAATAGTTTTGAGGTTATTGGTAACATTCTCTCCGATTCGTCCGTCGCCGCGCGTCGCGCCAACCGCCAAAATTCCGCCTTCATAAACCAACTCCACCGCCAGTCCGTCAAGTTTCGGCTCGCAATAATAATCAACGCGCGCGAATTCGGAATCGTCCAGCAAGCGCTTCATTCGGTGGCGCCAGTCAGCCATATCCCGGCGCGAAAACGCGTCGCAAAGCGACAGCATCGGCGACGAATGGCGATATTTTTCAAAATTTCGCAACGGCTTGCCTTCCACTCTTTGACTGGGAGAATCCGGCATTATCAAATCCGGATATTGATTTTCCAAATCAAAAAGCTCCTTTTTCAAGGAATCCAGCGCCTCGCCCGAAATCTCTTGGCGATCAAGCGCGTGATACAGATAACGATGATGGTTAATCGTCGCCGCCAGCTTGGCAATCCTTTCTTTTGCCGTTTTTTTATCCATTTTATCCATAGCAAATTCTTTGCGTCGATTAAAATCACATTCTAATTCTCACCGCTCGATTCGCGCCGCGATAAGCCCCCGTTGATTTAACGCACAAGAATTCATCGGCGGAACCGCAAAGATAGGCCTCCACCACTCTGCCATTGCCATCACTATCAATGCTTCTGTCGCAAATATATTTTTCGCCCTCCACAGGACATTTGTAGCTATAGTTGCTTTCATCAATTCCTTCATAAAGCGCCCATTCGACTCCGGTTTGCGCCGCCATCAACGCCTTCACCGAATCACCGGCCTGATTGAGCATTTTGATCCTTTCGGCGGTGATCAGCCCCACTCCCAGAGCGATCGCCAAAACAATTGACAAAATCGCCGCCGCGCAATAAACCGCGATGCCCCGCTGGCTCTCCTTTTTTATATTGGCTTGATTATCTCTTATCATTTAATCAATGCTTAATAGTTAATAGTTAATAGTTGCCAATCATTCCTCAATATCAAGATCGCGCTGAGACACGGTGATTTGGTTTTCCATTGACTGATTCTCCTTGCCCTCCATTCTAACGCGCAAGGTTACTCGCGGCTGAATCCAATCAGTCTGCGGCCAGCCATATTCGGCAATGGAAAATCGCGACACATTTATCGCCGGTGATGTAATCGGCAAATCAAACTCTCTTTCAGAATTGTGGCGGTGCTCCATCAATACGCCATTGGAAACATAATATTCAATACATTCAACTTGCCCCGAAGAATTTACGGTTTGGAATTTAATTCCGCCGCGACCGGTTTTTTCAAAATTCATGCCCCTGGCGGAAAGACAACTCTCGTCCTTTGTTTTTTTTGCCATCCTCATCCCGCGGCTGATATGCTCCAGATTATAAGCCATTTCACCCATAATTTGCGATTTTGCCAAAATGATCCGGTGAGCGCGGCCGGCATAAAAGAACAATTGCATCACCACCGCGATCACCAGCAAAAAAATCGCCAGCGACACCAGTATTTCCACCAGCGTGAACCCTTGTTGCTTGATTTTGTTTGATTTTTTTTCCCGCCTCATTTGCCTGATTAATAATTAGTAATTAATGATTAATGATCGTTACTGCCACCAATGATAAAGATTTTCTTTAACCGTTTCGGTGTGATTTCCGGCGCCATCCGTCCAAGAAACCGCTGAAACCACTTCCAAATAATCCCCCATATGATTAATTGTAATTTTTCTTTTGTAAGCCGTATTTTCCCCCGAAGAATAACCGACAAATCCGCCGCTTGATGCCAATAGCGGACTATTTGCCATACCGGCGGTTAACCCTGGCGACAAATAATCCGCGCCGCAATTCCTGTCGTCGCCGCAATCGCCCAATCCATCGTCCCAATTTCCGCCGGCATAATAATAATTTAAATAATTGGTATCGCGCAGATTGCGCGCAATTTCAATTCCTTCGCCCGCCAAATAAATCGCCCCGAACCGATTAACCGCGGCATTTGACAGCGCCAGCGAGCGATTAATCAACTCATAGGCGCCAATGATGCCCACCGACGCGATCACCAGCGCCACCATCACCTCCACCAAAGTGAACCCTTTGTTTTCCTCTTTAATTTGATTTTTGGAAATATCGGTCGCCATATTATTGAAACTATTCCACATAAACCAATCCGGCGATATTGGCAACCGCCGCGCGGGTCCGCGAATCGCCGATGATACGAAATGTGATTTTCATCGCAACATAATCATTGCCGCCACTCATTATTTTTGCCGTTAAATTCGGTGCGGCATAATTTATATCAATCTCGTTTTCCAATGACCATGATATGCCGTCCTGACTTGCTTCAAGAGCGGAAGTTTCAACCACTTCGTTAATCGAAACATTTTCAACCTCTTCGCCATCGTCATATTTTTTATTATTGTTTTTATCCGCGTAAATCAAGTAATAATCTCTGTTGTTGGCAAGATATATCCCATAGCCCGCCGGCGCCACGCCGTCAGCATCTCGCGACGACAACGCCAATTCTTGGGCGCGGCGCGCATCCTGCATAAATTTAAACGCCTGATTATCCAGCGCGACTCGCCGATCGCCGTGCCGATAGTTAGCGGCGGCAATGCCGCTGATAATAAATATTATCGCCATCACCACCGCCAGCTCCACGATAGTGAATCCTTTTTCTTGGCTTTCTTTTGAGAAAAAAATCATATTATCAGATACCAATTTAAAAAATCGGGGGCGAAAAACAATGCCGCCAGCGCGCCGAAAACCAGAAACGGACCGAAAGGAATCTGCGACGACATTTTCTTTTTTTTGGCTAAAATCATCATCAGCCCCATTATAGCACCAAAAAAATTTGCCAAAAAGAGCGCCAGCAGAACCGGCCAAAAACCCAGAACAAATCCCAGCAAGAACGCCAACTTGACATCGCCAAATCCCATCCATTTTCCCCGCGACGCCAAAAAAATCGCCAGGAATAATCCGCCGGCAAAAAGCGCGGCAATCAGCGGCCCAATCGCTATTTGCCAATCAAATTTTTGGAACAAAAAATAATACTCCGCGATCCGGCTCGCGCGCAAAACCAGCGCGCCGAATAATCCGGCAATTAACGCCCCGTCAGGGATCAAATACCAGCGCCAGTCGGCGACAAACACCATCATCATCGCCGCCAAAAAAATCCAATATGCCGCCAACTCCAAAAACGGGAACAAAAACAATTTCCCCGAAAACAGCGCCGGATAAAAATTCGCGGCCGCCGCCAAAAATAAAATTCCCGTTGCCAATTCCACCGCCGGATATTGCCAAGAAATCGGCTTTTGGCAATAACGGCACTTGCCGCGCAAAACAAAAAAACTGAACAAAGGAATCAAATCAAACCACGCCAATTTATGCCGGCATTTGAGACATCGCGATCGCCCTTCAAGCGCGCTTTCTCCCGCGCCAAAACGAAAAATCGCGCAGTTTAAAAAACTGCCAACAATCAATCCCAACCCCAAAATCCCGCCAAAAACCAACCAAAACACCAACTCCATATCTTTTAGACCTGCTGCGCAAAGATTTGCGCAGCAGGTCTTTTATTTAAAATTCAAAAGCCTTGCGCTTGCCGCCATTTTAGCGGCTCAAATCAAAAAATCCGATAAGGAAGCAAATATATTTTTTTGTTGCCAATTTCCATCATTTTCAAATCGCCGCCATAGATCAAATAACCGCGGCGGAGATTATTTTTTTCCATAAACATAATCAAGTGGTTGGCATCGGTTTTTTTAATAATGTCGGCGCTTTTAACTTCCAGCGGAATAATTTCATTGCCCGCCTCAATAATAAAATCAACCTCTTTCCCCGCCTTGCGGTAATAATAGACATTGCCGATTTTTTTGACGCAATTATAAATGAAATTTTCAATAATATGACCCTTAAAATCAAGATAAGGGGGTTTTAGCGGATAATCAACGGAAAGCGCGGCCGCGGCAAGATTGATTGAAACTGAAAAAATTTTATCCAAAGACTTGCTTTGCGATCTGGCCGACTTCAATCTGTTTTTGGCGCCTTCAATGAGAAAAGTTTTTTTCAGCACTGCCAAATATTTTTTAATTGTGGGATAAGACAAATCGGTCTCTTGAGCAACATTGCGCAAATTGATTGTTTGGGCAATGTTGGAACAACAAATTTTATAAAGCGAAGCAATCTCTTCTTGTTTTTCCACTTCAAACAACCGGATATCCTTTAAAAGTATTTTGTCAATAATTCCATCTTTCAGATATTTGCGGGAATATTCAATATCATCAAGATACAACAAAAGCGCCGGAAATTCTCCAAACCGCAAATAATCGCCAAAAAGACTTTCAAACGGCAATCTTTCGCGCTGGATTTTCTGGAAAACTTCCAATTCCCCGGCGCCATCCTTCAACGCTTGAACCGCGGAATATTCTTCCCGGTAGTTTTCTTTCAGCCGGAGCATCTCCGAAAAACTCATCGGATCAAGGTGAAAGTCCAGCAGTCGACCGGCCAAACTTTCCCGCGTTTGCCGCCAGAGATAAATTGAAGCTGAGCCGGTAACAACAAATTTTATTTTTTTATTTTGGTCAACATAACGTTTGATTATCGTTTGCCATTTTTTCGCGTATTGCAATTCATCCAAGAAAATATAAAATTCCCCTCGCACGGCTTCATCAGCGGCAAATAATGAAAAAAAGGCGGCCAAAATTTTTTCCAAGTTGGCGGTTTCTTCGGAGAATTGGAAATAAAAAACACGCCGATGATCAACTCCGCGATCAAGCAAATAATTTATCAGTTGAAACAAAATCGTTGTTTTTCCAACCCGCCGCAAGCCGGAAATGGACAGGGAAATATCTTTATCAATATAGTTTTTAACCAAAAGAAAGAACAAATCGCGATATTTGCCGCCGACTTCCAGCCGGAAGGAAGGATCAAACTGCCACCGATTAAAATGAATGATCTGCTCTTTTATATCCGCCATAATTCATATATTTTAACAAAAACATATTTTTTGACAAGCAGGTGCTTATCAAAAACCGAAAAATCGCGCAGTTTAAAAAACTGCCGACAATCAATCCCAACCCCAAAATCCCGCCAAAAACAAACCAAAAAATTAAATCCATTGCAATTTAATTTTAACACATTCACTTCAAAACAAAAACCGGCGAAAAATTCGCCGATTTTTGTTTTAGGACATAAAATATAATTTATTGAGGCGCGCAACCGTCGAGAGTGGCTGGGGCATCACCTCTTGTCCCGCTGCCAATGTGACTGGCAATAACAAACGGCTTGTTATTTACTGGTTGCTCCAACCGCGCAAAATAACAGAATTTAGTCAATGATCCAGTGTTGGTAATCGCGCAATATTTGAACTCATTAGGATCAAGCCCGCCATCACAACTTCCGGTATTGCTTGGATCAACCGGAGAAGTTAAATAAAGTGTAGAGGGGGGAGTCCCCACTCCGCCGATCGTTGCCGGTGGCGTGTTGCCAGTATTCTCCATGAAATTACCGGCAGTGCTTTCACCGGCAAACATTTGTTGCGCCGAAACAAATTGGCGCATATCCGATTCGCGTTTGGCGTCGCGGGCTTTGGCGAGCGCGCCACCCATGGAGACCAGCACCATGCCGGCCAAAATTCCGATGATGGCGATCACCACCAATAACTCAATTAACGTAAAACCTTGTTTTTTTGATTCCATTTTTTTGTTTTTAATTTTTAATTTATTTTTCGCGAACCTTTTTTGCAAACCATTCATTCAATGTTTTCGACCTTTGAATTTAACATTAATAATTACATTATATCGCAACCTCCAAAAATAATGCAAGGGGATTTGTCAAATCGCCAGGCACCACGCGCAATTCGGAGGGTTGGCAACCAAGTCGGCGGCGTCGCAAACTTCTTTGGTGCCGCGATTAGTGGCGATAACGTAGCGCGTTTGCCCCGCGCCGCAAACACCCGGCTGTTCCATTTTAGCAATCGCGCAATAATATTTTCCCGCGCCCGCCGCGCCGCAATCGGCAGCATTGCCCACCCAAATATATTTGTGGCGCGCGTTATTGAGCGGATCAATCAATTCCGCCAAACGCCGGTTTCCCGAAGCGCTTATCGCCGCGGGAATGGTTTCTTGTTGCGGCAACATTATGTAGCGATTATCTTCGTTGATGATCCATTCTTGCGCCGAAATCACCTGCCTCATATCCGAAGCGCGGCGCGAATCGCGCGCGCGAGGACGGGAATCGCCGATCGCCACCACAATCAAACTCGCCAAGATGCCGATAATCGCCACCACCACCAATAATTCAAGCAAAGTGAATCCCCGATTATTAATCTTCATAATTTGTCTTGAGCATTAAGTAACCTATGATTCTATGATTCTATGATTCTATGATTCTACACATTTCCCATTGATTGATAAAGAGGAACCATCACCGATGCCACCACGCCGCCCACCAATAAACCGAGGATGATAATCAGCGCCGGCTCAATCAATATCAGCATGCCGTCAATCGCCCGCTCGGTTTCTTTTTCGTAAAAATTCACCATCACCAGCAAACTTTTTTCCATTGATCCGGTTTGCTCTCCCACCAAAACCATTTGCGAAAACATCGGCGGAAACAATTCCGGATAATTAAACAGCACCGAAGAAACGGTTTGTCCCTTGCGCACCCCGTCGGCAACTTTCAAAACCGCGGCGCGATAGATTTCGTTGCCCACAATCTCGCTGGTAATTTCCAGCGCCTTAACAATCGGAATGCCGCCGGCAATCAATATTGATAGATTATCGGCAAAACGGCTCACATAGAGCATTTTTAAAAGATTCTTAAACACCGGCAACCGCAACGCCAAATTATCAAAAAAGAGCTTGCCGCCTTTGGTGCGCGCGATTTTTAGAACTGCCACGATTGCCGCGATCATTCCCAGCAAAACAATGATGCCGCCGGTGCCACGGATAAAATCAGTGAATCCAATCACAAACTTGGTAAGCGCCGGCAATTCCATCTCCGAATCCTGAAGCATTGCGGTCAAATTGGGCATCACAAAATAGGCCAGCAAAAACAAAACGCCGACCATCACCGCCACAATCACCGCCGGATAAACCATCGCCGCCTTCACTTTTCCGGCAAGATAATATTGTTTTTCCAAATAATCGGCCAAATAATTAAACTGTTCCGAAAGATTTCCCGAAACTTCCCCGGCCTTAACCATAGAAACAAAAAAGGGCGAAAAAATATCGGAGTATCGCGCCAGCGCCGCCGACAGCGGCGAGCCCGATTCCACAATTTGGGAAATTTTTAAAATTTTCTCCCGAAAATTCTGATTGGGCAACTGCCCGCCCACAGTGCGCAACGACTCTACCAGCGAAACATTGGCGCGAAACATCACCGCCAATTGGCGGGAAAACACCGCCACATCCTTGCCCGAGACACCCTCAAAAAAACGGATCTTGCCTAAAACCCCGGGATCTTCTTTTTTCAAAAAAGTGATAAACAACCCTTGTTGGCGCAAAATCTCCGCCGCGTTTTGCACGGCGCCCGCTTCAATCACTCCGGACTTGACTTGTCCTTCTTTTGTTCTGCCTTGATAAACAAACTTCATAAATGCATTAAATAATAAATCCTAAACTCTAAATCCTAAATAAATCACAAATCTTAAAATTAAAATCACAAACAAGACGTAAATTTATCTCCCATTTATAATTTGAATTTGAAATTTTGGATTTGTTTAGGGTTTAGGATTTAGTGCTTAGAATTTTTAGATGAAGGCTTCAAGTTCTTGGGGGTTGAGCGAATATGAAATCGCCTTTTGCAGGTCAATATCGCCGGCTTTCACCATATTTGCCAATGATTTGTTGAGAGACATCATTCCATCTTTGGAAGAGGTGTCAATCACCAGCGGAATCTCATGAATTTTATTTTCCCGAATCAAATTGCCAACGGCAAAATTATTAAAAAGTATTTCGCACGCCGGTATCATCTTGCTTTCTTTTGATAAAACCAGCCGCTGAGAAACAATACCCAACAAAGACGCGGAAAGCTGGGCGCGCACTTGAGACTGTTGCTCGGCCGGAAACGAATCCACAACGCGATGAATGCTTTGCGCCGCCGAATTAGTGTGCAAAGTGGCAAACACCAAATGGCCGGTTTCCGCCGCGGTGAGCGCCGTGGAAATGGTTTCGGCGTCGCGCATTTCTCCGACCATAATCACATCCGGATCTTGGCGAAACACCGAACGCAACGCCATTGAAAAAGAATAGGTGTCGGAATTCAACTCCCTTTGTTCAATCACGGAGCAATCCGGCGTGAACAGATACTCTATCGGGTCTTCAATGGTGATGATATGATCGCAACGAGTGTGGTTGATCGCATCAATCAATGCCGCCATCGTGGTTGATTTGCCATGCGACGTCGGCCCGGTGATCAAAACAAACCCCTGCTCGGATTCAATCAGTCTTTGCATTACTGGCGGCAGCCCCAATTCGCCGATAGTGCGAATTTTGGTGGAAATCAAACGCAACGCCGCCGAAACGCATCCTCTTTGAAAAAAAACATTGGTCCTGAAACGCTCTTTGCCCTCAAAACCATAAGAAAAATCAATTTCTTTGAATTTTAAAAATTGATTTTGCTGTTCAGCGGTCATTAACGCGAACGCAAGCCCTTGGCTGTCGCGCGGCGACAACGATGCCTCTTTGGGAATCGCCCAAAGCTCTCCGTTGATGCGGATAACTGGCGGATAGCCGGCAACCAAATGCAAATCCGATGCCCCTTTTTGTATCGTAATTTCCAAATATTTTTTCAAAGATTCCGAATAATCCATATTTTAAAT
>Ga0136653_10002408_pt1 | contig 10260 bp, 7 predicted proteins | sample LakKivw275mmetaG_FD_94866 | JGI IMG/M metagenome (GOLD analysis project Ga0136653, IMG submission 94866) | Anoxic lake water microbial communities from Lake Kivu, Rwanda to study Microbial Dark Matter (Phase II) - Lake Kivu water 275m metaG... | ecosystem: Environmental > Aquatic > Freshwater >... | reverse complement strand
TTTGAGGACCTCGGGGACTTCCCGGGTCGTTTCAAGCAGGGTATTAATCACCGTCAAGGGCGGGGCGGCATAGCTCGCCTTGACCGGGAGGGTAATGTAGCTTGCGGTATCCGGAAGAGACATGTTGGTGATCATCTCTGAAGCCATCGTGTTGTTGGGAATGACGATGACGTTCGCAAAACGGTCCAGGATTCGGGTCTCCCTCCAGTTCGTATCCAGGACGACTCCCTCGTATTTGCTGACCTGGATCCAGTCCCCGGTGTTGAATGATTTCGTCAAACGGAGCGACACGCCGGACAGGAGGTTGCTCAAGACGCCCTGCAAGGCCAATCCCAGAATGGCCGTGAAAATCGCCGAGGTCGTTAAAAAGGGAGTGATGTTGACCCCCAACACCCCCTTGAGCACGGAAAAAAACAGGGCCAGATAAATGATGATCTGAATGAGGCCGTGGAGAACCCTGGGCAAAGGAAAGGGAAGCTTTCGCCTGGAGTACCAAGCATGGAAAGAAATGTCTATGAGACGAATGACCAAGACGACGATAAAGAATATGAGCGCCGCGTCCAGTACGAGGGAAAACCTTTGACTGACAGGGAGAGCTTCTTTGATCGCGGGGAGCCTCAGGCATAAAGCAACCAGGATGAAAACGACGGGGAGGGCGATTCTGATGAGAAAGAGACCGAGGCCTCTTTTATAGATGACGAGTCTTCTTCTTATGACTTCCCGGATAAGGAAATAGAGGAAAAGTGCGACTCCCAAGGCCGCGACCAACAAGAGGCCTTCCCCATACCAAGACATTTGCGAAGCGCCCTGAACGTCCATAGCGTTCCCTCCTGTCAGCACCCTTACATTTTACACATCAACCAACCTTTTTCAACCCGCAACCGATTGACTTTCCTAATTTCCCAGGGTATAAGAATGGCAAAGGTGATATTGTGGGCAAAAATCATCGTCTCCATCCCGTTTTGGGAATCATTTTATTAGCTCTCTGCCTTTTCTCCTGGGGTTGCAGGACCGGGATCGGTCCCCGGCTCGTGGCCCGCGACCGTTTCGATTACAACCAGCAGATCATCCGCTCTTCCAACGAGCAGATGCTCTTGAACCTCGTCCGTCTCCATTACAATGACATCCCCCTCTTTCTTGAACTGGGCAGCGTCGTGGTTCAGTTCGGGATCGAGGGCCGGGCCTCAGCCGGAGGCAGCTTCAATTTAAATTCCCCCCAGGGCGATCAGGGTGTCCTCGACCTGGGCGTTTCCTACGCCGAACGCCCGACCATCGTTTACGAGCCTCTCCAAGGCGAGGAATTCGCCACCCGCCTTCTCTCCCCGATCCCCCACGAGACGCTTGTCCTTCTAGCCCAAACGGGCTGGAGCGTCGAACGCCTCATGCTGATGTGTGTTCAACGCATCAACGACATTTCCAACGCGCCCACAGCGACAGGCCCCACGCCGGAGGATAAACCTGATTACGAAGAATTCGCGAAACTCGCCGGCCTGCTCCGGCGGCTTCAAAGGGCGGGGCTCTTTGAAATGAATTGGGAACCCGAAGCAAGCAACCGGATAATCCGTTTTTGGCTCGCTTCTCCGTCCGGCCCGCTAGACCCTTACCGAGAAGACCTCGCCGCAGTGCGCAAGATGCTAGGGCTGCCGGAGAAGCAAACAGAATTCACGATGACCGACTTTCCCTTCAAGCGTCAGCCAAATCAAGTCGGGATGCGGGGCAGGACCATGCTCGGGGTTCTTTTTTATCTTTCCCATGCCGTCGAATCTCCGGAAGCCCATACGAAGGCAGGGCTGGTCGTTCAAACAAAAGATGAATACGGGAAGCCTTTTGATTGGACTAAGGTCATGGAAAAGATCTTGAAGATCCGCGTTCATTCGGAAAAACCGCCGGATGCCTATGTGAGCGCGAAATACCGCGGCTATTGGTTTTCCATCGCCGATTCCGACCGTAACTCAAAAGCGACATTCAGTCTTCTGAGCTACATCATTTCTCTCCAAACCGCCCGGGCTAAGGGGAAATCCCCCCTGTTGACTCTCCCTGTCGGACAATAGCTCAACGTTCTGAATTTTCGCCTCCTCGATCCCAGGTACAGGAAAGAATTTTATTTTCAAGTTCATCTTTTAAGTTACGCGGTTTGAGGGATTAAAGACTTTTTTTCTTTAAGGAGAAAATAACCAAAACCGACGGTAAAGAACAGATAAATAAAAACGATCCCCCAGCCCAGGAGGTTCAGGCCTCCGGATAGCTGGATGATCAAAACGGCCACCAGGGCGACGGCATCATAGACGAAAAGGTGAAGCAAGATCGCCCACCGGGCGACGGACTTTTCGACGCCCCTGGCGAACCAGGTCAGCATAAGATTGCCCATGACGGCCGCTCCGTATTCTCTGGCCGTGAGGGCGGCTCCCAGCCCTAAGGGCAGGCCGAAAAGCTTAAGAAGCGGCCCGGGAACAAAGAGCATGAGAGGTCCGAAGACAAGACAGACCAGGGCCTTGATGATCATCAAGGTTTTTAATTTCATTTTACCCTCCTTCAATAAAATACATTCGCCGTCCGCGCAAGACTACGATGAAATGCTGTATCTCGTTCCGGCTGTATTTAAAATGAACTGATCGGGCATTTCTCGGGCGAATGCCGTGATCGCCTCAAATCCCGTGCAATGGGTTGGGACGACATAATCCGGGCGAATGGATTTAATATCCGCGATCGTTCTCTGAATCACGTCCGGCTTGGCTCCTGACAGATGAAACCCTCCGATGATCGCGTGAATCTTCTCCATCCCGGTCATTTTTTGAGCGTGTCTGACCGTATTGACAATTCCTCGATGAGCACAACCTGAGAGGACAACCAGGCCTTTTCCTTTGGCATTCAGAACGATCGCCTGCTCTCCGATAAAATCTTCCTGAACAAATTGTTCCCCTTTTTTAGCCACAAAAACAGGAGGAATTTGCTCGTAATCGGTGACCCGTTCGATCCTTCCGGTGAGATAAGCGCCCTGGACGATTGGAGTGGAGGCTTTAACTTCTACGATTTTTACCAAATCTAACCCCTCAATGTCCTCTCTTTTCAGTGCCAAAAGGCTCAAAACGCTGCCATTGGGTCTTCTCATATAGGTTCCGACAAAAAAACCTTCTCCAACATAGAAAGGAGTGCCCTGAGGGATGTCCGTCCGTTTAGCCTTAAGCAATTCCACCAGGGCTCCTTGATGGTCAAGGTGATCATGGCTTAAGGCCAGGGCCTCAATCCGCCTTAAATCGATTTTCAGCAAATCGATGTTCTTTTTGACTCCCTGAAAATCGGTGGCGAAATCAAAAAGGAACGCGTGGGACTGGGCATTCACCAAAGCCTCAACATGATAAGCCAGGCCATGCTCGCCGTGCAGCACGCTTTCCAGTGCGGATGCCGTCTCGACATGTCTTCTGGCGATCTTGTCATTCGGTCGGAGGGCATCAACCAAATTATCCGTAATGACCGTGATGATGATTTTTTCGGCCTCGGGTATCTTCACTCGCTTGGGAGCCATAACGCCATCCCCCACAATATCCGACATCACGAAAACGGCCCCTGTTGAAGCCGCCGTCTTTAACAATTCTCGTCGATTCATCTTTTTTCCCATGGCATGCCCCGTTCTCCGAACGCTTTGATACGTCAAGCGGCCTCAGTGCACGATTCCTCGCTCACTCCACAAAATGCCTGTCAGGCTCTTTCATTGCCGGCGTAAAAATCGAAAGAACGACCAAGGGCTCATTGCCGGTTTGCTTGACAGAGTGGTTTTTAGCAGGGGGGTTGAAATGAATACTTCCAGACTTAATATCGACCCATTGATCATTGACCAGCATTTGCCCGTTCCCCTTGATGACATAAACGGTTTCAGCATGTGTTTTGTGAAAATGCGGCTTTAATATGAAACCCTCAATGGCTCTCACCACGAATAGGCTGACCGTATCGTCTTGGGCAACATTGATCATCTGACCTTTTTCACCAGCTTTTAAAGGATTGGCATTGAGTATTTCTTCTATGGTCGTGATAATCTGAGAAGGCATATCTGCGGCATTGATCGAAGCCGGGGTCGAAATGAAAATGAACAGAAAAATGCCAATTCCGTATACAATTAAATTTCTTCCTGATTTCATATAGATGGCCTCCTTCCTAAAGCTGAGATCATGGTATTCCCGGAACTGGACAGATGTCAATGATCCGAATCGGAGCAATTTCGGGCGGCCCGATCCAGTCCCTCGCGGATTCTGAGGGACGAATGAGCTTCGGACAGCAAAAAGTTTTTCCGGGTGGGGTGCGCCTCGGACCGGGCGTAAAGCCGTGTTATAATGATCCGGCGGTTGACGTGAACGGCCGCCGCCTTTGCTCTTCGGCCCATCGATTGAGACAAGACCGCGGACTTTAAAGCTCGGACAGGAGGAGTTGTCATGATGGAATTGCCCGAGGCCTTGACCATCGCGGGGCAGATCAATAAGACAATTCGCGGGAAGCGCATCTCCGCGCTGACGGTGTCCCACACGCCCCACAAGCTGGCCTGGTATTATGGAGAACCGAGAAAATATCCCGATCTCCTTATCGGCAAAACCATCGGGAAGGCCGAGGCCCACGGCAGCCTGGTGGAGATCGAGGCCGGAAACGCCAACATCCTCTTCGGGGAAGGTGTCGGAATAAGATTTCACGGTCCTCAGGAACCCCGGCCTTCCAAGCACCAGCTCTTGATCGAGTTTGGGGACCATTCTGCTCTGAGCGCCTCCGTCCAGATGTATGGCGGATTGGGGAGCTTCCTTAGAGGCGAGTTGGAAAATCGTTACTACAAGGTTGCCACGGAAAAGCCTCCCCCCGTTTCCCCGGCATTTAACAAGGCCTACTTCGACCGCATCATCTCCGCTCCGGAGGTCAAGAACCTCAGCCTTAAGGCGCTTCTGGCCACGGAACAGAGAATCCCCGGACTCGGGAACGGCGTCCTGCAGGATATCCTGTTCAAGGCGAGAATGCATCCAAAAAAAAAGGTCCACGCGCTTTCCGAAAAAGACCATAAAATCCTCTTTGATTCTCTTAAGGCCACTCTCTCCGCGATGGCAGCCCAAGGAGGCAGAGATACCGAGTTAGATCTCTTCGGCCGTCCCGGAGGCTATAGAACCCTGCTCAGCAAAAATACGGTGAATAAGCCCTGCCCCATTTGCGGGACGCCCATCAAGAAAGAAAGTTATATGGGCGGCAGCGTCTATTATTGCGAGACATGCCAGAAAACATGAAATGAATAAAGCCAGCATGACCCTTGGGGTTTTGGGTCTGGAAATCATCCTCGCCGTGGGAATTCGGATGTACGCGCGGCTGGAACGCCCTGCCGGCGAGGGAACGCCGAAAACCGACCTGACGGTGCGGATTGACCGCAAAGGCCCATACCTTATCCTGACCTCCGACTCGGCCATCTCTGATTACGCAGAGGCCCTCCGAACGGCCAAACAGCTCCACCCGGAAGCCGTGATCGTGAACTTCGACCCCAGCCGCCCGGAGAGCGCCCGCGGCGCGCTGGAACGATACGGTCCGCGATACGTCATGATCGTTTTGAGGCCTGAAGAGCTGGATGCCGTTTTCGCCTGGGCGTGGATCAAGCTGGCCGCTTCGATGGATGACGACCCGTTTCTGGACACCCGGACCGGATTCATCACCGGGGAATCTCCCGCCGCCGCCGCGGCTTTCATCAAACGGATCTTCGATACGGTCGAGGGGCGTCTCCGCCTGCCCGGAAGGTTTATCGATAACCTGGGCCCGAATTTGATGGCCGAGAAGACGGCCTGGTACAAGAATCCCGGCGCCTTCATGATCCCCTGCTACGAAGGGCGGTTCGGCGCGGCCACGATATCCCACGGCAGGCAGGGGTTTTCCCGAGAGCGGCTCGGGGAGATGGCCGGGGCGGGGTTGATTCATTACGGAGGTCACGGGTATCCGGACCGGGTTGTCGACAGCCTGAACGGCGTCTACATCCGCAGGCTGAAGCTGGCCCCGTGCGTCTTCTTCAACGGAGCCTGTTATACCGGAGTCACGGACCGCTGGTTCGAGTTCGGAGAACGGATCAAGGAACGCCACGTGGACCCGAAAGTCTGTTTTTGCCTGGGCGTGCTGGCCAATAACGCCGTCGCCTATCTGGCCGCCCTCCATCCCGACCACGGGATTCCCGTCTATCAGGAGATGGAGCGCCTGGCGTATACGGGCGTATCCCTGGGCGAAATCATGCGCGGCACGCACGACACGGTTATTCTGGCCTCCGGGGCCAACCCGTTCGAGCCCCCGGCCGTCAAGGAGGGGATGACCAGCCCTGCTTGGGGGCCGGCAGAGATCATGCTCTTCGGTACGGCCTCGCGCATCCTGTTCGGCGATCCTGCCATGATCCCGGTTGAAGCTTTTTGCGAGCCTCCCTTCACGGTGACGGCCCGCGAATCGGAGGGATGTCTCGACGTCACGGCCTCCGTGAGGAACACGAGGCTGAAAAGCACTTTCGCCGATACCTTCGCCTCGGACATGTCCGAAACGGGCCAATTCAACTCCCGGGCCCACCTCGTTATCGACCTTCCGCCTGCGTGGAGGGACGAAGCGAGATTAACGAATATCACCGTCCAAGCGGACGGGAAGACCATCCCCCATCGACTCGTGGCCTGGGCAGTCGAAAGGGAGGGAAACGTACGACGTCTCCACGCACATGTGGATGCCCGCTCGACAGGATATCTCGAATCTCCCCTCCAGCGGGCGGGGGCGACGATCTCTTTCCGTATGACCCGCGTTCCCAAGATAATAAAATAGGAAGATCCGGTTCTGCCCAAAATGCGGGTTCCGATACGAAAATAACTAAACCGAATCCCCTGCCGGGAAACGATCAGAACTCGAATTTGGCTCCGACCCGGAAGATGCGCGGATTCTGTATTGCGGTCATCTCTCCGAAGGTCCGGCTCGGATTGCTCGATAGGTCTTCCGCCAGGGTCGCCTTATTGTTGTTGAAAATGTTGAAACCGTCAACGAACATGCTCAGGGCCAGCCGGTTTAAGCGGAACGTTTTTTCCAAGCGCAGGTCGAGGACGTTAAAGGCCGGCAGGCCATGGGAGCCGCGTTTCTCGGCGTAGATCGTTTCGTCGCCCTGGTTGAGCTCGAGGCCGAGATCCGAGCTGGTGATTTTCCGCGTGTAGCGCTGCCCTGAAAGGTAGCGATAATAACAGCTGCCCATGATCCCCCAGGGTCCCTTGAGCATGCCCTGGAGCTTGAACTGATGCCGCCGTTCGAGATCCATGCGGCCGTAGGCGTTCGTGTGGTTGTTGGGATTGTCGTAATAGCCGCGGGCTCCGTAGCTGTCATTGAAATCCGTTCCGATCAGCCCCCGAGAATTCTGGTAGGTATAGGAGACCGACAGGCCCCACCTGCCGGTGAACCGCTTGTTCATCGTGACTTCGACGCCGTCATAGTTCCTGTCGGCGCCGGGAGGATTGACGGTATAGAGCCGGGCGGGCGGGAAACCCGTCTGGTTGTAGAATGTCTGCGTGCTGCCGTCATAGGGGTCCGTCACCGCGACGGCTTCATAATTCCGCCAGATGAGCTCGCCCCGGTCCATCAGGGCGTCCATGTCCAACATGTTCCCGTTGGCGTCTTCGATCAGGTCCCTGTCCCATTTCTTGATGTAGCGTGCCCCGACCGAAAAATCGGCCAGGACCTCCCGCTCGATGCCGATGGTCAGCTCGTCAACATACGGGTTCTTCAGCTTGTGCTCCTTGTAGCCGGCCGAAGTGCTGCCCGGGACATAAATGTAGATCGGATAGTCGGCCCGGGACCAATCTGGGTACAAGAAATCCATCGCAACGACGAAGTCATTGGGATTGAGGTACGAGAACCACTGGGTGATGTTCGCCGCGTAATACCGAGAGAAGCTGGCTTTGATTAGGGTCTTCCCATCCCCCGTGATGTCCAGGATCCCGCCCAGCCTGGGCGCCAGGGTGGTCCATTTCAAGGGTGTTAATTTTTTTGTCACGCTCCGGTTGTAGGTGTATCCATAGAGACTCTGTTCCCCCTCATTTTGGTTCTGGGGTGGAATGATACCGCGCTGGTGCTCAAATCTCAGCCCCAGGTTGAACGTCAGACGGTTGTTGAGGGTCCAGGAGTCGTTAACAAAGAGGGCGGTGTTCATCGTGTCCTCGTACTTGTCGAGGTTCGCGTAATAGGTGCCGTACCACGGCTCGCCGCCCCACGTATTAATCTGGGTCAGGCCGTTCCTCGGGTCGGTTTTCCAGTGCAGCCCCCAATAGCTCCAGGAATACATGAACTCCCCGCCGAACTTGAGCTCGTGGGAGCCGGCCAGTCCATCGATATACCGGGTCCCGTCGACGTTGATCTGGAGCCTGTCTCTCTTGTTGAGGTCGTCGTTTCCGTAGCTCCCCGAGACTCTTCCGGTCGTGACTTCGTAGATATAGGGCTGATCGTTCTTGGCCAGCATATTGAAATCGGACTTGACGTAGCCGACCCGGAGGTTGGCGAAGAAATTGTTGGAGAAGAATCGCGTCCACTGGAAATTGACAACGTGGGTCGGGGTGACCTGTTTAAGCGTCGTGTCCTCGGTCTGGAACCTATCCGCGGCCCGGTTGGAGTACTTAATGTCGGAATAATTATAGGAGAGGATGAACTTGCTTTTCTGATTGGGCTGGAAGCTGAACTTGATATACGGGTACGGCATGTAGCTGTTTACCGGAGTGTTGGTTGCTTTGTCGTAGGGGAATCCGTCCACGTACGTTTCGTCCTTGGAAAAGCTAAGGTTCGTGAAAAACCAGAGCTTGTCCTTGATGACGGGCCCGCCGAGGGTGATGATCGGCTCGATCTCATACTTGAAGCCGCTCTTGCGTCCCTCGAGCGGCGTGCCCTTGTTGTTCTGGGATTGGAGTTTATCGTTCCTGAAATAGAACGACGCCGCGCCGCTCAACGTGTTCCCGCCGGACTTGCTGACGACATTGATCATCGCGCCCCGGACGCCGCCGTACTCGGCCGAGAGGCCGCCGGATTCGACGGAGATCTCCTCCATAAGGTCGAGGCCGAAAAAGACGGCCTGCGTCCCGACGGTCGGATCGCCCAGGTTGACGCCATCGAGGTTATATGTATTATCCCGGACCGAGCTCCCGTGAGACGTATCCGAAGTGAATCCCGGCGTCATGTTGACGAACGTGGCCAGGTCGCGGACGGCCGGGATCGAGGTCAGGAAGATGGACTCGAGGCTGACATTTTTGGTCGTCGTCTTGAGGTCCACCGTTGGCGCCTGCCCGACGACAGTGACCTCTTCCTCGAGGCTCTTGACTTCCATGACCACGTCGATCGTAGAGGTCTGGCCGACCGCAACCTTGATGTCCTTTCGGACAAGCGTATTGAATCCGCTGAGGCTGAAGGTCAGCTCATAGAGGCCCGGTGCGAGCGACGGGAACCGGTAAACCCCGTCTTCGTTCGTGATCATCGATATCTGAGAGACGATAATCGCGGGGGACTTGAGGCTGACTTCGACGCCTGGAAGTGCGAGGTTTTGTGCGTCCTTAACCCGGCCGACGATGGAACCGGTCTGGGCCGACTGTCCCCATCCGGCAGTTACGGCCAGGACAATTGTCAGGAACAAAAGAAGCGATCGTTTGAACATTTTTCCTCCTCTTCTCTTAGGATAAAGAGCTAGTTTCATATGGAAAACTGCAAAAGATGTGCCATCCTAATCAGGGAGCCGGGCCCTTTAGAGCCCTTAAAAACGTAAACCGCCTTAATTTATTTTACGTTCGGCCGGAACCGGCGGCAGGCGACCGACCGGGGGTGTATACCTTTGAAAGGGAAGAATTTGAAGGCCGAATCCAGAGCACTATGGATTATCGGAAGTCACCGATTTTGAACCAAAGAGCTAAGGCAAGTGTCCTGCGCAAAAAAAAGCAGACTCGCTCACCGGGAAAGAGGCAAGCATAAACGGGAATTGACCCAACGTTGTTTTCTGAGTATAAAAAAGCGAGGAAAGGGGATGCCATGATAGCCCCGCAACATGCACCTTCGCGCTTGATTCCTGTGGATGCCCTGAGAGGCCTGATCATGATGTTTATGGCCCTGGACCACACCATCTATTTTGTAGCTAAATCGCACCCCTCGGAGTACTGGGGATTGCCGCTGCCTCAGTATCCGGGTTTTTTGGCCTTTCTCACGAGATTTGTCACCCATCCTTGCGCTCCCGGGTTCTTTTTTCTCCTCGGCCTGAGCATGCTTTTTTTT
>Ga0136653_10002407_pt1 | contig 10260 bp, 9 predicted proteins | sample LakKivw275mmetaG_FD_94866 | JGI IMG/M metagenome (GOLD analysis project Ga0136653, IMG submission 94866) | Anoxic lake water microbial communities from Lake Kivu, Rwanda to study Microbial Dark Matter (Phase II) - Lake Kivu water 275m metaG... | ecosystem: Environmental > Aquatic > Freshwater >... | reverse complement strand
TATCATACAGACGGACGCCGCAATCAATCCGGGCAATTCCGGCGGCCCGCTGCTCAATTCGAAGGGTGAAGTGGTCGGTATCAATACCGCCATAGAGGCCACGGCCAACGGGGTGGGATTTGCGATCCCTATCAACACAGCCAGGCAAGCGCTGCCCGAGCTGCTCAAGGGCAGTACGATCAGGACCCCCTGGCTCGGCATAGAAGGCATGCCCGTTAGCCGGGACCTGGCTGACAAGCTTGATCTTAAAGCTACCAAGGGCGTGTATGTTGTCGGCGTTATGACCGGCAGTCCTGCGGACAAAGCCGGTTTGGTGGAAAGCGGCAGGAATGAGCAGAACGAACCTGCGGCAGGTGGGGATATCATTATGGCGGTGGATGAAACCGCTGTTGCCAAAGTGGACGATATCCTTTCCTACTTCAACGGTAAGAAGCCGGGAGATAAAGTGACCCTCTCCATACAGAGAGGGGATCAGCAGATATCGGCGCCGGTCGAGCTGGCCGAATGGCCCGACAGGCTGCCTGGGTACTATGAGTTCGACCCGGGGGGCGGCCAGGATTGGATGCCCGCGCCGGACTCCGAGCAGTTCGAATTCAAATTCGGACCTTTCGAGTTCCGCTCGAATTAGTCAATCTTTCTTGCACCACGTCATTGACAAGGCCCGGGGCGGGCGCAGCTAAAGCAATGCCCCTGCAGGTACACTACAGGAATTTCTGCATCCAGACGACGTCGAAATCCCGGCCAAACTTCTGCCCGATGCGCCGGAAGCGTCCGCACTCTTTAAACCCATGCTTGAGGTGGAAATTAAGGCTCACCTCGTTGAGCGATGATATGTTGGCCAGCAGCGTTTCCACACCGGCGGCGCGGGCATCAATAATAATAGTCTCCATAAAGCGGGAGCCCAGGCCCCTGCGCTCATGCGGTGGGAGGATGAAATAGGTGATCTCACCGGCACGATTGAATGCCTCGGCAACCTGGTGATGTCTCAGCAGGGCGAAGCCTATCACCTCTTTGTCCGCCGTTTCCGCCACATAAAAAACCCCCGCCCGGCTCATATTTTTAAGCAGGTCGAAGATCTCCGGCCCCACTTTTTTGTCAGGGTAAGCAGCGAAGCTGTTCTCAACGAAGTAGTTGAAGATGCCCACCACGGCGCTGCGGTCCGCCTCCCGCACCCGTCTTATCTCATATCCCTGCATCGAATGTAACCTCTGTATAAAGGGAGCGCTAAATCGCTATGGCCCCGGGACTTTCGCCCGTTGAAGGCGCACTGTCTTCTCTGGCCAGCCAGGAAAGGATAAGGGACGCCACGCACATGGCGGCGCCCACGAGACAGGCGGCGCTGAAGCCCATCACAAGCACATTTGTGGGCACACCCGTAACGGCCTGCTCGGAGCCCAGGTCGGCGGATGGTATGAAGGCCGAAAACACGGTCTCAAAGATGGCCACGCCCAGCACCATACCCAGGTTTTGCATGGCCCTGGACGCCGCCGACGCTTCGCCCTGGTTATCGGCTGGTATGGATCCCAGCATCAGGCTGTTGTTGGGTGAGACGAATGTGCCCATGGATACGCCGACCCATGCCAGATAAACCATCATGGGAATGAGGGAGGGAAGTCCCATTGTAAACGCCAGGAAAACCAGGCCCGCGGCGGCGGAGACCATCCCGGCGCAGCACAGCACACGCCTGCCGATCCGGTCGGACAGCCGTCCCATGTAAAGGCTGGTGGCGATATATACAACGGAGCTGATAAGGAAGATGGAGCCGATCATGCTGGATGAAAGGCCATGGATCATGGTCAGGTAAAAGGGGAAGAGGAAGTTGCCTCCGGAGTACATGCTCCATGCGGCCAACGCGGCGAACGATCCGAAGCCGAAGCTGGCGAACTTGAAAAGGGACATGTCGAGCAGGGGATCGCGGCACCTCTTCTCCCACAGTACAAACGCTATGAAAAGTATGGCGGCGAGTGTGAATGAGCCCCAGATGCCCCAGTGGTCCCAGCCGAATTGCTGGCCACGGTTGATCGCTCCCACAAGGAGCGCCAGAGCGATAAAGCTCATTACTGCGCCGGCGATATCGAAGGGGGGAAGTCTGACGCCCTTTTTGCGGCGGACACGGTCGTCGGGCATCACCTTCAGCGCCACGATGACGGCGGCGATACCGACCGGCACGTTGAACCAGAATATCCAGTGCCAGTCCAGGTACTGCGTGATAAAGCCGCCCATGGGTGCGCCAATAATCACACCCATGCCGGCCCCGGTCGAGGTGATGCCGAAAGCCCAGCCGCGCTTGCCCGGCGGTATGTACCTGATTATCATGGCCATTCCCACGGCGTAAAGCATGGCGGCGCCAAATCCCTGTATGCAGCGCGCGCCTGACAGCAGGTACAGGGTGGGAGCCAGTCCGCTCAGGAATGAGCCGACGGCGAACAGGGCGAATCCGGCGACAAACACGACTTTGAAGCCGGTCCTCTCCCCGATCTTGCCGAAGATAAGCAGCGTGCTGGTGATGACCAGCAGGTATGAAAGCGTGATGAGCGCGGCATCGGTGGGGCTGGCATTGAAATCCGACGCTATGGTGGGCAGGGCCACGTTGACAATATAGGTATCCAGCGCAGCCATAAACGCTGCAAATGCCACACTTATGACGATCCAGAGCTGACGTCGGCTGTCCTGCACTACGAAATCAGTCATTTTCAACCTCTGATTGAAACCTGCCGGCGCTTGTTAAAAGAGATTATAACAGAAGGGCATCTTTTGCGTGATGCCCTTCTGTTTAACTTATCTGTTTGAGCGGTTTATTTTGCCGGCTGCGGCGGCGCCGGGTTCACCAGGTCGCCCGTCAGCTTGCCCGGGATCTCTTTGACCAGCTCATCCACCGACCAGAAGCCCTCGGCCTTGTTGATCTCCTTGATCAGTGCAGGCTCGGAGTACAGGCCGACCTGGTTGAGGTTGATGAAGAGGGTCCTGCCGTTGATGTTGGCAGCCTCGTCCGTGCAGAGGAAAACCACTACAGGGGCGATATTCTCAGGTTTGGAGGCGAACATCTGGCTGATCATGGCCTCGAACTGCGCCTTATCGGTAATACCCGCCGCTGCGGCCCTCTTCTCCCAGGCTGCCTTGAGCTCGGGTGTAACCGTCATGCGGGTGGCTGCGTTGGGCCGGATGGCATTGCAGGTTACGCCGTATTTGCCCATGTCCAGCGCCACCGAGCGTGTGAATCCGACGATGCCCTCTTTGGCTGCGCTGTAGTTGGTCTGGCCCATGTTGCCCAGGCCGGCGATGGAGGACGTGTTGATGATGCGTCCCCACCTCTGCTGGCGCATATAGGGGGCTGCAGCCCTGGCGCAGTAAAAATGTCCGTAGAGGTGTATCTTGAGGATGATATCCCACTCTTCCTCGCTCATATTGAAGAGCATGCGGTCGCGCAGGATGCCCGCGTTATTGACCAGGATGTCGATGCGGCCGAACTTATCGACAGCGGTCTTTACGATATTCTCGCCGCCGGCCCAGGTGGCCACAGAATCAAAATTGGGTACGGCCTCGCCGCCCAGCTTCTTGATCTCCTGGCAGACTTCCTCCGCCGGGCTGGCCGATTTGCCGGAACCGTCCGAAGCTGCTCCGAGGTCGTTGACTACGACCTTGGCGCCCTCAGCCGCCAGCGCCATGGCCTCGGCACGGCCGATGCCGCGTCCCGAACCCGTTACGATTGCTACCTTGCCATTTAGCCTGTTACCCATATTGAATCACACTCCTTATTTTTATTAGTTGCGAGCAAAACCCTGCATATTCTACACCAACGGGGCAACGGCTGCACATCATTGACTTGCCCGTCAATGATTATGAACTCGATCGTGCTATTGTTTGTGCTGTCGCAGGGCCGAGGCGATCTCCTGGACAGATAGTCTTCTGAAACTTCCTTCAGCCAGGTCGCCCAGCCTGAGCTTTCCCATCCTGACACGTTTTAAGGCTTTGACGGTATATCCGAGATGGGCGAACATGCGCCTGACCTGGCGGTTGCGTCCCTCGTGGATGGTGATGCTGTAATTGTAGGGCGGCTCGTAGTTGACCTCCTTGACTTCGGCCGGAGCGGTGGCGCCGTCGTCCAGCAGAACGCCCTTTTCCAGAAGGTCCTTTTCCTGCCGGCTGAGCGCAGCTTCTATGTGCACGAGGTATTCCTTTCCCAGCTCGAAGCGGGGATGCGTCAGGCGGTAGGTAAGGTTGCCGTCATTGGTCAGCAGGAGCAGTCCGGTGGTATCGTGGTCCAGCCTTCCCACGGGATACAGTCCCAGCCCGCGGTATTCAGCGGGGAGGATGTCGAGGACGGTCTGCCTGCCTCGGTCGTCGCTGGTGGTGGTCAGCAGGTTCAGCGGTTTGTTCAACATGAGCACAATTCTGGCCCTGGCATGGAAAGAGACAGGTTTGCCGTCGAAGGTGATCCTGTCCGCCTGCGGGTAGACCGGCATCGTGTAGCTTTCGGCCTGCTTCCCGTTGACCGCAACGCGGCCGACCTTGATGGCGGCGACTACCTGGCGCCTGGCGCCCAGGCCGGCTTCAACCATGTACCTGAGCAGGGGGATGGATTCCATGCTTCAAATAATAGCATACGGCGTTTTCGGATGTAGGGGTGTAGCTTTAGCTGCGCCCGAGCGAAATAATAACGTATCCAACGGTTTACGCGAGCGGGTTTAAAAACCCGCCCCTACGTTTTGCAGTGTAGGGGCGTACCTTCAGGTGCGCCCGTAATGGATGGCGCAGCGTTGGATCCACGCCCGGCAGTCCGGTGTGAGAAGCCCTTTCAGGTTGAGTAAAGCTTCGTTTTCTACCGACATGACATGCTCTTTAAATGAAGAAACTTGCCTTCGAGCGGTAGGCCATTTCCAGCATGGTTGCCACGCCGCAGGCCGGTTGTACACCATCGATCAGGTCCTCTTTATTGATTTCCATTACTTCCATGCTCATCTGGCACGGTAGAAGCTTGACTCCCAGGTCCATGGCGGTTTGACGCAGCTCGGTCAGGGGTGTGATCTTATGCATTTTCATCATTTGTTTGAACATCCACCTCCCCATGCCCCAGAAGTTGAAGCGGGAGGGGCCGATGCGTTCGATGCCTCCGCGGTTCAGCAGGCCCATCATTCTGCCGAAGAAGCTGTCTCCGGTCAGGTTGCCCTTCTGGATGGCCTTGATGCCCCAGAAGGTGAAGAACATGCTGGCCTCTTTGCCCAGAGCTGCGGCGCCTATTGCGATGTTGAAGGCCGCCATGGCCTTATCCATATCGCCGCTGAAAACTATAATGGTTACGCCATCTGCTGCATCGTTCATTTCCAATCGCTCCCCCTTACACTGGAATTAGCCACGTGACTATAATAACATATACGCCTTGTGAGCTTTGTGTTGGATGGGCTGGTATGGGTGGCTTGGATGCTGTGCTAAAATATACTAAGTATTTTGATCGACTGGGTTGGATATGAACAGAAGATGTTTTAATATAGCGGCACTTACGATTGTTGTTATCTCTTTGATTGTGCCTGCGACGGCCTGCCAATCGCAGGGAACCAGTGTGGGCAATGTCATCATTCAGGCCTGCAATGGGATACGTGAATGGTTCATCATGCAGGGGGCAGGCGACCGTATTGAGAAGATACGCAAGGGGGATGGCGTTATACAGGTGCTGGATGAAAATAACGTTCCGGTTAGGGGAGCACGCGTATACTACGAGCAGCAGAGCCATGATTTCCTTTTTGGAATCGGCCTGGCGCCGCTGGCCAAAAACGGGCCTACGGCGGTAAACCGGGAATGGGCTGAAGCCGCAAGCGCGCTTTTTAATTACGGCACCGCGCCTTTTTACTGGGATAGTTACGAGCCAACCGAGGGGAAGACTTCGGCCGTCATGCTCAAGATGATTGCGGAATGGGCCGGGCAAAGGGGTATCACGATAAAGGGGCATCCTCTGATATGGGCGGAATCGGTTCCGAACTGGGCGCCCGTCAATGCAGATGATATGCAACAGGAGCAGGAGAAGCGGGTCAAGGAGATCGCCGGTGAATTCTGCGGATGGATCGACTACTGGGATGTCGTGAATGAGCCGACCATGGGCGCGCAGGTGAGCACTCCTGTGGGTAAGTGGATGGCCCAACGCACGCCGGCATCTGTCTGCGCCGATGCGCTGGCCTGGGCCCGATCGGCATGCCCGACTTCGACGCTCATAATCAACGATTTCCGCACCGACCAGGATTACCGCGACCTGCTCCAGGAAGTTGTGCGGCAGAAGGGTAAATACGATGCCATAGGCATACAGACGCACATGCATCGCGGCAACTGGCCTTTATATCAGGTTTGGGATACCTGTGAAAGGTTCAACGATTTAGATACCCCCATACATTTCACTGAGGTGACCGTGCTGAGCGGCAATCCCAAAACGGGTATATCGTCCCAGGAGCAGCCGTCCGAATGGCCGACCACGGCGGCCGGCGAGATCGAGCAGGCCGATTATGCGGAGAAGTTCTATATACTGCTCTTCAGCCATCCTTCCGTGCAGGCCATAACATGGTGGGACCTCTCCGACTACGGCGCCTGGCAGGGGGCGCCGGCCGGGTTGCTGCGGACGGATATGACGGAAAAGCCGGCCTACAACCGTCTTCTTACTCTTATACGTGATAAATGGTGGTCGCGCGGCGATGTGTATACGGGCGATGACGGCATCGCACGGGTGCGCGGCTTCTATGGCACCTACGATATAATCGTTGAGAAAGAAGGCAAGAGGACTGCGACAGCTCTCCATATCGCCGGCGGGCTGGACAACAGGCTCAAGGTTAATCTGGATGGATACAGTCAACCGCCGCCCACACCGCTCTACGAGATGATCTGGCCCTACGTGCTGGCGGCGGCCGTCATTGCGTTGATCGTCCTGGTCGGGCGCTGGATCGCCAGGATCAGGCGACGCATTTAAACCAGGCGCTTGTGAGGTGAACCGATGGATACTATTGAAGCAATCGTGACGCGCAGAAGCATCAGAAAATATACGGATAACCGTGTGCCTGCAGAGGTTGTCGAGCAACTGCTGCGGGCCGGCATGGCCGCCCCTTCGGCAGCCAATGAGCAGCCCTGGCATTTCGTGGTTATTACCGAGCGCAAGACGCTCATCCAGGTGCCGTCATTCCATCCCCATTCACACATGCTGAAGGAGGCGGCGCTGGCCATACTGGTATGCAACGACAGCGGCCTCGAGCTGACCAGGGGCAGGGGTGTGCTGGACTGCTCGGCGGCCACGCAAAACATCCTGCTGGCGGCCCATGATCTGGGTTTGGGGGCAGTCTGGGTCGGCATTTATCCGGTGGAAGAACGGATGAACGGCATGAGGAAATTGCTCAACATGCCGACCAGGATAGTGCCGATCTCGCTTATATCCATTGGCTATCCGGATGAGAGGCCGCGCATGGAGGACAGGTTCAAACCCGAACGCGTGCACTTCGAGCGCTGGATGGGTTCCCCCGATATCAGGCCGGTCAGGGCGGCCAAAAGCAAGAAATAGATCCAGCGCCGTTGCCGGACTCAGCACAAGCTGACGGGTTTTGTATAATCAGCGGTCTTGCAGGCCTGTAGCTCCATTGTGAGGGTGCCTGATTTGCATTCAGGTAAGGGGTTCGAATCTTCCCAGGTCCACCACAGTGGTCATATTTCCCACAGGTTGACCGCTTGTTAGCAGGTGGTTTTAACAGGGAAACACCGGTATTTTTGCTGTCCGAACTGCAGTGCCCTCTTAAAAGATCACCATAGTCGGTATTTTCTTGCCTGTTGACAAAAAGCCTTAATCATCTATAATTAAAAATGATAATGAGTCGCAATCGCAATATCGGAAATCTAATTCAGGGGCATCCGCTCACTTCTAAAAGGCGCCTGCTATTGGAATTACTGCAAAAAGCCGATGGGCATTTGGATGCCAAGACACTTTACCGCCGTGCAAGTGCCAGAGATGAATCTATAAGTCCGGCAACAGTATATCGAAATCTCAACCTTTTCAAGGAAATAGGCCTGATCGATGAGATGAGATTGGACAAAGTACGATGCTGTTATGAGATTAAGCAAACCTCGCAACATCAGCATCTGATCTGTCAGGGATGCGGCAAGATAATTGAGTTTAAAAGTCCGCTGGTTAAGAAGTTGGTAGATGCGGTAAAGAATAAATACAAGTTTAGAATCGATAAGATTGAACTGTATCTGGAAGGCTGTTGTCAGGGGTGCAGTGACAAACATAAAGAGACACCGCTATGAAAGAAATAAAAGAAGAGGATTTTGAGGGAGAAGTTCTCAAATGCGCTTTGCCAGTGTTCGCCTGCTTCACTACTGAGCGGTGTCGCAGTTGTTATCCTACATGTCTTATAGCTGATGAATTATCAAAAAGGTATGGGAGTAGTGTTAAGTTTGTCAGAATAAATGCGGAGAATAGCCCGGAGTTGTCGCATAGATTTCATATAATCGCCATACCAACTATACTCATATTTTCAAACTCTCAACTGATGGAGAAACGCGTCGGATACCAGGAGCGCGGATTATTGAAACGCTTGCTCGATAATGTGGCTCAGTTGCATGCGGGTCAACCAGATAGCGAATAGAGGGGTGGGTGCCCGTATTCTTTGATAAATCGAATGAATATCAAGAGGCAATATATGCTTTTGATAGATGACACCTATACCGGCGAGTGGAAAGTAATTTGTGAAAATATACTTGATTAAGCGTGTAAGACAGACATCAGGGATTTGTTTAAATGAGGAGGTAATGAAATGGAAGAACGAGATGTGGTTATTATCGGAGCAGGTCCCGCTGGTTTATCAGCGGCAATATTTACCAGGCTTGATGGATGGAGCACACTTGTTTTGGAGTCTAACTGGGTGGGTGGACAGGCTGCCATAGCTTACACGGTATCCAATTATCCCGGTTTTGTACCGGGTGACGGAGCTATTCTTGTAGAGAATCTTGAAAAACAAGCAACTTCGTCACCTCCTCAAGGGGTTGGAGCAGAGCTGCGGCGGGAAAATGTGGTAAGAATAAATGCCGATGAGAGAATCGTGATTACAGAGGCAGCTCAATATAGAGGAAAGGTAATTATCATAGCTACGGGCAGTACAATGCAGAAGCTTGGTATACCGGGTGAGGATATATTTAGGGGTAAAGGCGTGTCTTATTATGCTAAAAGAGATGTTGGCCAGCTTGCCGGGAAAAGGGTATTGGTTGTTGGCGGGGGGAATTCAACAGTCAAGAGCGCAATAGTAGCCAAAGCCGCCGGAGCTGCGTGGATTGGCCTGGCACACCGAAGAGAGGCACTTAGAGCATATCCCAACATGATAAAAAGGCTTGAAAAGGAAAATATCGAAATCCGGTATAACACTGAGGTCGTGGAGATAAAAGGGAATGGCAAGGTTAACAGCACGGTAGTTGTTAATAATAAAAACGGAGATAAAGAGGAAATTGCAGTGGACTGGGTGATTATCTGTGTCGGGACAGAGCCTGATGTTCAAGTGGCGCGGCAAGCCGGGTTGGAGATAAAAGGAAGCAGCGTTCTGGTCAACGAAAAAATGATGACCGGCAAAAACGGAATATTTGCTTGTGGTGAAGCTGCAGGCGCTGACCGGCGTCTCATTACCTGTATAAACAGCGGCGCTCTGGCCGGTGTATCGGCAAGTGAGTATCTGGCATTGGAAAGAGTGCGGAAAGGCGATATGTTTAATGGCGCTATAAACGGCAAATACGCGGATGAGTATCTATCGATGCTTTGATATAAGATTTTAGAAATGGACGATAAGTGAACTATAAATTAAAATTAACTCCCTGAGGTTAAATCAGGTTAAATACAAGGGGATTTTTTCACGGGCATGGTTAACATGATTGAAATAACAGATATGCCGATCTCGCCGGAAGCAATAGTAAACAAAACCAGAAGTGATGACAGCGGCTGTGTAGTAAGTTACATCGGCGTGATTCGCAACCATTCCAACGGTCAATCTGTCAAGGCTGTGGAATATAGTGACTCAAGTGGCAAGGCGGCCGGTATATTAAATGAAATCGCCGGCAACGCAAAGGAAAAGTGGCAATTAAAAAATGTGGCAATATCGCATAGAATAGGAAAGCTGAGAGTGGGAGATATAAATCTCGTCATAGCGGTGGCCTCAGAACATCGCCTTGAAGGTTTCGCTGCTTGCCAATACATTATTGATCAGTTTAAAGAGAGACTGCCCACACGCAAGATCGAAACCTACCATTAGGTCT
>Ga0136653_10002402_pt1 | contig 10271 bp, 19 predicted proteins | sample LakKivw275mmetaG_FD_94866 | JGI IMG/M metagenome (GOLD analysis project Ga0136653, IMG submission 94866) | Anoxic lake water microbial communities from Lake Kivu, Rwanda to study Microbial Dark Matter (Phase II) - Lake Kivu water 275m metaG... | ecosystem: Environmental > Aquatic > Freshwater >... | reverse complement strand
GTCTTCTTCAGACAAACTCTCTGAATCAAAAATGCTTTCGGAAGCGGATACTAAGGCAAGGCCCAAATTCTCTCCTTTTCCCTGCCCTGCCTTTGTTTTTTCATTCCCCAAATAAAGTTCGACAGCAACGTTCCAGTCTCCGCTGATTTCCAGGTTTTTTGGAATCTCTTTCCCTATTCCTTCCAATTTTCCGAGTATGGCGCTCCTGACGAACTGGATTGCAGAATCCATGAAGGATTCAAGGCTGTCTTGATCCTCTTCTTGCACGCTTTTAAGGCTCACTGCGGGACAAGGCCCCAAAGCAGCCGTCTTCAAAGACCACAAGCTCCATGCGGAAACGGCCGCAGAAGCGATCAGGACTATCGACATGTATCTCAGGTTTATCTTTCCTTCCCACATATGTATTCTAAGAGTTTAATAGAAATTCCTTAAAACCGGAAGGGTGAGGGCCATGGCTGCCAAAGAATAGGCCAAAAACAAAAGCAAAAGCCTTTTGGGATCCCTTTTCCTGGCGCTCCTTGTCATCAAGACCGAGACTGCAACGACCAAGATCGTTTTGAAAACCAGGACCAAAAAAGGCAAAAGAGAGAATTCTTCCATGAAAGGGAACGCCCAGACAAAGAGCAAGGAAGCGAAGCTGGAAAAAGGGGATTCGTACAGTATTCTTGCTTCCGTTTTCTGATCCGGCCAGAAAAGCCCTTTTTTCACCTGACTGACGTATATCTGCGGCTTCCCGAAAAAGAGGTACTGCTCTCCGAAATACGTTTCTTCATCCATCAGATCCCCTTGCAGCCATGCATTTTCCCCTTCTCTGATTTCCCCCCTGGTGTATCCGCCTTTATCTGTCACTATGACCAAATTGTCCGCAGGAGCCGTTCCCTCGATATTCTCTGCATAAAAATACTCGAGCTTTCCTCCGGCTGTCTGGATGATCTTTTCCGACACTTCCGCCCTGAAAACGTAAGAAGATTGGTCGGGGTCTATATTCACCGCTAATAAAGGAAAAGCCGCTGTTGCGGCCAGTAATATGAACAATGTTTTCTCCATGTATCTCTCTTTATCCTTCCGGCCTGGCAGGAATCAGAAAAGCCAGAATCAGATAGAGCAACATCCCTGTCCCGTGGAAAAAGGCCAGAATAACGAAAATAATCCGCACCGCCGTGGCATCGACGTTTAGGTATTCCCCTATCCCGCCGGCAACCCCGGCGATCATTCTCTTATCTCTGGAACGGTATATTTTTCTCGGCTGTTCTTCCATATATTTTCACACTTTACCATAAAAATTGCCGGAAACCAAAGGTGGTTATTCCGTCATGATATAACAAAAGCCGACAGGATTGAACTATCCTCCAAAGATTGTTTTACTCGCATATTTTGTGGTATATTGAAAATAGTCGTAAAAATATATGGAACAACAATCACCCCCTAAAAAATCCCAATTTTTTTCCTTTTTTGACAAGACAGCCCGCAAAGACGAAAAAGCGAGTTTCCGAAGGCAAAAACGCCAGAAAATGGGGAGTTATAGCGGAAGGCGGATTCACCAGCACAGGACTGGAAGCGCTTGATAAAGACAAGACGGCAAATCCCGCCTGTATTAAACGCTTCGACCAGGAAAAACCCATTTGTTGCGACAGACTTGCTTTCAAAAAATAGCCGTCAGACCAAAGCCATTGACTTTTTGCGGAAATCTGCTAATATAGGAGCAGAATCGTAAGTCGAAAACCTTAGTTCCGCCTTCAAACGAAGGCGATAAGCGAAGCGACTTGGGATTTGAAAGGTCGCTTTTTGATTTCAAAACAAACATGACATTCGACAATCAAGACTCTCAAGGGGATTTCCCCAAAAGAGAAATGGTTAAAGGAAACTGGAATTGCAGCGAATGCGGAAAAGAGATAACAGAGCTCCCGTTCGAACCGGCTCAAGACAGACCGGTTTACTGCAAAGACTGCTGGTCAAAGAAAAGAAGCCAGAAATTCAGCCGATAACCGTTTCAAACAAAACTCCGATGCCTAAGCATCGGAGTTTTGTTTTCAGAAATACCCTTTCGGTTTCAGCTTGGAGTAAAGGCGGTTGAACCTTTCTTCGTCAAGATATGATCCGTTCTTCGCCCTGTTTTTTATCTTTTTTGCGAGCAGATAAAATCTCTCAAGCTTATGGAATTTTTCGTTTTTTGCGTATTTCTTCAGGATCTTTCCGTCTTTTTTATCTACGGCTTCAAGGAACTTGTCTATGGTTATGGCCGGCCTTATCAAGGGAACTCTCTTTTCCAGGGATTCTGAAACTATCTTTTCTGGATAAAAATATCCGAGGAAGAATATGATGGCTCTCGCCCTGTTGGCGTCTTCCCAGGAAGGGTTTTTGCTGTCGAGCACGATTTGATATTCCTGCCACAGTCTTTCTATGCTTTTCGCCATCTTCTTAACGTCGAGCAAATATGTCTCTTTGAGGAGGTCTTTCATTTCATTTTCCGGATTGTTTTTCTTTCAAAGTCGACGGCGACCCTGTCCCCTGTCTTGAATCTTTTGGCGGCCTCCTTGACCCCCATTAAAATCGGAATGCCGAATTCCCTGGCAACGATGGCCGCATGGCAAAGCCTGTTGTCGACTTCGACGACGATCCCCTTTATATTCCTTATGACAAGGACCAGGTCGGGATGGGTCTCCTTTGAGATCAATATCGTCTCGGATTTTATCTTTGGATAGTCTCTCCTGCTCCTTACCACCGTGGCCTTCCCTTGGATGACCTTGTTCATGGCCTTATTCTCAGATTTTACCAGAAAACCGGGTTCCTGACGACAAAAAACGAAAGGCGCCCTTTAAGGCGCCTTCATTTTTCTACTCTTTTGGCTTGTCTGGCATTAAAATTGGGTTCCTTCAATACTTAAAAGGAGAAAAATACGATCCTTTTTATTGATTTTGGAGCCCTTTTTAAGGAAGGGGCAAAAGGAGACCGATCCAATTGCGATAATCCTTCATAAAGTGATTATAGCGCGGCAAAAGCATGCTGTCAATAATGGCATTTCATGGTTGAAAAAGCTCTTCCGGGAGGAAGCGGACTGCCTCGACCCCGGAAAACTGCTTGGCAGTCAGCTCTATCTGGAACCAGAGCACGCCCACCCTGCAGGAACCACCTCCTGTCCTGTTGTTGGGATCGTCGAATTCAAGGGTCAAGACCCCGTCGGCTAAAGAAGCGCCTTGCAAGGAAAGCCCTTCCAAGGGAAACTCGGTCGAGAATCCCGCGCTCTTCTCTTCGGCTGTCAGGTTTCCCTTGAGGAGAAGGTTGATCGTGTCCTGGATCGGCGTATTGGTGAAAGGGATATTTCTTTCCAGAGGCATCACTCCCTGCCTGCTGCAAAGGATATTCCCCTCCTGGTCTTCGTCTAGGCCGGAGTTGTAATAATAAAGGAGAACCTGCCTCATTTCTTCTTCCCTTAGGAAATTGATGCTGGATACATTCAAAAGACCGTCTTTTTCCAGCCCTTTGGCTTCGACTCTGTCTCCGGAAGCTATTTCTATTTCAGAGCACTCAAGCTCTTGTCCGTTCACAAAACAGGAAGTTCCCTCTCTAAAGGAGAGCTTGACGCTCAAAGCAGGAGAGCCCGGCTCTTCGTAAATCAAATAAGGAACTCCCGGCTCCAGCCCCGGGTTGTCCAAAACAAGATTGCCTGTTTCCGAAAAATTATCTTCCAAAGCTTCTGGCTCTCCTCCGAAAAGGAAATAAGCGGCCACTGCCCCGAAAAGAACCAGACTGATCGTTAATAAAATTGTTTTTTTCATGTTTTTGAAGATGGCTTTTTCGCCCTGTTTCAATCATTCTCTTATCTTGGGCGAGTCGAGCCACAAGCCGGACACTTTCATCTCCCCTTTGATTTCTTCGAAAATTACTAGCACCGACACGTCTTCCTCGTTGCTGAAATCAGCTTTGTAATAGACGTACTGATAGAATCCTTCTTCTTCCTGCCTGTAAAATTCCTTCGAAACGTATTCTCCTACCTTGGCAATGACCATATCCCTGTTTTCCAGGAAAAGGCTGTTTGGTATGCTGCTTTTCATTGTCTCGCTGAATGTTTCTGAAAATTGCGAATAGTCCCCGTTGTTGAAAGATTGCAGTATTTTTTCTGCTACTGGATCTGCATATTCCCTGACCTTCGCTTGTTCGTCCGGCTCTGCAGTATTCTGGTTCAAAATCAAAAAAACAGCAGCGACGAAGGCGAGAGAGGAAAGGAGGATTAAGATTTTATTCTTTTTTTTCATGGCTCTTTCTTATTCTAGCCCAAAAGAAGACAAAGGCAAATTGCCGCCCTTTTGATTGAACTTCTTAACTTGGCTTTTATCCCTGCTTTTTCAGCACCGTGAACAAGGCGAACAGGAAAAAGCCGACTCCCAATCCGCCGAACATTCCGGCGGGAAGATTGTCGAAAACGAACCCCAGCCCGAATCCCAGGAACAGTCCCGCTGGGATGAAGAGGCCGGCGCCGTTTTCCTTTTTTTGTTCTTCCATGTCTTTATTTCTTAATAAAAGCAAAAATGATGTTTATTGAAGGAACGAGGAGCAGAAAGACGAAAAAAGGAAAGTTGTCGGTCTGGTACCTTGATAAGAAATAGGAAAGCGAAACTATCTGGGCCAAGCTCAATATCACTGCCGAAAATTTAAGGACTTTCATATATTATATCTTGAACAGGTTCTTTATCCAGCCGAATATGCCGTTCGATTTTTTTTCGCTTTCCGCCAGCTGCTGCAGCCTTTCCTGCTCTTGCTTCATCTTCTGAATCTGCTCTTCCAATATGTTTTTGACTTCTTCACCGCATTGGCAGTTCTCCAGCAGCCGGGTCATTTCCTGGATCCTATCCTGGTTCTTGCCCACTTCCTGCTGTATTGCTCCGGCAGCTTCTTCCTCCCCTCCGAAGAAAAACCTTGAGATCATGCTCCTCTGCTGGATCTTTTCTTCAGCCTTTACGGTAGCCTGGACTGAATTATTGAATTCCCTGGCGATCTGGGACACTTGAGGGCCTATGCCTTCGGCCAGATCTTCAGTGGCAAGCAGGGCATGGACGGCCTCCCTGACCACGTTCTGATTTTGATAGACTTTCTGCTGGATTTCTCCCATTCTCTCCATCTCCTGCTCCATTTCTCCTGCCTTCTGCTCTATGATTTCCTTAACCCCGTTTATCGTCTGAGCTTTCCTGATCTGCCCGAGTTCAAACAACTGGTTGCTGGTTTCCCCGAAAGCTGCATTTCCCTCCCCTGATTGGGACTGCTCACTTGTTTGAAGCTGCTGTTCTTGCCCTTGGTTCTGTACTTCTTGCTGAACCTGGGCTTGTAAGCCCTGGCCGGATACTTCGGCTTCAGAATCGGCTGCCGCAGGCAGGCAGAAAAGAAGCACAGCCATGACCGGAACGATCGCCTTTTTTATATTCATAGATATTAATCAATCGCCTAGCGGTGTTTTAAATGACCTTTGTTATATTTTATCAAAAATTTCTGATCGTTCAATCTTGCGGGTTAAAAACGGCCTTGTCTCCAATTTTTATTCCAGCCTTGGCTGCAGCTCCGGATCCTATCTCCAATACGTACATGGCTTTTATGCCGGGATCGATGCTGAGGCATGGATCCTCTTTGCAAGGCTGAGCGCCTTCCTTCAAGAAAACGGCTTTCTTGTCCTTGTCCAGCCAGATTATATCCAAAGGAATCAGGGTGTTTTTCATCCAGAAAGGGTGGTATCCCTCTTCCTCGAAAAGGAAAAGCATGCCGCTTTCGTCGGCTAAATTCTCCCTGAACATGAGCCCTTTGCTTCTTTCTTCCTGGGTCGAAGCCGTCTCGACTGAAAAACAGCTGTCGCCAAAACAGACTTGGACTGGCAGAGAAGACCTGTTTTGCATAAGCATAATTGCCAAAAAAATAATAACAGCGACTGCGGCTTTCTTCATGGCCTGCTAGGCGATTTTCTTCTCTTTCCTGTAAACGAGATAAGAATAGACAACGATGAAGATGGCCGCAAAAAAAACCGGGATGATCGAAAAAACCAAAGCGTTTTCCGGAAAAAACACCCCGAGGAAAACGATGGCTCCGCTTATTTTGAACAGCTTCCCTCCAAGCTTGTGGGTTTTTTCCCACACAAGGTCGCTGCTCAGGGTCCACGGCGTTCTTATCCCGACGAACCAGTTCTTTTTGGCGTTCTCGACCAGGATCCCGCAAAAGTAAAAAAGTATTCCTAAGCCCGGCACCATCATCCTTCCCATATTGAATTCGTATCCGAGATTCCAAAGAATCGAAAGGAGATGGATGTAAAGCAGGAAAACCACTGTCAGAACTATGAAACGGTCGAAATGCTTCCTGAATTTTTCTATGTTTTCCCTCAAGGGGTCTATCTTCGGGATGAGGATGAAAAGCAAGAGCATCCCTATTGCGGCCAGGGGCATCAAAAAAGCCCCCCAGAACTTCCCCATGTATCCGTCAACCTCGTTCTGGAAGTTCCAGTGCGAAGCCATCTGGCTTGGCAATTGCGGATAGAGGAAAACACCAGCGACAAAGGAAGCGACAATGAAGAAAATCGCTACGATTATGGTTTTTTTCATGTTGTTTAAAAACTTATGGGAATCCGCAATTCGTCGTCATTCTCCGGCAACCCGGAAGGATTGTCCTTCTGGAGCACAAGCGTCCCCTTTCCGGCTCCAGGATCGCTGAAAAGGAGTTCGGCTTCGAAGGGGACGAAGTCTTCGGTCATCCAGTCGTCCTTTGCCTGGGCGATGGCCTGGGCGATCACGTTCCCATCCTTGTCCAAAAGCTTGACCGGAAAACTGGCTTCAAAAAACCAGAATCCCCTTGCTGAACCTTCGAGCTTCAACGGGCTGGATACTGTTTGATTCGGCCTGGGGCTGGCGACCGTTATCAAGTCGATCTTTTCCAACTCGTTCCCTATGTCTTCGACGAAACTGATCCCGTCCGGCCCCTTGCACTGCCTGGGATAAGATTCCATCACCGGGTATCCTGCCTTGACGCACTCTTCAAAGCTGGTAACGGCTTTTTCTTCCCTGCTGCCCAAAAAGAAGGCGCAGGCTGCTGCGCAGACCAGAAAAAATACTAAGATTATTTTCTTCATGTTCATTTATTCTTTAACACTTTCTCTTTTAATGATCCTCCAGTGGAAAAGGTACAAAGGCAGGCCGATGAGCATGAAAGCCAGATTATTCGAAGCTTCCCTGTGCCGCTGGGAAGCGAGATAATCTATCTTTGCTTCTGCCTCCTGCCATTCTTCGTAATCTTCCAGCCACTGGGCCAGGGCCGCTTTCTCCTCCTCTTGCAGCCCTTCTTCTGCCTGATACTCTTCCACCTTGGATACAGAGACAGGGAAGGAGGAATAGTATCCGTATTCCTGCCTTATCCTTTCCGGTTCGTCAGCCCTGGTGAAGACGAAAGTCTTGAGCGCCATGTCAACGAACTTGACAGAACCTATGGTGAGCAGGACGAGGCCTATCAACGCGAAAAGGTAGAGGTAGACCGTCCTGATCAAAGAATGTTTTTCCATTTGTTCTTAAAAAAATTGCTTTTGTGACCTTTTAAGCTTGAATTTCTTTATTCCATTATACCAGGAAAACAGCGGAAAAACATCTTAACAAAGCAAAAACCGGCTTTTGGCCGGTTTTTGCGTCTTGGATGCTCAGGTTATTCGTTCCTGAAACCGCCTCTCGGGCGGGGCTCCAAAGGACGAGCTTCGTTCACGGTGACTTTTCTTCCGTCAATCTCTTTGCCGTTGAACATCTCGGTCGCTTTTGCAGCCTCATCGTCGTTGGACATTTCGACGAAACCGAATCCTTTCGAGCGTCCGGAGAATTTGTCGGTGATGACCACCGCAGATTCAACCGATCCGGCTTCAGAAAAGATCTCCTTTAAGGTTGCGTCGGTGGTGTCGTAAGACAACCCTCCAACGAATAGTTTTTTTGCCATTGATGTTTCTTTACATAATTAGCGTTAGTAAGCCGACCTGTCTTTTTTTCTTTCTGATTAACATAAAAACTTATGTAAAGAAAGAGAAACAAGAAACTTACTGCTAACATAATAAACCTTTCCTCAAAAAAGTCAAGCCCTTACAGGGAGAAAAGTTCTTTTACTTCAACTCCCAGCTCCTTGGCCAGACTCAAGGCCAGCCTCAGGGAAGGGTTGTACTTTCCCTGCTCCAAAAAAACTATCGTCTCCCTCCTCACTTTGACGAGGTCGGCAAGCTCCTCCTGGGTGAGGCCTTTTTTGTTCCTGAATTCCCTGAGGCTTGATTTAATCCTGGCCGCCTTTTCTGGCATATATTTTGAATAAAACTGAGTAAAACAACGCTAAAAAACAGGCCGAATAGAGCAGGGTGTTGCCGATCGCCTTGAATTGGGAGCCTTCTTGGCCCAAAACGAAAAGGATTATGCCGGAGATCACGGCGATGAAAGAGTATACCATAATAGCCAGATAAGAGGCTTTTCCGGCTATATTGTAATCCCTTTCGTCAGCCACCACTCCCTCCACTTTCCTCCTCAAAGCCAACAGAATGGCAAAGCAGGCAGTGACAAGAATGACCGGCACCTGCCAATTTCCCATGCTTACGGAAGCTCCGACTACCGAGCCTACGGCAATGCCGGCTATTATTTTACAAACAAAAAATTTTCTTTTGGTCATGTCGTTATGTTATTTTTTTCTAACTATCTTTATGTTATATAAATCACACATCGTTGTCAAAGGGGGAATAAAAGGAGACCGCATGGTTTGAACCAAAACGGTCTCTCAGTGGCAGCTAAGATCTCGCTGTCACTTCCCTTCCGATGAGGTTTCCGCAGATCTCGCAGTAGAAATTCGTCCCCTTGGATCCGGATAAAGCCGAATCGATGGTGTCGAATTTCTGCATGCCCACCTTGCTTGCGGTGGTCTTCACCCATCCGCACGAGCATCGATCTTCCCTGTCAGGCGGGCCAAAGAGACCGCTGTAGATGCCATGGCAGAAATAGGCGGATTCCTTGATGATTCTGCCGTCTCCCCTCTTGGAGGTTGCGACCGCTGACCTGAATCCTTCGCTTCCCTTAGGAAGCGGCACCTCGATGAAAGGGGCTCCGCTCTCAGACTTCAGATCTTCAAGCCTGGCGGCAATGTCTCCCTGTTCCCTCAGCCTTTCTCTGATCGAAACGGCTCTCATCTCCATTCCCGCTCTGCCGATGATCTCGAATAGGCTGCTTCTTGGAACGACCAATTCGGAATGAACATCTATTCTCATAGTCACCTCCTTATGCAGAAGATAGAAGATCAGGGCGCTAAAGTCAACCTCCATAAAAAAGGCTTTGAGCGAACGAATCGCCAAAGCCTTTCCCGCTCTTAGAAAAGCGGTGCGCTGTGCATTCTCATTTGCGAAACCGCTATCCGGCTTTCGCGCCCTTCCACCCACTTTCTGACAAGAGGATCCTCTCTCTGCAGAAAATCGGCTTCAAGAGCGTCCTGGACCGCTTCCCAAAGCGCTCCGAAGATGCGAGGGGCCCTATGGATCCCGTGCTCCCTGAATACGGTCTGAATGCATCCCCAGTCTTTCTCGCATCCCGGGCACATCCTGTAATGAATGCATTTGACTCTCTTTTTGCCTTTCACCAGGCTGTCATCCTCGAGCTTGACGGAATGCAGGTGCACTTTTCCCTTCTTGATTGTAGAACCGCATTCGCAGCATTCATGATCTTTCTTCGCTTTCCTCCATTCCGTTTCGGAATAAATCACCCATTTTTCCGGGCCGTATCTATCCCAATACACGGAGAGCCTCCTTTCTCTGTTTCCAGAGCCTATCTAATCTGTCTATATCCATGCTATTCTTGCCACCCAGGAAAATCAAGACAGATAAGGGCACTGGTTTCCCAGTGCCCTTAAAGCGTCAGTCCTCGTGCGGTCCGACTTTTGCCTCTTGAAAGCGGGAAGCGGTGATGAATTCAACCGTTCTTGCGCATTTCTGGCAAAAAGTGAACCTTTCACCTTTGCCGTTCCTGCCCATCCGCAGCTTAGATTTGCAGTCAGGGCACTTCTTGACGCGCGCCAGACTCGTCATTCCTTCGTCGCCGAGATCTTCCAGGCCCAGCTTCTTAAAAGCGCGTTTCTGCAGGATGTTCATGCTCCACCTCCTTTTGAGATACTAGGATATTGCCATCGGCTTGTAAACCAGGAAACTGTCAGCAAGCCAGCCAGCCGCCGTCAATCACAACGGTGGAACCCGTCATGTATGAAGCGTCGTCTGAGGCCAAGAACGCCACCAGGTTTGCTACATC
>Ga0136653_10002399_pt1 | contig 10280 bp, 8 predicted proteins | sample LakKivw275mmetaG_FD_94866 | JGI IMG/M metagenome (GOLD analysis project Ga0136653, IMG submission 94866) | Anoxic lake water microbial communities from Lake Kivu, Rwanda to study Microbial Dark Matter (Phase II) - Lake Kivu water 275m metaG... | ecosystem: Environmental > Aquatic > Freshwater >... | reverse complement strand
CAGTAATTTTTCGATTGAGAGTTTCGAAGAGTTTCTGATTTCTTGGACAGTGAAGTCTAATAGCCGTGGCACCCAGCATCCTCAGAATTATCTTTGAGCCCTCAGCGTTCTCAGCCAATTTCACAGCTTCGTTGACTAAAGGGTCATCGAAACCCAATTCATCTTCCCCGACTCGCGCTGGACAATATTGGACTCAGATTAAAAGGTTTTTTTGGAACGCAATGGCTAAATCACTTCCGATTCCGACTACCAGCTACTTACAGTATTAGTTGACTTTTTGCCGGACCAGCTTGATGGCTGTATCGTTAGCATCCGAACCGGACAGGCCGTAAGAAATAATAGTACGAACCTGATTTTGGGTTCGTTGTCATAATCTTTCCTCAGGATTATAGGGAAGAATGTTTTGATATGAAACAATCAATTCTCTATGTGAATGGCAGATTTGTGGCAGAGAAGCGCGCCTCAGTCAGTGTGTCTGACCTAGGTCTCCTTAGAGCCTACGGTGTCTTTGACTATACTAGAACCTACAATCGCGAGCCTTTCAGGTTGATGGATCACCTAAGAAGATTGGAACATTCTGCAAATGCCATAGAACTTGACTTACCTTGGAGCAGGAAAGAACTTGCAGAACTTGTCTATCGGACCTTGGATAAGAATCCCAGTGGAGAGAAGGGAATAAGGATCATAGCTACTGGCGGTGAAAGCCCTGATGCATTCACTTCCGCTGGCAAACCGAACCTTATCATCATAGCCAAACCAATCCACGTTTATCCAAAGAGGTTCTTCAGTGATGGTGTCAAAATCATAACGTTCCCTTGCAAAAGGCAGATTCCCGAAGCCAAGACACTGAACTATACTCAAGCTATCCAAGCCCTAAGACGAGCCGGACAGAACAGCGCTGAAGAAGCTCTCTATACACACGATGGCATTGTAACTGAATGCACTGTATGCAGTTTCTTCGCCGTGAAGGACCGTACCCTCATTACAGCTGGAAAGGACGTACTTGATGGCATAACTCGAAAAACAATTCTTGAACTAGTTAGGGGACATGTGCCAGTTGAATACCGATTCGTAAGGATTTCTGAGATTCCGTCTCTAGATGAAGCATTTTTCACTGGATCGAGCCATGAGGTCGTACCTGTAGTGCAAATCGACGGGACAAGGATAGGAGATAAAAGACCGGGGCCCATAACTCAAGAAGTTATGAGGGCGTTTAGAGAGTACACTGAAAAGAACGAATCTCTAGCCGTGGTGTCTGCATGAACAGACCAGTCAAGGTAGCATTCTATGGCGTGGGCATCATCTCCGCTTTGATAGCTAGGGCTCTGCTTCAGAAGAGAGGCGTAAAGATTGTCGCAGCCATTGATATAGCTGAAGAGAAGGTTGGAAGAGATCTTGGAGATTTGCTTGGACTGCCTCACAAGCTTGATTTGATTGTCAAGAAAGATGCTAGGAAGACTTTCATCAAAGCTAAGCCTGACATTGTAATCCACGCCACGTCATCAAGCCTCAAGCAAGTGTGTCCACAGATAACCGAATGCATCAAGGCAGGAAGTAATGTAGTCTCTACATGCGAGGAACTCGTCTACCCATTCCAGAAGAATAGAGCTATTGCTAGAAGACTGAGTAAACTAGCTGAGAAACATGGAGTCACAGTGCTAGGCACCGGAATAAACCCTGGGTTCCTGATGGATACGCTCCCCATCACCGCTACGGGGCCATGTCTCGAAACTAGGCAGGTGAAAGTCACACGCATGATGAATTCTGGCAAAAGAAGGATACCATTCCAGAAGAAGGTTGGGACAGGCCTAACTGAAACTGAGTTCAGAGAAAAAATCATGAAGAAGGAGATTACGGGGCATGTTGGCTTGGATTCGTCCATAGCTATGATAGCGGACTCTCTGGAGTGGAAACTCGACGACATTGTAGAAATGCCTCCAGAACCGGTAATAGCAGACGACACAGTAAAGACTGAATATACGACCGTGATGAAAGGTTGCGTGGCTGGATTGAAGAGCGTGGCCTATGGAATTGTCGGTGGCGAAAAAATCATTGAACTTGAATTTGCATCACATGCAAGAGTCGAAGAAGAATACGACTCAATCGAGATAGATGGCAAACCCAACGTGAGATTGAAGATTGAAGGAGGAGTTCACGGCGACATCGGAACAACAGCCATGATCATAAACTCAATCCCGAAAGTCATCAACGCTCCACCAGGATTGTATACAATGAACAGACTGCCCATACCATCTGCCACTCCAGTCGAACTGAATAGGTATGTTAAGCCTTAGTCCAAAGACTATCATAGCGATCGATGCAGCTCGCCTTACAACTCACATAAGCCTTGAAACGATATAGTGGACAAGGTTCAAGTTTGTAGGAAGGACGATCGTATGAGTGCCCCAGTTCGGCGAGCGCTTCTGACCGTCTTCGACAAGAAAGACATCGTGATCTTTGCCAAGGGACTTGCAGGTCTGGGGATTGAAATACTGTCCACCGGTGGGACCGCCAAGACTCTCGTGGAAAATGGTATCAAGGTCAAGGAAATCTCAAGTTACACGGGTTTCCCAGAACTCCTTGAGGGACGGGTCAAGTCTCTCCATCCCAAAGTTCATGCCGGCGTACTTTTTCGAAGAGGAAACATTGATGATGAACAGTCTATCGCGGCTCAAGGCATCTTGCCAATCGATCTCGTCGTAGTAAACCTGTATCCATTTGAAAAGACTGTGAAAGAGACAAGCGATATAGCCAAGATCATTGAGAACATAGACATTGGTGGACCTGCATTAATACGAGCCGCAGCAAAAAACTATGTCAATGTTGCAGTCATCGTCGACGCGGAAGATTATGCACCCATCCTCAAGGAGTTGAACACTCGTAAAGGCACCCTATCCCCAGAAGCTCGACTTCGATTAGCGCTAAAAGCGTTCCGAAGAACTGCGGAATATGATGCGGCTATAGAACGCTATTTTGAAAACCTTCACGAAGCCAGTGTCCCTGTCGAGGTTTTTCCCCGAAGAATTCTTTTGGAATTTGAGAAGATTCGTGACCTACGGTATGGTGAGAACCCACATCAGAAAGCCGCCGTGTATGAAGAGGTTGGCGCAAGAGCGTGCGTAGCTCAGGCAAAGATTCTGAGTGGCAAGAAGGAACTGAGTTACACAAATATCTTGGATACAGACTTCGCATTCTACCTAATCAGAGAATTTGAAGATCAAATGGCAACCGTCATAGTGAAACATGCAAATCCTTGTGGCGGCGCGGTTGGCGAGACGCTGGTAGAATCGTGCAGGAAGGCCCTGAGAACAGATCCAACATCGGCGTTTGGAGGCATATACGCATTTAGTAGAGAAGTAGACGTAGAAACAGCGAACTTTCTATCTAATCAGTTCATCGAAGTCACAATCGCCCCAGGATACGCGAACCAGGCATTGAGAATTCTTTCGAAGAGAGAGAACCGAAGGATTCTCGACAGTACGCAACTTGTGAAGACAATGCGTTCCGGAAAACTAGCTGGAAAAAGTTTCAGAAGCATACTCGGTGGAATGCTGTACCAAGAGACCGACGACATCTTGCTTGACGAAAAACGCATGTCTATTCCGACAAAGAGGAAACCGACGGATGAAGAGATGAAAGCGCTCCTTTTCGGCTGGAAATTCGTAAAGCACGTCAGGTCCAATGCAATCGTTCTCGCCTCACCTACCCAGTTGATAGGTGTAGGCGCAGGGCAGATGAGTCGAGTAGATTCCTGCAAAATAGCGATTTCAAAGGCTCAAGATGCAGGACTGAAAACTGTCGGCACAGCCTTGGCCTCTGACGCTTTCCTGCCATTCAGAGATACAGTTGATCAGGCAAAGAAGGCAGGAATAACAGCCATAGTCGAACCGGGAGGGTCATTGCGAGATAAAGAAGTCATCCAAGCCGCAGATGAATATAATATGACGATACTGTTTACAGGGATCAGACATTTCAGGCACTGAACCAAGATCACTTTCCCTGATTCTTTTCCACTGCAACCTGATCAGAAGGTCAAGGATGGATCCAAGTAATTGTGGAGTAGGGCAGGACTTGCCCGCGTCAACGCGAAAGAGTGGCGCCCCTCGCCAGAAACGTGATTTTACGCGTCTCTTTGGGCGGGATTTGAACCCGCGTCGTGCGGGCGACAGCCGCGCATACTACTCCAGCGCAGAAGACTACGTGACCGGGCTATACTACCATTACGCATCAACATGCAGTTGACTGGGCGCGGTTTACGGCCCGACCTTCTGCGCGCAATAGTGTTGGAATGGAGATTCAATTTAAGGATTATGTGATCACGTTACGCAGACACATTTCAGACAATCCTTGAATACTTTTTAAGCGCTGAATATTCATCAATGAGGTTCACTGGAGTGTGAAGTCCTTGTCGGTTTCCGACAATATCGCTTTGGCAACAGACCTCTATGAGCTTACAATGGCCGCAGCTTACTACGATAACAAAGAGAAAAGCGATGCTACATTCGAACTCTTTGTCAGAACCTTTCCAAAGAACCGTTCATATCTAGTTGCGGCCGGTCTGGAACAGGCTGTTGAGTATCTGCTAAAGCTACGATTCAAAGACGAACATATAGAATGCCTCAAGAAACATCCAAGCTTCAAACACGTTAGCGACCACTTCTTCAATTACCTAAGGGATTTCAGGTTCACTGGAGATGTCTGGGCATTTCCGGAAGGTACAGTATTCTTCACTAACGAGCCTATCATGAGAGTTACCGCCCCGATCATAGAGGCACAGATAGTAGAAACATACCTGCTATCCACGATCAATTTTGAAACGCTCATAGCAACAAAGTCTTCCAGGATTGTTGAGAGCGCGAGAGGAAGAGGCGTCGTAGAGTTCGGTGCTAGACGTGCACACGGTCCCGAAGCAGCCGTCCTCGCGGCTAGGGCAAGTTACATTGGAGGCTGCATCGGCACTTCGAACGTCTTGGCAGGTTACAGGTTTGGCATCCCAACATATGGGACAATGGCTCACTCATTCATAATGAACTATGACACGGAGCAGGAAGCCTTCGAAAGATTCTGCAAGGTATTCCCTTCAAGTTGCGCTCCACTCATAGACACGTACGACACGATTGAAGGAGCAAGGAAAGCTGCGTCCTTAAACGTCAAACCTTCTTTGGTGAGGCTGGACAGCGGCGACCGCTACGACCTCAGTTTGAAGACTCGAAACATTTTGGACGATGCAGGATTGAAGGATACCAAGATTTTTGCGAGTGGCGACCTAAATGAATACGTCTTGGATGATTTGACATCTCGCGGGGCCCCTATAGACTCGTTTGGAGTTGGAACAGAACTCGTTACCTCACGTGACGATCCCGCATTATCGGGAATATACAAGCTGGTTTCAGTAAGACGTGAGGGAAGAACGATCTATCGAGCGAAAACAAGTTCAGGCAAGCGGACGATTCCTGGTGGCAAACAGATCTACAGAAGATACGCAGAGAACGGAGAGATCCAGGAGGACATTCTAACGCTAGAGGAGGAGAAGCCTCCCCCGAAGACGGGTCCGTTATTAGTGAAAGTCATTGAACATGGGAGACTTGTACTCGATCTACCGAGCCTCGATACGATCCAAGATAGAGCCAAGAAGGAGATTGCCAGGTTACCTGCGAAATACAAGACTTTGACGGGGTCGGTTGACCCTCCTGTAAGACTCAGCCTCAAGCTTGAACAATTGAGCAACACTCTGTGGGGTGGCCATGGTCAGACCACGGGATAGGCTTTCGAGACGCGAGTTCTAGTGTCTTTCCGCAGCTTCCAATTCGACAGTTGAAGGTCAATGTATTTCAATGCACGCATGCTACTCAATTGATCTCGCGAGATATTGATATTGAACTATTTGCATACAAAGATCCATCCCCTTGCAGTGATCGTTGGTCACATGGACAGTCGTTGGAGGATCATGAAAACTGAATTCAGTGAAGATCCCTCTCCTCGTGATCCTTGCATTGATACTGTTTCCCGTCGTCTTCGCCGCCGCTGAACCTCTCTACGTCAGCGTCTATGTTGACCGGACAGTCGAGGATAACAGAATAGCTGTGACAGTCTACGGGAAAGTCTCAAGACTAAGCCAATCTCCAGTCAATCTTGCGACGATCTCGATTGAAGTGAACGACCCTTACGGAAGCAGCGTTCACATAGCATTCCTCTATTCCAACACTGACGGGTCATACTCTGATACTTTCCAACTGGAAAGTACTCGGCAACCGGGTAACTATACGATATATGTCACGGCAAGCAAAGTGGGATTTCAAGACGCGCAAACCAAATTCACTTTTTCAATTGGTGTCGCGCCGTTCAACATTTCAATATCACCAACTTCGCTAACTATCACACAGGGACAAACTGGCACATTCAAGGTCACACTCGAAAGCAAAGGGCAGGTATCGCCCGTAATACAAATTGAGGTGATAGATCTCCCAACACTCGCCACATATCACCTGAGTTCAGACAATGGAACCGCCCCCTCAACCATCACATTGACTGTGGAGACTTCGGAGAAACTTAACCCCGGTTCATACACGTTGATTGTTGTTGGTAGATCCACAGAAGGGGAAAGTAGAGCTAACGCAGAGATTGTGGTGAGAGAAGCGAATAGACTAGGATACTACGTATCAGTTGCACTTGTGATAGCCGTTATTTCCGGAATTCTGCTCTATAGACGAAGAAGGGTGGGAAAGAAGCGGATCGAACCTCCCAAAGACTCCCCGGAATACGTGGAGGGATTAGCACTTAGTCCTTCAACTCTTCTTTCACTTCCCGACCATCTCAGAAAGACGGCAATAATTGTCTGCAACCTCAAAGAAGCGAGCGCGAACGAAGTTGCTGTTCGTTCTGGTAGAGCGAGAGCCGCTGAAAGTGATTACCTCAATCAACTAGTTAGAATGGGGCTCATCAAGAAGAAGCGGAAGGGTCGAGAATCATACTTTTTCGTCGAGTAGAATTTGGGCTTTGATCACATGCCATCGATTCGACTGTAGCGCTGTAGCACATACAATCTCTTAAATGTCGGCGGATTGACCCTAAGGCCTAAGGCGATTTGTTATGCGCAAGTCTTGGATTACCCTTCTCCTGCTTTCGGTCTGTTTATTGGCCCTGATTCCACCAATGCACGTTAGAGGTGAAGATGGTGGAACGACTTCAACCACAGAGACTGAAACAACCAGTTCTTCAAGCGTAACCACCATGATTACGTCATCCACTGCAAGTTCGGCAACGACTACAGCGGACACGTCTATCTCGACGAGTTCAACAACCACTGAGTCATCCGCATCCACGAGTGCGAGTTCAACCTTAAGCGAGTCAACAGGAGGATTCGTTCTCAAGGTTGATCCACCCTATCACACGATTCATCGAAACGGAAGGATTAGATCAGCAACATATTCTGTAATGGTTAAGGCTCTGCAGGGATTTCGAGATGAGGTGGAGCTTTCCATAGAAGGCTTGCCGGAATCGTCTGAAGCGATGTTCAATCCGGAAGAAGGCCGACCGAGACCCGTCTTCTTATCAATCCTGAAGATTCGGGTGGATTCGTCCACCCCTGCAGGAACCTACACGCTCACTATAATTGCGGCTAGCGAGAAAGTGGTTCATCATGTAACCACGACTCTGATCGTTGAGGGAGAAGCAACTACAACAACGATCACTACATCGTCAACCACTATGACGGCAACTACGCCGCATGAGAAGAGGTTGAAGGTTACTGTCTCAACAACCCGAGAAAACTACAAGAAAGGTGACGTTATTGCGATTTTTGGATATGTGAAGTCACGTTCAGGTGAGTCGGTGACTGGCGCAACAGTCTCGCTGAACGTTGTTGATCCGACTGGAAAGGATGTTCACGTTAAATCTATGGTTACGGATCAGGCTGGACGGTACTCAGACAATTTCACGTTACCGATTGATGCAGTCGAAGGAACATACGCGGTTTATGTCTCCGCAGATATGTCCGGGTACAGATACGGTTTTGCGAGGGCAACTTTCACGGTTGGAGTAAGTCCTACCCCGAGCATACGCATAGTCAACGCTACGATTGCAATGGTCAATGGCACGGTTTCATCTGAATTTCATCCTGGAGAAACCTTTGTTGTGTGGGTTGCAGTGAACAACAGCGGAGCCGAATTGAACGACGGCAGAGTTTGGGTTGAAGTCTTGGATGCCAACAACGTTCCCATAACAGTAGTTGTTGTTATGGCAACAATTCATACTGGAGAACAGATGAAGACTGGAATCCAAGTCACATTGAAATCAGATGCACCTACCGGAACATACACAATCAGATGTCTCGTCTCGAACGCTCCAATCATGAGTGGAGGAAGATTCCTCGACATGAAAGAGACGACTTTCCTAGTCACCTAGATCTCGGCATATGGCTTAGGCTTGGTGACCGTCCAGATGAAAAGACCAAGGCTACTTGTCACACTACTACTAGCGTTAAGCCTGCAACTCTTCCTTCTGGGCTCTTCAAATGCAGTGGGGCAACTTACCGTAACGGTCACAACTGACAAACAGAGCTATGGACCTGGAGAACTCATAACAATAAACGGTCAAGTTTTGGATGACTTCAGCCAAGGCGTGGCCTTCGCGAGCGTGTCAGTTCAAGTTAATGACCCCAATGGAAACCCGATCCACATAACATCTATCTTCTCAAACATTGACGGAACTTTTACGGATCAGTTTACAGTACCTGCAGGTTCTGTTGACGGAGGATACACAGTCTTCACGACCGCGAGCAAACCTGGATACATGGAAGACAGCAATCAGACAGCCTACACAGTCATACCTGAGTTTCCAATCTCAGACATGCTGTGGCTGATGCTCATTCCAATTCTTCTTGCAACGTTGCTTGCAAGAAGACGAGGGCTCCATTAGCTAAGCCATCTCAGGATTCTCTTTTCATCCCGTGCGCGAGAGCAAGAAAGACTTTATCAACGGCTTGGAAGGTTGTCTGTACCGCGGGCCCGTAGCTCAGTCTGACTCTAGTTACTCGGAGTCCTGAAAAGGTAGAGCACCGGGCTTTTAACGGAACCTGGAAGCCACCCGGACGCTGGCGCAAAACCAACGGGGGCAGGGTCCCGGGTCCGACTCCCGGCGGGCCCGCCAATTCTCTCTAGATTCTGAAAGGGTTCCTTGCGCTGTCTCGTCTTGAGATGCTCAAGGCAATTCTCAGCGATAGATCGATAAGTCAATCACCAATCCACTATCGGAGAGATGAGGGAGATACTGATTGGAAAATCGTATACTGCTCACGCTGTTAGCGGCAGCTCATTCTCTGAATCATTCATTTTTCCTAGTCCTGCCTCCCATCATTCCGCTCATCATCAAAGATACTGGAGCTTCAGTCGAAATGATAGGACTTGCGACTACCGCAGGATACGTGGTCTACGGTGTAGGATCTCTGGCGGGAGGGGCGCTCTCCGATAGAATAGGTGAAGACAAAGTGCTCATCATTAGCTTGGGACTATCTGGACTGTCTACCGCTATCATATTCTTCTTTCCTACGATTGCCGGACTGGCTGTAGGATTCTTTTTCATGGCGGTTTGGGCGAGCTTGTATCACCCAACAGCGAATAGCGTGATATCAAAGGCCTACACCAGCAATACGGCCGTCGTCATGGGAATTCATGGCGCTGCGGCAAGCGTAGGTCAGGCTGCTACACCAGTGGTTGCAGTACTTGTGGGCCTCGCATTGGGATGGCATTCTGCATTCTTTCTCTTTGGAATGATAGCCACAGGAGTTTCTCTATTCTTCTTCAGAGTAGCTGTGAAGTCCGATCATACGAAACGACTTCATTATGGAAGAAGGATAATGGAAGCCTTTCAGATGCGTGCTGTGTGGATTCTCCTCATTGAAGCCATGTTTGCAGGTCTCTGCCTGAAAGGTCTAGAGTTCATTCTCCCTACATTTCTGGTAGAAGGGAGAAGTTTGTCAATCGAGATGGCGGGGCTGGCGTCTTCTATTGTTCTGGCCTTTGGTGCGTTAGGGCAGCTCTTGGGAGGAAGGTATTCTGACAGAATGGGAGGTCGAACTACCTTGATTCTTTCAGGCCTAGGAACAATGGTAGGGCTTGTCATTCTTCTACGGTTTTCAGGCCTCGCGGTGGGAGTTGTAGCTTTTGCCATCATTTATGGAGTATCGTATTTCGCTCGTCAACCAGCCGAGACTTCACTTGCAGCAACTTACTCGAAATATGAGGTAAGAGGAGCCGTCTATGGCGCATTGTTCTTCATGATAT
>Ga0136653_10002398_pt1 | contig 10286 bp, 11 predicted proteins | sample LakKivw275mmetaG_FD_94866 | JGI IMG/M metagenome (GOLD analysis project Ga0136653, IMG submission 94866) | Anoxic lake water microbial communities from Lake Kivu, Rwanda to study Microbial Dark Matter (Phase II) - Lake Kivu water 275m metaG... | ecosystem: Environmental > Aquatic > Freshwater >... | reverse complement strand
GATCATGGATGGGGGCAAGGATGTGACCAATGATTTTCTCAAACCGAAAGTCCAGACCCTGGAGAAGCCCAAGCTGGATGACCATTTCCTGCAACCGGACGATTATTTTATCCTGGAAGACCCTCTGGGCAACAGCGCCTGGATCTATGTGTTCCTGGCCAAGATGATGACTCCGCCCAGCAAGGAAACCAAAGACCAGGCCCAGTTCATGATCGTGATGGACGGCGTAACCAAGTGGCACAAGGATTGGGTGAGCACCCATATCGCCACCAAGGAAGACATCAAACTGGGCAAAGAGGTGATCTTCATCGATCTGATGGATGCCAATGGCATCTACCGCGCCCCCGAATCGAACCAGGAAACCCGCCAAAGCTATTGGCTGATGAGCAGGATCACCGATCTTTCGGAGCTATTCAAGGGTTATGTGCTGGTGGGCGATGGCCTGCAAGTGAGCACCAAAGCCCTCCGGGTGCTGGACTGAGCTTGATCCTTTAATCCCTGGCGCCTTCAGAACCGCTGGCGCTTGATATCTGCCCGGCAATCTCTTACCATCTGCCGCACAGGAACCTGACCAATCGACAGGAACCTGGCAGGAAAATGGAAAGAGGTTTCCGGGCAGGCTTTCTTATCCCCCTGATTGCCCTATACTGAGTAGGAGTTGGTCAGAAGCGGGTCACCAGCCTGTTTCGGCTGGTGAGCCCAGACTGAGTCTGATAAGCTGGGATTGGGGCTATCAGGGACTTATCTGAAAGTAACTTCCATACAAAGTTAGAACAGCAGGCAACGCTCTGTCAGAGAGCGGATACCGTCTGATGCCCTGATGATGTAGATACCGGTGGGCAACCTGTTCCCGGATGCATCACAACCATCCCAAATCCACCCGGATCCAGCTCTGGAAACGGGAAGGTTCATCCTGACCGCCCTACCTTTCAGATCATACACTGATACCTGGCAGGAATGGATCGCCCTGCCATCCAATCTGATGCTTAGCTCATGGCTGAAAGGATTGGGGGCGATAGTCATCCGGCTAAAGGAGGGAACTGCCGGATCGGACACCGCTGTGCCTTCCACTTCGATCCCCCACACCAGTTCATGCGCCCAATCAGCAGAACTGACCACGCATTTCACCTCATGCCAGCCCGCACTGGGGAAGCTGGTTTCGTAGATGAAATCGGCAGCCCCGGCCTGGAGCACCTCATCTGCATACCAACGAAATTCCAGAGGGGAGTTCTGAGCCTCGGCTTCCACAATGAACATCAGCGGTTCGTTCACTTCAGCCTGGAGGATTTGGGCAGGGTCAGGGGTGATGTTTCCGATCGACAAGTCCAGGATGCGCAGCGTGTCTATCGTAACCGGAATCAGGGGAAGGTTGTTGGCATCGGTGGGGACGGCTCCGATCGCCAGAACCACATCCAGGCCCTGGATCACCTTGCCGAAAATGGCGTAATTGCCGTCCAGATGGGGCTGTGGCGCCAAGGTGATGTAATATTGGGAGCCGGCGGAATTGGGCGCGGAGGTGCGCGCCATGGCCAGGATCCCCGCCTGGTCGTGATGCAGGTCGGGATGGAATTCATCGGGAATGGTATAGCCCGGGCCGCCATATCCGGTGCCATAGGGGCAGCCATCCTGGATCACGAAACCGTTGATCACCCGGTGGAAGATCAGTCCATTGTAAAATCCACTGTTACTGAGAGATATGAAGTTATTGGCAGTGATTGGCACCATCTGGTCATAAAGCTCGGCGGTGAAGACACCCATGGATGTGCTCCAACGGGCAAAACGCAATCCCGACAGTTGGGAAAACGACAGCAACACCAGTGCTGCCAACACAAGGCGGGACAGATGTTTCATGGCAAACCTCGGTCGTGTTTGATATTGCTTCCAGAAAATTCAGCTCCTGTTTTGTGACAAGCTTTTTCTGTCCGAGGCGGAAGTCTCAGCTCAGCAGTTCTTTGACAAATTCCGGCAGGGCAAAGCAGGCTGGGTGGATTTCCGGATTGTAATAGCGGAATTTGTTCCCGAAAGCGGAGATCCTCTTCAGGCAGTCAGGATCATGGGGAGAGTGTTTTTTACTGGCCAATTGGAACAGCCACAATCCTGCCTGATAGGTCTGGATCGCAGCCTGATAGGGAAACACGAATGGGAACAGCTCTTTCAGGGCCAGATGGGCGGAACGGATCACCGGCTGCAAGGCTTTGATCCAAGGGCTTTCGGACTGGATGCAGAGGATGCCGTCCTCCTTGAGAGCCTGCTGGCAATCCTGATAGAAACTGCGCTGGAACAAGCCTTCCGCCGCTCCCACCGGATCGGTGGAATCCACCAGGATGAGATCGAATTCGCTTTGGTGCTCCTTCATATAGGCGATCCCATCCGCAAAGACCAGTTCCGTCCGCGGGTCCTGAGCCGCAGAAGTGAGTTCAGGAAAGAACTGGCGGCTGACCCGGGTGACCATTTCATCGATCTCCACCTGTACCACGCTCTGCACCCAGGGATGCATCAGCACGCGTTTCAGGGTGCCGCAATCCCCACCCCCGATGATCAGAACCCTTTCCGGCCGGGGATGGGTGAACAGGCTGGGCTGGCTGAGCATTTCGTGGTAGACGAATTCCTCGGAAGCGGTAAGCATCAGAACTCCGTCCAGCAGCATGATCCTACCAAAATCTGGATTCTGAACAATCTCGATCTTCTGATAACGGCTTTGCTCCTGATAGAGCGATCTGCTGATCTCAAAGGTCAATCCCAGGCTGGGGCTGTGGTAATCAATATGCCAGCGCCGGGCCATATCAGGCCACCTGTGGTTTGTGCAGCAGCTTGGTGCCGGGGGATTCGAACAAGCCCCGCTTCAGTTCCATATTGCTGCTGTGCTTGCTGCCAAAGGCTTGTTGCAGGTGTTGGAACAGGATCCAGGGTTCGATGGTCTCACCGCAAGTGAAGATGTCAACCGCGGCATAACCATATTCAGGCCAGGTGTGAATGGCCACATGGGATTCGGCGATCACCACCACTCCGCTCACACCAAACGGCGAAAAGGAATGGAAGGTGCTGGCCACCACAGTGGCCTGGCCCAGTTCACAGGCTTGCACCATGTGGCGGGCAATGTATTGTTCATCCTTGAGGAGGTCGGAATCGCACTCGTAGAATTCCACGAGAATTTGTCTTCCCAAAGCTTGCATGTAACACCTCTGTTTAAGTTTAAGGCTGTGTGATACAGCAGGTTGGAAGTTTATGAGAAGGGAAGTTTTTCGATGATTGTTGTTCCCTTCCGTCCTTGAACCAGGGTCTGTGAATCTGGCGCTGAAATTTAACAGCGGGAAAGATTCAGGCTATGATCAGGATGGAATGGAAATGCGGTTCCAATGTGGCGTTGAAGGCGGAAAGCTCAACTAAGACCTCCTTGTCGTCAACGCGTTCGGACAAACGCTCGAGCAGCCGTTGGTAATTGTTTTCCTTGCGCAAGCGGGACTGGCAGTATTGTAGTTTCATCTTGGCTGCTCCTTTTTTGTATTTGAGGTCAGGATTATCAACTGCCATTGATTGTCAACCGGAAAATTTGTCTGGCCCTAAGTGTTTGAGACAATAAGAGATCGCATGATACCCACAATATCCTCCGGCTCTTTGACCAGATAGTCCGGATCATAGCTGCACAGATGCTCCACGGTATGGAAACCCCAGCCGACACAGATCACCTTTATACCGCAGCGCCGAGCGGCAATGATATCCCGGGATTCGTCGCCTATATAGATCACCTCTTTCCTGTTTAATTTGTGTCGTCTGATCTGGCGCGCTATCTTACTGTGTTTCTTGAGGATGCCCCCTGTCCCTTCCGCCCATTCGAAGTAGTGGAGATGGTGATGCTCCAGAAAAGCCTGCACATTTTCGGTGTCGTTCGAGCTGAGCAAAGCCATGGGAATTCCAAGCCCGGAAAGACTTTCCAGCATTTCGGGAACGCCGGGGCAGGGATCAAGCTCGAGGATGATCTTGCGATATTCGGCCAGGACGATGGGAATGGCTCTGACCATCTTATGCAAAGGCAGTTTCACCTGTTTCAGGGCTTTGCGCCAGGGCCAGTTGCGCAGCAGGTCAAACTGCTCCCGGTTGACAGTGGTATAGCCATATTGGGGCGCTAAGCGGTTCAACATCTGATACAGCGGCTCCAGCGAATTGGCGATGGTACCGTCGAAATCGAAGAGCAGATAGGGCTTCATGACCGGCTGCCCTTCAGCTTCAACACCAGTTGATAAGCCTGATTGCGGTTGATGGCAAAGCGTTCTGCGGTTTCTTGCGCCAGCGCACGGGCGCTTTTCCCTTCCAAGAGGCCTTGATTCACAAAGTCCGCAATTGCATCCTGATCAATGGATTCCGTTTCCTGGTTACCTGAGATCAGGATCACGAATTCGCCCTTTTCTGTCACCTCATAATTCTGCAGCAGCGATCCCAGCTCCACCCTGATCAATTCCTCATGCAGTTTGCTGAGTTCCCGCGCCAGGCAGACCATCCGGGAACCGCAGACCCGATGGATATCCTCAAGCGTCTTGCGCAGACGGTGCGGAGCTTCGAAGATGGCGGTGGTATAGGGATAATCGCGTATCTGCTGAAGTTTGAGCAGCCGTTCTTTTTGCTTGAGCGGCAGAAATCCTAAAAACTGGAAGCAGGAGGCATCCAGACCCGAAGCCGTGAGAGCGGGGATCAGTGAATTCGGCCCGGGCAGGGGAACGATCCGGATTCCCTCCCGGATGGCGCTTTGCACCAGCAATTGGGCGGGATCGGAAAGACCGGGGCTGCCGGCATCGGATACCACCGCCAGGTCCTTTCCAGCCTTGAGCCAGGCGATGATATCCGTGCTGCGGGTCTTTTCGTTATACTTGTGCAGGCTGATCAGCCGGCGTGGTTTGATCTCGTATTGTGAGAGCAGGAACCGGGTCTGGCGCGTATCCTCGGCGGCGATCAATTCCACGCTTTGCAGGGTCTCAAGCGCTCTGCGTGTGATATCGCCCAGATTGCCGATCGGAACCGGCACCAGATATACGCAACCCGCCGCCATAATCTCCTTAAATCAATTTCAGCCGGGAACCCACTTTCTTGAAGGCAGCCACCGCCTGATCGAGATCCTCTTTGGTGTGGGCGGCCGAGAGCTGCACCCGGATGCGGGCTTTGCCTTTGGGCACCACAGGATAGACGAATCCGATCACATAGATCCCCTCTTCCAGAAGCAGGTCGGCCATCTTCATCGCCAGAGGTTCGTCATACAGCATCACCGGTACGATGGCGGTGTTCCCCTCCACGATGTTGAAGCCGGCGTTGATCATCTCCTTTCTGAAATATGCCGCATTGTTCCACACCCGGTCCCGCAGTTCGGTGGAGGCGGAAAGCATTTCGAACACCTTCAGGCTGGCGCCCACGATGGCGGGAGCCAGGGTGTTGGAAAACAGATAAGGACGGCTGCGCTGACGCAGCAATTCGATGATCTCCCGTCTGCCGCAGGTGAAACCACCATTACCTCCACCCAGAGCCTTGCCCAGGGTGCTGGTAATCACATCCACGCGTTTTTGCACGCCAAAATGCTCCGGAGTGCCGCGTCCGGTGGGTCCGATGTATCCGGTGGCGTGAGAATCGTCCACCAGTACCAACGCGTCATATTTATCCGCCAGATCACAGATCTCGGGCAGTTTGGCCATGTCGCCATCCATGGAGAATACGCCATCGGTGCAGACCAGGCGGTATTTTTGCTCCTGAGCTTCGATCAGCGCTTGTTCCAGTTCCTCCATGTTGGAGTGTTTATAGCGGTAGCGTTTGGCTTTGCAAAGCCGCACACCATCGATGATGGAGGCATGGTTCAGCTCATCCGAGATCACCGCAGATTCATCGTCCAGCAGGGGTTCGAACACACCGCCATTGGCATCGAAGCAGGCGGCATAGAGAATGGTATCCTCCATCCCCAGAAATTCAGCGATCCTATCTTCCAATTGCTTATGGATGCTCTGGGTGCCACAGATAAAGCGCACCGAGGAGCAGCCGTATCCCCAGGTGTTCATGATCTCCTGCGCGGCTTTGATGACCTCCGGATGGTTGCCCAAGCCCAGATAGTTATTGGCGCAGAAATTGAGCACTTCCTTGCCGGATTTCACTTTGATCCGGGCTCCCTGAGGAGTGGCGATCACGCGTTCTTTCTTATACAGTCCCTGGCTTTTCAGTTGTTCAGCCAGTTGCTGCAGGTCAGTTTTCATTTTGCCAAACATGGCAAACCTCCACACAATGTAAATTAGTTTTGAGCACTTTTTGGGGAAGCTTGAAAATGTCAATAAAAAAAGCTCCGCTATGGGAGCTTTTCAAATTGATTGGTGCAGAAGGCGGGACTCGAACCCGCACACCCGTTACAGGCACAAGATCCTTAGTCTTGCGTGTCTGCCAATTCCACCACTTCTGCGCTTAAATTCGCTGGAAAATACCGTCAGGGAATCGTTACCGGAACCGTCTGCCCCGATCCGCTTTCCGTTTGCTGCGCCGGAGCTCCGGTATCCTCAAAATTGCCTTCGGGCACTTTGCCCCGGACACCACCGCCCTGGGCGATATCGCGCACCAGGAATGCCATCAACAGGCAGGAACCCACAAATACCACACCCAGTATCTGGGTCCAGCGTTTCAGGAATTTGGAGGCGCCGCTGCCACCAAAAACATTCATGGCCGCACCGCCGAGATTGGCATCCAGGCCGCCCTTGGAGGTCTGCGCCAGAATTATCAGCACCAGCGCAATGCAGATAACCACATGGATTATCAAAGCTATAGTGTATAAGACCATTTTATTATCCTTGTGTTCTTCTTCTATAAAACATATTCGAGTACCCCTTTTTTATGCCTTGTTTTTTGTCAATCAAAAACTCCGGATCGCTGGGACAGACCTTTTCAGAACACTGATCAGCATGGCGGTCAACAGCAGCAGGGCGCCCACCAGAGCAGTTGGTGAAACCCTCTCCTGCAACAGAAGATATCCGCCCAGCATGGCAAAGGCCCCCTCCAAACACAGGATCAGGCTTGCCTGATGGGGCAAAACCTTCTTCTGGGCATGGATCTGCAGGGTATAGGCAATTCCCACGGACATCAGGCCTCCATACAGAATGGGAAGCAAGGCTCGCTGGATGTTCCAAAGCAAATCAAATGAGACCAGATATCCACTTTCCAGAAACAGATGGTAGAAAAAACCGGAAAGCAGGCTCAACAAAGCGCAGACGCTGAATTGCGCCAAGGCCAGATCCAGGCTGGGATGGTGCCGGGTAAGCTTGTCGATCATTTGCACATGCAAAGCCCAGAAAACTGCGCTGGCCAGCACCAGAGCATTCCCCAGGGTGGCGTCAAGGCTGGCTCCGCTGTTGATCAAATACAATCCCGCCACCGCCACCACCACAGCGATGGCCATCCTCCGGTCCAGGCTTTGACCCCGCAGCAGACCGATCACAGGCACGAACACCACATACAGACCGGTGATGAAACCTGCGCTGCCGGCGCTGGTCCAGATGATGCCCACCTGCTGCAATGAGGCGGCCACAAAGAGCAGAAGCCCCAGTGCAAGGTGCGGACGGAAACGGTTCAGGAATGATCTTCCGGCATAAAGTCTGACGGATTCTTCTGGCCTGCCTGTTTGCTCTTTCTGTTTCCATATCCATCTCAAAAGCAATATGGAAAGGGCTCCCAAACTAAAGCGCAAACCATTGAAAAGAAAAGGATCGAGGCTTTCACTGCCCTTGCGTTGCGCCACAAAGGCAAAACCCCAGATCGCTGCCGTGAGCAGCAGTTCAAGGTATTTCACAAGACCTAACTGCAATGGGTCATTTCAGTTATCATCTGTGTTTTCTTCGCGATGCCCCTCCGCCAGCCATGATCACAATTCCCAAAAAGAAGCCCAGATCATACCACCATCCGGTGTTAAAGCTCTCATAGAGATGAACTTTGGGATTGAACCAATGCCAGATCAGCGAGATCAACGAGATCAGGCCATGCCACAATCCCCACCAGAAACCCGCCGGTTTCTTCTCACTGTGCCCGCTCATGCCCGGAGCACAACCGCTCAGCAGCAGCGAGAGCATTACCAGCACCACGATCCAGAACAGGTATCTTTTCATTTCCTCACTCCAATACAGGAATTTTTTTCCATTTACAGAATCGCACCATTTAGGTCAACAACTATCTTGGATGAGCCAACCTGATCTTTAATCCTATCTCAGGCAGTCGATTTGAGTTTTCTCTGAATCTATCTATCTATGATTTAGAGGATAAGCCATCCAGAGCGTCCTTCCTTCATGAAGTTTTCCTTTATCGCTCCCGTTAGCAATAAGGAATCATTACGGAGTCATTACGGAGTTAATCCGTAATGACTCCGTAATGATTCCGTATTGCTAACAAGGGCCATGGCGGATAATTTGCAGATGACAATCATAATGATTTGCAGGACAGAGATATAAGCAGCATCCATCTAAACTGGATATATTTCAGGGTATGATCCCAGCGGATCATTGGCAAATGATTTGGAATCCCGAGCCTGGATGGCAAAAAACATTTGTATTGACAGGCAGGGGCGGATCAACAGAATGACACAAACGATGAAAATGGATGCATAAAATGAGCAAAAAGACCATATGGACGTTGGCCTTATCAGCGCTGGTGCTGTGTGTTTTTGCTGACGAACTGGATGATAAAGTGCGGCAGTTGCAGAAGGTGAAAAAGGATTTGGAAACTGCCGAAACCAAAGTCAAACAGACCGAAACCAAGCGGAAGCAAACCGAAAGCGAGATCCAGCGCACGGCATCGCTCAAACGCCGCACGGATGAGAATCTGCGGGAATTGCGCGTGGTGGAGCGGGTGAAACTGGACTCCCTGCGTTCGGTAACCGAGAAGCTCAAATCGGTCAGCGAACGGATCCAGAGCCTGAACTATCTGCAGAATGCAGAGCTGGATATGCTGCTCAGGGCCGACCGCAGTTATCAGGCTGCCAATCTGCATCATCGTGACCAGCGTTTTCTGAGGCTGATGGCGGATGGCACCCGGCAGAAACTGAATGTGCTGACCGGTTATCGGATCAGTCTTTCCCAGGATCAGGAGCTGAAGACCCGCGAATATGGCAGAGTGCAGTTCGAATCCCGCCGGGAAGCGGAAGCCAGCCGCAAATATGAGAAGCAGGTCAAGACCCTGCAAACTGAGAGCCAGAAGCTGACTCAAGAGCAGAAACAGCTTCAGGATCAGATCGCCAAGCTGAAAAAGGATGCCGCCCAGCTCGAATCCCTGATCGCCCAGCTTGCCGCCCAAACCGCCAGAGAGCCCGCTTCCTATCAATTCTCCGCCAAGAAAATCCCCTGGCCCCTGCGTGGCAGGATCATCCGCTCTTTTGGAGAGGAAACCCGCGCCTATGGAACCTCCGTGGTAAGCAATGGGATTGATATTGCGGTTCCGGAATGGACCAATGTGGTGGCAGTCGACGATGGCGAGGTGGTATTTTCCGGAGTCTACGGAGGCCAGGGGAAACTGGTCATCATAGATCATAAAAATGGATTTTTCACTGTATACGCCTATAACAATGAACTACTGGTCAGCAATGGAAACAAGGTGAAAAAGGGCCAGGTCATTGCCAAATCCGGCATGACAGGATCCGCCGCCGAACCCTCCCTGCACTTTGAGCTGCGCCGGGACGGCAAAGCCATCAATCCCCTGCCCTATTTGGAATAACATTGGAAATTTGAGGAGAATTCATGATCCTGCTGAAAGAACCTTCCATCCGCAAACTGAAGAAACTGAACCGGAAAGAGGATTTTAACGAGAAAACCATTCTGCACTACACGGGTGGGATGTTCGGCATCGGCTGCCGGGTTTCGTCCCGGGATACGATCAACCGCATCCTGAAACTGAAACAGAAGGACGACAATTCCGGCTTGATCGTATTGGTGCCGCATATTGACTGGTTCGAAGAACAGGATATCCATATTCCCGATCGTTTATATCCTCTGTTGGAACAATACTGGCCTGGAAACCTCACCGCCGTGTTCAAATGCTCCGATCCCCGCTATGCCCATGTGGCTGTGGACGGCAAAGTGGCATTCAGGGTTCCGGATGACGAACTGCTGCGCTTTCTGATCGAAATGCTGTTCGAACCGATCATCAGCACCAGCATCAACATCTCCACCCTGCCACCCGAAAATGATCTCAAGCGCTTGACCAGCCAATATGAGTCCTGGTTCGATTATGGCATCGTGCCCAGCTCCCGGCATACCGCACCCGAGCCCCAACCCTCTACGGTGGTGGAG
>Ga0136653_10002397_pt1 | contig 10287 bp, 10 predicted proteins | sample LakKivw275mmetaG_FD_94866 | JGI IMG/M metagenome (GOLD analysis project Ga0136653, IMG submission 94866) | Anoxic lake water microbial communities from Lake Kivu, Rwanda to study Microbial Dark Matter (Phase II) - Lake Kivu water 275m metaG... | ecosystem: Environmental > Aquatic > Freshwater >... | reverse complement strand
GCCATTTACAAAGAATGGAGACGATTCGTCTGGAGATGGCAGCAAGGTACTTTGATCACTACATTCAATGTCGGTGCTGGAATCTGGTCAACTATAGTATGAATACTTATGCGTCTATGCTTACAAGGCTTGGACTGCTCAGTCAATATGGCAGAATCCTCGTTATGGAAGCGCTTGCGTCATACAGTTCGAATTAAATATCGAAAACTGCATGCGAGTATAAAATATCTAACACTCTGATGCATCCATATCATTAGCAATCCTTCTGTCAACCAAAAAAAGTGTCTGAATCAAGCCAGTTGGTCATTCCAGAGACCATAGTTCCACTTAATGCCATGAAAATCCTTGACGCAAACTTGTCCATATTTTTTTTTGCACTCTTCGAAAAACAACGATTTTTCAAGGAGAAAAACCATGACTTCAGCCTCAAAACTGATCCTGAGCCTGCTACTGGTCTGGGGAGCGGTGATCTGCGTCGCCTCAGATCAGGTTCCGATCCCGGTCAGCAATCAGAACAGGATAAATGACAACGACATTCTGGCAGAATTTGATGGCGGTATGATCACCCGCAAGGACCTGGACCAGAAGATTTCCCAGATCCCGCCCAATGCCCAGGGCAGATATCGCACCATTGACGGCCAGATTCAGGTATTGGACATCATGGCGGTGGAGGAAGCCTTCCTGCAAAAAGCACTGCAGCAAAAGATGGATGAGCTTCCCGAGGTGGCGGAGAAAATAGCCGCCGGCACTCGGCAATTCTATATTCAGGAATATTACAAACGCAGCATCAGCGATCTGCTGATTATCACCGATGCCGACAAGCGCCGCTACTACGATGAAAACCTGCAGGCGTTCTATATGTATCCCTATATCAGCATCAGCTATATCCAGCTGGAGAATGAGGCTGCTGCACTTCAGGCTTTGGCCGAATTGGAAAGCGGCGCCGATTTTGCGTCGGTATCCGACCGCTACAATATCAACAGCTATGCCAAAGGACTCAAGGGTGTGATCAAAAACATTCGCCTCAACGGAAATATCCCCGGGGTGGGCAACGATCTTGATCTGGAAAAGCACATCGCCGATTCCAAAGCTGACAGCATTGCGGTCTATGGTCCTTTCAACACCGCCACGGGATGGCACCTGTTCCGCACCACTGAGTATGTCCCCGGCCGGCAGAAAACCTTTGAGGAAGTGCTGCCCGAGCTGGAACAACGCACACGGCCCGGAGTGGAGACCCGGATGCTGAACGACCTTACCGACCGGCTGAAACAATTCTATGCCGTCAGCATTGATTCCACCCTGGTGGCTCAGATCAATCTGAACAATCGTGCCCAGAATCAGGAAATCGAAGAAATGAGCGTGATCACAGCCAACGATCCCGAGCTCAACCTCAGCGTGAAGCAGATCTTGGACAGCTTCGACCGCCTTTCCCCCCAGGAGCAGCTCTTCTATGTGAAAGGCGATGGAGCCAAGCAACTGGTGGATCAGGAACTTATCCGCAATCTGCTCTATGTGGATGCCAAGGCCAACGACTTCAGCCAGTATTTCGAAGACAGCCCCGAATACCGCCAAATGGTGCGTTTCTATATCCTGAACCATGCCTATAAAACCTTGGTGCTGGATACGATCGAGGTGAGCAGCGAGGACACCCGTGCCTATTACGAAAGCCGGCTGGAAGAATACACCACCCCGGCCTCGCGTGCCATCGAGATCTTGTGGTTCGATGACGAAAAAACCGCCAACCGCACCTGGCGCAAGTATCTGAGGGCAGTGAAACTCAAAGATGAAAACTGGATGAAACAGATCGTCGAACGCCACTCCACCAAGCCCAACCTGAAGCTGCTGGACAATATCTATAACAACGGCATTGTTACCGGCATCGGGCCGGACGAGAATTTCTGCGACCAGGTCTGGGATAATCCGGTGGGTTATCTGAGCCCCGTGTTTACCTCCGCCCGTGGCGACATCGTCTTTTTCCGCACCCTGAGGGAAAATCCCCCCAATGTGAGGAGCTTTACCGAAGCCGAACCCCGCATCTTCGGCATCCTGAAAAAGGAGCGTGAAACCGGCCAGCAGGAGAAAGTGACCCAGGAGCTGTTTGAAGAATTCAACATGCGCAAGTATCCGGAACGCATCCGCCTGCTGCTGAGCGCCGATGAACTGTTCAACCTGGCCGATGGAGCCACCCGCCAGCGCAACTTCAACGATGCCATCGCCTACTATGACCAGATCATCGCCAATTATGCCAATGGCAGCGATGACTACCGCGCCTTCTTTATGAAAGCCTTTCTGGTGGCGGAGGAACTGAAGAACGAAAGCCTGGCGCTGGATCTGTTCAAATCCTTCCTGCGCCGCTTTCCGGAAGGCGACCTCAACGAATCCGCCCAGTTTATGATCGACACCCTGGAGGGCACGGTCCAGTTCGATATCGAGGACTGATCCAAAAGAACAGCCTGGAAATTTCCGGCTGCCGTATCTATAAATAAAGGCCCTGCACGCAAGGAAATTGTGTGCAGGGTCTTTTTTTTATCCAAAAGAGCGCTGATCTGCCTGATCGATATGGATTTATGGCTTACCAGTGTCAATTTTCCTGCCTTGTTGCCACCGGCATCGCTCCCGTTAGCAATACGGAATCATTACGGAGTCATTACGGAGTTAATCCGTAATGACTCCGTAATGATTCCGTATTGGTAACGGGGGACACATTTTTCTTCCCTTGGGGGTGCTTTTGGCAAAATTCTTGCTTGACAATATGACCGCCTGATGAGGTTGTGTATTTACATTAATTTCTTCCAGTGATAGTGGATTGATGATAACAATAGGACAGAAGAGAGGTTTTATGCAAAAGCTTCATACTTTTCTGATGAGTGTGCTGATCCTGTTCGCGCTGTGGATCGTTCTGGGGGGCAGCTCCAGCGATGAATTGATCACAGGTGCGGTGGTGGCGGTGGTGGTGAGCCTGGTCTTTCTGCCGCGCACCTCCCGGCTGGGCAACATCCGTCTCAAACCACTGGTGCTGATCTATCTTCCGATCTACGCCTTTGTGTTCTTGTGGAAACTCACCAAAAGCACGCTGGATGTGGCGTGGCGGGTGCTGACCCCATCGTTGCCGATCAATCCCGGGATCGTGAAGGTGAAGACCCGCCTGAAAAGCCCGATCGGAAGGATCATTTTGGCCAATTCGATCACGCTTACCCCGGGCACCCTGACGGTGGAGACCGCTGGAGAGGATTTCTATATCCACTGGATCGATATCAAAACCGAAGACCCGGAGCAGGCCACCGCCAAGATCGTGAGCACCTTTGAAAAGTATCTGGAGGTGATCTTTGGATAAACTTTCCCTGATCCTGCTGAATGCCGCCTTCCTGGTGATGCTGGCTTCGATCCTGATTGCCTTCTTGCGAATGCTGAAAGGCCCCACCAGCGCCGATCGGACCATGGCCTTGGATGTGATGACCATTGTGGGCATTTCGGTGATTGCATTGATCGCTCTGGTGAGCGGACGCATCATCTATCTGGATGTGGCGATGGTCTATGCCCTGCTCAGTTTTCTGGGTGTGGTGGCAGTGGCGCGTTATCTGGAAAGGGGGCTGTGATGCAGTTGATCGGCGCAATCATTACCCTGCTGGGTTCGCTGTTCCTGTTTTTGGGAGCCTTGGGAGCGTTGCGCATGCCGGATGTCTATAACCGGATGCAAGCCGGCACCAAAGCCACGACCCTGGGTTCCATCCTCAGCCTGTTGGGACTGGGCATCATTCTGCCTGCCTGGCTGCCGCGGCTGATCCTGCTGATCCTGTTCATCATCTTCACCAATCCGATCAGCTCCCACACTCTGGCCCGGGCGGCACACCGCGTGGGGATTAAACTAACCGACCGCAGTGTCCGTGACGATCTGGAGCAGGAAGCCCTGGAGGAGGAAAACGATGCTTGAAACGATCGCCCTGATAGTTTTGGGGGTGGTAGCGCTGGCCGCAGCCGTGTTTTCCACCCTCTGCCGCAGCACTTTAAATGCAGTGATCGCCTCCGGGGTGACCAGCCTGATGGCTTCGATCATGTTCCTGCTGGCAGCCTCGCCGGATGTGGCGATGACGGAGGCTACCATCGGCGCCGGACTGACCACCGTCATTTTCCTCTATGCCTTGAAACATATCCGCTCCTCCGGAGGAGGCAAGGATGATTAAGAATATTCTCACCGTGGTTGCGATCATCGGCTTGGGCTGGATCCTCTATCCGCTGCTGGTGGATTTTGAAACCTCCACAGTGCTGAATCCGCTGGCGCAGGAATATGTGAAGGGCAGCGCAGCGGATTTGAACCTGCCCAATGCCGTTACCGCCGTGGTGGTGACCTACCGCGGGCTGGACACCCTGGGCGAGGTTACGGTACTGTTTTTGGCGACGGCGGGGATCGGTTACTTCCTGAAACGGCGCTCCAATAAGAAGGCAAAACAGACCGCTGGCTCCGAGATCCTGCAAACGGGTGCGAAACTGCTCACGCCGCTGTTCATGGTATTCGGCATCTATATCTTCAGCCATGGGCATCTCAGCCCGGGCGGAGGTTTCCAGGGTGGGGTTGTGATCGCCTCCGGCATACTGATGATCGTATTGGCGGAAGTGAATTTCCACTTCTCGCACCTGATCCTGCAATTCAGCGAATCCCTCTCCGGCATTGCCTATGTGGGCATGGGCTTGGCAGGTTTGGTGCTGCTGGGCTTAAATAATTTCCTGGACCCGCGTTACTTCCTGCCGGGCAATTATCTGGCGCTGTTCTCCGCCGGAGCCATTCCGGTGATCTATTCCTTGATCGGCATCAAGGTGGGCAGCGAACTGGCCAGCGTGCTGGCCGCGATCCAACAGGACGGGGGTGAGGCATGATCACACTGGTTTTCGGCATGCTGCTGGTGCTGGTGGGCGTGTGGGCAATGCTCACGCGCAAGCAGATCATCCGCATCATCATCGGTTTCACGATCGTGGACACGGGGATCCATCTGATCATAGTCGCCATCGGTTATGTGAAGGGTGGCACGGCACCGATTTTGGACCGTGCGGTCAGTGAGCTCCCTGCCGCCGCCGCAGGCGTGGAAGCCCTCGGCAAGGTGGTGGATCCGGTTCCCTCGGCGCTGGTGCTGACGGCGATCGTGATCGGCCTGGCGGTTACAGGACTGATGCTGGCTTATACCGTGCGCTTGTTCAAGCATGGCAAGAGTGATAGCATTGATGACTATGAGGAGCAAAAATGGTGAATCCGCTCTATCTGCTCGCCTTGCTGCTCGTCGCCGCCTTTGCCACCGCCCTGGTGGACAAGCTGGGTCGCAAGCTCAGCCTGGTGTGGGTGGGCCTGGCTTTGGCCGGGGCTGCCCTGCTCAGTGGTTTCCGGGTGTGGGAATTGCTGCAGGATCCCGCCTTGGAACGGGATTTCTACACTGCGGGATTTTCCGCCCCGCTGTCCATAGCGCTCTGCTTTGGGCTGAAGGAAGCCCTGCTGCTGGTTTTGGTCAATGTAACAGGTTTTATCGGTGGTTTCAGTTTCTACCGGCGTTTCAACCGGGACGGCGCCCTGCCCATGGCGCTGTATCTGTTATTGCTGATGGGTGCCAACGGCCTGATCCTCACCCGTGATATCTTCAACGCCTTCGTTTTTTTGGAGATCCTCTCCATCGCCGGCTATGCCCTGATCGGCATTGGCGAGAACAAAAACGCCCTGGCTGCCGGATTGAAATATATGATGGCAGGCGGGATCGCCAGTGCCCTGCTGCTGATCGGCATCATCTTTGCCTATCGCCATACCGGTACCCTGAATCTGGATAGCTGGCAGAATCTGGTAAGTTCCGGCGGCTGGAAGGGATATCCCCTGCAAGTGGCCCTGTTTCTAATCCTGAGCGCCGTGTTCATCGAGCTGAAACCCTTTCCGGCCAACGGCTGGGCTTTGGATCTCTATCAAAGCGTGCATGGCGGTTTGGGAGCTGTATTCTCCACCATCAGCAGCACGGCATTGATCTTTCTGATGTTCAAACTGATGCCTCTGGCCAGCGGGCAGCTGCTTCAGTTGTTTGGAGTTGCGGGGTTGGTAAGCTATGTGTTCTCAAACCTGGTGGGCTTGCGCCAGAAGGACAGCAAACGCCTGCTGGGCTATTCCTCAACCGCCCAGACTGGTTTGGTGATCTTTGTGCTCTATGCCCTCCACAGCTTGGGGGTGCCGGAGCGGTCGGTGCTGCTCATCGCCTTTAGTTTCATGGTTACCAATGCCTTTGCCAAAGGCGGGCTGTTCTGGCTTTCCGAGATGCTCAGCAACCATGGCTTGAAAGCTTGGTCGGCGCTGCGACGGGAGATGGGTTTGCTGATCTGCTTTGGGTTATTCGTGGTTGCCCTGGCGGGCCTGCCACCCTTCCCGGCCTTCTTTGCCAAATGGGAAACCGTGAAGCTGCTGATCGCCTATGGGCGTTGGGTGTGGCTGGTGCCACTGCTGCTGGGCACCTTGTTCGAAGCCGGATATCTGTTCCGCTGGTTGGGCTTTGCCACCAAGAGCGAGGGAGAGGAGATGGCGAGGTTTTCGGTGCACCGTTTCCTTCCGGCCATGCTGGCTGGGGCGGCGTTACTGATCGCGGCCTATCACGTGGGCAACCATACCTATAACCTGCGGTTGGGGGTGTTCTATCCGGTGGTGGGATTGCTGGGCTTCGCTGCCATCGACCGCCTGTCTGCCAAACTGAAGGGCTTGCTGGCAATGGTGGCGCTGGCCGCCTTCGCCTGGATCAAGGTGTTTCCCCAGATGACGGGTCTGGGCAAAATGTTTTGCCTGATCTTCATCGGCGCTTCCGTAGCGCAGATCATTGCCTATCTGAACCGCAAGGGCAGGGCGGAGGGACTGTTTCCTCTGCTGGTGATGATGATCCTTTCTATGGGAAACCTGCTGCGGTCGCATACGCCATTGGAGTTCTTTTTTGCCTGGGAACTGATGACAGTTTCCTCCTATTTGCTGATCCTGCGCGGTAGGAAAGCGGAAGCTCCAGCGCTCAGCTATATCATGTTTTCACTGGGTTCGGCACTGCTCTTGATGACGGCCTTGCTCCTGATGTCCCAAACCGGGACATTCCTGTTCCAGCAGACCGAGGCTGCCAGCCTGAAACTGGTGCCGGTGATCCTGGCCGGCCTGGCTTTCCTGACCAAGACGGGAGCGCTGGGATTGCATGTGTGGCTGCCGGGAGCCTATGCGGAAGCGGAAGATGAGACCACCGCCCTGATCTCTTCGGTGCTGTCCAAAGCGGGCATTTTCGGGATGATCCTGCTGCTGCTGTCCAGCCTGCATACCTTCCTCTCCTACCCTACCCTGATGATCGTATTGGGCTGGATCGGTGTGCTCACTGCTTTGGGCGGGGCTTTACTGGCGGTGTTTGAGGAAGATGCCAAACGCCTGCTGGCCTATTCCAGCATGAGCCAGATCGGCTACATCGTCCTGGGCTTGTCCCTGATGAGCCATCTGGGCTGGGTTTCCGCCTTCTACCTCACTCTCAACCATGTGCTGATCAAGGCCATGATCTTCATTGCCATGGCTGGTGTATTTCTGCGCACCGGAACCCGCTATATGTATGAGATGGGCGGTCTGATCAAGAAGATGCCCGTTTCATTCCTCAGCGTGCTGATGGGCATCATCGCCCTGTCCGGAGTGCCGCCTTTGAGCGGATTCGGTTCCAAATGGTTCATCTATACCTCTCTATTGGAAAGTGGCAGATACCTTCAAGCTGGAGTGGCCTTCTTTGCCAGTGCTGTGGCTTTCCTCTACCTTTATAAACTGATCCACACGATCTTTTTGGGACAACCCAAGCCCCAGCTCAGCCAAGTGAAAGAAGCCCCCGTGTGGTATCTGCTTCCCCAGGTGGGATTCATGCTGGCGATCATGCTGATCTCCTTCCTGCCCAATATCATAACCCTGCCGATCTCCAAGGTGGTGGGTTCCTATATTCCCAAACCGGAATGGCTGCACTGGAAAGGCTATACCATCTGGATGGATTCACCGCTGCTGAAGGGCTACTGGAATGGCAACCTGATCATGCTGGTCACCATGGGAGTGTTTATGGTGCCACTGATTTGGTTGCTGCTGGTGAATGCCCGGGCGCAGAAGGTGAAGCAGTTCAATATCGTGTATGCTGCTGAGCGTCCCTTCAAGCCCTGGACCACCCACTTTGCCTATAACATGTTTGCCCATTATTATAAGGCACTGGGCTTCTGGGTGAAACCGCGGATACAGGGATTCTGGAATGGAACCTCGGAGTGGACACATTCGCTATCCGCCACACTGGCCAGGCTCTACACCGGCAATGGACAAACCTATATGCTGCATATCTTTCTCTATGTGATCGTGCTCTACTTTTTGATGGGGGTGGCAAAATGATACTGCAGGAACTTCCCTTCAAACTGCTCTGGGCTTTCATCTCCCTGGGCGTGGTAACAGTGTGGGGACTCACCCTCACTGGCATCGTGATGAAGATCTTTGCCCGGGTGCAGGGCAGGCTGGGTCCGCCGGTGTGGCAGCCCTTCATAGATATCATCAAGAACAATGCCAAACGCACTGCCATCAGCCACGGAATCATGTTCTATCTGGGTCCTGTGTTCCGGATTGCGGGTGGGATTGGCACCTATATGTTCATCCCGGTGCTGTTCGGCTCGCTCTATTTCAGCAATTTCTCGATGTCCGGGGACCTGCTGCTGGTGATGTACTTCATCTTCTTTGGACAACTGGGCATGGCCTTGGGAGCCGGGGAAGGAGGACATCCCTACTCCTCGATCGCCGTGGCCAGGGGACTGGCACAGATGACAGCCTTTGAGGTGCCCTTCGCTCTTTCCGTGATCAGCCTGGCCATCCAGTATCACGCACTCAATATCACGGATATCGTTGCCGCCCAGCAGGGCGGTTTCCTGAACTGGACCCTTTTCACCAATCCTCTGGCGGTGATCGCCGCCATGATCGCCATGCTGGGTATGAATATGTACAATCCCTTCTCGCTGGTGATCGCTCCCCAGGAGATTCCCATCGGACCGCCCACAGAATATCAGGCTTCGTTTTTGGGCATGCTGGCAACCAACCGCGGCATCTTCAACGGCGCCAAGCTGGTGCTGTTCATGAATCTCTATTTCGGTGGCGCCACCAATCTGGTCGAGATGATCGTAAAAACCTTTGCCATCTATATGTTCAGCGTATTCGTTGGTGCTGCCTATCCCCGTTTCAAAGCGGAGGATTCCATCCGTTTCTTCCTCAGATATCCCACCCTGATCGGCATCCTGGCGGTGCTGGTGTGGACGTTTTAAGGAGCCAAGATGAACAATGACAAAGATAAACTGATCATTCCTCCCGGGGATTCCGATCCCCGCCGGGAGTGGCGCCTGGATGATAAAACCCTCACCAATGCCGAACTGCCGGAAGAGGAGCGCGACTGGTTTTGCGATGCGCGTCCCCAACCTGCACGCAAAGCACCAGCAGCGATCGAGCGATTTTTCAACTGGGCGCGCGCCAACAGCCTCTGGATATTGGCCTTCGGCACCGGTTGCGGCGCCATCGAGCTGCGTCCCCTGGTAACCTCCCGTTATGACATCAGCCGCTTCGGCATGCAGATGCGGCCCACACCCCGCCAGGCCTCAGTGTTCCTGATCGGCGGCTATGTCTCCCTCAAGACCCTGAAACGCATTGTCCGCAGCTATGAACAGATGCAAGGCCCCAAGTTCGTGGTGGCGGTGTGCTCCTGTGCCATCAATGGTGGCATGTATTGGGACAGTTACAACACCATCAAGCGCATTGACCAATACATCCCGGTGGATGTGTATGTGACCGGTTGCATGCCCCGTCCGGAAGCGGTGCTGGAAGGTTTTGACAAGCTGCGGAAGCTAATCAAAGCCGGCAAGGCCGAAGGGCAGAACCTCTACGCCGAGAAATTTGACTGGTACAAAGCCAATCAGAAGCGCCTGATCAAAGACTGGAACATGCCGGATTACAACTGGTAGGAAGATATGACAAAGCTTTTTGAACAACTGCAGCAACATTTCAGTGTCTCCGATTTCTCCCAACCGCAGGGCAACCAAGCTTTTGTGAGCATATCCCGGGAGCAGGCTGTGCCCTTGCTCACCCATCTGCGGGACATCCATGGATTCACTCATCTGGTGTTGATCACCTGCGTGGACTGGCTGGAGCAGAGCAGATTCCAGCTCACCTACATCCTGCACAATCACAACTCCCACAGCGACCTGGGAGTAAAGGTGTTCATAGAACGCGATAACCCGGTGATGGACTCCATGCATCAT
>Ga0136653_10002395_pt1 | contig 10290 bp, 4 predicted proteins | sample LakKivw275mmetaG_FD_94866 | JGI IMG/M metagenome (GOLD analysis project Ga0136653, IMG submission 94866) | Anoxic lake water microbial communities from Lake Kivu, Rwanda to study Microbial Dark Matter (Phase II) - Lake Kivu water 275m metaG... | ecosystem: Environmental > Aquatic > Freshwater >... | reverse complement strand
TCCTTGTCCAGCGCCACAAAGAACAGCGAGCGCAGCGCGGGGACCTCCATGTAGGCGGAGCCGTCCGGCTCGACGGGCACGGTGCCGAGGACGCGCTCCAGCGTAAACGTGCCGCCGTAGCTGATCGGGTCCATGCCACCCGTGTAGTTGATCGGCTTGGGGAGCGATTCGAGGACGAGGAGCTTCTTAATCTCGCCCGGCTTCACCCCGACCATGTTGCGCCCGTCGTATACGTTCGTCAGCAGGAGGCGGCCAGTGGGCTTCGTGAGATCGACGCGCGGCTCGATGATCGGCTCGCGGGGACGAGGCGCCAGCAGGCGCGGCTCGTGTACCCAGAAGCCGGCGTCGGTCTCCTTGTCGGAGAGCATGTGAATCGGCAACGACTGACCGGTTGCGTCGAGCAACTCAATGCCCGCGCCCCGCGCGGCGAGGAAGGTGTTCTCGTCAAGGGCTAAGGGATCGCGGTAGTTGTCGCCTGGCGAGACCATCTGCGCGTTCGCCTGGTCGTCTGGGCCGTCCCCCGGGTCAACGATGGTGACCACGCCCATGTGCTCGTGTTGGCCGTGACCGGGGGAGAAGATGGCGACGACCTTGCGCGTGAGGGGGATGGGCTTCGCATCGAGCATCGCAGTGCCGGGGTGCAGGTTGCCGAAGAAGGGCATCTGCTCGGTGCCGTCGGGGTTCGCCGTCCAGAGGTGATGGTAGTGCACCTGGCTGCGATCGACATACTCCCACCGCATGTACAGCACGCGGCCATCCGGTAGCACCCACGGCGTGTTGTCATGCTCCACGTTGGCCGAGATCATCCGCAGGCGTGAGCCATCGGCCTCGCAGCGGTAGAGCGTCGCGACCTGCGTCAGCCAACAGTTCACCCAGCGCCGGCTGCGGCTGGAGCAGAACATGATTCCGCCGTCGGGCAGATACGTCGGCTCGATGTCGTCGTAGTCGCCCTCGGTGATCTGCCGAAGGGCCGCGCCATCGACGCCGATCTCGTAGAGGTGGTAGTGCTCAGTGCCCGCCTTCAGGTACGAGAAGAGGATCGACCGCCCGTCATAGGAGACCTGCGGATCGCGGAGGCTGCCCTGCGGGTCCTCGAAGATGACGCTCACCTCGCCGGTCGCCGGGTTCAGTCGGCAGAGCTTCGCGCCCGCGGCCTGATAGAGCTTCCGGCTCGCATCCGCGGCGTAGTAGCCGAAGTTCGCGTACCAGTGCTCGGGGACGCCGGGCTTCCGGATGACGAAGAGGATGTCTGGGCTCCCGTGCCGGCCCAGCAGCTCCGCCAGCCGCCGCCGCGCGCCCTCGGCGGCCGCCCGCCGCGCCTCCATCGCGCGCTGCCGCAGAGCGGCGATGGCCTGCGAGGTGGTGGGGTCAGCCGATGTGATCTCCCAGATGGAGTAGAGCACGAACTGCGAGGGCTTCGTGCAGTAGACGCGCACATACCGCCCGCTCGCGTTCAGCCCGTCCAGCGTCCTCGTCTCGTCCTTCCCGTCGGTCACCTTCCGAACAGCCGTCCAGGTCCGCGCATCATCGGAGACCTGGACCTCGTACTCGGCGGCGTACGCGTGCTCCCAGGCGATCGTGAGGCTGTTGATCGACACGCTCTCACCGAAGTCGATCTGCAGCCACTCAACCTGGTTCGTGCGACTCGCCCAGCGCGTCTGCGGGTCGCCGTCGAGAGCGTACTCCGCCGGGTAACGAGGGTCGTAGACCGAGGAGGCGGTCACGGGCAGCTGGGCGCCCGCGGGACGGCCGAAGGCAAGGGCGAGCAGCATCCAACACGACGCAGCTACCATCGTGCAGTTCCCCGAACCTCTGCTGAGTAGTCTCAACCGGCACACTTCGGACGTAACCCTACAGCGCACGCAGAATTGCCTCCCGCCTCGCGAGCAGCGTCTCGGGCAGGTGGTCCCAGTAGTGGGGATGGACGAACACACCGGGTCGGGGGTCAAGGAGCTTCTCAAGCTCCGCGGCCTTCGCCCCCTTGATCGCCCCGGCTGATAGCTTCGCCCGAACCGCCTCCATGAGCGCGATGTCCTCCAGGCCGTCCCGGATGACCTTCAGGCGTAGAGAGGCAAGCGTGCTCTGCCCGTCGGGCGAGGGATAGACGATCCACCCATTTCCATTGTGGACGCCGGCATACGGGAAGCCGGAGGGCTTGCTGTCGAGCGTGAGCGACCGCCAGAAGTCGTCGCCGAACGTGTAGGAATTGCCGGCCCAGATGAACACGAGCTTCGCGCCGTAGTAGTGCGACATCCAGAGGGCGAGGCGGTGCTCCAGGGCGGGGTTGTCAATCTGCATGTTGGGCGCCTGGACGAGGGGCGCGCGCTCCTGCCAATGGATGGGCAGGTGGCAGTAGTAGTGCCACAGTTGGGGCTCGGTCAGGCTGCGGCGCGCCTCGGCGTCGTAGCCGGAGGACGAGAGGTCCGTCATCCACGCATCGGTGGCCTGCTGCATGCCCTCGTGCCAGTCGGAGGCGACGTAGGTCTTCAGGCCGGGGTACTTCCGCGCGAGCATCTCCTTGAACGGCAGGTTCTGCGTGCGGAAGGTCTCCTCATCCGGCTCATCGATGCTGTAGACCCACGTGTTGGCGAGCCAGCTCCTCTCCTTCAAATGCGCGTATAGCGAGTCGAACTTCGGGTCGTCGTCGCCAGGGTGATCCACCTCGAAGATGCGCTGGCCCCTTGAGACGAGGAAGTCGCGCAGCGAGTCGAAGCGGCTGGGGTCCGCCGAGTCCCAGCGGCCCTTGAGGGCATCGATCGGCTGCACATGGTGCTTCAGCGCCAACGTGCAGAGGTCGCGGAACTGGGCGTCGGTGAGCTTGCGCTGCCAGAACCACGCGACGAAGGGGTAGGCCTTGGGGTCGAGCCGTCCGGCGGAGACCCAATGGATGGGCACGACGGCCGAGGCGGTAGCCTTACCGTCGGTGAGGGACACGGTGCACTCCATGGCGCCGGGGCGACCATCCTCGGGAGTCGTGACATCCACCCAGAAGACGCCACAGTCGGTCCCGCTAACCGTGACGGTGTTCTCGGGGAGAAGCGGATCGGGCCAGCGGTCGGAGCCGAACCGCGGGTACGTGGCATCGGGGGAGGTCTTCACAAACACCTCGCGGCTGATCTCGACCATCGCGCCGGGCGCGTCAACCGTCAGCGTGTAGGTCGCCTCAGGCGCGCCGACGCGCGGCAGGACGGCGACCTGGAAGGCCTGGGTCTCCCCGACGGCCGCCCAACGCTCGCGGGCGCGGAGGGCGGGCGCACCCGCGGCGACCGCTTCGCCGCGGAACCAGTACTTCGTAGGCCAGACCTTCACCAGGTCGTGGGTGATGCCTATCGCAAAGGGGGCGTCAGGCGAGGCAGCAAAGTAGCTGCGGAAGCGCGCCAGCTGGTCGCTGAAGGCCAGACCCCAGGGGTCCACCGTGTCGAGGAGAGCCTTCTCAGCCTCGGGAACGTCGGGCCCGGCGGCGTTGGCCGCGTGAGGGAGGAAGATGATGGGGGCGAAAGCGAGGAACGTGGGCATGGATGACCTCCGGGATGGGCGTGAGAGTACCGCCCTCCTTCAACGGGCCGAGCGTCCAGCCCTCTCAGGTTAGGGGGGCTGAGCGCCGGAGGGCTAACGGCAGCGGCGGGACCTGCAGGATGAACACGTCACGCTGCCCCAAGCCTTCCCAGTTGCTCGTGAAGACAACGAAGCGGCCGTCGCGGCTGATGTTCGCGCGCGGGCTGTTCCAGTACTGCTTCGCGTAAACGGAGCGATGATGCGCAAGCCGCCGGACGCGCTGGCTGCCGTCGGTGGCGACCTGCACGATCTCGTTGCGGAAGACGCCGGATTGCGGGAGATCGTTCCCCACGTAGAAGCTCAGCAGCACCCAGTCCTCATTGTCGGCCAGCAGCGAGATGTGGTAGTCCTGGCTCCAGTCGTTCTTCAGGTCGAGCACCGTACGGAACTGGTGAGGCGTGGCGAAGCTGCGGAAGGTCAGACAGTTGCGCCAGTTGTCCGCGCCGATGACCGTGCCGCGCCCATTGTCCGAATGCCCAGGCGCGAAGTCCGGCTCGTTGTCGAGGAGGTCCTCGGTCTTGCCGGTCTGCAAGTCGATGGTGCGCGCCTGCACGACCCCCTTGCCCTGCTCAGCGGTCTTCATGACACAGTAGCGGCCGGTCTTGTCCACCTGAACTTCGTCCAGGTTCGTCCTGTCTTCGCGCAGGAGGAGCACGTCATCGCTCCGGCGCCAGATGAGGTAGCCCACGAGATGCCACTGCGGGTCCTGGCGCGAGAAGGCGAAAGCGTTGTCATCGAGGCTCTTACTCATCTGCGCGAGATGGCCCGGCGGCAGTTCAGCGGTGAAGTCCTTGACGAGCGTGTACTCCTTCGTTGCCGCGTTGTACGCCCACAGGTGCAGCCCCTCGTGGCAGTAGAGGAGGTCGGGGTCCTCGCCGCTCCAGATGGCGCTCTCCCACCGCGGCTCGTAGCCGCTCGGGGGCTTCTTGGCGAAGAGCGGCGCCTTCCCCAGCAGCGCGAACCGCTCGGGATCGAGGCCGTAGAGCATCGCCTTGCCCGAGCAGTTGATGTGGAAGCGCGTGCTGTCCTTGTTGAACGAGGGCCAGTACGAGTAGGCGTTCTGGTTCTCCTTGCCGTCCGTCTCATCCGTAACGCGCATGATCTGCGTGCCGAACACCGGGTCGGTGAACACGCCGCCGGCCTTGGGCAGCGCCACGGGCAGGGGATTGTAGACGGCAAGGTCGGTCTTGATGCCAGAGCCGGGGTTCTGTGAGCAGACAGAGAGGAATGCGGTCAGCCACGCGTACACTGCCAGCATCGCCGGCCTCCCTCTGGGGGCGTGGAACCTACTCCAGCCAGAACCACCGCGTCTCGCCACGCTGCATTCGCACCTCGACCGTGTCGGTCTTCTCGCTCAGCACTTCGCCGCTGGTCAGGTCGGTGACCTTCGAGGGCCGGGCGAGGTGCAGCGTCTTCGCGCCGGGGAAGATGGCGTGGATGGTGAGGAAGTGCTGGTTGGCGTAGACGGCGTCGCCCGGCTCGGCAGCGCACCAGCAGCCGGCCCACGCGGCGAGGTTGTGGGCGAAGGCGTCGGTCAGGCCGGGCACGCCGATGAAGACGGACTTCCACGCGCCGAAGTCGCGGACGGCCGCGGCCGTCTGCTCCGTACCGCGGTAGCGCGCAAGGGCGGTCGCCTGCGAGTCGGTCACTGCGAAGGTCGGCGAGTCCGAGGGCCAGGGGGAGGTGCCGAGATACCCGTCGAGACCCTCGAGAAGGGGAGGGTCGATGCTCAGGGCTTCGAGGCTCGGGCGCTCGACGGCCGTGGCCTTGGCAACCTCGATTCCGGTGAGGCCCAAGATCGCGCGAGCGGGATCATCGGCGCCAACGACGTCGGGAGCTTGCAGGAAGATCAGCGTCTTGCCATTCCGCTTGAGTTTCTCGACCGCGGCGCGCTCCGGGTCGGACATGATGTATGGGTTCAGGAAGAGGTAGGCCTTGTGGTCGGGCAAGTTGGGATTCGGGAGGTCGGACTGCAGGTAGAGGCGGTAGGGCACGCCGGAGGTGTTGAGCTGATGGATCTGGTCGAGTACGCCCTGAAAGCGCGCGAACCCCTGTGCTTTGGGCGCGATCCAGTGGTTGCTGTCCTCGCTGACGATGACCGCGAGGTCGGCCTGCGGCGGCTCGTCGATCGACAGATCCCTTTGGAAGGCGCGCAGGGCCTCGGCGATTCCGCGCATGATCCCCCCATCGTGGAACCAGCCGCCGCTCATGTCGTACCACCACGTACCGAGGCCGAAGGCGAGCATCATGCCACACTCGCGGCGGACCATCGCGTTGTGGGCCTCGGCAGTCTCGGCGCGGCCCCAGGAGAAGTTCTCCTCGGCGGAGTTGGGGGAGGACTTGAAGGAGCGCCAGTCCTGCTCCGTCAGGTACGTCTTCCCGTGGAGCAGCGTCGAGCCGAACACGGAGCGGACCGCGCCCTGGTAGCCCGGCATGCGGATGCCGTAGGCCGCCGGGCCGGCGAGGTAGTCGAGGCCCTGGCTCTGCAGGTGCAGGCGGAGGGCGATATGGCTGTTCGAGTTGCAGGTGATGTCCTCGTAATAGGTGCCGCAGAGGATGCGGCGCGGCGTGGCTTCCTTCAGGACCTCTGCGAGGCCGTCCACCGTCTCGGCGACGCCCTCGCTGTGGAAGCGCGAGAAGTCCGCGATGTCGCCCTGGGTCTTCGGATCGAGCAGGAAGCCGTCGGCCCAGAAGCGGTCGCCGCTGGGAGGCTTGGCGGTCTCGAAGGTCACCGTGGGCTGGTTCCAGCTTCTGCGCAGGGCCTGCACGTCGCCCCCATAGCGGCGTGTGAGCCACTCGCGGAAGCTCTGAATCGCCCCGGGCGAGTAGTCAGCGAGGTGTAGATCATTCTCGCTCAACTTCTCCCAGTGGAACCATTGGCCGTCATTGTAGCCGGCGACATGATAGCCGATGACCGCCTTGCCCGCCTCGCTACTCTCGACGTGGCGGACCAACTCGCGGAGCGCCGCCGCAGTCTCGCGGCGCAGCTTGAGTGACACGATCGAGGGGCCGAAGCGCTCCGAGGGCTGCGGGTCGTCACCCCAACGCTTGGGGTGCATGTCCACGATGGCCTTCAGCCCATTCTGGTCGCACGTCACCTCGTCCGGGTTGTCGGCGCCCCAGGGCTTGTACGCATCGCAGCCCATGTAGAACATCGCATAGGCGTGGGGATCGACACGCAGCACGCGCCAGAGGAGATCATCCACCTCCGCGAAGTCGTACTTGCCCGGCCCCAGCCACGGCCCGCGCTCGGCGTACACGTTGTGCCCGAGAACCAGCGGGACGAGGAACACGTGGACGCCGGCGTCCCGGAAGTCGGCGATCTGCGCATCCCGCCAGTTCCAGAAAGGTCCCACGTAGAACGCCCACGGAACCGGCTTGCCATCCAGAAGAAGGCGGGGGCGGCCGGCGCGCTGCTCGACGCGGACGGAGGCGCGCGGGCGCTTGGCGACAATCTCCTGCGCGGGCGCGAGGTCGGGGAGGGGTTCCTGGGCCGGCGGCTCGTAGCGGGGCTTGGCCTCCTCGCCGGCCTCGGCGAGGCGGAAGTCGTCCCAGCACAGCTCCGAGGGCGCGAAGGCCTGAATGCAGTGGATGCGAATGCGGTCGATCCCCGGTCGCACCTCGATCAGGACCTTCACCTGCTGCCATTCGCCGGCGACGAAGGGCTGGGTGGTCGAGCCGAAGGTGTTCGGAAGCTGCTCACCGCCCCCGGCGGCCAGCTCGTTGATCATGAAGTACACGCCGCGCCGCACGTTGCGGATCGGATAGACCCACGCGGTGATCTGGTAAGTCTTCTCCGCAGCAACCGGAACCGGTTCGCTGCACAGATCGGTGTAGCCCGCCGCGCCGATCTTCGCCACGCGGAACGAGCGGGCGCCCCCGTGCCTGATCGTGGTCTCCACCGAGAACTCGCCCTGGCCGCCCTCGCCCGGGCTCCAGGCCCAGTGGCTCGGCCCGTCGGCGCCCTCCTCCATGCCGGCGTTGGGGACGGGGACCTCGCCGGGGGCTTGAGCCTGGGCAAGGCAAGAGACCACGAGCATCAATACCGCGCACGCAAGCAGTCGCATGGTGGCCGTCCGTGTCTGCGGGTCACCAGGCCCGCGAAGTTGCCGTTCGCCCCTGCCGTTCCCCTCGCCGTCACCCGCGCCCGAACCGGTAGACATGCACCTCGAACGGGCCGAACCAGTCGGTGAACGTGCCGTCCTGCATGTTGACGACCCGCGGTTCCTCGTAGAGCACGTCGCCCTTGCCGCGGTCGGGAGGCAACCCACTGAACTCGACCTCGACCGTCGCACCCTCCCGCTTGCACGCGAGGAGGTAGAGCGCGTCCGGCGTTTCGCGAACGCAGAACTCGATCTGCCTCGGGTCGGCTTCGCCGCCGAAGGCCTGCTTCACCTGAACCTGCACCGGCAGGCCTGAATCGGGCGCGATGAGGGCGGGGTGCAGGGGGCTGTAGCGGCCGATCTCGTCCATGAGCGGGCGGAGGACACGGTTCCAGAAGCGCGTTTTCCAGCCGAGGGCGGCGTCTTCGGGGGTCATCGCCTGGGTCAGGTTGCCGCCGAAGAAGACGAGCCCACGGGCGCCGTTGATGATGGCCTGGTACGCCATGAAGCGTTCCTGCGCGTAGGTCGGGAAGCGGAGCGTCTTGCCGGGCTTGATGACGCCGCTGAAGGCGATCTGCAGGACCATCCAGACCGGCAGTTTGCCCTCGGCGACCTCCACCATGGTGCGCGTGTAGTCGCCCACCATGCTGATCTCCTTGTTGGGCCGGTCCGAGTGCACGCCGGGCGGGTAGCTGATCGGATAGATGTCACACGCGGTGATGTCGCAGGCCGTGTTGTAGGCGCGGAGTTCCTCCACCGTATTGCGCGGCGCCTGCGTCAACTGCACGGGGTGGTTCGGGTCGAGTTCCTTGATAATCTTGTAGGCGCGGCGGATCGGCTCGACGGGCTTCTTGCCCCACGCGGGCTCATCCTCGCCCTTCCAGAAGCCGAGGCCGGGATGATCGCGGAAGCGGGTCACAACCTGTCGCAAGAGGGCCTCGCACTGGGGCTGATCGCGGCTGACGCTACCCAGTTCCCGGAGGAAGACCCAGCAGTAGAGCCCGTGCTCAGCAGCGGCGTCCTGCCAGCGCTGCTCGGCGTCGAGGGCGGCCTCGTCCCAGCCGCCGCCAACCGGCCCGGTTCGCAGGCAGGTCGCCCCGGCGTCGGCCAACTCCTGCAGGCCGTCCTTCCCCTCAGGCGTCTTCCCGTCCGGCGGCGGCCCGAGCGTAAAGCCGAGCGGGAAGACCGGCTCGCCGTTGATGATGGTCACATGGTCGGCGTTGATGGTGACCACCGAGGGCGCGGCCGGGGCGGGTGCAGCGCAGACGCACAGCGAGAGGCAGGCAAGCACCGCGAAGCTCCTATCGCGTCAGCAGCACGGTGGCGATCTCCCACGCCCTCAGCGCAAGGCGAAGCTCGCGTCCGTCAAGCTCGGCCGGGGCCCTAAGGGGCGCGAGGTTGAGGTCGGTCCGCACGGCCTCGGCGAAGTCAACGGGCAGCTCGATGGACGCTTCCATGGCCTCGCCCGCCGATTCGTAGACGCGCAGCACGCAGCCTTCCTTGGTCTCGTAGAAGGCTGACAGGCGAACCGAGGCCGGTGCGATGGAGAGCTGATCGACCTGCGCCACGAGGGGCTCGGAGCCCGGACCAACGGGCTTGACGGCCTGCAGCGGGACGCGCAGACGGTCCGACAGGCCGCAAAGGTCGGCGGCACGCCAGTCGCCGTCGTGGAAGACCAGTCGGTGGCGGAAGTCATGCCAACCGAGGGCGAGGCGATCCTTGGGCACCCAGGCCTCCCAACCCGCATCCACGTCGTGAACCACGGTGAAGAGGATGTGCCGCAGTTCGCCGGTCTCGGCGTTGTGGGTCCAATAGCGATCGCCGTCGATGGTGATCAGCGCGATGCCAAGTGCGCCGTCGGACACGGAGGCCCAGCTGCGCGCCCAGAACTGGTGCTCGCGATGGCGCTCGATGTTGTGGTGGCCGGGCGGGAGGGTCATGGCGTATGGCTCGTCGGTCAGGTCGCGCGGCTCGACGCCGAAGGGGATATCCACGTGCATCGCCCCGCGGAGAGGCAGGTCGAAGCAGAGCGCGAAGAAGCCGTTTGCCCCGGCGCAGAAGACACGCGTGTGGAAGTCGATGTGGCGGCAGCCGGCGTCCAGGGCCACGTCCTGGCGCATGCGGTGGCCGTGGAACGCGCACTCCCAGCGGTAGACCCACCGCAGCGGGCCGGTGGTGATCCAACGTCCGCTGCCGCTGCGGCCGGAGAGGATCGCCGTGATCGGGCCGATGTGCAGGATGCCGGGGCCCATCTCGTGCAGGCGGCAGTCGCCGATGGCCGAGCCGCGCGGCGCCTGCCATGCGAGGCCGCTCTTCAGGTCGGCTATCTCCTGCAGCCCGCGCCCGTCGAACCTCACGCGAAGGGTGCCGTTGTCGAGGACATTGTGCTCCGGAGCGGCTAGCGTCTCGGGGAGCCGCGCATCCTCAACCTGGTAGACGGCGCAGCCCATCGCGGGGACCTTCGCGCGGAAGATCAGCGGCGCTTCGACCAGCCGGTCGCCCCAGGTCTCGCCGGCTTGCTCGCCAAGCTGCAGCGGGACCTCGTTCCCGTTCGCATCGAGGACACAATGCCCGCCTGCCTCCTGGCGCGGCTGGACCCACGGAACCTCGATGATCTCCTCGCGGGCATACG
>Ga0136653_10002391_pt1 | contig 10295 bp, 10 predicted proteins | sample LakKivw275mmetaG_FD_94866 | JGI IMG/M metagenome (GOLD analysis project Ga0136653, IMG submission 94866) | Anoxic lake water microbial communities from Lake Kivu, Rwanda to study Microbial Dark Matter (Phase II) - Lake Kivu water 275m metaG... | ecosystem: Environmental > Aquatic > Freshwater >... | reverse complement strand
CTGTTCAATATTCATTCACTGATTTATTATTACATATCTTCTTCAAGAATCAGGTCATATCCTCGGTGAGGGGCACGTAGGGTTAAAAGACGGTAAGGTTCTTTTTTTTGGTAGCGGAGATAAATAATTTCTCCGGCCAGAGTGTACTTCACCTCAAATGAGTCTTCATCTTCACTGATTTTCTGCATTCTACCGTTCCAAATCATTCCGGAAGCGGGAATCAACACTGAAAAGCGTTGATTCCCAAAGTTTATGGCTTTATTCAAACTCAAGAGAAAAAACATTTGTTCCATGTCGTATACTGGCTGGGAAATACGAAATGAGGTTTTTTTATTCCCATAGGGAGAAGAGAGAGTTAGCACGACTTCTTTTTCAGAATATTGGGCTTCCAAAAGAATTTCACCTTCAGAAATCTGCAACCACTTTTTGGAAAGACGGGGAGAAAGGTCCTCACGGTTGAGAATAAATTCCGCATCTTTTTGAGGAGTATCGTTGGGTGGTATTTTAAAAAATGAGCGATAAATTAATTCATCATTGCTAACTTCGATTTCATAAACCATTTGGCCAAGTGACATTCCTCGGGAAACAATGGTATAGTGGAGCGTTTCTCCTGACCAGGCAAATTTCGAGAGAATGAACCAAGAGAGGAGAACTATAATTATGAGGTAGGTGAAGTTTCCGAATCGTCTTTTTTTAATTCTGATTCTCTCCTTTCCTGACGGCGGTAAGAATACCACAAGAAGGCACTCCCTAAAATGGAGAGCAAGGGTAAAAGGCTGATAACATAGACCGAAGCAAAGAAAGAAAACGATGGAACATACTGAAAAAGGACCCGTATGATGGAATCTATCTCGATTATTATAAAAGCATAGATAAGAGATGCTATCCCCAATAGTGATTGGCCTTTCGCCATTCGGATACAACCTAAACCTATAAAACCGGCACTCACTACGAATAACAATGCTTGAAAGACTTCTTGAGCCAGATAGAAACCGGTGATAAAACTTGAGAATTGACTATACCCAAAATAACCACTCAGGGGGTGATACCAAACCAAAATCACATCACGCAAAAAATGACCCGATCCCATACCCAGACCAATCAGCAGATAAATGGGGAATAAATTGAGATCAATAATTTTCTCTTTCCTCGTTAGACTGGTTATGATTATATACAACAAACTTATTTCAATGAAAGTCATAATGGTGTTTATGGAAAAAACCGGCCATAAACCAGCCATGGTATTTAAGAGAAGTCTTTCCAGCTGATGGTAGGGGATGATCATTATCAATACCAGAGGAATACAATAAATCAAACCATTATGCATAAAAGCGATTTTCCTTTTTCGGAAAAAAAGAACCGAAAAGAGGAAGATAAGAATGACGAGGGTGATAATGGGGCTCAGATAGATCATCATTTTTTCTTTATCTCCATGAATTCTACTCTCATTTTATCACAATAATTTTCAATCGGGCATCGGTTACAGCGGGGTTGGCGAGGGAGACAAATATTTTGACCAAACAATACCAATAATGAGTTGATGGGAATCCAAAATTTCAGAGGAAGCTTGTCACGAAGAGCTATTTCGGTTTTTTCTGGAGTCTTGGTGTTGACGTATCCCCATCGATTCACGATTCGGTGGACATGCGTATCAACACAGATACCCGGGTTTCCAAAACCAACCGTTAGAACTAAATTGGCAGTTTTTCGACCAACTCCCGGGAGTTCGAGGAGTTCCTCCAATATAGAAGGAACCTGACCCTGATATTTTTCAATGAGGATGCGGGAAATATCCCTCAAATTTTTGGCTTTGCGCCGGTAGAATCCAACTGGATATATCAACCTGATGAGTTCTTCTTCAGATAAACCGAGGAGTTGTTGAGGAGTCCTGACCGTCCGGAACAATCGTTCCGCTACCTGTCGGGTCATTTGGTCTTTGGTGCGAAGACTTAAAATGCAGCCCACCAAAACCAAAAAAGGATCTTTTTCCAGACTTTCCAAGGTCGAATCTTGCCATTGCTTTTTATTTTCCTGTAAAATAGCAAAAATTTGTGGTATATCTCGTTCGTTCATATGAGATAATAATACCGAAGGGGAAGTGGATGCGCAAGTGAAAATAGTTGTGCTTATTCTTTATATTCTGGTCATGCTGGGGATTGGCTTTTATAGTATGAAAAGAACCAAGAATATCGGAGATTTCTTTTTAGCCAATCGAAGTCTCGGACCCTGGGTCTCTGCGTTTGCTTATGGGACAACTTATTTTAGTGCTGTCATGTTTATCGGCTATGCCGGAAGAATTGGATGGGGTTTCGGGTTATCGAGTCTCTGGATCATTGCGGGAAACACCCTCATTGGATCACTTCTTGCCTGGATTATTCTGGCAAAAAGAACCCGCGCTATTACTGAGAAACTCAACGCCCGCACCATGCCTGAATTTTTAGAGGCTCGTTATGGAAGTAACACTCTCAAAATTTTGTCAGCAATAATCATTTTTATTTTACTGGTACCCTATTCAGCTTCGGTTTACATGGGATTAAGTTATCTCTTTGATGTGGTTATGGGCATCCCATACGTTTATGCACTCCTTTTAATGGCAGCTTTGACTGGAATATATTTGATTATGGGAGGATATTTCGCCGTTAGTATCACCGATTTAGTTCAAGGGAGCATCATGTTCTTTGGGTCGATATATCTTGTCTTTTATATAGTGAGTCGTCCCGAAGTCGGAGGTTTGAGCCAAGTCATACCCAGATTGAGCGCGATCAATCCCAAACTTACCAGTCTGGTCGGTGCTCCTGGTTTTCTCTCACTCTTTGGATTAGTGGTGCTCACGAGCCTTGGACCATGGGGTCTCCCTCAAATGATACAAAAGTTTTATGCAATCAAGAACCAAAAGGTCATCTATACCGCGACCATCGTGGCAACCTTATTTGCTTTTGTCTGTTCCTTCGGAGCTTATTTTTCAGGTTCGCTCACCCATCTTTTCTTTAAAGAACTTCCAAAAATTAATGGTATCGCCAATGCAGATCTTCTCATGCCCAACCTCTTCGTACAATATATGCCGACTTATTTCACCATTATTTTTCTCCTCTTGATATTTTCCGCGTCGATGTCAACTCTCTCTTCGTTGGTTTTGGTTTCCTCATCCGCTATCACTATTGACCTTCTTCCCAAAAAGTATGGCAAGGATAATTTGATCATCATGCGTATTCTTTGTGGTATCTTCATCTTCTTTTCACTGTTAATTGCCTTCTATCAGGTTACTTTCATCGTCAATCTGATGTCCATCTCCTGGGGTGCCACAGCTGGGAGTTTTATTGCTCCTTATGTCTATGGACTATTCTGGAAGAAAGCCAACCGTCAGGGTGCATTTGCCAGCATGCTGACTGGTTTGTCTTTCGCGCTGATTATGTCCTGGTCCTATGGTTTCAGCTCCAGCGTTGTTCCGCTTATCGGGTCATTATCTATGATGATACCATTTGGAGTTTTACCGATAGTATCTCTCTTAACTGGAGGAAACGAAAATGAAAGCGTGCCTATTTGAAGCCAAAGAACAATTTGTTATTCGTGATATTGAAAAACCAGTTCCTAAAAGAAATGAGGTTTTAATCAAAGTACGGGCATCAGGTATTTGTGGAACCGATATCCATATTCTCAAAGCAGAGTATTTTTCAAATTTTCCAATTGTTGCCGGTCATGAGTTTTCAGGAGAAATTGTTGAAGTAGGGGAGGAAGTATCCCAATTTAAGCCGGGTGATCGCGTGACTGCCGATCCCAATATTTTCTGTGATAAATGTTACTTTTGTAAAATCAATAAAAATAACCATTGTCTTGATCTCGATTGCGTTGGTGTAACTCGAAATGGTTCGTTTGCGGAGTATGTGACTGTTCCAGAGAAGTGCGTTTTTCTTATTCCAGAGAACATCAGTTATCCTGAAGCAGCCCTTGCTGAACCTCTGGCGTGTGTTGTCTATGGTGTACGTCGAAGTAACATTAAACCTGGTGAGAAGGTTCTTATTTTTGGGGCGGGAGCAATTGGATTGCTATTGATGTCTTTACTCAAAATGAGTGGTGCATCACAAGTCGTCATGGTCGATATAAGTCAGAAAAAACTTGACTTTGCTCAAGCCATGGGGGCTTCCGAAGTGATTCTCAGTGATAGCAATTTAGAAAACAAATTAAAAGCGATTGCCCCCTGGGGATTTGAATTGGTCGCCGATGCCACTGGTATTCCTTCTGTGATGGAGAAACAAATTCAGTATGTAGAATCAGATGGGACTTTTTTGGTTTTTGGTGTAGCTCCTCGAGGCAAAACCATGAAAATGGAGCCCTATGATATTTTCCGTCGCGATATTCATATTATTGGATCCTTCGCGGTGAAAAAAACCATGCAGTATTCGATCAACCTGCTCAGTTCAGGCAAAATACAGGTTAAAGATCTTATCTCAGCATCTTATCCTCTGGATGATTTTGGAAAAGGTCTGAACGATTTCTATTATGATATGAATCATATGAAAATTCAGATCATTCCCTGATCGAGATGAACAGACGGCCATGTAGAGACATGCCACGGCATGTCTCTATAGTTTTTTAATTTCTTTCATTAATTTTTTTAAGTGAAATAGAATTATTATCCTATCGTAAAGGAGGAATGAAATGAATGAAAAAGGGGATTAATCAGTGGGCTTTCCCGGTATACCTATCGTTATCGGAAATACTTACACTCACTGCCAAATATGGTTTTCATGGGGTAGAGCTTTGTCCTGATGAAGGAGGATCGTTCCCAATCGATATTGACCATAAAAAACTTCAGGAAATCAAAGCCAGAGCTGAAGAGAAAAATCTTGAAATACGGAGCATTGCCACTGGGTTGCTCTGGAAATATAATTTGGCATCTCCTCACCCTGAAAACCGGCAAAAAGCCATTGACGTTGCCAAGAGAGTCGTGGAAATTGCTTCGGTTTTAGGTGCGAAATCAGTCCTCATTATTCCTGGTTATGTGAATGTCCCATGGGATCCAGCCTTGGAGATCGTTCCCTATGAAAATGCCTATGAAAATGCCAGTTCCGCTATCGGAGAAGTTGCCCGATTCGCGGCTGATGCGCGAGTGATTCTGGGATTAGAAAATGTCTGGAACAAACTCTTTCTATCCCCGCTTGAATTTCGCACTTTCGTTGACAGTTTTAATAATCAATGGGTGAAAGTACATTTTGATACAGCCAACGTGCTCATTTCAGGATATCCCGAACAATGGATCGATATTTTAGGGAAGCGAATTGTAAATGTGCATGTCAAAGATTTCAAATTATCGGTGGGGAATATCAACGGATTCTGCCTCCCTCTGGAAGGAGATGTGAATTTTCCATCCGTGATGAAAAGCTTACATAATATCGGCTACGATGATTACTTGATCGCCGAGATGATACCACCTTACCCTTATTCCGTTGATGCTTTGCTGGCCAACATAACCTATAACCTTGATTGTATCATTGCGATGAGTTTATAATAGAACAAATAATTTCATTATCAATTTATACTCATTGTAATTGACATCGATGGTGCTTGTAAGCAGATCTGAACAATAAAAACCTACCCTTCTTTAAAGGAGCATGACACCACGGCATGAATGTCTATTCACTTGGTTTGGCTCTTTTCACTTTTTTCGATCTTTCGCCGTAGGCGGTACTCATCCTCTCCCTTTGTCCAAAGGGAGAGGATGAGTGAATGGGATAGTTGAATATCCAAAATAAATTGAGTCTTCATTGTTTACTTGTTTCTGATCACTCGTCACTGTATTTACAGGATTGGTGTTCAAAAATTGGCTCATTATATTTATAAAAGGGGGTGAAGAGTTTTTCTTTGTGGAATGGATTAAAAATTTTTTCTCATTTTCAAAAAATTTGAAGGGGGGTTTTTAGCATATGCGAAAATCTTTTTGGTTAATCTTGGTTTCACTTGTCTTGGTTCTTGGCCTGGCGATCGTTGCTGGTGCTGCCACCAAAGTACGGGTCATGTGGGCGGAATACGATGGCCTCACTCCGGAGTATGCGACCAATTTGGAAAAAGCCTTTGAAAAGAAAAACCCTGATATTGATCTGGAAATCATTTCTACTCCCTGGAATGAATTTCATGATCGGTTAATCACCTTCATCGCCGGAGGAAACGCTCCCGATCTTTCCGTCATCGGTACCCGATGGCTGTTAGAATTGATGGATATGGGAGTGGTGGAACCCATTGAGCAGCATCTCAGCAAAGAATTACTTGATAATATCGATCCGGCATTGTTTGAAGGAAAGATCAAGGGTGTGGTCTATGGTCTCCCGGTCGCGGCTGGGACTCGTCTCATGTATTGGCGTTCCGATATTTTGGAGAAAGCCCCCGAGACCATGGAAGAAATGCGCACCATGTTACAGAAAGTTTCCAAACCGGATGAAAAGTTCTATGGAATTGGTCTTATTGGACAAAAATATGTCGAATTAACTGAATATGCTTACTTCTTATTTGCCAACGGAGGATACTTCTTTGATTTCAACGAGGATGGCAGCTACGGAAAATGCGCCGTAAACAACAACGCAGGAGTGGGTGCTCTGACTTTCATGAACGATTTGGTTAACACCGATAAAGTTACCCAACCCGGAGTCACTGCATACAGACGGGATGAAGTGCAGAACCTATTTATTTCCGGAAATCTTGCCATCATGATGACCGGTGGTTTCGGTGCTTCGCTTCTCAATCAAGCTAATGTTCCCTTTAAATGGGATGTTGCTCCTATTCCGCCCTTTGAGGGAAAACCACAGAGTTCGTTGATCGTAACCGATGCTATGGTCATGTTCAAAGATTCGAAAGCGAAGGCTGAAGCTTCTAAATTCCTCGATTTCTTTTATTCCGACGATTGGAGACTGGAATTTGATAAATTGGTTGGCTTCCCACCAGTCACAAAATCTCTTGCCAATAACGAATTCTTCCAAACTCCAGTTTACAAAGTCATGGTTCAACAGATAGCCGGTGCCAAACCATGGCCTTTGATGGCAGAATGGCCAGAATGTAACGACCTTATTTGGGACAATATCGAAGCCACTTTCTTAGGCCAGAAAACTCCCAAACAGGCCATGGATGATGCTGCAGCAGCAATTGATGCTTTAAGAGGACAATAAATAGTATCAACTGGAAGAGGGGGGATAAACCCCTCTTCCTTTATTATTAATACAATGTTCTCTTTATCTCTGAATGTAAGATTTATTCAAAGGTCGATTAGATTTTTTTCGAGGATGAATTGTTAAATAGGAGTGAAAAATGTACCGTACCGGTAAGTTTTGGACAACCGAATCACGTTTAGCTTATCTCCTTTTGATCCCAGCTGCGGTCTTTTTAATCACTTTTATGTTTTATCCCATTTTCTATGTCATACTCATGTCCTTTTTTCGGGTCAATAAATTAGCCAACCTAACCGGTTTTTTCGGAATGGGAAATTACCTCACTCTTTTCCGACTCTCGGAATTCTGGCAGATTATCTTCCGTTCTTGTTTATGGACCGCTCTCGCGGTTGCTGCAAAAACACTTATTGGACTCGTAATCGCCCTGTTGTTGAATGTCGATTTTAGAGGAAGAAAAATCGCTCGTACATTGATTATCATTCCCTGGGCAAGTTCGATTCCTATCAGTGCCATGCTCTGGCAGTGGACCTATAATAATGATTTTGGTCTTCTGAACTATACCTTACGTTGGTTCGGCCTCAACCCACCAGTCTGGTTAGCCTATCCTCGATCAGCTTTTTTTGCCAACATGTGGGTTGATATCTGGTGCGGTATCCCATTTATGGCACTGGTCTTCCTTGCCGGGCTGCAAGCTATCCCTCAAGAACTCTATGAAGCTGCCGAAGTTGATGGTGCCACCTCAACCTCAAAATTCCGTTTTGTGACCCTTCCTCTTTTAAGCGGTGTTTTAACCGTCGCTACACTTCTTTCCATTCTCTGGACTTTTAATGACTTTAATGTTATTTACATCTTAACCAAAGGTGGTCCAGCCAACTCAACCGATATTCTCATTACTTACATTTATAAGTATGCCTTTCAATACATAAAATTCGGTCCGGCAGCGGCGATGGCTGTAATTACCTTTATTATCCTTTTGGTAGTGAGCATGATCTATGCCCGAAATTATTTCCGGGAAGGAGCGCAATAATTCATGAAAATACGCGGCTCTTATTATTTGGTCTATCCTGGTATTATTTTTATTCTTTTGGTACTTCTCTTTCCATTTTTTGTCATGGTTTCGACCTCATTAAAACCGGTAGAGGAAGTCTATTCCAGTCCACCTCATTGGATTCCACAAAACATACGTTTATCCAATTTTTCTGACATTTGGTCTAAATATCCTTTGGGTTCCTATTTTAAGAACAGCTTCATTGTGGCAATCGGGACCACGATCATCAATATGTTTTTATGCATACCGGCAGCCTATGCTATAGCACGTCTCCGGTTCGTCGGAAAAAATTTCATGATGTACCTCTTTTTAATCGTACAAATGTTTTCACCAATCATTGTGGTTATTTCGCTGTTTAAAGTTATTTCCCGACTTGGCCTCTTGGATAACCTTTTAGCACTGGTGCTTACCAATGGAGTGTTCACCCTCGCTTTTGCTATCTGGTTACTCAGTGGATATTTTCGGGGAATTCCCAAAGCGATCGAAGAGGCCGCTTTGATCGATGGTTGTTCCCGACTTCAAACTATCACCCGGATACTGATACCAGTGGCTATGCCGGGTTTGGTTACCACCATTATCTATACCTTTATCTCAGCCTGGAACGAATTCATGTTCGCCCTCACTTTTATTACCTCGATGGAAAAAAGGCCGCTGACCCTGGGCCTCTATAACTTCATCGGCCGCTGGTCAGTGCAATGGCAATATTTAATGGCGTCTGCCTTTTTGGCATTGATTCCAGTCATTATGCTCTTTATGATCATCGAAAGAGAATTAGTTCAGGGGCTTGCTGGTGGAGCGGTGAAGGGTTAATACCTCAACTTTTTTGTTAGGTGAGGAAGGTTTTTTCATCATCTGTTGTTGCCATAAATTTAACCTGTCAGTGTTGTCTGTTTAAAACTTCTTATTTCTTCCTTTAACCCTCGTGATATGTTACAATTCGTTTTTCAATGAAAGTGAGCTGATTGAATACGTCTGAAACTGATAAAAATATGTTTAATTTTCAATGGCATATCACTGACCGATGTAATTTACGTTGCCACCATTGCTATCAATCAAGCTATATGGAAGGTTCACGCGTTGATATCTTGCTTTCTATCGCCGAAAAAATTGGGAACGAATTAAAAGAAAAAGGGTATACCACCTGCATTAATATAACTGGTGGAGAACCACTCCTTGATAAAAAGTCCCTAACATCACTAATAAGTTTTCTTGATCAAAACCACCAAGTTGAAGAATTAATGATTATTACCAATGGCTTATTGCTCAACGAAGCTTATTTAAAAGATCTTGAACGTTTTTCAAAACTCACCACCATTAAACTCTCATTAGAGGGAGCAACTGCCACCACTAATGACCTGATTCGGGGAAAAGGAACTTATGCAGCTATCGTCGATAAAATTCAGCTATTGAAAACCAAGAGTTTCCTTAAAACGGTTATAATGTTTACCCTCAATAAAAATAACCTCTCCGAACTGGAACTCATGTTTACTTTAGCTGAAGAACTTCGTTTGGATGGACTGATTTTTGAGCGGTTTATTCCAGAAGGGCAGGGAAAAAATTTAAAAAATATGGTATTGGATAAAAACGATTGGAAAAATTTCTTACAACGGCTCATCATCGAATGTGATCTTGATACCACCCCTGAAGATCTGCTTCCTTATCGAGCTTTCTGGATTCAATTTGGATCAAATTGGGATGTTCTGGGTTCACCCTGTAATTTAAAAGAAGCTCTCTGTATCATGCCTGATGGTACCCTCTATCCGTGTCGACGCTTTATCTACCCCCTTGGGAATATTTTAAAAGATGGACTCTGGTCAGTCCTCGATCGTTCCAAAATCCTTAAAGAGGTAACCACTCATCAACATCTCCAGGGAAAATGCCACCAATGTATCGTGAACGATTGCCATGGTTGCCGAGCCCTCTGTTATTCCCTCTACCATGATCCATATCATGAAGACCCTCAATGTTTTCGTGAATAGACATTCGTTTTAGGAAAATTCCCTGGTAACATCTGAACAATGAAAAACCATCCCTATTTTCTCGCAGCATCAGACCTTTGTATGAATGTCTATTCACTTGGCTTTGCCTTGAAT
>Ga0136653_10002386_pt1 | contig 10303 bp, 7 predicted proteins | sample LakKivw275mmetaG_FD_94866 | JGI IMG/M metagenome (GOLD analysis project Ga0136653, IMG submission 94866) | Anoxic lake water microbial communities from Lake Kivu, Rwanda to study Microbial Dark Matter (Phase II) - Lake Kivu water 275m metaG... | ecosystem: Environmental > Aquatic > Freshwater >... | reverse complement strand
GGTGTACTTGTCCGAGAGGAGGTCCATCAGGGTGACGCTCTGCGCGGGCAGGCCGCCGGAGTTGGTCACGTCGATGGTGAAGGTGAGCCGGCCGCCCGGTGTGCCAGTAGCGGGGCCGGACTTACTGATGGAGAGCGTGGGGTGGGTATAGCAGACGACCTCTTTAATGGCGACGGCCGGGCCGTAGCTTGTGCCGCCGCCGTCCTGCCAGGCAACCGAGAAGTTGTTGATGCGGTGCGAGCCGTTGGGGACGGCGCCGTCCACCTGGACGGTCAGCCAGCCCGGCATGGAGATGCCGCTGGGGATGCTGCCGAGGTTCCAGGTGACCGTGCGTGCGACCGGGTCATAGACCGCCGAATGGCTGGAGCTGACGAAGGTAAGCCCTGCCGGCAGGTAATCCACCAGAACAACGTTTTCTGCGGATGTGCCACCCTCATTGGTTACTGTGCCGGTGAAAGTTATGTACGAGCCCACCGTGGCCTCGTCGGGACCTTCCTTGGTGATGGTCAATAGAGGTGCAGTGTAAATGGTGGTGATCAGGGAGCTACTTGCAGGGCCGTAGCTATTGCCCGTGCTGCTCTCCCAGGTTACCATGGCTGAGTTGCCCAGCGGGGTGCCATTAGCCACGGCGGCATCCACCTGCACGGTCAGGGACACCGAAGCAGTGCCCCCTGCGTTCAAGGTGCCCAGGTCCCAGACGACGTTGCCGCCGATAAGAGCGCCGGGGGGATTGGAGCTGATATAGGCATACTTGTCCGGCAGGGCATCTACCAGGGTAACGTTCTGAGCGCCGACGCCGCTTGAGTTGGTTACATCGATGGTGAAGGTGAGTCTGCCGCCCGGGCTTCCTTCGACAGGCCCGGATTTGTTGATTGAGAGTGTCGGGTGAGTATAGACGACGAACTCTTTGCTGGCGCTGGCCGGGCCATAGCTCGCGCCGCCTGAGTCCTCCCAGGTCGTCGAAAAGGTGTTAATCAGGTGAGTGCCGTTGTAGACGGAATCAGCCACCTGTACAATCAATGTGCCTGAAATAGTACTGCCGCCGCCGATGCTTCCCAGGTTCCAGGTGACGGTACGCGCCACCGGGTCATAAACCGCTGAATGGCTGGAACTGACGAATGTCAGACCTTCAGGCAGGTAGTCGACCAGGACAACGTCCTCGGCCGCTATGCCTCCTGCGTTGGTTATAGAGCCGTTGAACGTTATGTAAGAGCCGACCGTGGCCTCGTCAGGGCCTTCCTTGGTTATGGTCAGCTGGGGTGTGGTATAGATGGTGGTGGTCAGGGAAGTAACGGATGGGCCGTAGGTAGTGCCGCCCGCGTCCTGCCAGGTAACTTCCGCATTGTTGGTCAGCGGGGTGTTGTTGCCCACGCCGGCGTTAACCTGCACGGTAAGCGACACGACGCTATTACCGCCGGAGGCCAGTGATCCGAGGTCCCATGTGACCGTGTGCGCAATCGGATTATATACCGCTGATTGGCTGGAGCTAATATAAGTGTATTCAGCAGGCAGGGCATCCACCAGGATGACGTTCTGTGCTCCAAGGCCTCCGAAGTTGGTTACATCTATACTGAAGGAAAGAGGTCCTCCTGGGCTGCCTGTCGCAGGGCCGAACTTGTTGATTGAAAGAGTCGGGTGAGTATAGATAATGACATCTTTGGTAGCAGTAGTGGGGCCGTAGCCGGCGCCCATCTCGTCCTCCCAGGTGATGCTAAAGGTATTTGTCAGATGCGTGCCGTTGGGCACAGAGCCGTCCACCTGGACGGTTAACCAGCCGGGCATTGAAGTTAGGCCTCCGACACTGCCAAGGTTCCAGGTGACGGTGTGCGCCACCGGATCATAGACGGACGAGTGGCTGGAGCTTACGAAATTCAATCCTGCCGGCAGGTAATCCACCATGACCACATTCTCGGCGCGTATATAGCCGACATTGCTCAGAGTGCCGGTGAAGGTTATGTAAGAGTCCACCGTGGCCTCATCCGGGCCTTCTTTGGTGACGGTGAGAGATGGAGGAAATACGTAGGTCGTTTCGCCGGTTATGGCATTGACAATGGCGAAATGCAGCTCGCCCCTGGCGTCGTTAATAGTGTCCTTGACCGTGCCGACTGATCCGAGGCTGCCGGTCGAGCTGAACAAGGTCATTGGAATCAAGCTCGCACCGTTTCCATCATCTTTAACGGTCCCGCCGTACGCGGCGCCGTACCAGTCTATGGGTAGGCTCACCTCGATGCCGTAATTTGTACCGTCATACTTGCCGTAAGCCCCAACCGCCCTGGCATCCACGACCCCGCCGTAACCGGCGATATTGCAGACGCGACTTGTCAGCGACCCGCTGGTGTAGGCGCCCATCCTGGAATAAGGCGCATTGTACTGGGAAAGCAGTATTCTTACCTGGGGAGTAGCCGTATCAAGCACCGATATCTGCAAAAGGTGGTCCGCATAACCTTCCGCCGCCGCCCCCAGGTTTAACTGGATATTGTAAGTCTGCTGGGGTCTGATGACTTTATTGGTGAAAGTATCGATGCGGTTATAGATATTCTGTATTTTATTTGTGGGGCTGGCATTACCACCGGTAGGACCATTTGCGGTGGACATGGCATTCCAGAAGTAATTAATATCGGCAGCGGTATTACTGAAACCGGTTCCGTCATAAATACCTGTATTTGAAAAATCATGGATTTCGTAGCGTCCGTCATAGGCCGGTGGCGTGGCGGGCCAGTCCGTGAATGTGCCGTCTATGACGATCGCAGAGGGGCCTACGAATGTATCAGCCCTGACCGGCTGGCCGGAGGATAACAGCAGCGCAAGTACTGCCAGAAAGATGGCCGACAGACGGTATAATAGCTTGCCGCTTGTCATAAAGCGTCGTCTCGGTGCCGTGAATATAATTCATTATACAGAAATTAACTTTCATTGCATAGAGAACAGGGGGAGTGTGCACTCCCCCTGTTGTGTTACAAAAACCGGATTATGGGCAGTTAGACGAATTTGACCTCCAGCATGTGGGCGGAACATGAGATGCAGGGATCGTAGGCCCTGACCAGCATCTCCATGGCCAGTTTAATCTCGTCCTGCGGCCGGTCGATTATCTCCGGCAGCAGTTTGTTGAAATCGTGCTGGATGCTGTTGTGGTTCTCGTTGGTGGGGATGACGATGTTGGCGGCGATGAGCTTGCCGTCGTCGTCGAAGGTATAGTCGTGGAAGAGGATGCCCCTGGGGGCCTCGACCGCGCCCACTCCGCGCCCGGCCCTGACCCTGGCTTCCGGCTTCTCCTGCTTGATACCCCTGGTCAGCAGTTTGTCGAGGATCATGATGCTGTTCTCGACGGCGTGCACTACTTCAACGATCTGCGCCACGCTGATCAGGTAGGGGTTGTGGCAGGGCGCCTTGAGCCCGAAGGTCTGCGCCACCTTCTTTGCTTTGGGATGCAGTTTATCGTGGTTGACGTTGAAGCGCGCCAGAGCGCCCACCTGGTATGAATCGCGCAGGTGTTTGGTAAATTTGGCTGTAGACCAGGGTACGCAAAACTCGTTGGTTACCTTCTGGTAATCGTTGATGGGCATGGGTTTGCAGTCGGTGGAGCCGATGGCGCCGCCGATAAAACTGTATTTATCGGGTCGGTACAGGGCTATATACTCCGTTTCACGTGTGAAATCGGGGAACTTGAGCGTCTTGAACAGCTCCACAGTTGCATCGAGGTCTTTCATATATTCGCCTTCCAGCGTCTCTTTGAGCCACCTGAGTTGTTCCATCTCAGGCCACTTAACGAAACCGCCTGCCACCATGGATATGGGGTGTGTCTTGCGTCCGCAGAGCATATCAGCCCAGTTGTTGGCCGTCTTCTTCAGGCGCAGTGCTCTCAGCACAACGTCGGTATGCGTGGAAGCCAGTGGTATAACGCTGCCCACGCCGAAGAAATCCGGCGCCACCAGGAAATGGAAATGCAGGACATGGCTGGTGGCAGTTTCGGCGTCGAAGAGCAGCTCGCGGACGAGAGAGGCCTGCTCGGTAAGCTTAACGTCGAAGGCAGCTTCTACAGCCTCGATAGAGGCTGTAGCATGCGCTACGGCGCAGATGCCGCAGATGCGCGGCGCTATGAAGTTGACATCGGAATAGCTGAGGCCGCGCAGCATGGATTCGAAGAAACGGGGTGATTCAGGTATCTCCCATTTGACCTCTTCCACTTTGCCGTTCTTAGCATTCACGATTATATTGCCGTGTCCCTCGACGCGGGCTACGTGGTGTACTGTGAAATTAACTTCTTTGGTAGTCATTATTTAGAAACCTCCAGCGCTCCGTTGAAGAGCTTGAACTGCATCATCATATCATCCAAAGTCAGGCCGTATTTGGCCATTACGTCCTTCTGAGAATTGATATTGGGTTCGTCTACCATTCCCCGGCAGCCCCAGCACTTGCGTCCGGCGGTGACGCAGACAGCGTTGCAGCCGCCCCGGGTCACGGGGCCCAGACAGAATTCGCCGCGCTCGAAGGCGCAGATATTCTCTGCCAGCTTGCATTCCACACAGACAGGGTTATGGCACTGCTCGAACTTTTTGCCGGTTAGCAGGCATTTGACCAGGCTGATGACCTCGTTGCGGTTGGGGGGGCAGCCGTGCAGGTAGGCGTCGACCTTGACATAGGCGCTGGTCGGCCTGGTGGGTATCGTATCGTAGTACTTGGCCGACTCGCCGTATACTACTTTGAGGTTCTCCTCCATGGGGAAGCGGTTCTTGAGGGCGTTGACGCCGCCGGTGCAGGAGCAGGCACCCAGCGCCACCAGTATCTTGGCCTTTTCCCTGATCTTCTGCAACCTTTCGACATCCCTCTTGGTAGTCTGGCTGCCTTCGATGAAGGCGATATCATAATCGTCGGAGTGGTCGGAGCTGGCCTCGCGGAACTCGACGATGTCCACCGCGTTAATGAGGTCGACAACCTCGGTGTAGAAGTTAAGAACTTCGAGCTGGCATCCCTCGCAGCCCGTGAAATCGAAAAAGGCTACTCTTGGTTTCATTTATACCGCCTCCTTTAAAGACTTTACCTGTGCATAGGTGAAGACGGGCCCCTCCTGGCAGCAGTAAAGCCCGTTTATCTGGCAGTGTCCGCACTTGCCCACGCCGCATTTCATCCTGCGCTCCAGCGACATGATGATGTGGTCGTCGGCCAGGCCCTTCTTGAGGCACTCGGCTATGACGAAGCGATACATGATGGGCGGGCCCACTACGACGGCATAGGTGGTGGCCGGATTGAAGGATATCCTGGGGAAGAGTGTGGTGATTACGCCCACGTTGCCCTGCCAGGAGTCGTCCGGCACCCGGTCGACCGTCTCCAGGAAGCACATATCCTTGCTCTTATCCCATTCAGCCAGCTGGCCGATGAAGAGCCTCTCCTGCGGAGAGCGGCAGCCGAAAAGCGTGTTGACCTCGCCGAAATCCTTGCGGTTGTCCATGACGTAGTTGATCAGCGAGCGAAGGGGGAAGAGGCCGATGCCGCCGGCCACGAAGAGTATGTCCTTGCTCTTGAGCGTCTCAATGGGGAATCCATTGCCGAAGGGACCCCTGATTCCCACTTTGGCGCCCTTCTCCAGCGTGTGCAGCTTGTCGGTGACGCTGCCCGTGGCCCTGACTGCCAGTTCGAAGGAGCCTTTATGTGTGGGCGAGGAGGTAACCGAGATGGGGGCTTCGCCCACGCCGAAGATGGAGACCTCGACGAACTGCCCCGGCCTCTGTCCGAGCTCCTTGCCGTCCTCGAATTTGAACTCGAATACCTTCTCCCGGTCGCTCAGTTTCTCTACCCTGATCAGCTCGGCTGTGCGCGGGAGGTGTATGGATTGTTTGGCGGTTAGCTGCATAACCATTTACTTGGCCTCCTTGAGCAGATTGTAAGTTTCAGCCGGGCTGGCGATCTCGGCCAGGCAGGCGATAGCGCAGCGGCCGCAGCCGACGCAGCCCAGATATTTGTATCTCTCCAGCAGGTACTTGCCCTTGCGGTACATACGGTGGCGGAAGCGCTGCTCCTTGTGTTCCCGGAAGTTCTCGCCGCTGGCCACCTTGGCGAACTGGGTCAGCATGCATCCGTCCCAGCGGCGGTAGCGCTCGCCGTCCTTAAGGTTGAGTGACATCTCGTCCTGCACGTCGAAGCAGACGCAGGTGGGGCAGACCATTACGCAGGAGCCGCAGCTGAAGCAGGTGGCGGCCTTTTCCTCGAATATCTTGCTCTCCCAGGTGGCGTCCAGCAGCCCGGGTATCTCGTCCGGCTTCATTTTCAGCGCCACCTTGTATTTCTTGGCGGCCTCCTTGCGCACCTTGTCGCGTTTCTCCTGATCAGCCGCCGTGGCCACCTTTGTTTTGGCCTTGCCGATCAGGTTGTTGCCCCGGCTGCTGCCGACCGTGACGAAGTAGTCGCCACCCAGGTCGGTCAGCATCAGGTCGAAACCCTCGTCCGTGATATTGGTGCCCATGCTGGCGGCGAAGGCCTTGGGATTGGGCTTCAAACAATCTACCCCGATGATGACGGAGTTATTCCTCTTGAGGAAGTAGTTGGGGTCGGGTTCCTTGCCTCCGTATACGGCATCGAAGAGCAGGAGGCCCCTGATATCAAAGGGGTGCACACCTATGATGCACAGCGCCTTTTCGCCCACCAGCGGTTCGACCTTGGGCGACTTGCCGACCTCGTACTTCAGCACCGTTTCCGTCTGTGGGAAGAAGTATTTTTTGGGCGGCAGCAGGGAAATGTCGTAATCAAGGCGGAGCTCGCCACTGCTCTTGAGAGGGCCGAAATTGAACTTGTTGCCGTGCGCGTTGATGCCAATGACCTCACCCGCAGCCTTCGTCTTGATCAGGTCATCGACGAAGCCTGCCAGGTCCTTTCTGGATATGACCCGGTTCTGCATACACAACTCCTTCAGTTATATTTTTATCTGCTGCGCTAAATAAGATGCAGCATATTTACATATGTTCATATGTAGACACCGGTTAAAGACACTAAACCGGTTCAACATTTAAATCAGGTAAAAAAACTAACGGGTCAGCCGTCTGACCGTGTTGCCGCCGGAGTCCTGCACGGTGATATCGAGGGGCATGGCGCCGGGCAGCGTGTGGGTTGAGCAGGACATGCAGGGGTCGTATGGCCGCCAGGCCATCTCCACCTGGTTGAGCAGGGATTCCGGGATGTCCTGCCCGGGTTTGATCAGCGCTTCGGCCGCTTTCTTGACGGACATGAAGAGGGCGGCCTGGTTATTGGTTGTGCCCACGATCAGGTTGCATTTCTTGATGCAGCCTTTCTCGTCTGCAACGTAGTGATGGGTGAGCGTTCCCCGCGGCGCCTCCACGATGCCTACGCCCTCGGTTGGTTTGGCTGTGGGTATGTTCCTGATATTGGGGCCTGTGATCTCCCTGTCCTGGGAGAGCTCCAGCATCCTCTCAGCCGCATAGAGTATTTCGATCAGGCGCGCCCAGTGCGTAGCCAGTGTGTGGTGCACGGGTTTTCCGCCCAGGGTTGAGTACATCCTGTCGTACTCCTCCTGAGCCAGGGGTGTGGCCATGCCGGCGGCGGCGTTGAGGCGTGAAAGAGGTGTGGCGCGGTAAACTCCGCTGTCTTTGCCGTCCGTGAAGCCCTTCCAGCCAATCTTTTTAAGGAATGGGAACTTGGTATAGCTCCAGGGCTCCACGTGCTCTGCCACGTGTTCCAGGTAGTCGCGCGGGGCGTACTTGACGAACTCATTGCCGGCTGGATCGACGACTCTGACCTTGCCATCGTAAAAATTGACCTTGTCCTTATCATCGACTACACCCATATAGTAGGTCTGGTGGGTGAAGGTGTCGCTGGTTATCATGTCCACGTAGGCCTTGTTCTTGAGCACGATGTCGCCGAAGACCTTGAGTGAAAGCAGCGCAAACGCGACGCTTCTCTTGGCTATTTCCTCGATCTTTGCCCTATCTTCTTCAGATATGCTTTTACTAACGCCTCCGGGCAGTCCGAAGACAGGGTGTATCGGGCGTCCGCCCACGGTCTGTATGATCCAGTGGTTCTCCTTGCGAGTATTGAGCACCTGTCCCGCCAGCTCCATACCCACCTTGGCGATGACGCCCAGTATATTACGTTGCGCAACGGGCGCGTCCGGGCCCATGATAAAATCCGGCCCTGCCAGTATATAGAAATGCGTGGTGTGGTCGGTGATAAAGAAGGCGCTATACAGCAATTCGCGTATCTTTTTGGCCGTGCTGGTGGGCTCAATTTGAAACATGTCGTCCAGGGTTTTGGAGGCCGCCACGTGGTGCGCTTCGGGGCAGACTCCGCAGATGCGCTGGGTGATCTGGGGCATTTCTTCCACCGGTCGCCCCTCGCAGAATTTCTCGAAACCGCGCAGTTCCGGTATTTGCAGGTAAACATTGGCCACGCTGCCGTCGTCCTTGAGGAAGATAGTTATCTTGCCGTGCCCCTCCAGCCTGGTGATGGGATCGATGGTTATCTTTCTCATGGCCTGATCCTTGCCCGGTTGATCATGGAGTCGGGCAGGCTGTAGCGGTAGGCGTAGCCCGCCGGGTCCACGATGCCATCGAGTATCTTTTTAATCTCGTCGGGATCGTTGGAATCGATGACCGAAGCCCAGGCTGTAAGAAGATGGCTGCCCTGATCGCGCACGCCTTCAACCGGGCCGTAGCATCCGGTGCAGGGCATGTTGGCTTTGGGGCAGAGAGCGCCGCAGCCACCGCGCGTGCCCACGCCGCAGCAGAGCAGGCCCTGCTCCAGCAGGCATATGTCGGGATCGGGAACGATCTCGTAAGGCCTGTGGAAGGCCTTGATCTTCTTCTCGTTTTTGATGCGGGGGCATTCGTTGCAGACCGCGGACGCGGGAGGAGCGATAACCGTGCCCTTAGGCGGCAGTTTGCCGCTGATCAGCGCTTCCAGCGCCATCCAGGTGGTGCTTTCCTCGGGCGGGCAGCCGGGAACGAAATAGTCCACATCAACCGTCTGGGCCAGCGTCCTGACCGTGTTGTAAAACTCTGGCAGTTCGAGTTCGCCCTCGGGGACGGTTACCTTTGTCTGGGGGATGACCCTGCCGCTGTTGTCGCTGGAGACGGTATCGATGTAGGTGTTTTCCAATATCGATTTAGCGTCGAAGAAATTGGCCAGGCCCGGTATGCAGCCTTCGTAGGCGCAGGAGCCGTAGGCGATCATTATTTTGGATTTCTGCCGCAGCAGTTTGGCCAGGTATTCGTTTTCGGAGTTGCGGATGGCGCCGTTGAACAGGCAGGCGTCGATGCTGCCGTCCGGCATCTGCTCGACATCCCTGTATTTGGCATCGATGGCGACCGGCCAGAACACGATGTCGGCGGCCTCGGCCAGTTTGAGTATCTTGTCTCCGATAGCCAGTGTGGCTATCTCGCAGCCGCCGCAGGAGGCGGCCCAGTAGAGCGCGATCTTGAGCTTAGGCAACCGAGCCCTCCTTTGGCTTGAACGGTCCCAGCGCCCTGACCCTTTCGGTCATCTCATTGACTATATGTGAAAAGCGGTCGCCCTCCGATGCGGAAACCCAGTCCAGGCGGAACCTGTCCTCCTCGATGCCGAGCTGTATCAGTGTGCGTTTGAGCAGCTCCATGCGCCGCAGCGCCTTGTAATTGCCTTCCGAGTAGTGGCAGTCGCCGGGATGGCATCCCAGCACCAGTACGCCGTCGGCGCCCAGCTCGAAGGCGCGTAGCACGAAAGCGGGCTCGACACGGCCGCTGCACATCACGCGTATGGCGCGGACGTTGGCGGCGCATTTAATCCTGGAGGTGCCTGCCAGATCGGCCCCGCGATAGGAGCACCAGTTGCAAAGAAATGCGACGATCTTAGGTTCGAAATCTGTCATATCAGTATGTTCCAGAAAGCGACCGTCAACAGGCCTCAGATATTACACTACTTATACGGAAAAAAGTCAATCCGTAGTGGCTGTTTAAATGCCTGTTACCTGTCCGTGCCGCGCGGGATGGGTCTCTTCAACCGTTCGCGGTGCTTGAGCGAGGTCTCGTCCATCTCGAACGCCTGCTTGACCATGTCATCGAGACAGTTACAGCTTTTCTTGATCTGTCGAGTATCCAGTGAATAGAAGACCAGCGGGCCTTCCCGGCGGGCCTTGAGCAATCCCGCATCGTGCAATATGCCCAGGTTGCGCGAAGCGCGGGTCTGACTGATGCGCATAGCCTGCTTGATTTCCAGCACGCAGGCCTCCCTTTCCATCAGCAAATACATGATCCTCAGCCTTGTTTCATCCCCCAAAGCCTTGAATATTTTCAGTAGGTCACGCATTATCGCCTCGCATACT
>Ga0136653_10002385_pt1 | contig 10307 bp, 5 predicted proteins | sample LakKivw275mmetaG_FD_94866 | JGI IMG/M metagenome (GOLD analysis project Ga0136653, IMG submission 94866) | Anoxic lake water microbial communities from Lake Kivu, Rwanda to study Microbial Dark Matter (Phase II) - Lake Kivu water 275m metaG... | ecosystem: Environmental > Aquatic > Freshwater >... | reverse complement strand
TGGCGGCTGTGGGCGCGGCTGGCGGGGTGGGACGGGGTGCCTGCCGAGACCGAGCCCGACTCGGCCGTCTGCCCGGCCGGGTGGGGCGAGGTCAAGGCGGGCGGCGAGGCGCCCGCCGCCCAGCAGTAGGCGGCCTCCCGCCCGGGCTCACGCGGACCCGAACTCCGGGCCGACGAGGCGCCTCCTGCGCTCCAAGGTCTCCCGCAGTTTCCAGCGCACGCTCGGTATGCCGTCGAGCTGGGCCGCGGGGATGACCAGCAGCGTCGACTCCTCGGTCGTGCGGGCCGCGAGAAGTCTGTGTTCTCCGAAGAGCACGGCCTCGGTCCCGAAGAAGCCGCCGGGACCGAGCCTCTCGACCGTCTTGCCGCTGGCCATGATCTCGGCCGCGCCCTCCCTGAGGAGGAAAAGCTCCGGCTCGCCAGCAGAGCGCAGGAACTGGCCCCCGGGAACGCGGATCTCTCGCATGGCGCGCCCGATCCGGTTCTTGACGGGACAGGAGACGAAGTCCCCGAAGAGCCAGGTCTCCTGGAGGAAGGCGCGCAGACGCATGTCGCGCCGGGTCTCCTCGAGCGCGCCGTTGCGGCGGAGAAACTCCGCATACAGGGATGCGGAAATCCGCAGCGCGTTCACGTAGCTGACGGCGCGGAACGTGCCCCGCGACTCGGTGCCCAGCAGCCCGGAGATCTCGCCCGCCATGGCCCCCGCGGTGAGCTTGTTGTTGATGCCTCGCTCGGTCTGGATGAGCTCCATGATGCCGGACAGCACGAAGAAGATGCTGCGGTTGGCTTCCCCGGCATGGATGGCGATGGTCCCCGGGCTGAACGACTCGACAGGGCAGTTGAGCAGCATGCGCAGTTCGTGCGCCGGCGCGTCCGGGAAGTACTGGCGCATGTGCCCGAACGCCGCCGACTTGGTGTAGTCCTGTCCGGCGGGAATCAGCGTGTCGGTGACGCCGAACGCCGCGCTGTCGCCCACCTCCTTCTGGCTATCGGTGAGCGGCAGCGCGGTGTGGCTGAGGACGATCCGGCGCGACCGGTCGGCCCGGAAGTCCTCGGCGCGGCCGTGAATCATGCCCCCGCCGACATCGATCTTCTTCACGTCGGCGGGCGTGAGATACGTCTGCCGGGCGCGGTGCAGCCACGCGCTGCTCAGCCCGCTGGTCGTCGGGTCGTCGCTCTGCATCGACTGCAGCGCGTCCAGGCTCGACAGGTCGGCCAAGTGGGCGTAGGTCTTGTAGCCATCTTCCCACAGAGCCCGGAAAAACAGGACCGTGGTCTCGACCGGGTGGGGCGAGTACACGGGCATGACCTCCAGTCCCTCGATGTCGTTGTACTCGCCGCAGCGCAGGTCGCGGATGTCCAGATACCTGCCGACGTCCTCGCGCGGCATGCCCGTGAGGGCGCAGACCTTCTCCATGGCCGAGCGGCGCACGTACGGCGCGGCGTAGTACTGGATCCGGTGGTCGGATCGCATCAGCACGGCGAGCCCGGCGAAGTGGTCGTCGTGCGCGTGCGTGTGGAAGATCCCTTCGACCTCGCTCACGCCGATGCCCAGCGCGGCCAGGCTGTCCAACAGGTTCGGCCCCGCGTCGATCAGGTATATCCTGCCCTGGAAGGTCAGGATGCTGGCCATGCACGGCTGGTTCGCGTCCCAGCCGTCGCCCTCGCCCGAGTGGATCACCGCGAAGTACTCCCGGCGCGGGCGGTGGAAGCCAAGCTGGTAGGGCGCCTGGTACTCCTGCCCCGGGGCGAGGTTGATGTCCACCGCCACCCTCTCGTCCCCGTAGCGGAACTCGTAGCGGTTGACTCCTCGGCGGCAGACCACGGCGCCGTGCCGCAGCTCGACGGGCTCGTCGGCCACGATCCGCAGATCCAGCAGATCCTCGGTCTTCCGGATGCGCTCGAAGGCGAAGCGGCGTTTGACGCGCATCATCTCCTGCGCGTCCTCCGGCCGCACGCCGGCGTCGATCAGCTCCTCGACCGACGCCAACCCGTAGTTGCCGCGAAAGATGTACTCCGCCTGCGCGCGCACCTCCTCCTGCACCCCGATGAGCAGCGGCTTCCGACCCGTGTTGTTGGGATGTCCCGGCAGCATCATGCCCTGCCGGTACAGCATCTGCAGCACGGGGAACTCCGCCAGGTTGGCGAAGCGCTGGCCTGCCAGCGAGACGTCGGCGAGCAGTATCGCGTTGGGGCCGGTCTCGCAGACGACGCCGCTCTTCTCCTCGGGCGCGATCAGCCCCTTGCGCATGAGGTGCTTGACGCTGTCCGGCGGGCAGCCGCACAGGATGCGCAGGTCCGCCTCCGGGATCTCCACCCAGGCGATGCCGTTCGCGACGCTGATCTTGCGCATGGCCCCCGCCTCCTGCTCGCCACCCGCGCGCACGCCGGCCGCGCGGCGCCCTGGCGAGCGCGAGACACCAGGCGCTCGCCCTGCGCGGCCCGCAGGCCGGCGCGGGCCCTGGCTGCGGTGCCTGCGCGCAAAGCGCTAGGCCACCGGCTCCCGCACGGGCGTGTCGCACCCGCGCCGCCACACCAGGTGGACGCGCTGGGCCGGATCGGTCTGCGGGTAGTCCAGCCGGCAGTGGGTACCGCGGCTCTCCTGGCGGGCCCGGGCGGCCTGGGTCAGCAGGGCCGCGGTCCACAGCATGTTCTGCACCTCCCAGCCGGCCCGCTCGTCGAAGATCTTGTCCAGGGTGTAGCCGGCCCAGTGGTCCAGCTCGGCGGCGACCTGCGCCAACTGCTCGCCGTGGCGCTCGATGCCCATGTGCCGCCACATCAGGCTCTTCAGGGACGAGGTGATGTCCGCCAGATCCAGCCACGGGCGCTGCGAGATGCGGATGTCCGAGACGATCGCCGGGGGCTTGGCCGGGGCCGTGCCCAGCGCCTCCCGGCAGCACCGGCCGGCGTCCTCGCCGCCGACCAACCCCTCCAGCAGGCTGTTGGACGCCAGGCGATTGGCGCCGTGCAAGCCGGTGCACGCCACCTCGCCGCACGCGTACAGACCCGACAGGCTGGTGCGCCCGCAGGCGTCCACGCGGACCCCGCCGACCATGTAGTGGGCCGCGGGGCGGATCGGGATGAGCTGGCGGCCAGGGTCGATGTCGAACTCGCGCAGGGTGGCGGCGATGCCGGGAAAGCGGGCCGCGAAGCGCTCGGCGCCCAGGTGCCGCACGTCCAGGAACACGCCGCTGGCGCCGGCCGCCAGTTGCCGCAGGATCGCGCGGGACACCGTGTCGCGCGGCGCCAGCTCGGCCAGCTCGTGCTGCCCCACCATGAAGCGCTCGCCGGCGCTGTTGACCAGGTACGCGCCTTCGCCCCGCACCGCCTCGCTGATCAGCGACCGGGTGGCGCCCGCCACGTACAGCGTGGTCGGGTGAAACTGGGTGAACTCCAGGTCCGCCAGCGCCGCCCCGGCGCGGTAGGCCATGGCCAGCCCGTCGCCGGTGGCCACCGGCGGATTGGTGCTCTCGCGGAACACCTGCCCGCAGCCGCCGCTGGCCAGGATGGTGGCGCCGGCCCAGATCATCTGCAGGCCGTAGCGCGGGTGGTAGGTGATCGCGCCCAGACACCGGTCGCCGTCGCCGGTGGCGGTGAGCAGATCCAGGGCGAAGCACTGGGCGAACACGCGGATGCCGTCGCGCGCCCGGACCGCCCGGATCAGCGTCTCGGCCAGGGCGCGGCCGGTCGCGTCGCCGCTGGCGTGGAGCACGCGGTGGGCGGTGTGACCGCCCTCCCGGCCCAACTGCAGGCTGCCGTCGGCATGGCGATCGAAGGGCATGCCCAGCTCGATCAGCCGCCGGATGTGCTCCGGGCCCGCGCCGACGATGCGCCGGACCACCGGCTCGTCGCACAGGCCCGCGCCGGTCGCCAGCGTGTTGCGCACGTGCTCCTCGGCGGTATCCTGCCGGGTATCCACCGCCGCGGCGATGCCGCCTTGCGCCCAGGCGGTGTTGCTGTCTTCGAGGCTGCCCTTGGCCAGCATGATCACATCGCCATGCGTGGACGCCGTCAGGGCCGCCTGCATGCCAGCCACGCCGCTGCCGATGACCAGGACGTCGGTGAAGATCTGCGGCAGCAGGGCGGAGCGGAACGGGATCAGGTAGCGGCGTCGAGCGAAGTTGGGGTGCATGCGATGGCTCCTCGCCTGTGAGGGATCTCCATGGGGAAGGGACAGTGGATTCATAGAGCCGCGCTGCCGCGGCGTCAAGGCAGACCCAGCCGGCCTGGCTGCCAGTGTCCGGAAAGGCTAGATTGGCTCGCCCAGGACTGCGCCGCGCGGAGGAGCGCCATGGCGGACGTGCGGGTACGGGATCGTCTGTGGCTGTGGGGCATGCGGCCGAATGTCCTGCAGCAGGCCGCCGAGTACCGCAAGCTCGGCTTCGCCCCCTCCGCGCTGACGGTGGCGCAGGCCATCGCCAGGACGGGCATCGCCAATGTCCTGCTGGCCGGCGGCCTGCCGCTGACCGCGGCGACGCTGGCCGCGCTGCCAGCGGCCCGGCGCCTGATCGCCAAGGACTCTTTGCACCGCCACGGCGAGGACGGCCGCCCGTCCCTGGCGCCGGCCGCTGGCGCCGCCGCGCTGGCAGCCGCCAAGGAGCTGGCGGCGGCCGATCCCCGCGTCGAGGCCTTCTTGCTCGACGACTTCAGCACGGGCAGCATCGCCGCCGGCGCCCAGCCCGCGGCGCTGGCGGCCCTGCAGTTCCGCAACGCGGTGGCGCCGCCGCAGTTGCCGCTGCTCGGCACAGTCTACGAGATGTCGCTGGAAGACCGGCGCCTCTGGGCCTGCCTGCCGCACTTCGCCGGCTTCCTCGTGCCGCTGTGGCATACCGCCGACATCGAGCGCTTCCCGGAGTACGTGGACCGGCTGGCCGCACTGAGCGGCGGCAAGCCGCAGTTGGCGTGCCTGTACCTGTACGACTTCGGCGGGGGGCGCGCGCTCACCTACGCCCAGATGGAGCGCCAGTTGCGCGTGGGCGAAGAGCTGCTGCGCGCGGCGCGGATCTGCGGGCTGTGCATCCTGGGCACGTGTCTGCTCGACCAGGACTGGGAGGCCAACCGCTGCCTGGCCGACTGGCTCGAACACACCGGCGAGGACGGATTGTGACGGCGATGACCTGCGCCCAGGCCAGCTTCGCGCGCATCGGGGACGGTCGTGGCTGGACCTTTCTCAACGGCGTCTGGACGGACGAGCCCGGCGGCGAGCTGGCGCCGCCCGACGGCACCCGGGTGGAATACCTGGCGGTGCGCGAACGAGAAACGTTCGCCGATTTCGCGGCCCGCTTCCGCTTCCGCCTCCGGCACATCGCGACGGTCCGCTTCCTGTTCCGCCTGCAGGACAGCCGCCGCTTCTACGCGCTCGACCTCCCCTTCGGTGGGCAGCAGTTCCGCGGGCGGGCCTGCTGGGCCGGCCTGGTGGTCGCCGACGGCACGCCCCTGCAGCGCTACCTGAGCTTCGGGCTGGTGCCCGGCCAGTGCGCGGCGCTCGGGCGCTGGTACGACGTGCGCGTGGAGGCAGTGGGCGCCCGGCTGCGCGCCTGGCTCAACGACGTGCCGGTCGCCGACGTGAAGGATTCGACCTACCGCGCCGGCCGCCTGGGCCTGGGGTCCGTGCAGACGCCCTACATCGAGGCGCCGCGGTTCGCCGGCCTGCAGGTGACGGGTCCGGTGTGCGCCGCCCCCGACTGGCCGGGACTGGCGGCCCCGGCGCCGCACTGGCTCACGCCCTGCGCCGAGACCGAGCCGGGCACCTACCAGAGCTACGCGAACCTGATCCGGAGCAATTCCGGCGCGGTGACGCTCTTCCTCACCTACGGCAATCCCAACGCGGGACAGACGCAGCGCGCCGTGTACTGCCGCTCGACCGACGGCGGCCGCACCTGGGCGCCGCCCGAGCCGGCCACGCTGGACATCGGCTTCGGGGGACCGTTCGTGCGGCGCGACGGCACCTGGGTGTGCCTGCACGCCCGTCCGGAGCAGGCGGAGGCGCCGCTGGTGGCCTACTGCTCGCCGGACGAGGGCCGCACCTGGCGCGGCCCCGAGCCGTTGCGCATCGCCGGCGGCTGGCCGCCAGCCTGGCGGCCAGGCACCACCTGGCGCGTGGTGCGCCGGCGCGACGGCACGCTGGTGGCGCCGGTGATGGCGGCGCTGGCCGGCGAGCCGGCGACCGACAGCCAGTGTCCCTTCTGGGCGGCGCTGTGTCTGCGCAGCACCGACGACGGGCACACCTGGTCCGCGCCCGTGCTGTGCGACGCCGATGCGCGCGCCGCACCAGCGCCACCGGCCATGCTGCGCTACGCCGCGCGCTACTACGAGGTGGCCATGGACGAGGCCGCCGACGGCGCCCTCGTGGGCATCGGCCGGCCCGACCGCGATCCCTACATGTGGCAGTTGCGCAGCCCGGACGGCGGCAGCACCTGGGAGCCGGCGGCCGTGGGCCACTTTCCGGGGTACTGCCCGTCGCTGACGCGCACGGCCAGCGGCGCGCTGGTCGCCACGACCCGCTATCCGCACTTCGCCGCGCACCTCAGCCGCGACCACGGCCGCACCTGGGAGCCGCCGGTCATCGTCGACTATGCGATCTGGGCCAACCAGCAGGCGGTGGAAGTCGAGCCCGACGTGGTCCTGGTGTCCTACATGGGTCACATCATGGAGCCGGGACAGGCCGACAGCCGCATCGCGCGCCTGCGGGTGACCGAGCGCGGCCTGGCGCTGGACCATTGAGGAACGCCTGGCGGCGGCGGGCTCCTGCCGGCGGGCAGGGGCGGCGCGCGGGACAGGGCGCGCCCCGGGCCGCGGTCTCGCGGCGGCTGGCCGGCGGCGCGCCAGCCGCTCGCAGCGCGGGTCTGCCTCGCCCTGTCCGTCTCACTCGCGCCGGCGCAGGCGGATCGTCGCCGGCGTGCCGTCGAGCGGACACGCAAAGCGGACGAAGTCCGTGTCCATCCGGCGGTCCAGCGCGAACTCCAGGGGCTTCCCCCCCTGCTCGACCCCGACGACGGCCGTCTCCTCTTCCACCGGGATCCGGTACTGCGCCGTGGCGCCCACCGCGCTGCCGGTCAGGCGAATCTCCTCGCTGTGGGTGTCGCGGCAGCAGCTCCACGCGAACCGCCGGCCGCCGGGCAGGGTGACGGTGAGCCCCACCGGCCGGTCGAGCCACGGGTTGGGGCTGCTGTGCCGCCAGCCCGCGAACGGCGGCGTACCCGGCCGCCGCGCCCGCAGAGCCGCCCACTGGGCCGCGTCGCGGCGGAAGGGGAAGGCCGGTTCGATGCGCACGACGCCAAAGCCCGGCGCCGCAGGCCGGATGCCGAACAGCCCCTCGACGATGGCCACGATGTGGGCCGTGGCCGAGATCCCGTACCGATCGCGGTGGTAGGTGGCGCCCGTGCCGTGCTCGCCCGTCGTGCCGTCGGGGTAGTACCACTCCAGGCAGTCGCCGTCGCGGCAGATGGCCTCGCTGCGGCGGCCGACCGCCTCGACCACGGTTTCCAGCAGCCCCACCGTGGCCAGCAGCCCCACGCAACTGGCGTACGGACTGTCCCAGCAGCCGCCGAACAGAAAGCGGTCCATGCCGAAGGCGTGGAAGTGGCATTCGGGCGAGGCCCCGTACCAGCGGTACCGCGGGTAGGTGATCGGCGCGGGGAACTCGTGGCAGTCGTGCAGGACGCGATGCACCACCCGGGCCACGGCGCGGGCGCGCTCCGGGTCCGCGCCGATCTCGTCCGCGTAGTAGGGCGTGACGAACAGCTCGCGGCTGTCCTCGCACTGGCCGTTGAGGCTGAAATACCACTGGCGCTGGAACTCGTCGCGCTGCAGGTAGTAGTAGCCGCGCCGCTCGCTGTAGCCGTCCGTCTCCAGCAGCCGGCGGAGCCGCTCGGCCCGCCGGCGGATGCTCTCCGTGTCCGGCAGATCGTGCGCCGCGCCGAAGCGGGCCATGGCCGCCAGCAGGCCGCACAGCGTCATGGCCACGCCCACCGGCTTGCTGTGGGGGCTGAGGGTGAACGGAAAATGCGCCGGTTCGCCGACGAAGAAGCCCCAGAACGTCTGCAGGCCGCCCTCGCCGGTGGCCGTCGCCGAGATCTGGTCCAGCATGCCGCTGTCCTGCGGGTCGTACGCGGCGAAGGCCCAGCGCACGAACTGCACGGCTCGCTCCCAGTGCGCGGCCAGATGCTCGGGAGTAGCGGCGTAGAGGAACCGGTCGGCGGCGTACTTGGCCCACTGGCCCAGATGGATCGCCCGCTGGTCCTGGCGGAAGGCCGGCCGGAGATGGCCGTCCTGGGCGTCGAGCTGATCGGCGAAGATGTTGGCCGAGATCTGCGCGTCCAGCTCGGGCTCCATGCCCCACAGATAGGCGGCCACGCGGTTGATGTGATCGTAGTCGCGCGGATCCCACGTGGGGCAGGGATTGTAGCGGCCGTCGCTGACCGCCAGGTACCCGTCGCGGCCCGTGTATCGGCGGGCGCAGGCGCGCAGGTCGTCGACCAGGCGCACCGCGACGCCGAACGACTCGGCCAGCCGCGGCAGGGGCACGTCCAGCCCCACGAACTCCGGCGTCCGCCCCGCCATCATGCCGCCCCCCCGGCTGGGCCGGCCGTGGTCCCGGTCACCGCTTCGCCGAACTCCAGGCAGTACCGCGCGCCGGACTCCACGCGCAGCGTGAAGGTGCCGTCCGCGCCGCGCGGCGGCAGCGGCATGGGCCGCCCCCCGACCGCCAGTACCGCCACCGCCTGCCCCGACGGCGGCCGCAGGCGGTGGGTCCCGGAGACCGCGGCCACCAGCTCGGCGCGGACCAGGGCGCCGCCGCGCCATTCCAGGTCCACTGTCAGCCCGCCGCGTGCGCGCAGGCCGCGCACCTGGCCCGCCGGCCAGGCGGACGGCAGGGCCGGCAGCAGCGCCACCTCGCCCGCGTGCGACTGCAGCAGCATCTCCGCCACGCCGGCGGCTCCGCCGAAGTTGCCGTCGATCTGGAACGGCGGATGCGCGTCGAACAGATTCGGGTAGGTGCCCTGGGCCAGCAGGCCCTGGAAGATGCGCCAGGCGTGGTCGCCGTCCTCCAGGCGCGCCCAGGCATTCACCTTCCAGGCGCGGCTCCAGCCCGTGCTCTCGTCCCCGCGGCGCAGCAGCGTCTGGCGGATCGCCGCCGCCAGCGCCGGCGTGCCGCGCGGCGTGATCTGCCGTCCCGGGTGCAGCCCGAACATGTGCGAGACGTGGCGGTGCTGCGGGTCGCACTCCTCGTAGTCGATCACCCATTCCTGCAGCGCGCCCGTCCGCGGACTGATCCGCAGGGGCGGCAGCCGGCGCCGCGCCTCCTCCACCCGGTGCCGGAACTCCGGCTCGCCGTGCCCGTCCTCGGCCAGGATCCGCTCGGCCTCCAGGCAGGCGGTGAACAACTCGTGGGCGATCTGCAGGTCCATGGTCGCCGCGTACGTGAACATCGACTTCCGGCCATCCGGCAGCAGGAACGAGTTTTCCGGCGAGTGGGACGGGGCGGTCACCAGGCAGCCGGCCACGGGCGTGCCCGGCGGCGCCTCGACCAGGAAATCCAGCAGAAACTCCGCGGCACCGCGCAGCAGCGGGTAGGCGCGCTCCCGCAGGAAGCGGCGGTCCTGGCCGAACAGGTAGTGCTCCCACACGTGCTGGCACAGCCACGCCGCGCCCACGGGCCAGATGCCCCACACGCCGTCCGCCGGCACCGTGAAGCCGAACGGATCGGTGAGGTGGTGCACCACCCAGCCGCGGGCGCCGTAGTGTCGCTGCGCGGTCTCGCTGCCGGGCGGCACCAGCGCCTCCATCAGGTCGAACAGGGGCAGGTGGCACTCGGGCAGGCTGGCCACCTCGGCCGGCCAGTAGTTCATCTGCAGGTTGATGTTGGTGTGGAAATCCGCATTCCACGGGGCGGGCAGGTGCTCGCTCCAGATGCCCTGCAGATTGGCCGGCAGGCACCCGGGACGAGAGCTGCCCAGCAGCAGGTAGCGGCCGAACTGGAAATACAGCGCGGCCAGCCCTGGGTCGCTGGCGCCGTCGCGGACCCGCGCCAGCCGCTCGTCGGTGGGCAGGACGGCCAGGGCCGCGTCCGCCGCCGGGTCCGGTCCGGCCAGGCGCAGCGTCACGCGGTCGAAAAAGGCCCGGTGGTCGGCGACGTGGTCGGCCCACAGGCGCTCCCATCCCTTGGCCGCCGCGGCCGCCAGTTGCGCGCGGCAGACCGCGCCCGGGTCCGGGTGGCGATAGGTGGTCGCCGCGGCCAGCAGCAGGACCGCCGCAGCCGCGCCCTCGAGGCGCAACCCGCCGTCTGCCGCGCGCACGGTGCCGCCC
>Ga0136653_10002383_pt1 | contig 10312 bp, 9 predicted proteins | sample LakKivw275mmetaG_FD_94866 | JGI IMG/M metagenome (GOLD analysis project Ga0136653, IMG submission 94866) | Anoxic lake water microbial communities from Lake Kivu, Rwanda to study Microbial Dark Matter (Phase II) - Lake Kivu water 275m metaG... | ecosystem: Environmental > Aquatic > Freshwater >... | reverse complement strand
TGGGTGTAGGTGCAGGCCCACACCCTGCCGTTACGGGCAGAAGGATTGCTGCCAGGATTAAAAGGGACGCCAGGAAACGTAGACGGGTCATTTACTCCTCCCTGGGCCGCGCCATTCTGGACGCATTTGATCAGCGGCAATCGGCGTTCATCGGCGTCCTATGCCGCTTGTCGGTTTCAGGCGCAGCTTCGCTGCCTATTTTACCACAACCTCTCCCCGCTTGCAAGGTGCCCTGGTTTTGTGCTATGATGGGTGCATGACAGAAGACAGGCTGATCATCAATCGCCACGTGGCTATCCCCTGGGAGGAGTTGCGCTTTCGCTTCTCGCGTAGCGGCGGCCCCGGCGGGCAGAACGTTGACCGCGTGGCCACGCGGGTAGAGTTGCTATTCGATCTGGCCGGCTCGCCCAGCCTGACGGAGGAGCAGCGACAACGCGCCCGCCAGGCGCTGGCCTCGTACCTGGATGCGGCGGGCACGTTGCGCCTGGCCGCCGATAGTACGCGCAGCCAGTGGCGCAATCGTCAGGAGGTGGTGCGGCGTTTCCGCGCCCTGCTGTGCCAGGCCCTGCGGGTGCCCAAGCGGCGGCGCGCCACCAAGCCCCCGCCTCAAGCGCGGGAGGAGCGTCTGGCCGCCAAACGCCAGCGCAGCCAGGTCAAGCGACTGCGATACGTGATACGTGAGGAGTGAAACGTGTTGCGTGGTGCGTGTTCCGTTTGGGCACCACGCAACACGGAACACGCAACACGCAACACGCAACACGTTCCCCAAATCCACACCAGGAGTTTTCTATGGAAAGAACGTTGGTCATCGTCAAGCCGGATGGGGTACAGCGGGGGCTGGTGGGCGAGATTCTGCGCCGCCTGGAGGCGCGCGGCCTCAAGATCATCGCCCTGAAGATGGTGCAGGTGGACCGCCCCTTCGCCGAGCGGCACTACGCCGTGCACAAGGGCAAGTTCTTCTACGAGGCGCTGGTAAGCTACATCTCCTCCTGCCCTGTGGTGGCCGCCGTCATCGAAGGGCCGCAGGCCATCAGCGTCGTGCGGGCGATGGTGGGGGCTACGCGTCCCTGGGAGGCCGCGTCGGGCACGATTCGCGGCGACTTCGCCCTGCAGGGCCTGCGCAACCTCATCCACGCCTCTGACGCCCCGGAGACCGCGGAGAGCGAGATCGCCCTGTGGTTCAAGCCGGCGGAAATCACCCCCTACCCCCGGGAGATTGACCGTTGGATCTACGAATCGTGAGGCGGGAGCTCCTCGTAGCGTAATGCTGGGTGAAGAATGAGGCCAAATGTAGACCTGGACAGCTTCCTGGCCCTCGTACCTCGATCCAGGCTCTGGGAAGCATACGTCCAGGGGCGCAAAGCCATTCATGTGGAATACGGCAATCTACGCTCTGGCGAGCCGGAGCTGAGGCTTACCCCTGTCAACCGATGGGGGGCGCGTATAACTGCCTTTGACAAGAAAGAGCGATTTGTCATCGCGGGCGATCTGGACTCGCAGGATCAAGACTTGCACGGGAAGATGGTCATGGCGACTCTACCCAGCGAGTCTCCTCCTCCTGAAGGGATGCACGCCCTGCAAGAAGAGGTGGAAGCGAGAATAGACCCCAACCCAATCGTGCCAGAGAGGCTGTGGGAGCAGATTCTTGCCCGGCTGTGGTGGATCGAGAGATTGAGTGAGGAACACTGGCAGATCAAGGTCTGGTCCGGCTGGGAATTACGAGGGTACTACAACTCGCTTGGCTCAACCATGACGAGTGTTTTCCCGCTGAGCAAGTTGAAGATCAGCGTCCAGGTGGGCGAAAGCGGGCTGATCAAAAGAGCTGGAGCGCGGGAAGGGGTAGAGTTTTTCGAGAACCTCCCGCTCACATGGGTAGAGGATTTCCTGCAGGATGTACAGCAAACCAGTAGGGCAAAGAAAAGTGAGTCACCTCCAGGGGTATTAATCCTGGACCCGGAAGCGATGGCGATGTTCATCCATGAGGCCATCGGGCACAGCAGCGAAGGGGATCATGTTCTAGCGGGCAACAGTTACCTGCCGGCACTGTTCGGCCAGCAGATAGCCCCGCCAAGGGTCACGATTGTCGACTCCCCGAAGGACTTCTCCAGCCTGGGCAGTTACCCCTTTGACGATGAAGGGATGCTGGCCCAGACTACCCCTCTGGTGGAAAAGGGGATTGTTCGTGGGTATCTGACAGATCGAAGCGTGAGCGCCAATTTGCAGATGAAGCCCACGGGCAATGCTCGCTCCTTCTGGTACAATGCCACGCCCAAAGTCAGGATGAGCAATCTCGTCATGCTGCCAGGTGGGAAAAGCCTTGATAGTATCCTGCGGAAGACAGAAGATGGACTGCTGATCAAAGGCATGAGGGAAGGAGGCTGTGACGAGAAAACAGGGGATTTCCACTTCAAGCCGAACGTGGCTTACAGAATAGGCGGCGAGTTGCCCGAGGCAGTGCTAATTCCTGAGATAGCCGGCAACGCCCTTGACTATTGGAAGGCGATCACCGAGGTCTCCAGCGAGTGGTCACTTTGCATCGCTGGTTGTGGCAAGCCAACCCCCCAGAGCGACTATGTTTGGGTTGGCTATGGGGCGCCATTCGTGAAGTTCGAATTGAGGCTATGAGATGAAGATTACTCCCCTCCATCCCTGGGACGTCAGCCCGGCGGAGGCGATGCAGATCCAGGAGCGACTGCGTAGTCGGGTCTCCACAACCAACGCCTTGACGGCGGTGCGCACGGTGGCCGGCTTGGACATCGGCATTCAGGGCGACGTGGCGCGGGCGGCCGTGGTGGTGCTTAGATACCCGGATTTAACCCTCCTGGATAAAAGCCTCGCCGATTTGCCGGTGCCCTTCCCGTACATCCCCGGCCTGCTGGCCTTCCGCGAGGCGCCGGCCATCCTAGCCGCCTGCCAGAAGCTCCAGACCGAGCCTGACCTGTTCATCTTCGACGGCCAGGGGCTGGCCCATCCACGGCGCATGGGCATCGCCTCGCACGTGGGCGTCATCCTGGACAAACCGTCCATCGGCTGCGCCAAGTCACGCCTCACGGGCACACACGCCACGCCGCCCCCGCAGGCCGGCACCTGGGTGCCCCTGTACGATGGCGCTGAGGTCATCGGGGCCGTGGTGCGCAGCCGAGACAACGTCAGCCCGCTGTTCGTCTCTATCGGCCACAAGGTTGATCTGGAGACGGCCGTCCAGTACGTGCTGAGTTGCTGCCGGGGCTATCGTCTGCCGGAGACCACGCGCCAGGCGCACCTGGCCGCTGGCCGGGCTACTGTCGAGGAGCCGGAGGAGGTGCAGGGACTCTTGTTTTGAGGAGCAGAAACGTGAAGAGAAAAACGTGTTGCGTGTTTCGTGTTCCGTTACGGTCATGCAACACGGAACACGCAACACGCACCACGTTCACGCTTCACGTTTTTATCGGCCCAAGGCTTGTCTCAGCACGTCTGGTCGGTTGGTGGTGATGGCGTCCACGCCCATGGCGGCGAAGCGGCGCATGTCGCCCGCGGTGTCTATCGTCCAGACGCCTACCTGCAGACCCCGTTCGTGGGCGGCCTGCACCAGCTCTGGCGAGAGGAACGCCGCCGACGAACCGAGGAAGCCCACCTCGTTCTCCTGCAGGGCGTCCAGCATGGCCGAGCGGGAGACCAGCCACTGGGAAGGAACAGTGCTTTCCGAGACCAGGTAACCGGTGCGCAGGCGAGGGTCGGCGGCGTGGATGGCGCGCAGGGTGTCCAGTTTGAAGCAGATGACCAGCACGTGCTCGGTCATGCCCGCGGCGGCCACCGCCTCCGCCACCTTACGCTCGATGCCGGGGTAGCCGCCCAGGGCGGGCACCTTGATCTCAATCTGCACGTCCACCTTACCCTTAGCCAGGGCGAGCACCTCGGCCAGGGTAGGCACAGGCTCTTTGGTCGGCCAGCCGCCGCTGAATTTGGCGGCGGCGTTCAGTTTCTGTAGCTCGGCCAGGGTGAGGCTGGGGATGTCGCCAGTGCCGTCGGTAGTGCGGCTGACGTTCGGATCGTGCATGACGATGAGCGCCCCATCGGCGCTGAGGTGCACATCGCACTCAATGGCATCTACGCCAGCCTCGATGCCCTTGGCGAAAGCGCCCAGGGTGTTCTCCGGCGCCAGCCCGGCCGCCCCGCGATGCCCCACGCACTGCACCTGCTTCCCGGCAGCCAACGGTGGCGTTGCTGTGGGCGCGCTCGTCGCCCCCGGCCCGGCACAGGAGGCGGTCAGTAGGGGTAAGATGAGGAGGATCAGGGTTAATAGTCGTCGTAACATTCCAGCAAATAGTAGACAAGTACACAAGTAGCAAGTAGCAGGGGATACCCCTTGTCTACTTGCTACTTGTTTACTTATTACTTGTTTACTTGCTACTTTTCTTCTACTTGGCCGGCACTGTCTTGTTGTAATCCTCGATAGCCTTGGTCACGTCGGCGGCGGCTTTATCCAGGGCTGCCTGGGGCGTGGCCTGACCGGCCAGCACGGACTCGATGGACACCTCAATGGTCTGGCGGGCTTGCGGGAAGACACCAATCAACCCGCCTTGGGTCACGCGGTTGTTGGGCGCTATGTGCAGTTGATCAATGGCGGTTTGGAACTGGGGATACTTGGCGCGCCATTCCTTGTCCAGCGGCTCATCGTAGCCGGCCTTGCGGATGGGATAGTAGCCAGACTGGGTGTGCCAGAAGGCCTGCTCCTTGGCCGAAGCCAGATGCTTGACCAGTTCCCAGGCGCACTGCTGCTCGGCAGCGGGCCGATCCTTGAGGATCCACACTGACGCACCGCCGATGATAGTGCCCGACTTCTGGTAGGCAGCTTCATCGGGCCTGGGCAGGTAGCCGGTGCCCAGTTCAAACTTGCCCGTAGTGGCATCCAAGAGGCCGCGCAGGGTGGCAGTAGATTCCACGATCATGGCCGTCTTGCCAGCAGTGAAGGCATTGCGGGTGTCCACCGTGGTGCGGCCAAAGTTGCCCAGGATGCCCTCGTCGTACATGGACTTCCACCAGGTGAGGATCTTCACCCCCTCCGGGCTGTTGAAGGTAGCGGCAGTGGCGCGAGCATCGCGGCCGTTGCCGTTGTTCACGTACTGCCCGCCGGAGACGGCCAGGAACTGCTCAAAGAACCAGCCGTAGATGGCAAACGATACACCGTACTGGCTGACTTTGCCATCTGCGTCTTTCACCACCAGCTTGCGGGCGTACTGCGCCACCTCGTCAAAGGTGCGAGGCGGCTTGTTAGGGTCCAACCCGGCCTTCTTGAAGGCGTCCTTGTTGTAGTAGAGCATGGGGTTGGAGGTGTTAAAGGGCATGGATTGCAGTTTGCCATCCACGGTGTAGTACGCCAGGACGTTCGCCTCCAGGTCGGAGATGTCGTACTTTTCCTTGTCAATGAAATCTTGCACCGGTGTCACGACCTGGAGGTCAACCATCAGGCGCGTCGCCAGGTCGAACAGTTGGACAAGCGCGGGGATGTCCTTCGACTGCAAGCCCGCCTTGATTTTGTTCAGGGAATCGTCGTAGGTGCCCTGGTAAGTCGCCTCGGCGATGCAGCGAGTCTGGGCCTTGTTGAAATCGTCTATCATCTGGGGAATGGCCTTGCCCCCCAGGTCGCCGCCCATGCTGTGCCAGAAGGCGATCTTTACCGGCCCGGTTGGCGTGGGCGTGGCCGCAGGGCCGCAGGCGGCCAGGATGCTGGTGATCATGGTCACGATCACCAGAAGGTAGAGTACCCGTTTCATTGCTTCCTCCATTTGTTGATTTTAGATTGGCGATTGCCGATTGCCGATTGCCGATTTTCGACTGCTAGTCACCACCTCCCTTCGTGGGATTGCCGATTTTGGATTGGCGATCTCCGATTTGCTGATTTGTTGATTTGCTGATTTGCTGATTTGTTGATTCGCTGATTCGCTGATTCTATCCCTTCACCGCCCCTGCCGTCAGGCCACGGATCAGTTGGCGATTGGCCAAAATGAAGAGGGTCAGCGTGGGCAGAAGCACGATCATCACCCCGGCCATAACGATGTTGAAGGCAAAACGCTCCTCGTCCTGCAACAAGCTTATGCCGATCTGCACCGTGCGCATGTCCTTGGCACTGGTGATGAGCAGTGGCCAGAGGTATTGATTGTAGGTTTGCAGGAAACTATACACGGCCAGCGTGCCCAGGGCCGGTCGGGCCAGGGGCAGGACGACAGTCAGCAAGAAGCGCAGGTGGCCGCAGCCGTCAATGGTGGCGGCGTCACGCAGGTCCTTGGGGATCGTCAGGAAGAACTGGCGCAAGAGAAAGGTGCCAAAGGCCGTGGCCAGGTAAGGAGCGGCCAGTCCCTGGAAGGTATCGGCCCACTTCAGCGAGCGGATCAGCAGGTAGTTGGGGATGATCGTGGCCTCCCAGGGGATCATCATCGTGGAGAGAAAGACGAGGAAAAGAAGGTTCTTCCACTTAAAATCAATGAAGGCAAAGGCATAGGCCGCCAGGCTGGCCAGGATAACCTGCCCCAGCATGACAATACTGGATTGGATGGTGCTATTCAGCAAGTAGCGTAACAGCGGGGCTCGCTCCAAGGCCTCGGTATAGTTCTCCAGGTGCAAGCCGGTTGGTACCAATTTTGGCGGCCAACTGGCCGCTTCCGGGGTGGAGAGCAGGCTGCTGATCAGGGCATAGTACACCGGAAAGACCACCACGATGGCCGCAGCGATAAGCAAGGCGTACAGGAAGACGTTGGCGAGAAGCCTTTGCGGTGTTACACGACGGCTCATTGGTAGAATACCCTCCTCTCCAGCACGCCAAACTGAATGGTGGTGAGGATCAGCATGATGAAGAACAGCACCACCGACTGGGCGGCCGCATAACCGTATTGGCCGTTGAAATAGAACTCCCGATAAATGGAGTAAACCACAACGGCGGTGGAGGACATGGGGCCGCCCTTGGTCATCACCTGGAACTGGGTAAAGGCTTGCAGAGCGGCCAGAGTATCCATCACCAGCAGGAAGAACATGGTAGGCGACAGCAGCGGCAAGGTGACGTGACGGAAGCTGGCCCAAAAGCTGGCCCCATCAATCTTAGCCGCCTCGTAGAACTCGTCGGAGATGCCCTGCATGCCGGCCAGGAGAATGATGGTGTTCAGGCCAATCTGCAGCCACACTGTGGTCAAAGAGACCGCCATCAAGGCCGTACTGGCATCGGTCAGCCAGTTGACGCGGGGCAGGTGGAGCAAATCCAGGAAGTAGTTCAAAGGGCCGGTGGCCGGGTGATACAGGTACAGGAAGATCAAGGATGCCGTGGCCCCGGAGACGGCGATAGTGAACGAGAAGAAGATGCGAAAGAGGGCGATGCCGCGCAAGCGCATGTTGCCTAGCGTGGCCAGCGCCAGGCCCACCAGGATCGTGGTGGGTACGGTATAGAGAACAAAAAGTAGGGATCTACTCAGGCTGTAGGCAAAATCGGGAGTCTGGATCAGGCGCAGGTACTGGTCCAGGCCCACAAACACCGAAGGCCGCCCAATGGGGTCGGTGGCGTAGGCACTGAGCCAGAATGTGCGCACCAGGGGGGTGAAAACGAAGGTCAGAAAAATAACCAGGGAGGGCGAAAGGAAAAGCATGGCCAGCAGGAAGTTGCGCACGGCCCGCCAGCGTGGCCCTGTCAGCCGCAGCGACGATCGCACTCCCCTGGCCATCTCTGGCGTACTTTCAGACACCATCGTCATCGTACATCCTCAATAGAGACCTCTATGCGCTGCCGGGCATAGACGGTCGTGGTGGTACAGCCTGAAGGGGGCGTCATTGTAGCACCTTCTGAGTATCCTGTCAAGCGAATTACGACGGCTAGAGCCCCAGTTCCCGTAACTTCTCCGCTGTGGGCATGCCATTCTGGTCCCAGCCGCGCTGCTGGTAGTACATGTCCAGCAGCTTTTGCACGTCCTCCCAGCTCACGATCGCCCCGTCGGTGGGGCCGCCGCTGACCTGATCACGATAGAAGCGGGCGGGCGGGTAATCGTAGGCGCGGCCGAAATCGGGAAACTCCCGCACCCACCACAGGCGAGTCAGGTTCCAGGTACGCTCGCTACACTTCAGCATTTCCTCCCAGGTCACCTCTCGCCCCCAGATGGCGCTCAGGGCCGGGGCGTAGTGTTCCAGGCCCAGGCCTAGCTCCACCCAATGCAGGCGGCAGGCCCCCAGGCTGTCAAAGAGCGGGCGAATGTGCTGCAGTTGAATGACCTTGGCCGCCTTGTCCTCGGTCACCTTCTCCCGCCCCACCTGCAAATCGTAGGTGATGGCCCAGGCGCGGTTGTGGTGCGCCCCGATGTCCGTGGTCATGTAGCTGAGGAGCATGGCCGGCGCCAGATGGCACTCGTAGCCGCTGATCTCCATACCCTTGACCTGCATGGCGAAGTCGGCAGAGCCACGACCCCAGCGTTCGGCGGCGATTTTCACGCCCTCCGCCAGCACGTCGCCGATGCCCTGGCGCCGGGCGATCTTCTCAATCAGGGCGAACACCGGCGCCGCCTGACCGAACTGCAGGGCGAGGCCGCCCGTATCGTCCAGGCCGATGATGCCCTTCTCGAAACACTCGGTAGCAAAGGCAATCACCGCGCCGGCGGAGATGGTGTCCAGGCCCAGTTCGTCGCAGAGGTAGTTGGCCTGGGCCACGTCGTGGATGTCGGTTAAGGCGCACATGCCGCCGAGCATGGCCGTGGTCTCGTACTCCGGCCCTTCCACGTACAGGCCGCGGGTGTGGCTGTACTTGCCGCAGGGCACGGGGCACAGCCCGCAGCCTTTGTCGAAGAGCACCATAGCCTCGCGCATGACCTCGCCGCTCAGGGACTCGTGGCCCTCTAGCTGCCCAGATTGGAAGTTGCGCGTGGGGAAGGCACCGACCTCGTTGCTCCAAGTGGTGACGCCGGCGGTGCCGTAACGCTGCCACACCTGCCGGGCGGGGGAATCGAAGCAAGCCTGGAACATGGCCTTGCCTACAGCCATCAGCCGGTCCACGTCGCCAATGGGAATAGACTTGCTGCCGCGCACGGCGATGGCCTTGAGCTTCTTGGCCCCCAGCACCGCCCCGACGCCGGTGCGCCCCGCCTGCCGTCCGAAGTCGTGGCTGATGGAGGCGAACTTTACTAGCTTTTCCCCCGCCGGGCCGATGGTGGCAATCTGGAAAGCCTCGCCCAGGCGATCCTTCAGCGCCTTCTCCGTGGCGATGGCCCCCTGTCCCCAAAGGTCGCCGGCGGCGCGTATTTCCACCTTGTCATCGTCAATGAGCAGGTACACCGGCGTGGGCGATTGGCCCTCGATGACGACCACGTCGTAGCCGGCATACTTCAGCTCCTCCGCCAGGTGCCCGCCGACGTTGGAGTCGCCGTAGCTGCCGGTGAGGGGGCTCTTGGCGGCGAAGGTGGCCTTACCCGCCCCCGGCACGAACAGGCCAGCCAGCGGCCCAGAGGCGAAGATCACCTTGTTCTGCGGCCCCAGGGGATCGGCACCGGCGGGCACCTCGTCGTACAGAATGCGGGCCGCGAAGCCTCGGCCGCCCAGGTACTCCTCGGCTAGCTTGAGGGGCAGTGGCTCTTTGGTCACCGCCTTGGTGGTGAGATTGAGGCGCAGAATCGTCCCGGCATAGCCGCCCAGGGGGAAGGTCGTGGGCTTCGTGGGTAGCGGATAGACGTGCGGCGGCGGAGTAGTCAACCTCTCCCCCGGCCCCTCCCCTGGCAGGGGAGGGGAGATGCTCAGGACGCCGGGGCCGCAGTACTTGACGCACTCGCCGCAGGCGTCGCACTTGATGGCGAACGGCACATCCGGCACAACGAACATCACACTTTCCGGGCAGACATCCACGCAGGCTATACACAGGGTGCAAAGCTCGGGGTCTACCCAGTACACGCCGGTGGCTTCGTCCAGGTTGATGGCGCTGCTAGGACAGACGTTGGCGCACTCGCCACATTGGGTGCATACGCTCACCTGGTAGCCGCCGGGGGCGGGGAAGCGGCCCTCCACGGTGAGCGCGGCCCTGGTGGGATTGTTATCTTTGAAATGAGTGAGGGGGCAGATGACTAGACAGGCCCCGCAACCTGAGCACTTGCTGCTATCAGCCAGGAGTCGCATCCTTGCTAGCTCCTTTCGTGGTGGGTTGGGGAATCATCTGTGTCAACTTAAGGGTGGCATGAGGTCGTCGCTCTGACGTACCTTGCCAAAGTGGGCCTTTTGTGGCAAAATATGCCCGGCAACCTACTCCAACCACAAGGAGGCCCAAAATCAGTACACCGCCAACCGCTCAAACGGCCAAGACGCCGCGGCGTCGCTTTCA
>Ga0136653_10002382_pt1 | contig 10312 bp, 5 predicted proteins | sample LakKivw275mmetaG_FD_94866 | JGI IMG/M metagenome (GOLD analysis project Ga0136653, IMG submission 94866) | Anoxic lake water microbial communities from Lake Kivu, Rwanda to study Microbial Dark Matter (Phase II) - Lake Kivu water 275m metaG... | ecosystem: Environmental > Aquatic > Freshwater >... | reverse complement strand
TGACACCAAGTTCCGGTACCGATCTCCAATACCACATAATTCCGCGGTACTGCGAGCAGGCCGGAGCACAAAACAAGCAGTAGTAACATCAGATAAGCTGTTCTTTTCATTCTGTCTTCCCCTTCTAAGTATATTCTGGATTTCTCTATTTAAATCCGTAATTACAATGTGCAAAATATGTTCCATTATCAACTATACATCCACTCCGATCGTTGGCATGATCCCTGGATGCAATCAGATAATCAGAAGGATAGGCAACTCTCCTTTTTCTCAGACAATTTTGCTCTTGCTTATGTCTTTAGTTTCTTCTCGCTCAGATACTCCTGAGGTTGTATAAACCTGGGATGTATTCAGCGCAGTATCATCACTTTCCGGCTGCGAACCTCCTCATCGAGCCGCAGGCGGATCAGATAGATCCCGCTGCCGCCTGGTTTGAAAGTATCAGGATTAAGAGAAAGGGTGTGGTCTCCCAGGCTGGGAATGAAACTGAGCTCAGCCACTTTTTGTCCCCTGAGGTTATAGATCTCCACCCTACCCTCTGCAGCAGGTTTGATCACGTTAAACCGCAGTGTGGCATTGTTTTTTACAGGATTGGGATAAACCTGCAGCCAAGGAACGGGAGTTGGAACCACAGCATCGTCATTGGACACCACCATCACCTCAACCGTGGCACTTGGCAGGGAAAACTGGTTGTCCGGATAGCTGGCGATCACATAAAAGCTGTGGATTCCCGGAGGCAGTTGGGAGAAGAGATAGGAAAACTGATCAGGTGGCACACTCTGACCCAATTCCCCGTCCATGTAAACATAAAATCCTGTGGGTTGATAGCTTATATAGGGAAATTCCCAGTTCAGCAACACACTGTTGGGAGGGATGAATTCCGCTGTGAGATTCACCGGAGCCGGGTATTGGGTACCGAGTGTGCCATTGCAGTTGAGTCGCATGGCATAGATATCCATGTCCGAAAATCCCTCTTCCCAAGCCAATACCACCCATCCATCGATGTTCTGCGCCAGGCTGAAATGATACTTGTTTGTATTGTTGCTGGCAAGTTCGATCACCTCATTTTGCCAGGCACTGGCACCAGAGGCAAGAAAACAGCTTGCTTTGAGGTGCATTGAGGTATCGCTGGAAGGGATGCTGCCCACCTCATAGATACAGGCGGCGCCGTAGGAATTGATATAAGCTTCCACTGGAGAGGCCACATAGCTGCTAAGCGCGATCATGGTTTCGCCTGCATCTGTCCACAATCTGGTGCCGTCATAATTCATCAGCTGCCTGCCCAAACCGTCCATGGTCTGCCCCGGATTGGTGATCTTGTAGAAGGCGTAGATCTGCTGGTTTGTTGTATCCACCGCCAGTTTGGGGTAGAACTGTTGATTGGAGGAGTCCGTGGAGATCAGTTCACCGTTTGTGGCCATGCTCACAGTGCCATTCACATCCACCCTCTGTACATAAACATCATTGATCATATCATTATTGCGGTCGTCATACCAGGCCAGGATCGCACCGCCAGCGCCGTCCGGTTTGAAGGCGATCTCCTGTTGCCAGGCAGTTACACCTCCGGCGTTGCTGATCAGGGTGGTCCAGAGAAGCTGCCCCTCAGCAGTGAACTTGGCCACATAGATATGGCGGTTGGGCGCCCAAAAGGGTCCGCTGTCTATGTAATACTTCAACAGGATATTGGTGCCGTCGGACTGGATGATCTGGGGCCAGGTGCAGCTTCCAGCTGGGGGTTCGATCACGATCCCATTCTCACCCCATAGCTTCTGGCCTTCGCTGCTTAAACGGTTGACACCGATGGTGGTGGTCGGTCCCATTCGCTGCCAGGCAACATAAGTGCTGTTGTCAACCGAGCTGAAGATGATAGGAGACATATTGGCATAATCAGTATAGGTGTCATAGGTCAGGGTTACTCCATCCGGTCCCCAGAGCTGGTTGCCTTCGAGGTTCAGTTTATAGGCAAACACATTGTTCACACCTGCATTGCGGATGTCCTGAAAGGTGATGAGCACATTGTCGGTCTGGCTCACGGTGAGGTCATAATCGGTTAACCAACTCATGCTGGGATGGTCGCTCACCAGGGTGCCTTCGGGAGCCGCCCATTCTGGTATTCCCTGCGGTGAAAGCAGTTGCAGAAAGACCTTGTAGCCTCCGGTGGCATTGTCGAAGCGGGAGATATAGACATGGCCGGCATCGGTGATCCCCACCTTGGGCAGCACCTGTTCAGCCGGGAAGCCTGCAATCAGGTTGGGAAACTGGGGTTGGTCGCTCCATTGAGCAAAAATCGCTACAAGTGATGCGGCTAAGATCATGGTAAGAACGCTTGTTCTCATGACACACCTCACTTACTCTGGTTTTGATGCAGATATTATAAACTTGATTGTTGAAAAAACAAGTATGTTTTCAAGCTGAAATTATTAAACTGAAACAAGAAAACAAGGCTGTTCCTGCCTCGGTTTCAGCCCCTGCAGAGCCAATCCCACTGCACAGCTGGTGCTCAGTTCCAGAGCCAGTCCAGCCGTTCGAAGTCCAACTTGTACAGCCGGGCTTTGTCCCAGTTCAGAAGTTCTCCCAGCACATCATACAGAGAAGGGCTGGCCAGGCTTTTATCCAGGATCAGCAGTTCCGGTTCCAGCTGCAGAGCCTGCACGATCCTTTTCAGATCATAGTCCTTGCTGCGGGAGGGAGTCGTTTTGGTGAAGGGCCAGGTTTCTGCGGTGCGAAATTGCTCCAACCGCTGCTTTAGATATGCCTGTTCCCCAGCCGGGATTTTGATCCCGATCCTCTCCCCTACTGGCACCGGTGCCTGCCCGGAAAGTTTTTCCACCCTGTGGACCTGGAATCCGGGGATGGACTTTTGGGAAAATGCCGCCAAAATCTCTTCAGAAGAATAGCTGCGGTAATAGGATACATCGAAAAAGCAGCAGCGGCTCTGCACACCCAAAGGCAAGGGAGGGGAAAGGCTCACCCGGGGATGGGGACTGAAACCCTGGGTATAGACCGTTTCCAGAGATGTGTGCCCGATCAGGCGATATAGCATCCGCATCCAATCCAGATGTGAGATGAAGCGCAGCAGTCCCGTTTTGGCATAGTGAAGGCGGTAGCGGTGCCTGCTGGAGGAGGGTCGGGTGGGCTGTGGTTTCTTTGGAACTGGTATCGTTGGTGCAGGATCCAGAAGGGCATTTTTGGTTTTGAGGCTGTCATCACACACACCACAGAGGCTGCACAATTCCCGGCAATCGGCAGTGGTCTCAGCCTGGGCGGCTTTTTCCCATTCCCGGATCAGAAACTCCCGGCAAACACCGGTATCCACGAAATCCCAGGGTAGTTCAGCCTGGACATCCTTCTTCCCCAGATAGTCCCCGATCCTGATGCCGCAAGCTTGAAAGGCGTTTTCCCAGATGCCATAGTCGAAGCACTCGTTCCAGCCATCGAAGCGGGCTCCCTGCTCGAATGCCTGCAGGAGCGCAGCTCCCAGTCTGGCATCGCCGCGGGCAAGCACCGCCTCCAGCACCGAGCTTTCGATGCTGTGGTATCTGAGTTTGATGTTCCGCCGGCGGAACAGTGCCTGTTTCACCTTCAGGCAGCGCTCCAGAAGCTGCTGCGAGTCAAGCAGTTCCGCCCACTGAAAGGGTGTGAAGGGCTTGGGAACGAAAGGGGAAAGCGTGATACTGATCTGCAGCTTGCGTCTGGCCTGTTCATCGATCCTGATGATCAATCCGATCAATTCATTAATATCCTCTTCCACCTCGAAGGGCAACCCCACCATGAAATAGAGCTTCAGGCGCTGCCAACCGAGCCTTAGGGCGATCTGGACTGCCTCCAGGATCTGCTCTTCACTAAGGTTCTTGTTGATGATATCCCGCAGGCGTTGCGAGCCCGCCTCCGGGGCGATGGTCAGCCCCTCCCGGCCCAGTTTCCTCATCAGTTCCACCACCTCATCGTCCAGACTGTCCAGGCGCAGCGAAGGCAGCGAGACATGGGTCTTGTCCTTGTCCACTTGCGCCAGCAGATTGAACAGCAATTCCTTCACACAGGAATAATCGCTGCTGGAGAGAGAAAGCAGGCCCACCTCATCCCATCCGCTTACTTTGATCTCCGCCAGCAAATCCTCCATTAGAGCGGAAACCGGGCGTTCCCGCACCGGACGGTAGAAATAACCGGCATGGCAGAAGCGGCAGCCCCGCGAGCAGCCACGCATGATCTCCGCCACATAGCGGTTGTGCGTGGCCAGTTGCCAGGGCAGCAGTTGCGGTCTGTGGGTGTGGGTGTTTTGATGGAAACCGGTAAATTTGCGGGCTTTCACCCTCAGCCCCCTGCCGATCAGATCTGCCTGCAGAACAGGAACATAGCAACCCTCGATCGATGCCAGTTGCTCCAGCCTGGCCTGCCGCCCGGAAACCTTCAAAAACAGTTCAGCGATCTCTGTGATCGCCTCTTCCGCCTCCCCGATGAAGAAGACATCGATAAAGTCAGAAAGTGGCAGCGGATTTCCGGCGCAGGGCCCACCCGCCATCACGATCGGGCAATCCTCATCCCGGTCTGCGCTCAGCAGCGGTATTTGTCCCAGGCCAAGCAGTTGCAGCACATTGCTGTAGGTTAGTTCGCTCTGCAGGGTGATCCCGATCAGGTCAAACTCCGCCAGCCCGATCCGGCTTTCGCTGCCAAAGAGCGGAATTCCCTCCCTTTTCATGATCTTGATCAGGTCCAACCAAGGCAGATAGCAGCGGTCCGCCATCACGCCCTCGATCCGGTTGAGGATGGAATACAGTATCTTCAAGCCCAGATGCGAGATACCCACTTCATATAGGTCGGGGAAGGCCAGGCAGAAATTCACCTGCTGCCAGGGTTTATGGATAGCGTTGAGTTCGTGGTCGATATAGCGGGAGGGCTTCTCCACCAAGGGAAGCCAGGCTTCGATCTCGATGCGCTTCATCGGTTTAGAGCGATCGGATATGGATGTCCACCTGGTTTTGATTGCCCCAGTTGATCAGGTTTTGGCAGGAGGGATGGTCCATCAGATGCAGATAGGTGGCGTCCCCCAGGCTGATATCCATCTTACGGGTGTTGCGCAAGCCGTCCAGCGTCTCCGTATAGCAGCACTGCTGCAGATAGAATTTGTCGCCCGGGCGCAGCAGTTCCTGGATCAGGCTGAGGTCGTTCCAATTTAACAGAGCCTCAAAGAAGGTGGTGCGGAATTCGAATTCCCTGCCGCTGTCCCGCAGCAAATTCATGCTGCGCAGGATGTCCTCCGGCTGCGCTTTGCTGCGAGTGATCACCTGATACAAGGGCAGCGGGGCCTTGACATCCATCGCCCAATAATCCACCAGCTCTTGCTGCACCAGGTTTTCGATCACCCGGGGATTGGAACCGTTGGTGTCCAGCTTCACCTGATAACCCATGTCCCTCAGTTTGTGGACAAAGGGGATCAGGTTTTTCTGCAGGGTGGGTTCGCCTCCGGTGATGGTTACGGCGTTGAGCTTACCCTGGCGGCTGGCCAGAAAGGACAGCACTTCGGCTTCGGGGATCAATGTGCCATAGCGTTTGGGATCCACCAGCCCCGGATTGTGGCAGTAGGGGCAGCGGAAATTGCAGCCCTGCGTGAAGATGATGGCTGCCAGTTGCCCCGGAAAATCCAGTAGCGAAAATCTTTGGAAACCGCCGATCTTCATCCTGTCCGCATCCGCTACAGGTGTTGACTGTGGTTTTCCGGAACCGGTAGCAGGGTCTTGTCCCGCGCCGTCTTGACCGGGTCAAAAGTGGTGCGCAGCCTGAATTCCGCCTTCTTGCCCTCGTTCCATTGCGACACCGGACGCAAATAACCCACGATGCGGGAAAAGACTTCCGTGGCTTTGTGGCAGACCGGGCAGCTTTGCTGCTCCCCATCCAGATAACCGTGGGTGGGGCAAATGCTGAAGGTGGGCGAAAAGGTGAAATAGGGAAGATGATAGTTGTGGCAGATGGTGCGCACCAGCTGGCGGATGCTCTTGCCCTGTTCCACCCTTTCCCCGCCAAAGATATGCAGCACGGTGCCGCCGGTGTATTTGGTCTGCAGTTCGTCCTGCAGGTCCAGCACTTCAAAGATGTCGTCGGAGAAGTTGACCGGCAGTTGGGTGCTGTTGGTGTAGAAAGGCGTGTCGCCCTCGCAATTGGCGCTGATGATCTGGGGATTGAGTTTCTTGTCCAGGATCGCCAGCCGGTAGCTGGTCCCTTCCGCCGGAGTGGCTTCCAGATTGTAATTGTTGCCGGTCTCGTCCTGGATCTCGATCAACCTGTCGCGCAGATAGTCCATCACCTTCAGGGCAAAGTTCCTACCCTCCTCGCTGCCCAGGTTTTTCCCGCAGAAATTCACGCTGGCCTCGTTCATACCGATGATGCCGATGGTGGAGAAATGGTTCTTCCAATATTGGCCAAAGCGCTCGCGGATGCTGTTCAGATAGAACTTGGTATAGGGATAGAGCCCGTTCAAAGTATATCGTTCCAATATCTTGCGCTTGATCTCCAAACTGTTGCTGGCGATCCTGATCACCGCTTCCAGCCGCTGGAAAAATTCCTCCTCGTTGTGCGAAAGAAAGCCGATGCGGGGCAGATTGAGCGTAACCACGCCGATCGAACCGGTGAGAGGATTGGCGCCGAACAATCCTCCGCCGCGGGCTTCCAGCTTGCGGGTGTCCAGACGCAGCCGGCAGCACATGGATCGGGCGTCGTTGGGGTCCAGCTCGGAATTCACAAAATTGGAGAAATAGGGAATGCCATATTTTGCCGTGGCTTCCCACAGGAAATCCAGCCGCGGGTCGTCCCAGTCGAAATCCTTGGTGATGTTGTAGGTGGGGATCGGGAAGGTGAATACCCTCCCCTTGGCATCGCCCTCGATCATCACTTCCAGGAAGGCGCGGTTCAGCAGGTCCATCTCTTCCTGGAATCCGGCATAGGTCTCGCGTTGCGGCTTGCCGCCGATGATCACCGGCTGGTCTTTGTAGATATCAGGTGGTTTCAAATCCAGCGTGATGTTGGTGAAGGGCGTTTGAAATCCCACCCGGGTGGGGACATTGATGTTAAATATAAATTCCTGCAGCGCCTGTTTCACCTCCTCATAGCTGAGCAGGTCATAACGGATGAAGGGCGCCAGCAGGGTGTCGAAGCTGGAAAAAGCCTGCGCTCCGGCCGCCTCGCCCTGCAGCGTGTAAAAGAAATTGACGATCTGCCCCAAAGCGCTGCGGAAATGCTTCGCCGGAGCGCTCTCCACCTTTCCTTCCGCGCCGCAGAATCCCGTCACCAACAGGTCCATCAGATCCCAGCCCACGCAATACACCGATAGCTGCCCCAGATCGTGGATATGGATGTCGCCCTCCACATGCGCCTGGCGGATCTCGGGAGGATAGATCTTGTTCAGCCAGTAGGTCTTGCTCACTTCGGCGGCGATATAGTTGTTCAGTCCCTGCAAGGAATATGCCATGTTCGAATTTTCGTTCACCTGCCAGTCCAGCTTCTCCAGATACTGGTCGATCAGCTTCACTCCGGCGGTGGAGACCAGTTCCCGGATGCGGGCATGCTGATCGCGATAGATGATGTAGGCCTTGGCGGACCGCTTGTAGGGCGAAGCCAGCAACACCTCCTCCACGATGTCCTGGATGCGCTCCACTTCGGGGATCTCGGAGCTGATGATCTGCTGGGCCAGATTCAGCACCCGCAGGGCCAACACCTCCGCTATCTCTGCAGTAAACTCACCCGTGGCGGTTCCCGCCTTCTGGATGGCATGCACTATTTTCTGCTTATCGAAAGACACAATGTTGCCATTGCGCTTCCGAATCATCGAAAACATCCATTTCCTCCCTTGAACAACATAACGGCATTCTATTCTAATATAATTATTTACAACTTCCGGACTCACTTTAGGATTTCTTAAGTCAGAGCCACGAATGGCATTAAAATAATAACTTAACATTTTTGTCAAGCCCAAATTGGAGTTTTTTGCGCTGCCTTTGCGAAACTCCTTGACCCCGATCGTGTTAGCGATTTTTCACTTTTTTACCTTCCCCACTTTCCCTTGTTCCCTCTTTCTTCACAGCCTTAATCAAGCCTTTATCAAGCGTTAATCAAGCGTTAATTGTTAAGGCTTGATTAACGCTTGATAAAGGCTTGATTAACGCTCACGTTTCAGATGGGCATTTCAACCAGTCCAGAGGAGGAATTGGATGGAGGAATTGGATGGAGGATTGGAGGATGGCGAGGATTGGATTTAGGGTTTAAGGATATATAATGATATGAGGTCAGGATATAATCTAACTGAAGGCAATTGAAAGCAGCGGTGGAGGATGGACTGCTCTGCCAAGTGCCCGGCTGGCTGAATCTGGATCATCCGATCTGATCAACGACGTACAATACGATGCCAATCGTGTTGTAACAGCCGGGTGCTAATCCGGCGACACAGACAATGGTCGTAGCATAGGATGCGCCGTAGCATAGGATGCGCCGTAGCATAGGATGCGCCGTAGCATAGGATGCCAATCCTGTTGGGGGTGCGGAATACCGATTCCGCATCCTTTTAGGAAGCAGCTCTGGCTCCCGGTTCCATTCGTAGTAGGATTGGGTAGCGCGCTTAGTCTTTAAAAGAGTGTGGGATCGGCATCCTACACCCCCAACAGCTTTGGCAAGCTATGCTACGTTTACAACAGCTTTGGCAAGCTATGCTACGTTTACAACAGCTTTGGTAAGCTATGCTACGGTTCCACAGCTTTAGCTCAAAACCACGGCAGGTTGAACCAACGGCACTGGGTTGTAAACTCCCGGGATACCGCGGTTTTAAGCCAAAGCTGCAGGTGGAGGAGTTTACATCACGATTGGCATCGTATGATACTTCCAGAATAGTATGTTACGTCCAGCATCGTATGTTACTTAACCTGCCGAGGCAAAAAAACCAAAGGCCAAAGCCCAAAGGGCTAAATTCCAATTATAAAATCGTTCTGACTAACCGCAACCCGTAGTTGAGTCTGAGGCCTGGGTAGCCGTTGTTGCGAAATGTAACGCGGCAGTCGCGACTGCGGTCATACCAGGAACCGCCCCGGAGCACGCGATACGAACCTGAGACTGGCCCTTTTGGATCCGAGGCTGGACTTGTTTCATAATACCCGCCGTCATACCAATCCCAGCACCATTCCCAGACATTGCCGCTCATGTCAAAAATGCCTAATTCGTTGGCAAACTTTGTACCAACCTCATGAGTATTACTTCCGGAATTGCCACCATACCAAGCGACCGTTCCGATATCGTTGGTGCCGGAATAGATATAGCCCTTGCTTTTAGTTCCCCCACATGCGGCATACTCCCACTCCGCCTCAGTAGGTAGTCGATAGCCGTTGGCTTGAAAATCACACGCTACGGTTCCCTTTGACCAGTCAGTAGGATTGTTGTTTCCTTTGATGCTGTAAACCGGGGTCAGGTGTTCCTTTACACTGCGCCAGTTGCAATAGGCGATTGCATCGAACCAACTCACACAGGTGACAGGGTGATTATCGCTTTGGGTGAGATAGGGATTCTTCCAAGAAGCATCCTTTTTATTTTCCCAAGATGAGCCAGTCCAAATATCCGCTCCTTTTCCTGTCTCTGCCGATGTCTTATAGCCGGTGGCATTGACGAACTGCCGGAATTCTCCTACCATAACCTCATAATAACCAATATAGAAAGAGGAAACCGTAACCTGATGCAATGGTTTCTCATCGTTCTCCCCCTCATCAGAACCCATCTGGAAGCTGCCGCCCTCCACCAGCACAAAGCCGGGGGGCGTGAGGTCGAAGATGAAATCCACCTGAGTTTCCCAGTTCTTTTCCACGGTGAGGTGTCTGCTGTCGCTTCTGCCGGCAGCCCTGAACATCACATTACGGGTGCCGGTCTGCACCGAACTCAGCTTCAGCTGCGTACCGGCAAGGATCCTGCCCTGGTGTATGCTGTCCAGATATACCTCGCCCTCCACATTGGAGCTGACCAGGATGCTGCCATAGTGAGTGATCACCTGCGCCTGCGGGGTCTGGGGGGTAACCGCCGGAGCTTTAGCGGTGACGGGGGTTACCGGTGAAAGCTCCGCTTTGGCAAAGTAATAGGGATTTCTGAGGCTGCCGTAGAAGGATGGGGTCTGTCCAAAATTGGTGGCTGCCTCCACTTCATTGATCACATTGCGCATCAATTCATAGATCTCGGTGTTGGGCCGGGCGATCTGGTTTTTGAGGGCCGTGGTGAACGGGCTGTTGGTGCTACCACGGCCGTCGTCGGCTTCCCGGCCGGCGGAGGTGCTGTAGATGATGAACTGGCTGCC
>Ga0136653_10002381_pt1 | contig 10314 bp, 4 predicted proteins | sample LakKivw275mmetaG_FD_94866 | JGI IMG/M metagenome (GOLD analysis project Ga0136653, IMG submission 94866) | Anoxic lake water microbial communities from Lake Kivu, Rwanda to study Microbial Dark Matter (Phase II) - Lake Kivu water 275m metaG... | ecosystem: Environmental > Aquatic > Freshwater >... | reverse complement strand
TTTTGAAAATTACGGGTCAATTATCCAGTTTGTTTTGGTTACGGCTGTTATTATTTCTTGTCTTAATATCTGGACTTCCGGTTTTAAAAATTTATTGCGGCTGACCCCGAATATGGATTCGCTTATTTTTATTGGCACGGCCGTCGCCTATTTTTATAGTTTAATCATTTCCATTTTGGCATTTTGGGGCGTAAAAATCGAAGCCCATCTCTATTATGAAAGCGCGGCTTTAATTTTAGTTTTCATTTCTTTGGGGAAATATCTTGAGGCGATAACCAAAGGAAAAACCAGCGAAGCGATTAAAAAATTAATCGGGCTTCAACCGAAAGAAGCAACGATAATAAAAAATAATGAAGAAATAAAAATCCCCATTACCAAAGTGAAAGTCGGCGATATTATTTTGGTTAAGCCCGGAGAGAAAATTCCCGTTGACGGAATTGTCGTTGATGGCTATTCCGGGGTTGATGAAAAAGCGATTACCGGCGAAAGTATTCCGGTGGAAAAGAAAAAAGGCGATGAAGTAATTGGCGCCGCTATCAATAAAACCGGCGTTTTGAAATTTAAAGCGACTCGTGTAGGTAAAAATACGATGCTGGCTCAAATTATAAAAATAGTTGAAGAAGCGATGGGTTCTAAAGCGCCGATTCAGCTTTTGGCGGATAAAGTTTCTTTTTATTTTGTTCCGTCCGTAATTGGCCTTGCCATTTTCGCCTTTGTTATTTGGCTCTTACTGGGACAACCAATCGCGTTTGCCCTAACAGTTTTTGTGGCCGTTTTGATTATCGCTTGCCCTTGCGCTTTGGGTTTGGCCACGCCGACCGCGGTCATGGTGGGAACGGAGTTGGCGGCAAAAAACGGAATTTTAATTAAGAGTGGCCAGGCCTTGGAAATTGCCCGCGATTTGGACATTGTCATTTTTGACAAAACTGGAACTTTAACCAAAGGCGAACCAAACGTTACCGATGTGATAAAAATCAAAGACGATAATAGCGAAAATTTGATTTTACGAATCGCGGCATCGGTGGAAAAAAATTCTGAACATCCTTTGGCTCAAGCGATTGTCAATAAAGCCAAAGAAAAAAAGATTAATCTTTCCGAAGTTAAAAATTTTCAAGCCCTACCCGGCCACGGCGTCTGGGCCGAGTTGAAAAATAAAAAAATACTTTTTGGAACAAGAAAATTGATGCTTGATAATCAAATTGAACCAAGTTTGCTAGAAGAAAAAATGGTTGCCTTAGAAAATCAGGGCAAAACAGCGATGATTTTAGCGCAGGATAAAAATATAATCGGCATTATCGCGGTCGCCGACACTCTCAAAGATTATTCAAAAGAGGCGGTTAAAATGCTTCATAAAATGGACAAAAAAGTCGCGATAATTACCGGAGATAATAAAAGAGTCGGGCAAGCCATCGCCGAACGAGTTGGCATAGACAAAGTTCTGGCCGAGGTGTTGCCGCAGGAAAAATCAGCCGAGATTAAAAAATTGCAGAGCGAAGGAAATGTCGTGGCGATGGTTGGCGACGGAATAAATGACGCTCCGGCTTTGGCTCAAGCAGATTTGGGAATCGCTTTGGGTTCAGGAACGGATGTGGCAATGGAAACCGGAGAAATAGTTTTGATTAAAGACGATTTGCGAGATGTTGTCGCGGCTATTGATTTGAGCAAATACACATTAAATAAAATCAAACAAAATCTCTTTTGGGCATTCTTTTACAACATTGTCGGTATTCCTTTGGCCGCCGGAATTTTATATCCTTTCACCGGCTGGCTTTTAAATCCGGCTATTGCCGCGGCCGCGATGGCTTTTTCATCGGTTAGTGTCGTTTCCAATGCTCTTTTGATGAAAAGGTATGAAACTAAAATTATGTAAAATTTAACGGAGTTCCTTAGCGTTCAATCTGGCGCGCGAAGCGCGCCATCAGTCCCGTTCAAAAAAGGTTCGGATTTCGTCAAATAAACGCACAAAAAACAGGCGAGACATTCCGCCTGTTTTTTTGTGCCCAAGGCGGGATTCGAACCCGCATGGCCTTGCGGCCGCGCGATTTTGAGTCGCGTTCGTCTACCAGTTCCGACACTCGGGCGTAAGATTAGTATAATAAATAACTTTTTTATTGTCAAAGAAATTAGTTTAAGATATAATAAATTCAGGCGCTTTCCGCGCCGCCTGAAATTTATGGGGAAAACCATCGCCATCGTCAACCAGAAGGGCGGGGTGGGGAAAACCACGACCGCCGTCAATTTAGGCGCCTATTTGGCCTATTTGGGCAAGGAAATCCTGTTGGTGGACATTGACCCGCAGGCCAACGCGACTTCCGGCCTGGGGCTGGATCACCGCCGTTTGGAGAAGGGAATTTATGAGGCCTTGATCGGCGACGAACCGATATATAACGTCATTAAGCGCACACTCCAAGCCGGTTTCAAGATCGTGCCCGCCACCTTATCTTTAGCCGGCGCCGGCGTGGAACTGGTTAATATGGATAATCGCGAATTCCGCCTGTCTATGATTTTGGAAGAAATCAAAAATGATTTTGACTATCTCATCATTGACGGACCGCCCTCGCTTGGTCTTTTAACAGTTAATAGCTTGGTGGCCGCCGACGAAGTTTTAATCCCCATTCAGAGCGAATATTACGCCTTGGAAGGCCTGAGCCAACTTTTAGAAACGATTAGTCTAGTCCAGAATAATTTAAAGCCGACTTTGGGCATTATGGGCGCGGTCATTACCATGTATGATCGGCGCAACAAATTGTCCAGCGCCGTCATGGAAGAATTGTACCAATATTTTCCCAACCGTATTTTCCGCTCCGTCATTCCTCGGAGCGTGCGCCTGGCGGAAGCTCCCAGTTATGGCCGCTCCATTTTTCATTATGATCCCAAGTCGCGCGGCGGCCAAGCTTACGAAGGTTTGGCCAAAGAAATTTTAAGTTTAGAAAAATAATTCTATGCCTCAAGTTTTAGGCCGAGGACTCGGCTCCTTAATTCCCAAAAAAACCGCGGCCGCCGCTGGTGATCAGTTCGGCGGCGAGGCCGGCGCTCCGGAAAACGCGGTGATTGCTGACCAAGACCGAATTTTCCAGATCAGTCCCGACTCGATAGATTTCAATCCCTTACAACCGCGGCAGAATTTCCCCGAAAGCGGCCTGCGTGACCTAGCGGAATCAATTCGTCAACACGGCATTATCCAGCCTTTAGTGGTAACGAAAAAGGGCGACCGCTTTGAACTGATCGCCGGCGAAAGGCGTTTACGGAGCGCGAGAATACTGGGTTTAAAAACCGTGCCAGTGATAAAGCGCGAGGAAAAAGAGCAAAGAAAATTGGAAATCGCCTTGATTGAAAATTTACAGCGCGAAGACTTAAATCCCATGGAAGCGGCCGGCGCCTATAGACGGTTAATGGATGAATTTAATTTGACCCAAGAAGAAGTCGCCCGCAAAGTCGGCAAAGCTCGTTCCAGCGTCGCTAATACCTTACGCCTCTTGTCTTTGCCTAAGGCTATTCAAGAAGCTTTGGCGGCGGGAAAGATAAGTGAAGCGCATGCCAAGTACCTTTCCGGCCTGGAAGGCGAAATTAAACAATTAAACATGCTGAAAAAGATTTTGCGCCAGAATTTAACCGTGGCGGAGACGGATAAAGAAATCAGGCGCTTGGGCGGCACCAAAGCGGCCAAAGTCAAGGATTATATGGACCGCGCCAAAGAAGACGAATTGGCTGAATTTTTAAGCACCAAGGTGGAAATTAGGCGGCAGGGAAGCAAAGGAAAATTGATGATTGACTTTTACAGCGAAGAGGAGTTAAATGAGATTATAAAAAAGATAAAAACTGATTTTATTTAAATTTTTAAGAAACTAGGAATGGCCCGACGAGAGTCCCGGCGCTGAAAAATTCCCGGCGTACTCTCAACTTTATCATCGCCAAAACTAACTTAATCCGTCAGATTTAAAAGTGAAAAAATCAGGCAAAACTATTTTCGCTCGGTTAATTTAAGCCGAGCCTTTTTATTTGCCATCCTTAATTTCTTATACTAAAATAGTAAAGTCAGATTAAAATTTTTAAGTCTTTTTAAACCTATTTTTAGCTTATATTTAAGCTCATAATTCATGTCTTTTGTCCATCTGCACAACCATAGCCATTATTCCTTATTGGACGGCTTGACTAAGCTGGATGAAATGATTAATTACGCCAAGGAACAGGGTTCACCAGCCATAGCCATCACCGACCACGGCGCCATGTATGGCGTGATTGAGTTTTACCAGAAATGCAAAAAAGCCGGAATAAAACCCATAATTGGCGTGGAAACCTACCTCGCTCCGGCTTCGCGTTTTGACAAGACTACCAAAGAAGACGGGCGCAGCTACCATCTTTTGCTTTTGGCCAAAAACAAAAAAGGCTACCAAAACTTGATCAAGCTCGTTTCCGCCGCCCATTTGGAAGGTTTTTATTATAAACCGCGCGTTGATTGGGAACTTTTAAGTCAATATCATGAGGGTCTAATTGCGGCTAGCGCTTGTTTGGCCGGGGAAATCCCGCGCCTGATTTTAGCCGATAAAAAGGAAGAAGCGAAAAAACGAATTTTAGCCTATAAGCAACTTTTCGGTCAGGACAATTTTTATTTAGAAATTATGGATCATCCCGAACTAGAAGGCCAGGATAAGGTTAACGCCGAGTTAATCCGTTTTTCTAGAGAATTGGGCGCTCCTCTCGTGGCCACTAATGATGTCCATTACTTTAAAAGAGAGGACGCCGAAGCCCAAGACATTCTCCTTTGCCTGCAGAACAAGAAGAAACTTGAGGATAGGGACCGCCTGAAAATGCTCGGCCTGGGCGATTATTCCTTGCGCTCTAACGCCGACATGATCGCCGCTTTTAAGAATACGCCTGAAGCCGTTAAGAACACGCTTAAAATTGCTTCTGCCTGCCAATTGGAAATTGAATTGGGTAATACTCAATTGCCCCATTTTGAAGTTCCGCCCGGCGAGGACGGCAATTCCTATTTGCGCCATTGCTGTCTTAAAGGCTTGGCTAAACGTTATCCTCAAGCCAATAAAGAAGAACTAAAAAAAATCAACACCCGCTTGGACTACGAACTTTCCGTTATCGCCAAAATGGGCTGGCCTTCATACTTTCTCATCGTGGCCGATTTTATTAATTGGGCCAAGGACAATAAGATCGTGGTCGGACCGGGGCGCGGCTCGGCCGCCGGATCCTTAGTCTGTTATTTGACCGGTATCACCAATCTTGACCCCTTGCAATACGATCTTTTGTTTGAACGCTTTTTAAATCCGGACCGCATTTCTATGCCCGATATTGACATGGATTTCGCTGATACGCGCCGCAACGAAGTCATTAATTACGTCGGCGAGAAATATGGTCATGACCACGTCGCCCAGATAATCACCTTCGGCACCATGGCCGCCCGGGCGGCGATTAGGGACGTCGGCCGGGTTTTGGGCGAACCTTACGATTATTGCGACCGCCTATCCAAAACCGTGCCTATGTTCATGAAGCTCGGCGAAGCCTTAAAAGCCGTGCCGGAGCTAAGGGAGATTTATCAACAGGAAGCGGCCGCCAGAAGAATAATTGATTACGCCCGCCGCCTGGAGGGAGTCGCCCGTCATGCCTCTACGCACGCCTGCGGCGTTTTAATTACCAAAAAACCCTTGACCGAATACGTGCCCATCCAATACGCTTCTTCCTCGGACAGAAGCATCATCTCGCAATATTCCTTGCACCCGATAGAAGATTTGGGTTTATTAAAAATGGATTTTTTGGGCTTAAAGAACCTGACCATTATTGAATCGGCCCTAAAGATAATTAAGAATACGCGCGGTTTGGAAATAGATATTGACGCTTTGCCTTTGGACGATCGTAAAACCTATAGACTCTTTCAAGCCGGTGAAACGACGGGCGTTTTTCAGTTTGAATCTTCGGGCATGAAACGCTATTTGCGCGAATTGAAGCCGACGGTTTTTGAAGATGTTATCGCCATGGTCGCCTTATATCGGCCCGGACCGATGGAATGGATTCCTGATTACATCGCCGGTAAGCATAAACGCAAAAAAGTTTCCTACCTGCATCCGAAACTGGCGCCGATTTTGGAAAAAACTTACGGCGTGGCCATTTATCAGGAACAGGTTATGCAAATCGCCCGCGACTTGGCCGGTTTTTCCATGGGCCAAGCGGACGTTTTGAGGAAAGCCGTAGGCAAAAAAATTCCTTCGCTTCTGGCCGAGCAGAAGGAGAAGTTTATTGAAGGCGGCGTCAAAAACGGCGTCTACAAAGAATTGGCGGAAAAGATCTTTTCCTTCATTGAGCCCTTCGCCGGTTACGGCTTTAACCGTTCCCACGCCGCCTGCTACGCTTTAATCGCTTACCAGACCGCCTATTTGAAAGCGCATTGGCCGGTGGAATTTATGGCCGCGCTCTTGACCGCGGATCAGGGCGACACTGACCGCGTGGCCGTGGAAATTGAGGAGTGCCGGCACATGGCTTTAAAAATCATGCCGCCCGATATTAACGAATCCTTCGCCTCTTTCACGGTGGTTACCGCTGGTACCAAGGAGAATCGGGCCGTGGCCGCCAACGAAAAAGTGGACACGATTCGTTTTGGCTTGAAAGCCATTAAGAACGTGGGCGAACACATTGCCGATGTCATCATTAAAGAACGCAAGAATAAGGGCTCTTATGCTGATATTTTTGATTTATTAGCCAGAATAACCGATAAGGATTTAAATAAGAAATCTTTGGAGAGTTTGATAAAAAGCGGCGCTTTGGACGGCTACGGCGAACGCGGCCAATTGTTGGCTAATGTAGAAAAGCTTCTTAATTTAAATAAGGAAGCGGCTAAAAGCAAAGACAGCCGGCAGAGCAGTTTGTTCGCTGACTTGCCGACCGCCAGCCATCTTAATCATTTTAGTTTGGCGCCGGCCGCAATGGCGAGTCAAAGTGAAAAACTGAATTGGGAAAGAGAACTTTTAGGCCTCTATATTAGCGAACATCCCTTTAATGTTTTTCGGCCCCATTTGACTAATTACGCCCGGCCTTTAGCCGAGCTGAAATTCCACAAAACTGATGAGCGCGTCATTACCGCCGGTGTCATTTCCGCCCTTAAAAAAATCATCACCCGCAGTGGAGAATCCATGCTTTTTGTAAAAATAGAAGATGCCAGCGCCGTCGTGGAAGTTTTAGTTTTTCCCCGTCTCTATAAAGAAAGCCAAAATCTCTGGCGGGAAGGGCAGGCGGTCATTTTGGACGGCAAAGTTTCGGAAAAGGATAAGGAGATTAAAGTTTTGGTTAATCACGCGGCGCCTTTAGACGCGGAAGCGCCGCAAAAATCCTTGGCTGATTTCAAAAAATTATTATTGACGGGCAGCGGTTTTAGGAACGGCTATAATAGCGGCTATAAGGCTAATGGTTATAACCCTTATTCTTATCAACAAAAAATGGATGACAGCCAAGCCAGTCAAGGCGACCGAAAGACGCCTTTAGATAAAGCCGGCGTCCCCGCTTTGCGCCTAACTTTTTTAAAAGATTTTTCCTCGGCTGATTTAGAACAATTAAAAAAGATTTTGGTGCTTTATCCCGGCGACAGTGAAGTCTACTTTAAAGTTTTTTCTGGCGAAAAAAAGCAATTGATAAAGAGCGATTTGCGCGTCAAGTTTAGCTCCGCCTTAAGCGCCGCCCTGCGGGAACGTTTTGGTTCCCGCCTAAAAATCGCCCGTTGAAAGTTCAATAAACAGCCCCAGAGAGCTTAATTAAGGACTTTTATTGTCGGCCGGAGCAATCTCTGTTATAATAAAGCTAGTTTTAAAAAATCCTTCCCATCGATTAAATCGTTATAAATTTTTAATTGTCTTTTTCTTATGCCTAAGGTCAAGCCTAGCGCCCACGCCACTAAAAAAAGTGCAAAAAACCAAGAGAAATCAAGCCGCCGAACCCCTGGGCATAAAGCTAAGTCGGTTATGGTTGATATTATTGAAGACAAGCCTTTTTTAGAAGAAGATTCTTGGTCAAAGGATATTTCCCCGGCTTTGCCGAAAAAACTCAAAGCTGAAGGTCGGCGGGAAAAAGTTTGGCAAAAAGAGCCGCTTAAACCAGACAAAGAAGCGGGGAAAGGCCGGGAGGAAATAGACCAGCAGAAAAAATTTTTTTCCGCGCTGGCCGCCGAAAGCCGCGATAAAAAGCGAACCGCCGGCAAAAGCGAGGGGCCGGCCAAAAATCTCCATCTCTATCGCCGCTTAGTTTTTAAATTCGTGATTTTAACCGCCGTCCTCTTCGCCATTGTCGCCTATTTTTCCTTTTCCAAATTAACCATAACTTTGACACCAAAGGGGGAAATGATTAGCGACAGCTTGTTGGTAAAGGTCACGAGCGACATTAATGCTACTTCTAGCGCCCTGGCCGCTACCAGCCAAATAGTTCCCGGCACGATCAAAGAAATAGAGGCTGATTTAACCAAAACCTATCCGGCCACCGGTGAAGAACCTAGCGGCGAAGAAATCACCGGCCAGATCAGGATTATTAATAACTACACGAAAACCCAGTCTTTGGTGGCCACTACCCGCCTTTTGACCACCGACAATAAATTGTTCCGCATCAGAAACGGCGTTACCGTGCCCGCCGGCGGCCAAGTCAGCGTGGATATTTACGCTGACAAACCGAGTGAAGATATGGCCATTGGCCCGACCAATTTTACCATTCCTGGCCTTTGGCTGGGCCTGCAAGATAAGATTTACGCCGTCAGCGACGAAGCCTTTACCTATCGGCAGAAAATAAAAAAATACATCAAAGCCAGTGATTTGGACCAAGCCGACAAAGACATTAAGGACGCTTTACTCAAAAACGCTAAAGCGCAAGCGGGCGGAGAAGCGGGCGATTGGCTTTTTGACACTAGCGCGCCCGTGACTTTAACGGCGGACGCCAAAGCCGGCGCTTATCAAGATGAATTCAGTTTAACGGCGCAAACGAAAATCATCGCCGTTAATTTTGCTAAAGATCAAGTGGAAAAATTGGCGGCGGCCAAGCTCAACCTGCTCGTTCCCGACAATAAACAATTGGCGGAATTTAATCCGGCCAGCATCGCTTATTCTTTGGATAATTACGACGCCAAAAGCGGCTTAGCCACGATTAAAGCCTCTTTTAACGGCACTATGCTTTTAAAAAGCGAATCCCAGATCGTTGATCGTCAGCAATTGGTTAATTTGCGCCGCGAGCAGATTGTCGCTTATTTACAGAGTTTTCCGGAAATAAAAAATTATGAATTGCAATTCTCACCGGCCTTCATTCATAAAGCCCCGAGCCTGGTGGATAGAATAAAGATAAAAATAAACGCGGCCAATTAAGGCTTGGTTTGTCAATAACTAAAATAAACCTAAAAATTTCGTCCGAGCTGGTTTCGCATTTTTTTTCCGCCCGCTATAAATAGCGTAAGCTTCTTTGGCGTTGGCGTTTTTAAAAATGATGGCGCTTATAGCCTTAGTTAAAGCGCTCGCTTCCTTCAAACTGCGCTGGTGCAAGTTGCGGCCCATGGCCAAACCAGCGCTGCCGCTAATTTTTATCTGTCTAGCTAAATCGGCCAAAATTTCCTTAATTGGCCGTTTTTTACCGCCCACGGCTATAACTTTGGTTCGGTCGGCGGCTTTAACGGCTTGTCGGAATTTTTCCGCCGCCATTTGTTTGTCTTTTAAGCCGTAGGGATATTTGACTTTGACGAAATCGGCGTCCAGGCAAGCGGCGACGCCGCTAGCGCCGGCAATGACGTTCACATCTTCTTCTTTGATATTCTGACCGCGCGGATAGACCCAGAGAACGGCGGTGAGTCCGTTCTGATGAGCCTCAAAAACGGCTTGGGCCGCGGCCGCCAACAGCTTGCCTTCGTTAACGCCGCCCAAATGGACGGCATAGCCAATGCCGACGATTTTCAAGCCGCTTTGCCGTTTTAACTTCATTATATCCTCCACCGTCCAAAAACAGCGACTGAACTTCTTTTCTTGGACGCCGATATTGGTTTTGCCGTTTAATTTGACGATATAAGGGACTTGGGGATAATCTTGGCCGTAACGGGCGATAAGACCCAAAGGCAGGGCCAAAACCGCGCCGGGAGCACTGGCGGCGATTTTAAACAAATGCTCCGGAGTTTGGTCTTCAGGGTCAATCCCCGGGCCAAAAAAATCAGCGTTTAAATGCTCAATTTTTTGGTCGCCGGCGATTAAAAACAGGCGGCCGCTCTTATTGGTTAAAAGTTCGTAATTTTGGCGGTAAAGGAATTTTTTATCTTTGGGCACGCTTAAAGGCAATTTAATTTCCCCCATATAATTT
>Ga0136653_10002378_pt1 | contig 10323 bp, 8 predicted proteins | sample LakKivw275mmetaG_FD_94866 | JGI IMG/M metagenome (GOLD analysis project Ga0136653, IMG submission 94866) | Anoxic lake water microbial communities from Lake Kivu, Rwanda to study Microbial Dark Matter (Phase II) - Lake Kivu water 275m metaG... | ecosystem: Environmental > Aquatic > Freshwater >... | reverse complement strand
GCCCGAGATCGACCGCCGGGAGGTCGGCTGTGACCAGGATGACCATGAGCTCGCCCGTCCGCTTGGCCTCGCGAAGGACGAGGTGGCGCAGGTGGCCCCGGCGCGTCGCCGGCTCGAAACCCTCGAGGCCGTTCTCCCGGGCGAACGCAACGAGGACCGGGAAGATCCGCTCGACGGCCGGGCTGAAGATCGGGCATTCGCGCAGGGGCAGCGTCCGGCGGTAGGTCTGGCGGCTCGACGTGACCCTCTCCCGCAGGCCCAGGGCGAGGGCGCCGTGCTTTTCGCCGAAGGCGTACTCCATCTTGTTCCGGTAGGCGTAGAGATCGGGCGAGCCGGTGACGGGCCTCATCGCGGCCGCGGCGCCGGCGATGCCCGCCTCCTCGAGTGTTCGGCCAAGGTGGCGGGCCTTGAGCCCGAGCTGCGTCGGGTAATCGACGTGCTGGAAGCGGCAGCCGCCGCAGAGCCCGAAATGGGCGCAGCGCGGCTCGGCGCGGTGCGGCGACGGGGATTCTAAGCGGATGACCTCGCCGACGCGGGCGGCGCCGCGCTCGCCGGCGACCTGGACCCGGACGGTCTCGCCGGGCACGGCCCCCGCGACGAGGAGCTTCCGCCCGCCGGCCTCCGTCCGTCCCTCGCTTCCCGGGAAATCGAGGTCTTCGATCGTGACCGTGAAGGCCGGCTCCAGGAACCGGGCCAGCAGCCGCTTCACTTTCTCGATCGGGAAGCCGACGACGTTGTCGTAGTCGCCTTTCATCCGGGCGACGAAGGCGTCGCCGATCTCCTGGACGGCGTAGGCGCCGGCCTTGTCGAGGAAGGTCCCCTGGTCGAGGTAGCCCTCGATCATCTCGTCGGCGAGCTCCCGGAAGGTCACGTAGGTCAGGTCGTAGCCGGTGAGGAGCCGGTCCTCGGCCCGGCGATAGAAGGCGAGGCCGGTCAGGACCCGGTGCCGCCGCCCCGACAGGGCCCGCAGCATGGCCCGGGCGTCGGCCCGGTCGGCGGGCTTGCCGAGGATGCGCAGCCCCAGGGCGACGACGGTGTCGGCGCCGATGACGGCCGCTTCGGGGAAACGCGCGGCCGCGGCCTTGGCCTTGAGGACCGCGGCGGCGACGGCGAAGGCGAGCGGGTCCTTCTCGGCGATCGCCGACTCGTCGACGTCGGTCGGCTCGACGCGGAACTCCGGCGCGACCCGGGCCATGAGCTCGCGGCGCCGGGGCGAGGCCGAGGCGAGGACGATCTCCATGCGGCCTATTGTACCCGAATCCGTCCCGTCACGCCCTCGGCGTCGTCCGGGCGGGAACGCTGGGTCATCACGCCTATCCGCCGGGGCGGAACGCGATGTCATAGAGGGCCGTCGACCGCGGCTCGAGAACGACATGGACCTCGTCCGTGTCGCGACCGATGACCCTTCCCGCGATGAGATCGACGATCCCCGGCGACCGCCCCGGCAGCCGGATCGTCCTCTCGCCCCCGGAGAGCGCATGGATCCCGAGAAAGCTCTTGTTCGCGTAAAGGACGTCGCCGGCGTCGCTGTAGATGTGGACGCCGGCCCAACGGGCGATCGCCCGGAGAACGGGCGCGGGCAGGTTCGGCGCCGCGCTATAGACCGACCTCCAGCCCGGGAGCTCTTTGACGGCGAAGCCGGGCCGGCAGTTGCCCTGCGAGTAGACGACCTCGCCGAGGATCCGGGCCGCCGCATCGTCGACATGGAAGATCGGCCCCAGCTTGTTATTGGTCCCCCAGACGGTCTCCCGGCCGAGGTCCCGGGTGATCGGATGACCGAAATCCGTGATATGCACGAGCGGCCCCCACGGCTGCTCGCCGAGGCCGAAACGGAAGCCTGTCGTCTCCTCCATGTTCGCCAGACCCGGCGCGTCCTTGATATAGCCGGGGGCGTAGATCCATAGGGCCGCCCGGCCGTCCCGTCTGAGTTCATTCGATAAAATGCTTCGCTTCCGTTCGTCGAGCCGAAAGGGATTCAGGAACACGTAGAGCTTGTAAGGCGGGAGCGCCCCGGCCAAGAAGTCGTCGAGAAGGAAGATGTCGAAGGGCGCGCCCAGCCGCGGCAGCCCCCAGAGCCTCTGCTGGAAGACGAGCGGGATATCCAGGTCGTATCGGCAGGTCTCGTAGAAAAAGCTCTCGTCGTCGAGGAGCACGGCGATCTCCGAGGCCGAGGACCGGTCGCGGTCCATCGACAGATCCCCCCAGCCGCGCATCTCGCGGAGCAGGCGCTCGAAGCGCGGCTCCTTGACCGCATCGACCTTCCACAAAGCCCACCAGGCGCCTTCCGCGTGCGTCAGGAAGTGGGCCAGATTGCGTCTCAGGACCGTCCGGGAGGCCTCGAACGTCTTGACCTGTCCATAGTTCGGATCCTGGTCGTCCGCATGAGTGCGCGTATCGTCCTCGATGAGGAGAAGCTTGCCGTGGAGGCGGACGGACCCTTCCGGCAGCATGCTCGGCGAGTCGCCACCCATCCCCCGGAAGCCGTAGGAGTAGGGGCTGACAAGGAAATCGACATGGGGCGAGGCCAGGACCTTCTTCAGCCCGAGGTGGCCCGAGCGCTGATAGGTCGAATAATCGGAATCCGGGCGTTCCTTGAAGAAACCGCCGTTCCAGGCCAGGTCGAGAAGGTAGCCGTAGAAGGCGCCGGCCAGGCGCCGGCCCCCGGTCGCCTCCTTGACCGTCCTGCAGAGGTCGACGACATCGTCGGCGCAGAGCTCGGCCAGGGCCGCGAAGTAGTCGATGACGTCCTGTTCGCGGGCCGGATCACGGAAGGTCGAGAAGCCGGCCTTGAGCTGGCGTTCGGCGTCGGGCACGTCGGCCCTCTCGAACGCCGCGGCCGGGTCATGCCGCCACGCGGCCCTGAGCCCGGCGACATCGCCGCCATAGCGCTTCTTCAGCCAATCCCGGAAATAGCGGCGCATGGGCCCGCTGTAGTCGCCGCAAAGCGTGTGCATGGACGACTCGCCCTTGACCCATTCGCCGGTGTGACCGGCGCCGACCTGATAGGCGATGACCCGGTCATGGAGCCCGACCTCGCGAAAGTGAGCGATATAGGCCCGGAGGAAGTCCTTGGCCCCGTCGAGCCAGACGCGCGAAGCGAACGACATGCCGTTGCGGCGCCCGTCCGAGAGGATCTCGCACTCCTCCGGATAGGCCTTCTCCCACCAGTCGCCGTGGCCCGTCTCAAGATAGATCCGGAGATGGAAGAGCGCCTGGGGGTCGGCTTCGATGACCCGGCGGAACCGGGCCTCGACCGTGGAGAAATCGTGATCGCCCGCCCGGCCCGGGCCGGGCCCGACCCACTCGATCCCCTTACCGACATCGAACGCGTAGATATGGAGGCCGGCGGCGGCGCTCCTCCGGGCCCGCTCCTCGAAATCCCATTTGTCCGGCGCCGGCCCGGAGACCCAGTTGATGGCCGGGAAAACGGGCCGCCCGTCGAGCCAGAGGGCCGGGCTGCCGTTATGAGGCCTGACCTCGGCCGAGGCGATCCCGGCGGCCCCCGGACTTGGGGACCCTTCCGGGCCGGCCTCGACCAGGTGCCCGGCCGCGTCCGCCGTCGACGGGGGGAAGAGCCGTCCCGAGATCCTCCCCGTGACCGTTCCTGCGGCGGCGAGGGGCGCCATCTTCAATACTTCGCGTCTCTTCATGTCCGTCCCTCCGCTAGCGATGCCCTCACTGTAACAGAGGGGGGAGGAGTTTTTCCAGAGTCCCGGTTGAAACAGGCGGGGGTTATGGAATATTTTAGCCGCCGGGGCGTCTTTCAGCATGAAAAAAGGACGCGAGATGCGCGGCGATGGGGACGCGAAGCTCCTCGAGGACATCATGAGCTGCCGGGAGGCCGTCTTCAGGATCTGCCTGGGATTTTCGCGGAACGCCTCCGATGCCGAGGACCTGAGCCAGGACGTTTACCTCAAGGCGTACAGGAGCCTCGGCCGGGTCCGCCACCCCTACCTCGCTAAGGAATGGCTTTTCCGGATCGCCCGCAACCACTGCCTGGACCAGATGAAGCGGCGTCGCTTGGCTCGGGAGCTCGAAAAAGCGGCCGGCCCGGCGAATGCGGTCGACCCGCGGACGCCCGAGCTCGCATCGGTCAGGGCTGAGCGCCTGAGATCGCTGAAGATCGCCGTCGCCCGCCTGCCCCGAAAGCAGCGGGAGGTCTTCGTCCTGCGCGAGTACGGCGGGCTCTCCTATGAAGAACTGGGCCGCGTCGTCGGGGCCAAGGCCGGGACGGTCATGTCCCGTCTGAACCGGGCCCGGACCGCCGTGGCGGCGTCCGTCAAAGAGGCCGAACATGACTGAGAAGATCCAACCCAAGGATTACGAGGAGATCGAGCGCCTCGTCCGGGGAGAGGTCGACCAGGCCCTGGAGGAATTCCGGGCCGGCGATTTCGAGGCCCGGGTCAGGCGCCGCCTGGCGGCCGAAAAGAAGCCGGTGAGAAGGCGGGTGCCGCTCCTGGTGAAGATCGCGGTCCCGGCCGCGGCCGTCCTGTTGCTTGTCGTAGCCGCGGCCGTCTACGTTATTTTTACGCCCAGCGAGGCGCCCGTCCGGACTCAGATCGACGCCTCGGCGATCGCGGCCGTTCTGCGCGAGCTGCCGCGATTTTCAGCCCAAGCGGTTGACCTTACGCCGGGCCCGGCCGGAGAACAGGCGCCCGCGGGGACGGGAGCCGCGATCGCGGGGGTCCTCGGCGCTGTCGGCGCCGGGACAGACCTTCAGGCGGGGCCGGGTCTTTCAAGACCGGAGGTTTCGAAGGCCCCCCGTCTCACCATGAAGAAGAGAATGGAGATCCTCTTTAAGGACAAGGTCATCGAACGCGCCTTGATATTGTGGGCCGCGAAGGCCAAGGAGGCTTGAAATGAAAAAAACGCTGATCGGTGTGCTGGGGATCGTGGCCCTGGCTCTCGGGCTGAGCGCCGCGGAAGACCCGGCCGCGCCGCAAAAGGCCGGCTATGCCCTCCTCGATAGCTACGTCCGGGGTTTCCAGCGGATAGCTGCGGAGGGGACCTCCGGTGAGGCCTTCGAAGCCTCCATCGAAACGATCGCAACCGAAGCCAAAAAGGCCAGGGAGGCGGCGGAGATAGATCTGGTCTTCTCCGCCCGCTTCGCCCGGCTCCTTGCCCTGACCAAGCTGCTCCTCAGGCCCGATCCGGGCGGGGTCCTCAAGCCGGTCATCGATCGGGAGATCGCCGACTTCCTGAAGGACGTGACCGGCGAGGACTTGGCCACCGGCACGGGCCCCGCCGCGATCGCCCAGGTCGCCAACGCCCTCGCCGAGGAGGTCGTCAACCTTCAGATCTACCTCGACACCCTGGAAAAGAGGCAGGCGGTCCGGAGGAAGCTCGACGAAGGGATGACCCCTCAGTCGAAGAAGAAGTAGGCCGGCCGGGCCCGGGCGTCACCGGGCGAAGAGCCTCGCGCCCCAGCCCGTTTCGACGGCATAGTCCATGCAGCGGGCGAACGTCGCGTAATCGAAGGCCGGGCAGGCGAGCCCCCTTCTTTCGAGGATCGGGGCCGTCTTCGCCGTGTCGAACGTTCGCAGATCCTGCATGTAGGGCCGGTAGACCTCGAGGTAAGAATCGTAGAGCGTCTCGAGGGCCGTCTTCGGCCGATCCGAGAACGCCTCCGGTCCGCAGACCTCGACGCCCGCCATCCCGAAATGGCGCTGCCCGAAGGCGACAAGATCTTCGAGAGGGGTCGCGAGCGGGTTGGCGATGTGATAGATGCCGCCGTCGAGCGCTTCTTCGAAGAGGGCGAGGAAGGCCCGGACGCAGTGGTCGACCGGGATGAGGTTGATGCCGCCCTCGCGCCCGGACTCGAGGCGGATTGGGATATAAAGCTTCCCGTCGTCCGTGAGACGGATGCCCATCTCGGCGGCCTTCCGGCCGTCCCCCTGGCGGATGTCGACCAGGTAGATGTCGCGGATCGATACGGCCGCTTTGACCGGGTAGTAGAGGGCGTTGAAGCGCAGGGTCCGGCCCGTCCGGGAATCGCCGTAGACGACCGTCGGGCGGTAGACGTTGAGGCGGATGCCGTCGCGCCGGCAGGCCTCGCGGGCCATGATCTCGCCCCGGGCCTTGGTCTCCTCGTAGACGTTGGTGAAGGGGCCGCTTTCCACCCAATCCTCGGGACAGAGACCAGTCCGTCGGCCGGCCACATAAGCGGTGCTGACATGATGGAAGAAGCCGCAGCCGCTCCGGGCGGCGAGCTCGAGGACGTTCCGGAGGCCGTCGATGTTGGCGGCCTCGACCTCGGCCCGCTTGCGCTCGGCGAAGGCCGTGCTGGAGGCGCAGTGGATGATCTCGTCGAATTGCGCCCGTTCCCCGGCGCCCCGACCCGCCTCGAGGATGTCGCCCTCAATGATCTCGAGCGAGCGGACGGTTCGCTCCTCGAGCCCGAACCAGGCCGCGAGGCGGGCCATCCGATCCCGCGCCGAGACACCCTTCGAAGCGCGGACAAGGACGGCGACGCGGTATCCGGCGCCGGCCAGGGCCACGGCGATGTGGCTGCCGAGGAAGCCGGCCGCGCCCGTGACCAGGATCCGGGCGGCCCGCTCCGTCCTCATCTCGCGAAGCCTCGAGGTGTCGATCCTCATGAACGCTCCCGTTCTCAGACGCGATAAAGAAAGCTCTCTTTTCTCGCGTAGCAGCGGCCGAAGATGTCCTTCAACGAGGTGAAGCTGGGGACCCGCCCGGCCATCTCACCGAGCCAGCGGTCGAGCTCCGGCACGGCCCCCGCCACCTTGTCCCGCTCCGCCGCGTCGGCGTGGTCAAAATAGTAGTCGTACTCGATGACGGCCCGTTTGCCGAGATCGAGGGGCGTCAGAAAGCCGAAATCGTGGTCGATGCCGTGGGCCTTCGCGATCCCGGCGAACCCGGCGACGATCTCGTCGACGACGTCGGTCCTGTCGCCGGGGACGTAAAGGAGGAAGGCGAGCATGTGCTTGCGCCGGGACATGCGCGCGCTCACGATGCGGTTCATGCTCAACCAGACGATATCGGTCATCTCGGGCCGGGCGTAGATCTCGCGATAAGCGGAGCGCAGGTCCTCGGGGACGGCCGCGGCGATCGTCGCCGGGGACGGCTGGAGCGCGGCTTCGATGAGGGGCCGCAGCTCCGGCCGGGCCAGGAGCTCATAAGGCCGCCCGGGGCCCTCCCATTCGCGGAGAAGGTCGAGCCAGCGGGGCTCAAGGAGATGGGGCAGGCCGAGCATCAGCGTCCTCAGGAGGGACGCGTCGATCGTCGCCGGGGCCATCTTCCGGATGGCGTCCCGGCCGAAAGGGTCGGCGACGGCCAGGACGAGATAGGAGAAGCCGAGGACCTCCGGGAGCGCCGCTTTGAGCCGCAGGGCCAGTTCCTCATTAGGGGCCAGGAACGTCCCGATGAAATGGGCCCCCAGGACGGTCACGGCCGAGCCGATCCGCCGCCGGCCGAGCTCGCAGGCGAAGCGGACGGCTTCGGCGCGGTCCTCGAAGGGGACACAGAGGCCTTCCTCGTCCCCGGTCGTCGGCTGGAGCTTGATCCAGGCCCGGGTGCAGACACCCGGCGCCGGAGCGGTCCCGGGGCGGGCCCCGAAGAGATTGTCTCCGGAGCCGTCGGTCATCCGACGGACGCTTCCGTCCGGCCCGACGAACTCCATATCGACGACGTTGTCGGCGGCCGTACCGTAGATATTGGTCCAGGTCGAGAACGTGCCCGTGCAGATGATGTTGCCGACCGCGGTCGCGGCCGGCTCGGCGGCGTTGACCCGGGCCCCGTGCTTCAGGGCCTCCCGCTGCAGCTCGAACGAGGTCGCCCCCGGCTCGACGGCCGCGGCCCAGTTCGGGAGATCGATCTCGATCTTCCGCATCCGGGACATGTCGAGGACGACGCCGTCGGTGAAGACGAGGCCGAAGACGCTGGCGCCGTTGCCGCGGACGGCGTAGGGGAGACCGAGCTCGGCGAGAAACCGGACCAGGGCCGCGACTTCCTCTGTTGACCCCGGGAGAACGACGTAGCGCGGCATCCGGGGCCCGGTGAGAGGGAAAGGGTCGTCAGCGTAGGTCCAGAGGACGGCCGGGTCGTTCGAAGCGAAGGGGCGTCCGACGATGGCGCGCAGGCGGCGGAGCGGCCCGTCCTCGGCCGGGCGCAGGACCTCGCCTCCCGCCCGCCTGTGGTCTTCGACGGCGTCCTTGAGCGCCCGCATGACGCGCGTCGGCCGCAGGCCGACCGCGAAATGGCACTGGATATCGCAAGCCCCGCACATCGTGCAGGTATCGGCGGCTTCGGCCAGGGCCTCGGTCACCGGGACACGGCCTTCGGCCAGCCCGCGAAGGAGGTCCATCCGGCCCTGCGGGTAGTAGGTGACGAAGTGCTTTTCCGGCCCGGAGGGACAGAGCCCCGTCCGGAGGTAATCGATCTTGCACATGGCGTAGTGACGGCACTGGGCCGCCATCGCCCGGGCTTCAGGGTCGATCGTCGGCATGCAGGGCCTCCTGGGATTTTCGTCCCGAATAGATGGTCACGATCCCGAGGGTGTGCGGGCGGACGCGGATGTCGGCCAGGCCGGCCCGGTCGAGTCCGCCGGCGATATCGCCGTTTTCGGCGAAGACGCGGATGGATTCGGCGAGATAGCGGAAGGGGCCTTCGGACCCCGCGATGAGGCGGGCCGCCGGGAGCATGAGCCGGAAGGAATAGAAGGCGTAAAGCGACCGCTGCCAGCGGCGGCGGGGCAGGGTGAACTCGAGGCCGGCGAAGCGGCCGCCGGGCTTGAGCACGCGGGCGATCTCGCGGAGACCCTGGTCGAGGTCGACGAGATTGCGCAGGCCGAAGCCCACCGTGGCCGCGTCGAACGAGGCGTCGGGGAAGGGCAGGCGCTCGGCGTCGCCCCGGACGAAAGCGATCCGGCCGTAGCGGACCTCGGCCGCGCCGGCTCTCTTTCGGCCGATCGCCATCATCGGCTCGTTCAGATCGCAGATGACCGCGGACCCGCCCGGTCCGACTTTCCGGGCGGCCCGGAGCGCGAGGTCGCCCGTCCCGCCGCAGACGTCGAGGACGCGCTCGCCGGGCCGGAGCTCCAGGCGCCGGACGGTCGCCCGCTTCCACGAGAAATGAAGCCCCAGACTGAGCAGGGCGTCGGCCCGGTCGTAGCGTCCGGCGATGCGGTCGAACTGCTCTTGGACGAGCCGTTTCTTCTCATCCGCGGCGACGGTCCGATAGCCGAAACGGACTTTTTCCTCCGGTCTCGACATTCGCGGGGCTGCCCTCCGATTTTTCCCACTATAGCAGATGGACCGGGGGAGATAAAGGCGGGCGTCCGTTGCTCTCGCGGACCGATGCGGATAGAATAGCCCCGGGGCCTTGACCATGAGCCGCTATGCCGTCGGCGTCGACCTCGGCGGGACGAAGGTCGAAGCCTGCCTCGTCGACGGGACGCGCCGGGTCCTGGCCAGGAAGCGCCGGCCGTCGGAACCGGGACTGGGGCGGGAGCGCGTCGTCGCCAATATCCTCGAGCTCGTCGCCGAGACCGCCGGCGCCGCCGCTTACGAAGCGGTCGGCATGGGCACCCCCGGGACCTACAGCGCCGCGGCCGACATCATGTACGGCGCGCCCCACACCCCGCTCTACGAGCGGCCCGGCCTCGTCAGCCTCCTCCGGTCGAAGCTCCGGGTCCCGCTCATCGTCGAGAACGACGCCAACTCGCTGGCCCTGGCCGAGTTCTTCGCCCAGTGCCACGGCAAGTACTCGGCGGTCATGGCCGTGATCCTCGGCACCGGCATGGGCTCGGGGCTCATCCTGGGGAACAGGCTCCATCGCGGCCCGAACGGGAACGCGGGCGAGATCGGCCACACCTCGATCGCCATCGACGGACGCCTCTGCGAGTGCGGCCGCCGGGGCTGCGGCGAGGCCTATCTCTCCGGGCCGAGCCTCGGCCGCCGCTACGCCGAGCTCGCCGGCCCGGCCCTCACCCCCGACCAGATCCTCGCCCGTTATGAAGCCGGCGACCCGCACGCCCGCCGCGTCTTCGAGGAGTCGTTCCGGATCATGGGCGAGCTCTTCGCCAACTGCGTCAACGCCCTCGACCTCGAGGCCATCGTCCTCGGCGGCGGCGTCTCTAACATCCCCCTCTGGTACGAGCACGTACCGCCGGTCATGCACAAGGCCCTCTTCGGTCTCCCCGGCCGGACGGTCCCCATCCTCAAGGCGGTGCTGGGGGATTCGGCCGGCGTCCTCGGCGCCGCGTATCTCGCCCTCCGCGAGATGCGGCTCATGGAGTTCTAAGACCTCCCTTCCGCCCGAGCGAAAGAGCGGCGAGGAAGGCTGCCCCGAAGACCCCCGTAGCGG
>Ga0136653_10002377_pt1 | contig 10323 bp, 7 predicted proteins | sample LakKivw275mmetaG_FD_94866 | JGI IMG/M metagenome (GOLD analysis project Ga0136653, IMG submission 94866) | Anoxic lake water microbial communities from Lake Kivu, Rwanda to study Microbial Dark Matter (Phase II) - Lake Kivu water 275m metaG... | ecosystem: Environmental > Aquatic > Freshwater >... | reverse complement strand
GATCTGCATGTTCTTTTCCGTATCCTTCACCAGATCCACATCCAGATTGAGCTTTTTAAAGTTGATGCGCTTCATGTCCTCTTTGGTCAGTTTCTTGCCGGCAGGAACAAAGAACATGCCGGTCTTTTCATCAATGAGGCTGCCACTAACCTGACCGATCAGCATATGCATCAGCTTCTCTTCCTTGAAATCCTCTATCTTCTTGCGTCTGTCTGCCAGTTCCTGTTTCAGGGAATTGATCTTGTCCTCATTCTTCTCTTCCACATCACCGGATTCCTCCAGACGGGAAAACACTTTTACGTCAATAACCACGCCTTCCATTCCGGGTTTTGCCTTGAGCGAGCTATTGGTGAAGTCGCCGGCTCTGTCGCCAAACAAAGCACGCATCAGATTCTCTTCCGGAGAAGGATCGATCTCGATGGATTTGGGCGTAACCTTACCGACGATAACGTCGCCGGCATGAATCACGGAACCAACCCTGATGATGCCGGTTTTGTCCAGATTGCGCAAGGCGTGGGCAGGCACATTGGGAATGTCATAGGCCAGCTCTTCCTTGCCGTTCTTGACGTTGCGGACCATGACTTCCATCTCTTCAATGTATATGGAGGTCAGAGTGTCCTCACGCGCCACTTTTTCACTCAGGATGATGGCGTCTTCATAGTTGTAACCATACCAGGGCATGAATGCGACCAGCATATTGGTGCCCAAAGCCAGACGGTTGTCTTCGACGCAGGGGCCGTCAGACACAGGCTCGCCTTTTTTGACAATTTCGCCAAGTTTAACGATCGGACGCTGATTGACACAGGTGTCCTGGTTGGTGCGCAGGAACTTTTTCAGATAAATGCGGTTGCCCTGGCTGAGATAGAAAGCTTCGTCCTGTTCATTCAATGGCTTGATCTGAATGAATTCCGAATTGACGTTGGTAACTTCGCAGTCATAAGGAGCCAAAGCCACACTGGAAGTATCATGCGCGCCAATGGCTTCCATTCCCGTTCCCACCACGGGGGCGACAGGATTGATCAAAGGCACGGCCTGGCGTTGCATGTTTGAACCCATCAGAGCGCGGTTGGCGTCGTCATGCTCCAAAAACGGGATCATGGCAGCGGAAACCGAGACCATCTGCTGAGGAGCCACATCTATGTATTGAACTTCCAGGGGACTGACCCTGATGAATTCACCCTTCTGACGGGCAAAGATCAGCTCGTCAGTGATGCGGCGCTTTTTATCCAGACTGACATTGGCCTGGGCAATCGTATATTTCTCTTCTTCAGCAGCATCGAGATAGTCGTATTTATCAGTGACCACACCTTTCTCAACCTTGATATAAGGTGTCTCGATGAAGCCGAAGCGATTGATGCGTGAATAGATGGCAGGAGACACGATCAGACCGATGTTGGGTCCTTCGGGAGTCTCGATCGGGCAAACTCTGCCATAGTGAGAGTGATGCACGTCGCGGACTTCAAAGCCGGCACGTTCACGGGTCAGACCTCCCGGTCCGAGAGCAGATAAAGCTCTTTTGTGCCTGAGTCCGGCCAGGGGATTGGTCTGCTCCATATACTGAGAGAGTTGGCCGGTCAGGAAGAAAGACTGCACCACGGAGATCAGGGCATTGCTGTTCACCAGGTCGTGGACATTGACATCGTCAGTATTGGCGATGCTCATCCTTTCCATGACAATTCTGTAAACCATGGCAAGACCGGTGGCATACTGCTCCTGAAGGAGTTCCCCGACTGTTCTGACCCGGCGGTTGGCGAGGTTGTCTATATCATCGACCTCGTCTTCATCCCTATAGATATTGATCAGAGTCCTGAAGATCTGGACAAAGTCTTCGCGGGTCAGGGTCATGGTGGTGATGGGAGTGTCCAGGCCAAGGCGGGAGTTCATTTTGTATCTTCCGACTTCGCCCAGATTGTATCTCTTCTCGTTGAAGAACATACGCTCGATCATCTGCTGAGCGGCTTCGGGAGTTGGTTCTTCACCGGGACGGATAAGCGTGTAAATTTTATCCAGGGCTTCCGCCTGGTTGGTGGTGGGATCTTTACCGATGGTGTTTTCCAGGACCTTGCGGGCAATCTCGTAATCATAGTCAATGACATCGACCTTGCTGATCTTGGTGCTTTCCAGCACTTTGATGAGGGAGTCGTTGACCACGTCGTTGGCGATGGCATAAGGTTTTCCCGGATCATCGGAGGGGATATCCGAATACAGATGTCTGCCCTTGGCAGCTTTGAGAGCAAGAGTCTCTTTATTGTAAAAGACGTCTCTCAGATCGTTGTTTTCGGAGATGCCGATGGCACGCAGCAGGACAGTGACGGGCAGCTTTCTGCGTTTATCGATATGGACATACATCACGTTGTGCAGGTCGATATCGAATTCCAGCCAGGAGCCGTTGTAGGGGATGATCTTGGCGGAATAGAGCAGTTTGCCGCCGGGGTGCTTTTCCTCGGAGAAATAGACGCCGGGAGAGCGCTGCAACTGGGAGATGACGACACGCTCCGCACCGTTGATGATGAAGGTTCCCTGCTCTGTGATGAGCGGAATCTCGCCCAGGAAGACGTCCTGTTCGATGATATCGTCATATTTCTTCTGAGGTGTGTCGGTGGGTTCCTGACCCTCTTCCTTGTTCTTTTTAATGAACAGGCGCATCTTGGCTTTGAGCGGTGCCTGGTAGGAGAGGTTGCGTTCAATGCACTCGGTTATGGAATACTTTTCCTTCAGGACGTTGTATTCAATAAACTCAAGCAGGAAATTGCCTTTGGGATCTTCCAGCGGGAAGATGCTCTCAAAGACGGCCTGCAGCCCCTTTTTCTGTCTGAACTGAGGGTGAATGTCTTTCTGGAGAAAGTCGTTGAAAGACTCCACCTGCATGGCAAGAAGATTGGGAATCTCCACGCGGGGAATGCCTAATTCCTGAAATCTTCTGGTAATGCGAGAATAACTTTTGATGGCTCTCAAAAGCGCACTCCTTTGTCTAAAATGGTCATTGTAAAATCTGAACTAAAGACACACAAGGGAAGTGAGAAAAATCCTTCTCCCACTTCCTTGCGCAATTGTGACAATACTATTTGATCTCAATACTGGCGCCGACATCTTCCAGTTTTTTCTTGATGGATTCGGCTTCTTCTTTACTAACCTTTTCGACAACCAGTTTGGGAGCGCCGTCAACTAGGTCTTTGGCTTCTTTGAGCCCAAGCTTGGTGATCTCGCGGACGACTTTGATGACGTTGATCTTTTTGTCGCCGGCACTTTGAAGCATGACGTCAAATTCGCTCTTTTCTTCTGCTGCTACGGCAGGTCCGCCGGCAGGAGCCGCTGCCACTGCTGCAACCGGTGCTGCAGCAGAGACGCCGAATATCTCTTCCATTTCCTTGACCAGGTCGGCTAATTCCAGAACCGTCATTTCTTTAATGAGGTCAATTACTTGTTGTTTTTTATCGGACATTATTCCTCCATGAATATGAATATTAATTATGATTTTACTTTGGCAACGGCATCGACTGCATAGACGAATTTGCGGATGATGCCCTGGGTGACTCCCACAAATCTGCTAAGCGGAGCCTGGGCGCAGCCCATGACTTTTGCCAGCAGTTCTTCGCGGGACGGAAGACCGGCCAGATCCTTCATCTGCTTCGCATTGAGCAGACTTCCGGCTACGAAACCAGCCTTGAAACTGGGAAATTCCTTCTCAGCCATGACGTCTTTCAGGAATTTCACCATCACTCTGGCGGGGGCTATTTCATCGCTTTTGCAGATGGCCAGAGCGGTGGGACCGACCAGATAATCATCCAGGCCGGTGATGCCGAGATCGTTGAGTGCGATCTTGACCAGTGTGTTCTTCTGAACGAGATAATCAACCTGCTCGCTTCTGAAACGGGAGCGGAGCTGATTGACCTCTTCGATGTTGATTCCCTTATAATCCACGAGCACAATCGCTTTGGCAGACTGGAGGCGCTCTTTGAGGTCCTGGACGATGTTACGGTTGCGTAAGATTCCTGCTTTGTCAGGAACGACATCGTTGTTTATTTTTTTAGCTTGCACCATTTATCCACTCCCTTAGCTCTTCGCTTCCATGCTGGCGCCGGCAATATTGAGTTTGACGCCGGGGCCCATGGTTGTGCAGAGGGTTATGCTCTTGATGTAAATACCCTTGAGGGTAGAGGGACGATCACGCAGGATGGAAGCCAGGATGGTCTTGACGTTTTCCTTGAGGCTGTCATCCGGGAAACTTCTCTTGCCTGCCGGGACGTGCAGATTGGCGAATTTATCCACGCGATAGGTGACCTTTCCGCCTTTTGCTTCCTTCACGGCTTTGCCGACTTCCTGGGTCACTGTTCCGTCTTTCGGGTTTGGCATCAAACCTCTGGGACCGAGGACCCTGCCGAGTTTTCCGATCTTGCCCATCAGGTTGGGTGTGGTGATGACCATATCAAAGTCAAACCATCCGCCCATGACCTTTTCGACCATATCTTCCAGACCGATAAAATCAGCGCCGGCAGCTTTCGCTTCGTCCGCTTTGTCTCCTTCAGCAAAGACCAGAACTCGCACCGTTTTTCCCGTGCCGAAAGGCAGGACGATGGAATTGCGGATCTGCTGATCAGCTTTACGCGGGTCAACGCCAAGATTGAAATGCATCTCGACCGATTCATCGAACTTGGCAGCCGGAAAGGCTTTCATGGTCCGGATGGCATCGTCGAGGTCATAACGCTTCTGGCGGTCAAAACTCACATAAGCCTGTTTGTATCTTTTACTATGTTTCATATGTTCTCCTTAATGAATACGTTCTCCTGCAAAAGAAGTTTAATCTTCAACAGTAACACCCATGCTTCTCGCAGTGCCGGCGATCATACTCATCGCGGATTCAAGGGAATGACAATTCATATCCTGCATCTTCTGTTCTGCTATCCGACGCAGTTGTTCCTTATTGATCTTACCCACTTTGGTCTTGTTGGGAACACCGCTCCCTTTGGCCAGGCCGGCTTCCTTTTTGATCAGAACGGAAGCGGGCGGGGTCTTTATCTCAAATGTAAATGATTTATTCTTGGCAACATAGATCACAACCGGAAACACCATGCCGGGCTCTGACTGTGTCCGTTCATTGAACTTACGACAGAATTCCGGTATGTTCACACCGGCCTGACCCAAAGCAGGGCCGACGGGTGGGGCCGGAGTCGCTTTACCGGCCGGAAGTTGTAATTTTATGATAGCTGCCGCATCTTTTGGCTTTGCCATTATAGCACCTCAATCATGTTGGTTGGATAGTTGCTGCACTTTGTGCCGCATCTATCTTTTGGTAATTTCTACCTGGTCAGCGTTTAGTTCGACCGGAGTGATTCTGCCAAAAACAGTTACGTTGATGACGAGTTTTGCCCCGTCATCACTGGATTTGACGATCACGCCCTCGAAATCGGTGAAAGGTCCGGAGATAACTTTGACCATATCTCCCGGCAGAAAGTCATAGGTTTTGGCAGTTTTATCTCTGTCTGCAATGCCCAACAGCCTTTTGACTTCCTCTTCGCTCAATGGAATCGGGTCTTTACCGTGTCCCAGGAAATTGGTCACTCCGGCAATGTTTCTGATGTAGGTGATCAGTTCCGGAGAGATGTCCGCTTCCAGGATGATGTAACTGGTAAAGAGCTTTTTTTCGCGCTCCACTTTTTTGCCGTCGCGGATCTGAAAGGTCTTCTGCACGGGAACCAGGAGCTGGCCGATTTGTTTGCCCAGTTCCGTTCCTGCCAGACCTTTTTCGATTGCGGTCTTCACTCTGTTTTCATGAGCGGCAAAGGTGTGAACGACATACCATTTCATTGATGATTCCTTTCCTCTTAAAAAACGCTGCGAACTGCCAGACCAAACAGGAAATCCACCCCTGACAGGAATAACGCCACAATTGCTGACATTATTATGACCACGACGGTGCCTTCTTTGAGGTCGTCCTTGGTCGGCCAGGTGATTGATTTCATCTCAGTCCGCACTTCGTGAAAAAAACGGATTACGCCGTCTAGGATCTTCATATTTCTGTTCCACTTGTTATCAAACTATTAGGATAAAAATGGCAGGACAGGCAGGAATCGAACCCGCAACCCCCGGTTTTGGAGACCGGTGCTCTACCAATTGAGCTACTATCCTGTGCCAATCTCTATCTTGTTTGTTTGTGCAGTGTATGTTTCCTGCAGAACGGACAGAATTTCTTGATCTCCATTCTGTTAGGATTCTTGCGCTTATTGCGCGTCGTCGTATAATTACGATTCTTGCAATCTTCGCAAGCCAGAGTAATTATGTCTCTCATCTGTTTTCCTTACTTAGGATCACTCTGCTCTTATTCAATAATCGTGGCAACAACACCTGAACCGATGGTGCGTCCGCCTTCGCGGATGGCAAAGCGCAGTCCCTGTTCCATGGCGATGGGGGCGATCAGTTCGGCTTCGATCTGAACGTTGTCGCCGGGCATGACCATTTCCACGCCTGCGGGCAGGTGCAGAGTTCCGGTCACGTCAGTGGTGCGGAAGTAGAACTGGGGACGGTAGCCTGTGAAGAAAGGTTTGTGGCGTCCGCCTTCATCTGCTGTCAGGATATATGTGGAGCCTATGAACTTGGTGTGAGGTGTGATCGATTTGGGTTTGGCAAGCACCATTCCGCGTTCCACGTCGTCTTTGGCAAAGCCGCGCAGAAGCACGCCGATATTGTCGCCGGCCTGGGCTTCGTCCAGAAGCTTGCGGAACATTTCCACACCTGTGCAGGTGGTTTCGACTGTTTCGCGGATTCCGACGCGTTCGACCTTATCCTGGATCTTGATCACGCCGCGTTCGACACGGCCGGTGGCCACAGTTCCGCGTCCGGGAATCGAGAAAACGTCTTCCACGGGCATCAGGAAAGGCTTATCCATGGCGCGGTCAGGTTGCAGAATGTAAGAATCGACGGCATCGATCAGTTCCTGGATTGCTTTTTCGCCTTCGGGTTCGCCGTTCAAAGCTTTCAAAGCGGAACCGCGGATGACCGGCAGGTCGCTTCCGGGGAATTCATACTTTTCGAGCAGTTCGCGAACTTCCATTTCCACCAGGTCAAGCAGTTCGGGATCGTCAACCAGGTCGCATTTGTTCATAAAGACGACGATGGCAGGCACGCCCACCTGACGGGCAAGCAGGATGTGCTCGCGGGTCTGGGGCATGGGACCGTCGGCAGCGCTTACGACCAGAATTGCGCCGTCCATCTGGGCTGCGCCGGTGATCATGTTTTTGATGTAGTCGGCGTGGCCGGGGCAGTCGACGTGGGCATAGTGCCGCTTGTCGGATTCATATTCAACGTGAGCTGTGGCAATTGTTATACCACGGGCTTTTTCTTCCGGAGCGTTGTCAATGCTGTCGAATGAACGGAATTGCGCTCCACCCTTCTTGCTCAGGTAAAGGGTCATAGCGGCTGTCAAAGTGGTCTTGCCGTGGTCGATGTGGCCAATGGTTCCGACGTTGACATGCGGCTTGTTCCTAACGAATTTCTCTTTCGCCATTGTTCCTCCTGGATCGCTTATCCCGCGATCCATCTTTTTGTATTTTGGTTTGAGTGTTATGGTAAACGAGGAGTTTACCCCTTAGCAGTCGAGATCGCTCTGTCCTGCGTTAATTCAATCTATCAAAAAAAATGGAGCTCACAATCGGACTTGAACCGATGACCTCCTCCTTACCAAGGAGGTGCTCTACCGGCTGAGCTATGTGAGCTTTGATATCTGTTTTCTGATGACCGGCCGAAAAAATGGAGCGGGAGACGGGGCTCGAACCCGCCACCCTCAGCTTGGAAGGCTAATGCTCTACCAAATGAGCTACTCCCGCTTTTAAAAACTCTTCGTAACGACATTCGCCCCCGAATGTCATACTTACACAGGCCAGAACTCTTTAAAAAATAGTAGTGACAGGCGTCCCCGCTTGTCTCAGTACAGGCGGGACGCCTGTACCTACTGCTTAAAAAAGTGGTGGAGAGGGGAGGATTCGAACCTCCGAAGTCGTCTGACGACAGATTTACAGTCTGTTCCCTTTGGCCGCTCGGGAACCTCTCCACTATCTGGAGCCGATGAAGGGAGTCGAACCCCCAACCTATTGATTACAAATCAATTGCTCTACCATTGAGCTACATCGGCATCAACCTGTGACACTCTTTTTTTCCTACCGGTCGATTGTCAACCGAAAAACACACGCTATCGCCTTTTAAATAACATTTTTCTAAGGTGAAAGCCAAAAAAATCTAGTCCAGAAATATGTCAAATCTTTTTCTTTTTTTTGTTGTTTTTGTGCTCCCAGATTCCCCCCAAAGGACGTGCAACTGACAAGACCATCCCGTAAACTTTTCTTCCCTCTCACTCTTTTCTGCTTTTATCTGATCTTTCAGCTCCATTCCTTTATCCATAATACCACTACGGTACCATTACGGTAGCATTACGGTAGCATTACGGTAAAAAACCGTATTGGTACCGTAATGGTATAGTAATGGTCAAGTAATGCAAGCATGGATCTTTGATGAGGGAAAGAGAAAATAATCAGTAATGAATCAAGCGTGAAATCGAGCGTGTCACATTGAGCATAGTCGAAATGCGGACACGCAACAGGTGTCTGATCCTTCGACTGTGCTCAGGATGACACCTTTCGCGTGAATGACATATACTGGGGAAGTGGTAATGACGAGTGTCTTGAAGCAGAAAAAGTAATAGCCGGTTCTGAGGAAAAAAGATTGACAGGAATGAGCCGGTTTCAATAAATAAATTCATTGATGCAAATCGCTTTGATTTGGACTCTTTTTTCAACCATAAGGAGGTTTTTATGAAAGGCGTTTTGATTATCGCAATGCTCTTCATAACCATTTGTTTTGCTTATGCCGAATGGACCATTGTGGCATCCTATCCCATCAGCGGAAAAGCATCCGGCTTGGCTTCTGACGGGACTTATCTTTACTACGGGATCTACGGTGCGGACGGAGGCAGGGTCTTTCGCTTCAATCCCGCCACTGCGGAGGAAACTCTGCTTTTCAATAATCCCAGCATCAATGACAGCTATGGAATGGGTTATGACGGACAGTATCTCTGGATCACGGATCACACCACATCCAGCGCCACGCCAGCCTATGCCCTGCAACTGGATTTCACGGGAACGGTGATCTCGCAATTCAATCTGCCTGATCACTACATGTCCGGGATTGCCTATGACAACGGCGACTTTTGGGTGATGACCTATTATCCCGATCCCGGAACGGTGTATAAAATGACTCCCACAGGAACCATTCTGCAGCAGTTCACTCCTCCCAATAATCAGCCCTGGGATATCTGCAAGGAGGGTGACAACCTCTGGATCGTGGATTACAATGCCTATACCATTCACAAAGTCAGCCAGACGGGAACGCTTCTGGAAACCCAGGCCTCGGAGATCCAGCGTCCGGCGGGCATCACATATGACGGGCAGTATTTGTGGTATGTGGCTGGGGCTTTGAGTGCTCCCAGCACGCTCTACAAGGTCAGTCTGACCGGTGGGGGTACGCCGGAGATCAATACTTCCTTCAACAGCTACGACTTCAGTAATGTGGTGATCAACGGTACTGCGACAGCGAATCTGACCATTTCGAACGCGGGGATCGGAGACCTGGTCCTGAACAACATCTCCTTTTTGTCGGGCGCTTTTTCAGCCAATGCGGTTTTGCCCGATACCCTGGCACAGAACGAAAGCGTCGTGGTGACGATCACCTTCAATCCCAATACCTGGGGTGAATTCACCGATGTGATGACCATCCATTCCAACGATCCGCTCACCCCTGCCAAAACCGTCAATCTGAGCGGTTACGGCATCTTCCCCACCGCGCATATAAACGTCACACCCAATGATCTTGACTACGGCCTGGTCAGGATCAACGCCGATACAGGCAGGTTCTTCACGCTCAGCAATCAGGGCCTGACCACTCTCTCGGTCAGCGGGATCAGCTTCTCCCATCCGGATTTCTTCATCGACAGCACAGTCCAGTTCCCCATCAGTCTGGCAGTCAGAGAGGAATATGCTTTACGGATCTGGTTCTCGCCGTCTTCACAGGGATTGATCCAGTCCACGGCAGCGCTCAGCAGTAACGATACATCCGTTCCAACCTATGTGGTCACTTTATCAGGAACCGGATTTGCAGCCAATCTGGCAATGGGAGAACAGCTTTGGGAATATCAGGGCTTGCCTGGCAGCTTTGCCAATATCCGCGCCATCAAACCGATCTCCGACCTCTGGGGCAACGGCAAGGACGACGTCATTGTCTGCGGAGAGGATTATCACATCAGGGCCCTGAACGGCAATTCCAGCGGAACAGCGGACG
>Ga0136653_10002374_pt1 | contig 10329 bp, 4 predicted proteins | sample LakKivw275mmetaG_FD_94866 | JGI IMG/M metagenome (GOLD analysis project Ga0136653, IMG submission 94866) | Anoxic lake water microbial communities from Lake Kivu, Rwanda to study Microbial Dark Matter (Phase II) - Lake Kivu water 275m metaG... | ecosystem: Environmental > Aquatic > Freshwater >... | reverse complement strand
TCTATACGGCACTGACCGACCGCGCGTGGGTTGTGATGCTCGTGAAAACGGGTCTGGTGCCGCGCGAGAAAGCTGCCCAAGTGCTCGCCGCGCTCGAAGGCGTCAAAGCCGGCGGTGAAGACGCCTTGAAGAAACGGCTCAAGGGCGATGAAGACCTCGCCAGCATCATCAACTACGGGCGCACGCTACAAGAACCAATGTCGCGGATGCTGTTGCGCGACCAGCAACTCAACGTGTTCGAGCAGTTGATCAAGGCGATGCGCGCCACGCTCGATGTCGCCGAGATACACGCCGAGACGATCATGCCGGGTTCTACCCACATGGCGCACGGGCAACCGACCACCTACGGCGCGTATTTACTAGCCGTTTATGACGGATTAGCGCGCGGCATGGAACAACTCGAACTGGCCTACAAACACACAAACGAGAACACCGCCGGTTGCGGCGCCACCTCCGGCACCGGTTGGCCGGTGAATCGGCAAATGATTACGGAGTTGCTGGGCTTCGACGCGTTGATGGAACCAACCTACCAATGCGAGGGAGCACAGGACTACGGTTTGACCACGATGTTCGCGCTAGCCAACATCATGACCGTCCTCAGTCGCACGGCGATGGACCACGGCATCTGGGGGATGGACGACTGCGGCTTCCTCACGCTACCGGGCCGGTTGCTGGGCATCAGTTCGCTGATGCCGCAAAAGGCGCATCCGGGAAGCACGTTCGAGCGCATCCGCATCAACGCCGACAAGGTCATCGGCTATATGACCATGGGTTTGGTCGCCTGCAAGGGCGAGCCGTTGACTGATGTGCTGCCGATCTACGAGGCGTGGAAACAAGCTAGCAACGCGTTGGAGGAAACCGAGCGGTCGTTGGATCGCTGGTCTGACATCATCACGAGCGTCCGTCCCAACAAGGAGAAGATGTTGCAACACACTCGCGATGGTTTCTCCGGTGCGCCCGACCTTGCCATCAAACTCATCCGCGAAAAAGGCTACGGCGGACGCCGCGCCCATCGAATTTGTGCCACGCTTGTCTATCTGGCGCGTAAAGAGGGTTTGAAGCCTTCTCAAGTCACCGGCGCGCTACTCGACGAAGCGGCGCAGGTCGCCAACGAAAAAGCGCCGGGGCTTTCCACGGCGGAGATTCAAGAGATGTTCGACCCCGTAAAATTCCTCGAACGCCACAACAACGTTGGCGACCCGAACCCGAAAGAGACGCGCCGGTTGATCAGTGTGCGTCGTGCTGCGTTGGCCGAAGCCGAAAAGCATCAGACTCAGCGACGTGCCAAACTTCAGAAAGCCAGCGAGCGTTTCTCGTCCGAGATAGCCGCCATCACCGGCGGTAAGTAGGCGCGATTACGGCGGAAACTGATTTCATTCGTGCAATCTGCGGGATTTGTGGTGAAATGCCCGCATGAAGAATCTCTTCTGCCTCTTTGCGTTGTCATTGGCTACGATCAACTGCTTCTCAGCAATAGACATCGGTTCCCGTCGCGAATTGTTCGTGGACGATTTCCTCATCGAGAAGCTCGCGGGCAAGGCGGAACTGCGGCTGCATCATCCGGAGCCGCGGGAGATTGCGCTGGTGCACGACGCGCCGTGGGAAGGCACGGGCAGCGGTTATCACAGCGTTTTCAAGGACGGCAACCGTTACCGGATGTATTACAAAGCGTGGCATCTCGATGTGCAACCGCCGGGTAAGGTCAAAACAGACTCGCATCCGCTTTTCTGTTGCTACGCCGAGAGCGATGACGGCATTCATTGGAGCAAACCGGAACTCGGCCTTCACGAATTCAAAGGCTCGAAGAAGAACAACATCGTCATGGTACCCGGTAAAGCCGGTTCGGCAGTCGCCGATCCCGGCCATCCCGCCGTATTCAAGGACGAGAATCCGGACGCGCCCGCTGACGCGCGCTACAAGGCCATTATCCGTTCCGGCAAACCGCGCGGCCTCTTGGCGTTCAAGTCCGCCGACGGCCTGCGCTGGATTCCGATGAGCGATGGACCGGTGATTACTGAAGGCGCGTTTGATTCGCAAAACCTTGCGTTCTGGGATCCCGTGCGCAAGGAGTATCGCGCCTACTGGCGCATCTTCACCGCCGGGGTGATTGACGAGACAACATGGAAACCGGCTGGTGTCCGTGCCATTCGGACGGCAACCTCAAAGGATTTCTTGAAGTGGGGGCCACACGCAGACGTAAAGTATGTGGACTCGCCACCGGAACATCTCTACACGAACCAGATCAAACCGTACCATCGTGCGCCGCACATCTTCATTGGCTTCCCGACGCGCTATGTCGAGCGCGGCTGGTCGGACTCGATGCGTGCGTTGCCGGAACTGGAACATCGCGAGATGCGTGCGAAGGCCAGCCTGCGTTACGGCACGGCGATCACCGAGGGATTGCTCATGGCCAGCCGCGACGGCGTGAAGTTCAAACGCTGGAACGAAGCGTTTCTCCGTCCCGGTATCGAGCGGCCCGGTACGTGGCACTACGGCCATCAATACATCGCGTGGCACGTTGTCGAAACGAAGTCCCCGCTCGACGGCGCGCCGAACGAACTCTCGCTCTACGCCGGTGAAAGCTACTGGACCGGCACCAGCAGCGAACTGCGCCGCTACACGTTGCGTCTGGACGGTTTCGTTTCCGTTAGTGCGCCGATGACCGGCGGCGAACTCATCACCAAACCGCTGACGTTCACCGGCAGCAAACTCGCACTGAACTTCGCCACCTCAGCCGACGGCGACATTCGTGTCGAGATTCAAGACGTGAGCGGCAAACCGTTGCCGGGTTTCGCGCTCGACGATTGCAAGCCGATCTTCGGCGATTCTGTTGATCGATCTGTGATTGATGTCAGCAGCTTGGCTGGCAAAACAGTGCGCCTGCGGTTCGTGCTGCGGGACGCAGACCTTTATGCGCTGCGCTTTGCGCCATGAACAACGGATTCTCTCGACGCCAGTTTCTTCAACGGACCGTCGCACTCGCCGCGGCGTTGCCGCTTGCTACACGTGGGGTGATGACTGGTGAGAGAAACGCAGCCATCGCCATCGGCTCGCGGCGGGAATTGTTCGCGGACAGTTTCCTCATTGAACGTCTCGCCGGCAGCGCGAAACAACGGCTGCATCATCCGACGCCGCGCGAAGTGGTGATGGTCTGGGACCAACCGTGGGAAGGCAACACCAGCGGCTATCCGAGTGTTTTCAAGGACGGCGACCTCTACCGGATGTATTACCGCGGCTGGCAATACAAGATTGAGACAGGGAAGTTGAGCCAGGCCCACGGCGCCCTGCTATGCTACGCCGAGAGCCACGACGGAGTTCACTGGACGCGGCTGGAATTGGGACTGGTGGGTTATCCCGGCCCGAAAGGATCGAAGAAAAACAACATCCTGCTCACGGGCCATAAGGTTGGAAATCTTTACGTCGTGCTCAGCACGTTCACCGAGTTCAAGGACGACAATCCGTCGTGCGCAGCCGATGCCCGCTACAAAGGGCTGGTGCTGACCACGAAACCGAACGGGTTGCTGCCGTTCAAGAGCGCCGACGGCCTGCACTGGACGCCCATGACGGACAAGCAGGTCATTACCGGCGATGCGTTCGATTCGGCGAACCTTGCCTTCTGGGACAGCGAACGCGGCGAGTATCGCGCCTACTGGCGGTACGTCACTTCCGGCAAGAGCGGCAACGGCGGCACTCGCGACATCAAGACGGCCACTTCGACAGACTTTCTGCACTGGAGCGAGGGTGTGAAACTGGAGTATCCGGGCGCGCCGAAAGAGCAACTCTACACCAACCAGATCAAACCCTACCACCGCGCTCCGCACATTTTCCTCGGATTCCCGGTGCGTTACCTTGATCGCGGTTCGTCGGATTCGATGAAGGCGCTGCCGGACCCAAAACACCGTGAATTGCGGTCCAGCGCTCTGCCGCGCGCCGGGACCGCGCTCACTGAAACCCTGCTCATGACGAGCCGGAATGGCCGCTTGTTTCATCGCTGGCAGGAAGCGTTTATGCGGCCCGGTATCGAGCGGCCGGGCACGTGGAACTACGGCCAGCAATACACGACTTGGCATCCTGTGGAAACCAAGTCCTCCCTCGCAGGAGCGCCGAACGAACTCTCGCTCTACGCGACCGAAGATTACTGGACCGGCAAAGGCACGAAGCTGCGTCGCTACACACTGCGGCTCGATGGCTTCGTCTCCGTTAACGCACCGATGAGCGGCGGCGAACTCATCACCAAACCGCTTACATTCACCGGCAACAAAGTCACGCTGAACTTCGCCACCTCAGCCGCCGGTGACATTCGCGTCGAGATTCAAGATGCGCGTGGCAAGCCATTGCCGGGGTTCGCACTCGATGACTGCAAGCCGATCTTCGGCGACTCTGTCGAGCGAGCCGCGATTGATGTCAGTAGCTTGGCCAGCAAAACAGTGCGGCTACGCTTTGTGTTGAGAGACGCCGACTTGTACGCGATTCAGTTCCGTTAACTCACCACGCGGTCCAGCCGCCGTCCACGGCGAGGTTGTGGCCGGTGACGAAGCTGGCGGCATCGCTGAGCAGAAACGCCACCGCACCCGCGATCTCCGGGGCTTGACCGATGCGGCCGAGCGGCACTTTCGCGCTGAGACGTTGGACGAACGCTGGGTTGTCGCGTTGGATATTTGGATTCGGGAACGGACCGGGCGAGATGGCGTTGACGCGCACGTTGCTGCGGCCCCAATGCACGGCAAGATAGCGCGCCATCTGTTGGATGCCCGACTTACCGACGCCGTATTCGATTGGGTTTGTGTTCATCGGCGGCTCGTACACGAACGGATCAGGAGAGACCGAGCCGTACATGCTGGAAAAAAGCACGATGCTGCCGCTGCCGCGCGCCGCCATCGCATTGCCGACCTCGCGGGCGAGCAGGAAGGTTGCGGTGAGATTGCCGTGGTTGGCGGCGTCGAAGTCCGGTTCCGTCAGGTCGTCGAGACGCTTGGCGGTGGAAGCGTAGGTCATGGTGACCAAGCCGTGCGGCACGGCGCGCTGTTGAACAAACGCCTTCGTCGCTGCCGCGTCTCCGATGTCGAGCGTTGCAGGCGTCACGGACTCCGCGAGCGACTTCGCCGCGACAAACGCCTCGGCGCGTCCGGCGAGGTCCACACACAACACGCGCGCGCCGAGTTTCGCAAGCAACTCGACTGTTGCTTGCCCCAAGTAGCCTGCGCCGCCAAAGACCCAAACGTCGCGACCGGAGAAATCGAACAGATTCATGAGCCGCACGCTACCGTCTGAAAGCAGGGCAGGTCAAGCCTGCGATTCCTCTTGAAGGATGCCGATCTTTACGTTTCAATTCGTTCCGTCACCGCCATGAAACGAACAACTGAACTCCCACTCAGACAGTTCCGAAAAACGGTTTCCAAAGGTTTCGTCCCATGTCTGGTAGTCCTAGGTTGTTGGTTGCTGGGATGTCGCAACATCACGAGCACTACCCCTTCGACCGGCGCGAAGCAGCTTCTTGCCTGCGCTTACAATTCGGGTTTCGACATGGACCACGACACGTGGAACGGCATGGGCGTCGCCAGCGATGGTCGCGTGTATTACGTCCTGTGCAGCGAGTCGGCCGACCGTGGCGCCCAAATGTTCTCCTTCGATCCGGCCACCGAACGCATCCGACACGTGGGCGACTTGACCGAAGCCTGCGGTGAAAAGGGGTTGAAAGCGATTCCTCAAGGCAAGAGCCACGTGACGTTCGTCGAACATGAAGGCAGGCTTTATTTTGCGACGCATCTCGCATACTACAACCCCGGCGGCGGTGACAAAGGCGCCAAAGAAAGCATGGCGGTGCCGCCGCCCGGTTACAAGCCGTATCCGGGCGGACACTTTCTGTCGTATGACCTGAAACAGGGAACATTCCAAAAACTGGCTTCCGCGCCTCGCGGCGAAGGCATCCTCAGCATGACCATGGACGTGCGGCGCGGTCGTCTCTACGGTCTGACTTGGCCGACCGGGTATTTTCTCCGCTACGATCTGGCGAAAAGAGACATGAAGGAATTTGGCCCGATTGCCGGACGAGGTGAGGCTGGTGACGGACCGACCTTTTCCACCTTGTGCCGCGCGGTTGTCGTCAACCCAGAGGATGGCTCCGCTTACTTGACCACATCGGCCGGCGACATTCTCCGTTATCGCTACGACCGCGACACCTTGGAGACGTTGGCCGAAGAGAATCTCCGCAAGGATTATTTTGGCGTTTACGATCCGACCAAGCCCGGTCACATGGGTTACAACTGGCGACAAGCTGTGTGGCATCCGACCGAGAAGGTGATCTACGGCGTCCACGGCAACACGGGTTATTTGTTCCGATTCGATCCGCGCGTGCCGCGCGTGGAGTTGTTGGAGCGACTCACGTCCGAGCCTTCGCGCCGGAGGGGGATGAAAGACAAATTCCGCTACGGCTACTTGGGCTTCGCCTTGGGACCTGACCAACAAACTCTCTACTACTTGACCGGCGGCCCGATACCTGCCGGCCAAAAGCCGCCCGCCCTTCCGGGCGACGCTAAACGACGCGAGGAAAACTTGCACCTCGTCACCTACGACATCCCGACGGCTCGCTACACCGATCACGGGCCGATCTTTTTTGCCGACGGTCAATGGCCGTGGCTGGTCCATTCAATCGCTGTGGGCAGGGACGGTGCCGTTTACTGTCTCTCACGGATTAACAGAAATGGGCGCTACGTGCCCGATTTGGTTCGCATCCCGCCCGTGCATCGTTGAACGGAGACCGGCGTATGCCCACACGACTAGCGCACATGTTGCTGTTGGCAGCTTGGCTCATGGGAACCGTCCAAGCCGAAGAGGCCCTCTCCTTCCGCCAGCAAGGAACCAAGGCCACCATTCGCGGCGGCCATTTCGAACTCACGTTCGACCAGTCGCGCGGCGGGGAACTGACGGGACTGCGACTGCACGACGGCTCCCAATGGAACGAGGTTCTCGCCGACGCAGGACTCACCTATCCACAGGTTCGTTTCAGCGATGGCACCAAGGACTACTGTCTCCGATACGACAAGGGCGCGTCCTTGCGGCGGCTCGATACCTACGGCGACCATATCGTGCTGGAGGCACGGGGCGTTCCCACCACCGCTGAAGGACAGGCGTCTGGCTGGCGCGTGACGCTCACCTACGAGATCTATCCCGAGGGGGCCTTGTTCACCCGTTTGGTTTTCGAGTTGAGCGAGGGTGAGTTCCCGCTGCACCAAGCCAGTGTCGCCTTCGAGGTCAGCGATACCGTTCGCAAGAGCGCCAAGTACCGCGACATCCACAGCGAGGATCGTCAGGTCGTCGGCAACCCGAATGCTTTTGGCACTGGGCGGTTGGCCTTCGGCAAGAACCGCGAGCCAAGCTTCACCAACGAGTTGGAGGCGATCTGTGAAGAGAAGAGGGCGTTAACCGGTACTCCTGCGTATGTGCACACGAAAGGCAGCGGTCGCTTTTGCTGGGTGTTGGGCGATGGAGATGCGAAACTTGCCGCACCGCTGCGCTACACCAATCGCCTCGCATTGGGACTGGGTGCCGCAGCCGCGGGAAACCCCAGAAAGAACACGCTCGTGGGCCAGCGGATCTACTACTGGTTGAACATCGTGGGTAGCCCCAGCGCCGTGGTCAAGAAAGTCCGCGCATCGGGTCCCCGTGTGACTCGCGACCGGGCAATGACGATCCTGAAGCAGTTCGCGAGTGTGGACCTGGGCGACGGAGCCGACTACTGGATGCCCAACGATCCTCGGCAAATCGAGGCGTGTCTCGCGATCCTGCAAAAGGGGCCGCGGATCACGCTCCAAGACGGCATTGATTTTCTGAACCTCGTGCTCGATACCCACGACTGGCATCCGACCAACGAGCAGATAGATCGGATCGTGGCGCATCACGGGACAGTGTTGATTCTCTTTTACAATGCCTTTGTCCAGCGAGGCAGCAACGGCTATCCGCACGCCGACTACACCGTTCTGCGAAACCGCGAGTCCTTGGAGCGGACGATCGCGTACGCCCATCGAAAGGGTCTGCGGGTCGGGATTTACATCCGCGGCATCGAGCCGTACTTCCTTAACTCGGGTTTCTTCCAGAAGTTCCTGAAGCGAGACTGGGATGGCGTGTACGTTGACTGGCATGGGCCTGTCCAGCTTTCCTATCATGAGTCCCTTGCCGATGCTCCGCACGAAGGCCCGAGACTCGCCGAGCTGCACGCCGGCGACCTCCACTATTCGACCGATGGATCAGTCGTCCCGGCTAGGGCCTACTTCCTGTTCACCCGGCGGCTTCGGGAGACAGTCGGACGGGGTGGCTTCCTGCTGGGACACAACCACCAATGGAACTCGGGTATCTTTTGCGACCTCTGCTTCGACGCCTGTGTGCCCGGCGAGGCCAACACGGACGGCCGCATGTTTGCCGAGGACGTGGACCGGGTGGTGTTCGACGGGATGTTGGGCGGCACGGCCTGCGTGCCTTGGGTGACGCGCCCCGAGTTCCGCACCCGCGAGGCCGTCGCCAAGATGGCCGTCTGCGGTCTGTACCCGGGCGTCATGCTCGGCTACAACCTGTACTCCCGCTATCCCCGCTACGCCGGCAACGAGTCGCTGGCCTTTGTCGCGCCTTACTGGCGACTGCTAGAGAAGATCAATGTCAATCGAGCGGCGGTCTTCAACAGCCCGGCCCAAAACCTCGTGGCCGTTCGCTCCTCCCATCCCGACTTTCACAGCTTGGTGTACAAGCAAGAGGGCGACAAGTATCTGCTCATCGCCGCCAACCTAGGCCGGCAAAACGCCAAGGCGGAGCTGGCGATGGATGCCAAGGTACTGGGAATGTCGGGCCAGTACCGCGTCCGCCGTATCGAGCCGCAGAGCGGCAAGATGACCGATGCCGGCTTGAGCCTTGGCGTGCTGGCGACCAGCGAGTTGAAACCGTGGGACTTGGAAGGCTTTCTCTTGGAGCGAGGGCTTGTCGTGGGCCAGAAGACGGACACCGAACCGCCGATCCACATTGACAACGGCGTGTTGCGGATTGGCGTTGATCCGAAGCACGGTCGGCTGATCGAGTTGGCAGACCTGAAGACCGGCTTCAACGAGATCGCCCCACAAGCGGTTGCTGGCGGTCTGTGGGAACTCGAACTGTTCGTCGAGGGACAGAAGCGTCTGCTGGCGGCTGAACAAGCCAAGTCCTGCCAAGTCGGCCTCTTGCCGGCCGGGCAGAACGGTCTGCGTCTGGCGTGGCAGGACTTCCCGGATGCATGGGCTGGCGGATTGCGCGTCGAGGCTACCGTCGAACTCGATCCTAGCGAGCCGATGAGTCGCTGGACGATTCGTCTGGAGAAACCGGCCGACTTGTCGGTGAGCGAGGTGCGGTTTCCCCAAGTCACCGGCTTGGCCAAGCGCCAACAGGAGAGGCTGGCCGTGCCCACATGGCTGGGTCAGGAGGCTGCGAATCCGCGCACGCTCTTGTATCGCGGCAAGGATGGCAAGCCACTTCACCTGAAGTGGGAATATCCGGGGGCGCTGGCCATGCAATTCGTCGCTTGGTACGCCCACGAAGGACCGGGGTTCTACGCTGCCTGCGACGATACTTCGGCCTTTCGCAAGTCTCTTTTCTTCTGGGGAACCAAAGGCGATGAGGCGCATTTTGCGGTTGTGCATTACCCTGAGAACCGTGCCACCGGCCAGTCGCAATACGCCCTTCCCTATCGTGTGCGGCTCGGGACGTTCCGAGGCGACTGGATCACTGCGGCCGAGCGGTACCGAGCTTGGGGTGTCCAACAGCCTTGGGCGCGCCAGAGCCGGCTCCACCGCGGTCTGGTGGCGCCTTGGGTGCTCAATACAGGCATCTGGGTCTGGAACCGCGGACGTTCACCCGGCGTGCTTCCGCCAGCCGCGGCGTTCCAAGAAAAGCTGGGCCTGCCGGTGAGCGTGTTCTGGCACTGGTGGCACGGCTGCGCCTACAACGTCGGATTCCCAGAGTATTTCCCGCCGCGCGAAGGCACGGAACCGTTCAAGGAAGCGGTTGCCCGCGCGCAGCGGGCGGGTCTCCATGCAATCGTGTACATGCATCAACGCGACTGGAACACCCGCACGCGAAGTTGGCAAGCGGAGAACGCAGAACGCTTCGCGGTCAAGCGCGAGGATGGCGCGTTGGATACGATCGCCCCCAACATCTTCACCCGCGACCCGCAGGCGCACATGTGCATGGCGACTCCGTTCTGGCGGAACAAATACGCCGGTCTGGCCGAAGATGCGTTCAGGGACTTGCACTTGGACGGTATCTACATGGATGTGGCGTGTCACAACGTGCCGTGCTTCGATCCAACACATG
>Ga0136653_10002369_pt1 | contig 10334 bp, 11 predicted proteins | sample LakKivw275mmetaG_FD_94866 | JGI IMG/M metagenome (GOLD analysis project Ga0136653, IMG submission 94866) | Anoxic lake water microbial communities from Lake Kivu, Rwanda to study Microbial Dark Matter (Phase II) - Lake Kivu water 275m metaG... | ecosystem: Environmental > Aquatic > Freshwater >... | reverse complement strand
GGCGGGGATCGACCTACCCCATAGGGCCGAACCGCTGGATGCTTGCGGCCTGCCGGTCCCGGATTCCGGGTCTAGCCCTGCAGCTTCCGGAATTGGGAGGGTGTCATGCCGGTATGCTTTTTGAAGGCCGCATTGAACACGGATTTGGAATTAAAGCCGGTTCCATAAACGACTTGGATGATTGTTCGCTTTCCGTTATTCGGATCAACGAGGAGCCTCTGACTCTCCTTGATGCGGTAGGCATTGATAAAATCGAAAAAATTCTGGCCGAAATGGGTGTTGAGAACCTGGGAAAGATGGTGGCCCGGAATCGAAGCTTTCCTGGCCAGCCCCCCCAGCGAAAGCAACGGATCAAGATACGGCTTCTCCGTCTCCATGAAACGCTCGAGCTTTTTGGCATATTCCTCTTTCTGCTCGTTAGAGAGCAACGCCTTTTCATATTTGCGCTGATGATTGACCTCCTCGGCGCCCGCAAACACCTCAGGTTGCTTCAATCCCTTGAAGAACATCAGGGCCAGGAAAACGATGAAGACGATCTGGGCCAAATAATAGAGGACGACGACCCTCATATCGCCCGTGGCGAGCCAAAGTCCCAACTCAATCATCTCCAGAGATCTGACGGCCACTAGCCCGGTAAGAACGAAATTGAGCCAGGAGAGGTTAATTCGCTCAATGGAGGAATACACATCCCTGAGATTTCTTCGGAATGATTTCAGAACCAGGAAGGACGCCACGGCATAGGCCAAGAATTGCAGGTAGGCGAGGAGATCATAGACCAACCCCTCGAGATTGCCGAATAAAGACCCATCCTGAAGCATCTGCCGCAGTGTCCCTGCGCTGTGGAGGTGATACCTCAGGAGGATCAAAACCACAAAAAAAGCAAAGGGAATGAAGTGGAAAAGATGGGTCTTTTGGAGTCTGAAGTCCTTTTTGGTCAGGGACAGGACATAGAAATAAAGAAGAGGAGCGGCCAAATAAGGAAAGGGAAAACCAATATACAAGATATGGGGGATATGGGCGAGAAGGTACCGCTTGAGGTCCAGGAAATGAGCAAAGACTCCGCTGAGCTCTATGAAAGCAAGGACGAACAAAAACACGGCCAGAATGATATTGGCCGGCCGCTTCCTGTGCTTCCGGGAAAGAAGATAGGACAGAAAGAAAAGACATTGGAAAATGATGAGGACATGAAAGAGGTTTTTAAAGTTATGGAGCAGGTTCATCCCACGTCTCCAGCTCCTGATTTCAAGATATCAAATCCTAGGCAGATCATGCAAGCTTCGTAACCCTCTCTTTGAAACTCGCTTCTTCCTGATGAGACAGAAAAGGCTGGATCGATCGACTTCGACGATATCGGCATCGACAGGAAATTTGGAAGTCAAGGCGAGAAATTGCTCCCGGGAAAACGTGGTGGCCCTGAAGCCATCCTTGCAGACGATCATCCCTCCGCCTGTTTTTTCTTCATCGATCTCGCCCAGGAGTCCCTCCGCAGCCTGAAGCCGAAACCATTCCAGGCGGCGTGGCCAAAATTTCTCCGAGTAGGTCGAAAAAAGGACGACGCCGTTTTCCCCCGCCACCCGGATGCTTTCGGAGACGAGCCGGAAAGGATCAACCTGGAAAGCGGAAATCCCGTTCTGGATGCAGACGACCGCGTCAAAGGACCCGTCCAAAAAACTCATCCCCGCGGCATCCATTTTCAGGAGAAGGCAATTCGGGACTCTGCGGAGAAAAGAAAGACCGAATTTTAGGCTGGAAAGGGACGTATCGATGCCGACGACAAAGGCCGCTTTTTGGGCCAGCCGAGGCACGGCCCGCCCGTATCCGCAGCCCAGGTCCAAGACGTTATCTCCGGGATGAATTCTGTCCAGGACGTACTCGATTTCGGCCTTGAGATACTGCCGGACTCTCGGAGGAGCGATGTCATAGCAGCGCTTGAGCCGCTCCGCCGCCAGATTGTCCGAATAATAGATATTAACCATATCCTATCCGCAAATGGCCTATTTCAGTTCCTCGATCCGATAAATGACCTTGGCCAGCGGGTCGGGGCATTGGAATTCGCGGCTGATTTCCAGGATATCGTTTTCGGGATCTGTCGGCACGCTCGCCGCTATGAGGGGCGCTAAAATGCTGCCCAGAGCAAAAAGGCAGATGCCCTGCCCGACGGGGATCTCGAGCCGGGCATTCTTGACATAGAAAACCGTACCCGCTTTCGACCGGCTGCAAGGGCCTTCGACACAGGTGATGGTCACCTTAAAATCTTTCAGTTTCACGGGATTCTCTCCTTGTTCGACCGGCTTCGAGCTGAATCGATCGTCCGTCCCTAGAGGCTGATTTTTTCAACCTTAATCCGGTTGAGATCGCTCGTTCCAACACCTTTTTTGGCGGCCAGGTCGATATGGTCCACGGGCCTCCTTCCCGAATAATATCCGGCTGACTCTTTTAAGGATGGGAGGCCTTTCTCAAGGCGCTTCGACTCAATGACCTGGAATCCCACCGCGTCCAGGGCAACGGGGTCGGTGCCCAACCAGAGGTTCTTGGGAGTGAAGAAAAAGCGAGTGCTGTCCGGGACCGGCCCGCCCTCATAGCAGCCCTCCAGCCCATCGATGAGGTGAAGAACGACCTTTTTTCGGACCGGGGATTGGGAGCAAAAATCGGCGATAAAAGGCCCAATATACGGAGGCTTGTGAAACCGGTTGTTATTATTGCATAAGCCGTAAGCGAGGTTTTTCAGGCACATGGTTACACCCGAATTGCTATGATCCTTGATGATGGCCATGTTGATGACCTTGTCGCAATCGCGGGTGAAAATGCTCGAATACAGGGAATCAATTCCGTCCTCCCGCTCATCCGGACTATCAAGATCCGACCTATAGACGACATCGGGATCGAACCTTCTGACAGAAGGATCTCGGCTCTCCGTTCCATAGCAGCGAACTCCCTTGTCTGAAACGTTCAACGTGAATTTGCAGGCAAGCATATGATGCTCCCAGCGGTCCCAGACGATGATATTGTTTTCCTTGATCCCGTAATCTTTGAGTTCCTCAACCATGGCCTGGATGAGTTCATGGTGGGTGAAAATGAGAGGCCGGCCCAGGGTGTTGATCTTGAGCCCAACCCTGTCGTTCAGGCTCAAGAATTGTGTCCAGGGCTGATCGCTCCCGGTCAGGGCTTTCATCCCCTGCCGAATCATCATTCTCACAGCGGTTTGATCGACCCGCCGGCCCTCAGCGACGGAGCCGGGATGGGTGACCTCAATGACCCGGCTTGGCGATTCCGTGTTAAACCTCGAGCCGAATCCGTTTTTCGCAGCGAGTCCCGCTCCTAAAACGGCGGATGTGCCCTTCAGCATGAATTCCCGTCTGTCCATGTTCTTTTTCATTCTTATCTCCAACATCGTTTATGGGTCGTATTATAACCCAATGGTTTCTTTCGCGCTGCAAACAAATCGCACGCTAAGAGAGGGAGCCCTTCGCGGAGGACAACAAGCCATTCGATGACGAAATCAGGCAGCTTCTCCACTGAGAAGCTGCTCGTACACGAGCAAATCATTCCGCGAGAAGCAGCAAAAGATGACCTTTTGAATGCTTTGCAGCTTTTGCGTTGAAGCGCGGACCGTTGATGTAGCGACTTCCGCCGCAAGTTCTATAGGATACCCATAGATTCCGGTGCTGATGCTCGGAAAGGCAATGGTGCGTATGGCGTTGGCCGCGGCGACCTCAAGCGAACGACGGTAACAGGAAGCCAGGAGCTCCGGCTCGCCGCGCCCACCGCCCCGCCAGACCGGGCCAACGGTATGAATGACGAACTTCGCGGGAAGGCGGTAGCCCTTTGTGAGCTTGGCATCGCCAGTTTGGCACCCCCCGAGCAGGCGACACTCTTTTAAGAGGTCTGGCCCGGCGGCCCTGTGGATAGCTCCGTCTACGCCGCCGCCTCCGAGCAGCGAGGAGTTCGCTGCGTTGACGATCGCGTCAACCGCGAGAGTCGTGATGTCCGCCTGAAGAGCACGTATGAGTGTTGACATGTTAATACCACCTGACGTTATTTATCTGCAGCTCATATTCGATCATCCTCTTCGTTGGATCGCGATCCCAAGGAACGCGGCGGACTTCCCGGAATCCGCATGCCGCATACATCCTCATTGCAGGAATGAAGAACGGGTGGTCGAGGGTAGAGACTTTGGCCATCTTAATCGCCATCTCCCGGAACCGTCGAAGGATTTCCTGAATCTGCTGTCTCCCAAAACCCCGCCCTCTGAACTCAGGCAAGATGCAATTGTGGCCGATGATGCCGAAGGACGGTCGCGGCCGCGGATCCCATGAGCCAAACCCCAGGATACGGCTATCCAGTCGGGTAAGAAATATGCAAGCCCCAACGGACTCAGGTTGTCCAAAAACCTCGCGATCGAACAGTTCCCAGTTCGCCTGCTCCGGCTTCCACAGCAGTGGATCGCTCTTCACCAGGTCAGCATAGGCTTGCTTCAAAAGCGATGCGATGGTTCCTGGCTTCTGATCAAAGGGCGAGGTAAATTCAAGATCCATATCTCTCTATGCCCTCTCCCCGTATAGAACCAAGTGCCTTGACATCCCCACGACAGACGGCTCCTTGCTTAATCCCATCACCATTTTTGTTATCCGAACGAAGACATCTTTATCCCACTTGCGGGAGTCTTGAAGTTTTTGGGGTATACAAAGAAGATCCGTCCAGCCGCAAACTGCATATATGTCGAGGACGGTAACCCCCAGCGCTTCAAACAACTTCTTGGCCTTGTCCGGGTCGACAGCCCTGAATCTCTCTCCATCATCCTGGACTTCATCCAAGGACGATTCGATCAGCTCGAGTGCCGATGCAGGATCTTTTGAGAACAGATCAATCGCTGCACGGCATCTGTTTACGAGATACATTGAGATCGTTCCTCCCCGTTTCGTAACTCTTATGAGCTCTTTTGCGGCTTCAAGCATGCCATTCCAACAGAGGGCGAAATCGAAACTCTGGTCGGCAAAACGAAGTTGGCCGATATCACATTCAAGGATGTTGACCCTATCCAGGACTCCTTCTTTGAGCAATTTCTGCCTTGCTGTCTCCAGCATCCTGGGAGAGATATCGCATAGAGTGACTGAGTATCCCATCTTCGCCAAAGGGAGTGCGATCCTCCCGGAGCCGCCAGCAGCATCTAAGATCTTTGCATCTCTATTTTTGGGAAGATATCCTTTAAGCAACTCCCAGCCCACATAGTGTTCAACGGCGCCTTTAAACGTCTTGTAATACTGATCGTATCTCGTTGCCCGTTCATCCCACCGCTCCTTTATTTGTCTTGATCGATCTCCCAACATCTCTTTTCCTCTTGATGATCGGGCTAGCTCACTTCCCATCACTTCCCATAGATGCTCCTGATGCCTCGCGATAGGGCACCCGGAAGAACGGAAATATGACTCTCGCTGGGGAACATCTGCGTGATCCAGCGCAACCCAGAATAGCCCCGTCCCTCAACTAGACGGCCAAACTCAGCCCACGGCATCAGGATTGCCGGTTCGTCCGCATCACCGACCGCGCTGAAAACAGTCGCTGATAGCATGTTAGATCTCACCTTATACCGAGCTTCGTATTGCCACAAGCGCTTGTTGTCCCAGACAAACGCGGGGGAGATCAGAATATAACGCTGAAACAGGCTCGGGCGGGTGAAGAGGCTGAAAGCCCCAAATAGCCCTCCTAACGAAATACCTGCGACGGCCCGATCGTCCGGCAGGGCCCTGTAGTGGCCCTCGATAAATGGAAACAGCTCCTCAGCCAAAAAGTCCTGGAACTTAGTCGCTTCTCCAGCCAGCGGCCACTCGCCCCATAGCTTACTGGCGTCCTTTGTCGGCGTGAAATCACGGCTTCTCTTCTGCCACCAGTCGTCAAGGCTTTGATCATATGCGATACCGACAACGATGATCTCAGGAGCCTCCTTAGCCCACGCCAGCCAGTCCGCAGTGTCCGCCGCAAGCCCGAAGCACTTGTCGCCATCGAGCACATACAAAACCGGAAAACTCTTCTCGCTATAGGAATAAGATTCCGGCAGTCGAACGTGGATGATGAAGGCATCGCCGACTTTCGCCGACTCGAGTCTATGGTGTGCGGTACGCACAACCGTGACCGACGGAGTATTTTGACCAAATTCACTACCATATACCTTTACCGCCGTCGCCAATGCCATTAGCGTGAAAACCAGGACCTTAGTTCGCATCGCATGCCTCCTGACTACGCCCCTACTATCCACATCACTATAAACCTCGTCTTCATGGCATGACCTTCCTTATTCAGCATTCGCCACAATATACACGTACTTCAATTTAGCCGACCCCGTGCAAATCACATCATGCTCCGTGCGCGGAGGGCAATAGGCAATGCTATCGCCTTTCAAATATAACGTCGGGCCGCCCGTGATCATCATCTCACCCGCGCCCTCCAGGACGACAAGCACTTCCTCATAGTTTTTCGTATTGTGCTTGCCTACCGATTTTCCAGGCTCGAGCACGACAAGCCCCGAGTGCATGGTCACCGTCTCTGGAGGCCCCCCGAGAATGCCCAGGTATTCCTTTACGTTAAGATCCAATGGTATCAATTTGGGTTCCGGCATCTTTTTTTCCTGCTCCTCCGAAGCAGAAAAAAACATACTCATCGATAAGAAAACGACAGCAAGGCTCACCAAACAAACAGACTTAGCACGAATGCTCATTCGCACTCCTTTCATAATTTCGCCCAGCCAGTGTCAGGGCTCTATCTAAGGGGACCAGATAAAGGAATATCGGTTTCAGCCCGTTAAGACATGGGATAAACCGGCAGGTGCTCGCGAAGGAGCTTGTGGATGACCTGACCTCGTTCGATGGCCCTCCTGGCAGTGTCGCGATATCGCTTCCTGACTTCGTCGAGGCCCATGGCTTTGAGGGTTTCGACATTCTTCATGCCTGCATCCGTCGAGTGGGCAGCAACAAACTTGGCCATGGTGTCAATCGCCATCTCCCGAATCAGTTGCCAGAGTTCTTTTCCGTCCTTCGCCGCCGTGACGCGGCCGAGAGCGAAGGACATGGAGAGGATTGCGTTCATGCCCAGCGCGGCTTTCCGTTGTATGGCGTGAATCTGTTCCGCCTCCGGTGCGTCCGGCGCCAGCCATCCGAGCTTAATGGCCTCGGCCTTTTCAAGGGCCAGCAGTTCTCGGTCGAGTTCCACCACCGTGCCCAGATGGGCCAATTTCCGGCCTACGAAGGCCTTGCCCAGGATGTTCTCAATGTGGGCCACCGCCTCCATACAGCCTTTGCCTTCGTAGCGCTGGGCTTTCTTCCAGAGCGCCAAAAGTGCCTCATCACGCTTGGATTCAACATCGGCAATCTTGATGGTCTTTATAAACCGCAACGTGCCGTCGTCCCTCTTCTGGAAAAACTCGGGGTATTTTCTCGTGATTTCCGACGGAATAATCATGCTGTCAATATAGTGAATAGCTTCATCCTCGCCGGTCGAGGCCCCGAGGGGGGTGGACCCCTTGAAGCGGAGCGTGCCGGTTTTGCCCAGGAAAAGTGTGGCAGCCGCCGACGGAATGCCGGCGTTGGTAGCCTCTTCCGTCCCGCTGACCATCTCGATCGCCAACACGCGGAGCAGGAGTTTGACCATGTCCATGTCGGAGGCGCCCGGCGCCAGCTCGGCATCCTTGCGGCCGGTGAGGATCGCAACTAATTCCTTCAGCAACACTTCGGCTTCCTTGCGCTCCTTGTCCGAGACCTGACGCTTGCCAGCCTGGGCCACGGCAAGGATTTCCATGACCCGCCCGTACTTTTGCAGACGTTCCGTATTGGCCCCGCCCCCGCATTTCATACCAACGGCACCCATGGCCGTCGCGATATCCGCCTCAAACGGGTCGTTGGGCGACTTGGAGCGATGCGAGACAACCAGTTCTGCGCCGTAGGCCGTCCCTGTCAACATAGCAAGGGCCGTTTCGGAGACCGTGCCTATCTGGTTCGCTTTAATCAGCACGGAGTTGATTTCGCCGTTTTTCGCGCATTCCTCAATACTGCTGTCCTTGGTCGTCACCAGGTCGTCGCCGATGATGAAGATGCGGTCGCCCATCTTCTCCATGATCAGTTTCCACCCGGCATGATCTCTCTCGCCAAAACCGTCCTCGATCGAGACGATCGGAACGCCGTCCTTTTCCATCGCATCCCGGTAGAGCTCAAGAATCTCGTCGCGGCTCATGTCCACCTTGTGCGCATCGCGCCAGAATCGATACATGCCGACGGAATCCTTCTCGCCTTTCTCTTCGCGGTAGGCGGTTTCCAGGGCTGAAGCCGCGGGGTCGAGGGCGATGGCCACGTCCACGCCGGGCACGTAGCCGCAGTCCAGAATCGTTTGCTTCATCATGCGCCACAAACGCTGTTCCGGAACCCGGTCAGTCGGTTCCTTGTCAATATAAGCCGAGAGCCCGCCCTCAGAGCCGATCCCCATCACCTTTGCGCCCGGAGCAGACTCGATGACCTCCTTCAGACGATCCTGGAGTTTCACGGTCATTTCCTGGGCTTCTTCAAAGGTTTTCGGCGAGAGCGGAATAAACATGCTTTCCTGCATGCTGATATTGCTTTCCGGGTATTCCTTCTGGGTATGGAGCCCGCCCATGCCGCAGTTGCGCCACTGCCAGGGCGTTGACACCTTGCTTCCGTCCGCCAAGGTTACGCTCTGTGTCCGGGTCGCGCACATCCGCTCTTTCAAGTCCTTGACCCTCATAAGCCAACTCTCCGCCGAAACGGCCACGGATGCGCGGGCGGCTTCTTCGGCCGCCTTCTGCTCGCGCAACTTGAACTCCTTGTACTTGCCGCGGTCGGCCAGAAAACGATCCAGCAAACCTACGACACCAGGAGCCAGGAAGAAGCGGCCGACGACGATCAGAACATTGCTATCGGGCTTGGCCGCCAACCCCAGGAAAATACAGACAACCGCTATGGGAAGGCAGATGAGGGCTAAGAAACCGCTCCAGAGAGGCGCGGCAGCAGCCACCGCCAGATTGTATGGAGCGTCAGGCACGAAGTTGCCTTCTTCCTTCTTGACCCCTCCAAACTTGCCCCAGGGAATCAACAGGAACATCTTGACGTACCAGGCCACTTTTGCCGCGGCGCTTTTTCCGCGCATCTCCTCGGCACGTTTCTGCGAATCCCGATTCAGCGCCGTGAGTTTCGCGGCGGTTACGTAGTGACCCATCTCATGGATCGCAATACCGACATGCCAGGAAACGTAAAGGATGGTCAGCGAGAGGAGCGTCTCCCAACTGACGAACATGAACCGCAGGACGTCGCCTTTGTTAGCCGCTGTAGCCGGCACGCTGAGCACGGACGAGATGAAAGCCGCGTGAAACGAAACCAACTTGTGGTTGGCGATGACCCAGCCGCGTTCCAGGTAGGCCCCGGCTGCTCGTACTGGTGATGAATTTCTACACTTATTCATACCAAAAGTATATTGTCTCCGCGAAGCACTGTCAATAAACACAAAAAACCACGAAAATGGCTATCCACAGGAGCTAATGGAGACGATCCGTCAAGCGTTCATATGAGATTGAATCGATAGGATATCCCTCCCCTAACAAGCTCGGCGGCAAGTATGATTCATAACTATGAGAGATGAAACCGCAGGGCGAAGTATGCCAGGCTGAGCAAAGATATGCAAAAGAGAAATAGCCCAACTCCAGCCAGAATACTACGCGACTTGATTATCCGTTCACGAACCCTTCGAACTTCGTCAATGATGTTGGGGTTGAACTTGAGGTATCGCGGATAATAGCCAAGCGCGAATACAAAAGCACTCAGAAGCATCAGAAGCAGAGGTAGGATTAAAAACGAACTTTCTGGCATAGGAATCGTTTTTTCCGGGTCCCCCCAGATCAGGATTGGGGTCACGGTAGTGATCAGCGTTCCAAACGTCGCGCTCACGCTCAACATCGTTTTATGGAAGTCGACAGCCGTCTCAGAAGATTTGATCAATACCTGCTTTCCATACTCCAGCAATGCGAGCTCCGTCTGAGTTGGGAACCTCGCCTCACCAGATGGCGTTTGGTTCTTCGACTCCTTCAGTTTAACCGGAACATCGACCACGATTGTCGTCCCTTTAGTTGGACATACCAGAGCGCAAGCCACCGTTTCTGTTTCCATAGGAATCATGAACACGCTGCTGACCTGCTCGCCAATGACTTCAGTAAGATGGAAAACATGCTTGCCTCCACAAGCAGGACATTTGTCGACTTCAAAAGGGATTGCCTTTTTTTTCTGAACGGTTTCCATACTTACCTCCTATCGCCTCCAAACGGTTTTTATATGAATATTAAT